>Ga0302325_10029195_pt1 | contig 11394 bp, 11 predicted proteins | sample Palsa_T0_2_FD_201948 | JGI IMG/M metagenome (GOLD analysis project Ga0302325, IMG submission 201948) | Peat permafrost microbial communities from Stordalen Mire near Abisko, Sweden - Palsa_T0_2 | ecosystem: Environmental > Terrestrial > Soil > Palsa > Peat permafrost | place: Sweden: Abisko... | reverse complement strand
ACCCGTGCCGTGTGCACGTCGGTCGAACGGCGATCCCTTGTGGTAGGGATTCGGTGATGGTGGAACGGGCCGAGCTGGTGCGGTTGGTGGCGGCGCACGAGCCGACCGACGAGCGCGAGCGTGAGGCCAAGGTGAAGTTCCTGGCCGAACTGGACCGCCTCGACCGTCCGTGGGACCAGCGAGCCGACCCGGTGCACGTGACCGCGTCGGCCGTCGTGGTCGGCCCCCGGGGCACGGTCCTGCACCGGCATCGCCTGCTCGGCCGGTGGCTGCAGCCGGGGGGCCATCTCGAGGCGGGGGAGTCCCCGCCCGAGGCGGCCCGGCGCGAGGTGGCCGAAGAGACCGGCCTGAGCACCGAGCACCCGGACGAGGGACCGGTGCTTCTCCGTCTCGACGTCCACCGCGGCGGGGCGGGGCTCTCCCACCCCCACCTCGACCTCTGTTATCTCCTGGCCGGCCCCGACCGCGACCCCCAACCGGGTGCGGGCGAGAGCCCCGATGCCCGCTGGTGGGACTGGGACGAGGCGCGGTCGCTGGCCGACGAGCCGTTGCGTAGCGCCCTCGACTCGGCGCGGGCCAAGGAGCTGCGCGCCCACCAAGGGTCCCGATGAGCGACGCGGCGCCGCAGGACCCGGTCCCCTCGGGTGAGGACAATCCGTTCGCGGTGCTGCTGGCCGTCCAGGACCTCGACACCTCGATCTCCCAGCACGAACACCGCAAGGCGTCGCTGCCCGAGCGCCGCGAGCTCGAGGCCCTCCACGCGCGTTCGGCGGAGATCCGCCGGCGGGCGGCCGGGCTGACCGCCCAGCGCGAGGAGGTCCAGATCCGCCTGAACCACCTCGAGGAGCAGAGCGCCGCGGTGGTGGCCCGCCGCAAGACGCTGGAGGACCGCCTCTACGGCGCCCGCGGCGCGGCCGGCCGCGACCTGCGGGCGATCGAGTCCGAGGTGGCCCAGTTGGCCGGCCGGCTCGATCAGCTCGAAGAGGACGAGCTGGTGGTGCTGGAGGAGCAGGAGCCGATCGACCAGGAGCTCGGGCGGTGCTCGGCCGAGTTGGCCGAGTTGGCCGAGCGAACGGCCGGTCTGAGCGCCCGGGTGGCCGAGGCCGACCGGACCATCGACGCCGAGCTGGCCGAGTTGGCCGAGGCGCGCCGGGCCCAGGCGGCTCATCTGCCCGAGACGCTGGCCCGTCGCTACGAGGACCTGCGATCGCGTCTCGGCGGGATCGGGGCGGCGCGCCTGGTCGACAACCGCTGCGGCGGCTGCCACCTGAGCCTCCCGTCGGTCGAGATCGACCGGATCAAGCACCAGTCGCCCGACGCCGTGGTGACGTGCGACCAGTGCGGGCGGATCCTGGTCCGGGCCGGCCTGGCCGGAGGGCACTGAGCACACTCGGTGCTGGTCCTGCTCCGACACGGCGAGTCGACCGCCAATGCGGCCGGCCTCCTCCTCGGCCGAACCGACGCCGCCCTGACCGAGAAGGGGCGGCGACAGGCCGCCGCCCTGGCCGGGCTGCTCGGACCGGTGGGCCGGCTGGTCTCGAGCCCGCTCGCCCGGGCCCGCGACACCGCGGACGCTCTCGGGCTGGGGCTGCCCGTCGAGATCGACGATCGGTGGATCGAGGTCGACTACGGCGAGCACGAGGGGCGCCCGCTCGGCGACGTGCCGGCCGACGTGTGGACTCGCTGGCGGTCCGACCCCTCCTTCCGACCCGAGGGGGGCGAGACCCTGGCCGAGGTGGGACGGCGCGTGGCGGCGGCGTGTGAGGAACTGTTCGAGACCGCCGACATCGGGGCCCGAGACCCGAGCGCCGACGTGGTCGTGGTGAGCCACGTGTCACCGATCAAGGCCGCCGTCGCGTGGGCGCTCGGCGGCGGGGCCAGCCTCGACTTTCGCCTCCATCTCTCCACGGGCTCGCTCACCCGGATCGGCTGGGCCCGGACCGGTCCGGTCCTGCACACCTACAACGCCGAGCCGACGCCCCCGGTCCGCTGAGAGCTCAGGCCTCCGGGGGCGTGGCCGACGGCCGGCCGACGATCCGCCCGGCGTCGATCTCGACCACACGGTCGAACCGATCGATCTCGCTCTGGCGATGGGAGATGACCAGCACGGCGCGCCGACCGGACGCGCCGAGCACGTCGTCGAGGAGCCGGTCCGCCATCGCCTCGTCGAGGCCAGCGGTCGGCTCGTCGAGCAGCAGCACCGGTCGTTGTGCCAGCAGCGCCCGGGCCAGCGCGACCCGTTGGCGCTGACCCCCCGAGAGGAGCGCCCCCCGCTCGCCGATCGGGGTGTCGAGGCCGGCCGGGAGGTCCGACACCCACTCGTCGAGCTGGGCCGCGCGGACGGCCCGCTCGAGGTCGTCGTCCGACGCGTCGGGTCGCCCGAAGACGACGTTCTCCCGGATCGTCCCGGCGAACAGGCGCGCGTCCTGGTCCACCGGCGCGAACAGGGACCGCGCGTCGCGCTGGGTCATCCGTTCGAGCGCCACCCCCTGCGCGGTGGCGCTGCCCGCGGCCAGGGGCCAGAAGCGGAGCAGCGCGTTGACGACGCTGCTCTTGCCGGCCCCGCTCGGCCCCACCAGCGCCGTCGTCGAACCCGGTGACAGCGTGAGGCTCACCCCGTCCAACGCCCACGGGAGCTCGTCGCCGTAGCGAAGGCGGGCCTGGCGCATCTCGACCTCGACCGGGCCGCTGGGCGGCGCCACCGGATCGGTGGGGTCGGTCACCGCCGGCGGTCGCTCGGCCAGGTCGAGCAGCCGTCGGCCCGCCGCTGCGACTTCGGCCAGCCCCGACGCCGCCGCGGCCAGTGGCGGGATCACCTCGAAGGATCCGAGGGCGGTCAGGGGGAGCACGGCCAGCATGATCGGCTCGAGGCGATGCCCCCGCACGGCGGCCACCGCCAGCGCCAGCACGCCGGTCACCGCCCCGCCCATGCACAGCGCCACCAGTGTCATGACGGCGCCGTTGGCCCGAGCCCGCCGCCGATCGACCCGGGCCAACAGGCCGGCTTGTTGGTCGATCCGGTCGAGGTGGGCCTCGGCCCTCCCGAAGGCGAGCAGCTCCGGCGCCCCCTGGACCAGGTCGACCACGTCGGCGGCCAGGGCTCCGCCGACCGATCGTTCCTCGTCGCGCCGCCGGCCCGACCACGCGATCGCCGGCGCCCCCACCAGCGCGACGACGAGCGCGACGGCGAGCACGATCGCCGCCCCCGGGACGAGCACCCCGACGACGCAGATCGCCAACGCCGCGACCACCACCGCGACCACCACCGGTCCAAGCGCGCGGAGATAGAGGTCCTGCAGGGCGTCGACGTCGGCGACGGCCCGGGCGGCCAGATCACCGGAGCGCCACGTCTGCAACGGGGCCGGGGACAGTGGCTCCAATCGGTCGAACAGCCACACCCGCCAGCGGGCCAAGGCGCGGAAGCCAGCGTCGTGCGCGCTGAGGCGCTCGGCGTAGCGCAGCGGCGCCCGCGCGAACGCGATCACCTCGACCGCGGCCAGTAGCCCGGCGATCGCGCCGAGCCCGGGCCGGGTGGCCGCCTTGTCGACCAGCGCGCCGGACCCGGCCATGAGGGCGATGGTCGCCGCCGACGCGGCGACGCCGAGGGCCAGGGCCACCCCCAACCGCCGCCAGGGCGGCGGGTTCACCCCGATGAGCCGCCGGACCGTGGTGGCGGTGGACTCGCCGTCGCGGCGCCGGCTCACCGGCCCGCGCTCCGGGGCGCGCCGGCCACCGTCGGCGAGCCGAGTGCGACCACCGCGTCGAGACCCGACACGACGTCGGGATGGTGTGCCGCGACGATCACCGTCCGGCCGGCCAGCCACGGTTCGAGGCTCTCTCGCAGCCCCAGGCGGGCCGCCGGGTCGAGGTGGCTGCCGACCTCGTCGAGCAGCACGATGTCGCCGTCGTGGAGCACCGCCCGCGCGATCGCGAGCCGGTGGCGCTCGCCGGAGCTGAGGGTGGCCCCCCCTTCTCCGACCGGGGTGTCGAGACCGGCCTCCAGGCGGTCCAGAACCTCGTGGAGCCCGGCGATCCCGATCGCCGCGGCGAGGGCATGCTGCGGAGCGTCGGGGTTCCCGAGACGCAGGTTGTCGGCGACGGTGCCCGAGAACAGATGGGGTCGCTGGGGGACCCAGGAGACCCGCCGCCGCCAGGCGTCGGCGTCCACCGTGGCCAGGTCGACCGACCCGGCCAGGATCCGGCCCGACGACAGCGGGACGAGGCCCAAGACCGCGTGCAGCACGGTCGACTTGCCCGAGCCCGACGGCCCGACCAGCGCGACCCGGCCGGCCGGCTCGACCCGGAGCGACAGCCCGGCCAGCGCGGGCCGGTGGCGGTCGGCGAACTCGACGCTCACCGACTCGAGCCCGATCGACGGGGCGGGCCCCTCGGGCGGCGGGGCGCCGGCGCCGGCCCGAACGCCCTCGGCCGAGGGGGTGGCGAAGACGGCCGCCATGCGCTCGCCGGCCGACGTGCCCTCGGCCGACGCGTGGAACTCGGCCGAGGCGCGCCGCAGCGGCAGGAAGACCTCCGGGGAGACCAGTAGCACCGCCAGCGCGACGTACAGCGAGATGTGGCCGTCGAGCAGGCGCAGCCCGAGGACCATCGCCACGAGGCCGGTTCCGAGGCCGGCCAGGAGTTCGAGGGCGAGCGAGGACAAGAAGGCCACCCGCAGGGTGCGCAGCGTCGAGCGACGGAGCCCCTCGCTGGCCTCGACCACCTCTCGGCGTCCGTAGTCGACCCGCCCGAACGCCCGCAGCGTCGGGAGCCCCTGGACCAGCTCGAGCAGGTGGGCCGACAGCGACGACAGGCGCCGCCACTGCCGCGTAGTCGCCTCGGTGGCCCGGCGGCCGAAGAAGACCATCGCCGGGGGCACCAGCGCGACCAGGCCCAACAGGATGAGCAGCGACGCCCAGTCCGTGTAGGCGACCCAGCCGAGGACGGCGACCGGGCAGAGGGCGGCCAGGATCAGCTGGGGGAGATAGCGGCCGTAGTAGACGCCCACCGCGTCGACGCCCCGGGTCGAGGTGAGGGCGAGCTCGCCGGCCCGTTCGCCGGCCAGCCAGCCCGGCCCGAGCTCGAGCGCGTGGGCGAGCAGCCGGCGCCGCAGGGTGCGGCCCACCGTCGCCGACGTCCGCTGGGCCACCCACTCGCCGACCCAGCCGAGGGCGCCCCGGGCGACCACGGCGGCGCCGAGCCCGATCAGCTGGGGGGTGAGCTCGCCCAGGGTGGCCGCCGAGCGCAGGCAGCGTTCGATGATGGTGGCCAGCAGCACCGCCTGGACGATCACCGTGACCGTCTGGGCCAGGCCGGCCGCGACGGCGACGGCCAGGTGGCCGCGGGCCGGTGTGCCGGCGGTGCCCAGGCGAAGGTCGATCGCGCGTCGACGCACCGGGGCAGAGGTGGTGGTCACGCACCGAGACGATACCGACGACCGGCCGACCTTCTCGATCGCCGGGCCGCCCGGCCCGGTCAGCCCGGCCGCGGCAGCTCCCGTCGATAGCGCAGATCTCGCCGGGAGAAGGCACCGAAGTCGTTGATCCGGGTGGCCCCGTCGGGGACCCACCCGGTGGCCTCGTAGAAGCGCTGGGCAGCCACGTTGGTGCCGAGGACCCACAGGGTGGCCACGCCGAAGCCGGCCTCGCTCAGCTGTACGACCGCCCCCTCGAGGAGGGCCCGGCCGAGGCCGCGGTGCCAGTGCTCCTTGAGCAGATAGATCGTGGTCAGCTCCCCGGTCCCGGGATCGGCCCCCTCGTCGCGACAGGGACACAGGTGCGCGAAGCCGACGATCCGGCCCCCCTCTTCGACCACGATGCAGCCGCTCCCCGGCTCCGTCGACTCGTCGATGATCCGGCGCCAGACCTCCGAGCGCTCCTCGATCGACAACGCGTCGAGGTAATCGTCGGGAATCAGGCCCCGATACGCGGCCTGCCAGCTTCTGATGTGGACCTCGGCGATGGCCGCCTCGTCACCCCGTCTGGCCCCGCGCAGTTGCACGGGAGCATCTTCCCAGCGCCAGGCGGGGTGTGGCTGGAGCGGGCCGGTGGAATAAACCGGTGGTGGGACGGGTTCCCACCGACGTGCTGGTAGAGATCTTTTCTGACGTGGTGTGCCCTTGGTGCGCGGTGGGGAAGCGCCGCTTCGAGACTGCGCTGGGTCAGTTCGAACACGCCGACGAGATCGAGGTGGTGTGGCGGGCCTACGAGCTCGACCCGCACGCACCGGCCCGCCGTGAGGGTGACTATGTCGGACGCCTCGCCGCGAAGTACGGGATGTCCCGCGAGCGCGCCGTGGCGGCCAACGAGCAGTTGACGGCGTTGGCGGCCGCCGAAGGGCTTGCCTTTCACTTCGAGCGGGCCCAGCCCGGCAACACCTTTGACGCCCACCGGCTCCTCCACTACGCCCTGGAAGCGGGCCCGGGTGTGCAAGACGCGCTGAAGGAACGGCTGTTCCTGGCCTACTTCACCGAGGGTGCGGCGATCGGCGAGCCCGAGACCCTGGTGGCGCTGGCCACCGACGTCGGCCTCGACGCAGCGGTGTGCGCGGAGATCCTGGCCGGCGATCGCTACGCCGACGAGGTGCGGGCCGATGAGCGAGCCGCTCTCGAGCTCGGTGTGACCGGTGTCCCGTTCTTCGTCGTCGACGGGAAGTTCGGCATTCCGGGGGCCCAGGACGCCGACACGATCCTGAGCGTCCTCGAGCGGGCCTGGGCGAGGGCCCACCCTCTCGAGGTGGCGGTGGTGCCGGCCGACGGTGCGAGCTGTGAGGGCGACAGCTGCGCGGTGTGAGCCGACGCTCGAGAGCGCGGCCGGATCTTCGGACCCCTGACCACGCGCGATGAGCACCGAGGACGGACGGCCCCAACCACTCCGCCATGTTCGCTCCGGCGAGCTGAGTGCCGACACGACTCAGACCCCGGGGATGCGCCGGTTCGAGGCGGTCTCGGGTCGTCGCACCGGATCCGAGAGCATCTGGCTGGGCCGGACCCATGTGGCCGGCGGGTCGAACTCGGGCAACCACCACCACGGAGAGTCCGAGACCGGCATCTACGTCGTCTCGGGGCACCCGGTGTTCGTCTTCGCCGAGGGCGACCAGGAGCGACGGATCGAGACGTCGCCCGGCGACTTTGTCTTCGTGCCGCCGTTTGCCGCTCACCGAGAGGAGAACCCGGCACCCGATGAGGAGGCGGTCGTGGTGATCGCCCGCAGCACGCAGGAGGCGATCGTGGTGAACCTGGAAAGTCTCTTCTGAACGTCCCGGTAGGATTGCGTGGTGGGGATGAACCCCATGTGCCAAGGACTCGGGACGAAGGAAGAGAAACCGGCATGCCAAAGAGCGGGTCGCAGAAGAGCGAGTCTCCCTCTCAGCTGATCGACGGGAGGATCAAGGAGCTGGGCGACTGGCGGGGCCAGACGCTCAGCAGGATCCGGACGTTGATCAAGGAAGCCGATCCCGAGGTCGTCGAGGAGTGGAAGTGGCGGGGCGTTCCGACGTGGTACCACGACGGAAAAATCGTCTGCACCGGTGAGACCTATAAGAATGTCGTAAAGATGACCTTCGCCAAAGGGGCGGCCCTGAAAGATCCTTCGGGCCTCTTCAACTCCAGTCTCGACGGGAACGTCAGGCGTGCCATCGACTTCCACGAGGGCGAGAAGATCAATGAGAAGGCGTTGAAGGCCCTCATACGCGCCGCGGTGGACCTGATCGCGGCGAAGGCCTAGAGCTCATTCCCACGAAGGGGCCGCCGAACCCGATCCAAAATCGGTGGCAACCTGTCAGTCCTACATCTCAATACGAGTCGGAGCGTACCTTGTCCATCAAACGAAAGATCTTTGCCGCGCTGGCCATGGCCATCGTCCTGCCGCTGACCGCGGCAGCATCGATGCCGGCTGGGGCCAGCACCCCCGCATCGGCCAAGTCCCTGACCAAGGACCTTCTACCGGCTTCAAACGCGAAGAAGTTTCGCTATACCAAGGTGGCCCGAAAGGTCGCCACGTCCTCTCAAACGGACCTCCAGTCCTGTCCGAACGGCGCACAGGTGACCTATGAGACTGCGTTGAAACAAACGGATTTGGCGTCCGAGGTCATCGCCTGCACCAACAACAAGGCCGCTGTTGCACTCTTGAAGGGCTCGTGGTCAGGTGCTTCGATGGTCACAGAAAAACCACCGGCGAAACTGGGTTCTTCGGCCATCGAACACGTGAGTGGATCGATCTATGAGATCGTCTGGCTGAGAGGCGCGATCGTGGAGGCGGTGGCCCTCAACGTCAATGTGCCGCTGAGTGGCACGAATCCCACCATCGCCACTCAGCCGATCACCCCGGCAGAACAGAAGGTGCTGTCGAGCGCGGCCTTGGTCCAGGACGCCCAGTTCCGATCATGAGCCGAAGGTCCTCGCTCTGCTCGGAGTTGGATCGCCTCAAGGAGCATCCAACCCACCGGGACTGTCCAAGACGGGGCGAGCACCGGTTGTAGAGCGGGGGCGGCGACCGGTGGTACGACCACACGGCCCTCTCGACCATCAGGTGGCGAGCCCGTGGCCCGGCACCGGAGTTCACACCCACCGCGGGGACGCACGCCCGGGGTGCTCGTCGGGACATGCTGCCGCATCCGTCGGTGCCGGTCTGACCGCTGGCGATCGGTCGTTCTGGCTTCGACATCGGCTCTCAAGCTCAGCACCAGAAGGAAACTTTGGCCTTTTGCCCCGCAACTGTCACCGACGACCTTCAGAGTGGGGGGGGTGCGAGTACGTGTCGTTTACGAGGGTCCACCCGAGGGCGCCAAAAGACTGGCGGGTGAACTTCGTGCTGCCGGCTTCACCGTCCAGAATGGTCCGCCGCCTGAACACCCCGACATCTTGGTAGACGACGTTCGGGCAGTCCTTTGGGTGTCCATCGAAGAAGACCAGGTCCGATCCATCCGTCACGTACGCGCCTTGGTGGCGAGCGTGATGAGCAGCCTGGCGAGCCAGTATCCGAGCGCCCGGGTCGAAATAGGTGACGTTGTCGATTGACCGGTCAGGTCCGACCGTGAGGTCGCGGGCGCCCGTGGTGCGCAATCGTCCGACTGAGTCGGCGGTGAACCGGCCTCTACACCGGTTCAACCAGGTGTGCGAGTCCGGGAGTGCCTGGGCCCGAAGGCCGGCAGGCCCCCCCGGCCCCCATTAGCCTTCTCGCGACACCGCAAGTTGAGGGGTAGACGATGGCAAGGCGAAGGGCACTTCATGCCAAGGGTGGTCTTGGACGCTATTCGCCCCCAACTCGTGGTCGGGGCGCCCATGCGGCACGGATCGCTGAAAGTGAGCGCCATCGCGGGCACCCGGCGCTGACCGTGGTGGGAACCGGTTTGTTGGCCACGACTGGGCTGTTTGGACTCGGGGTGCTCACTGCGTCGACCAGTGGTGCGGTCGTCGGCGTCTCTTGTCCGCCCTCGCCGATGTCTGACGGGGCAGGGAACATGTGCACGAGTGCGGGGGTCGGCTCTAACTCCGCAGCCGGGTACGGAAACTTTGTGGCCGGCAGCGGCCCGGTCACGAGCGATGGCAACACCGCTGGCTCCACGGACGGCGGCACTGCCGAGGCCGGGTACGGAAACTTTGTGGCCGGCAGCGGCCCGGTCACGAGCAATGACAACACCGTTGGGGCCAGCAACGGCTCTACCGCCGAAGCCGGGTACGAAAATTTCACTGGCGATAGCGGCACGGTCACGAGCAATGGCAACACCGCTGACGCCACCAACGGCTCTACCGCCGAGGCCGGTTACATAAATTTCACTGGCGATAGCGGCACGGTCACGAGCAATGGCAACGCCGCTGACGCCACCAACGGCTCTACCGCCGAGGCCGGTTACATAAATTTCACTGGCGATAGCGGCACGGTCACGAGCAATGGCAACACGGCTGACGCCACGATCGGCTCTACCGCCGAGGCCGGGTGGGACAACTTCACGACCGCCAGCGGCACCGTCACGGTCAATGGCAACACCGCTGACGCAAGGAACGGCGGCACCGCCGAGGCCGGGTACTTGAACTTCACAACCGGCACGACCATCGCGGTCACCGGCAACCTGGCAGTAGCAAACGGCGTCGGGACCAAAGCCATCGCAGGTAGCAATGCACAAAGCAACCAGACAGACAACACGGCGATCGCAAATAGTGCCAACGGCGGAATCGCCACCAGCACGGCTAGCGGCAACGGTGGTTTCGCCCTAACCGATGCCAGTGGCTCAACCGCGGTAGGCGCTGCTACCGCAACATCGGTTTCTGCTACCGCAACAACGAGCCCAACGAGTGCCGGCGCGACCGCCATCGCTTTTGCATCCAGCCCCAACGGCACGGTCTCGGTCAGCGCCGACGGAACCACGATCTATCAGGGACTCAACTCGGAGTGGGTGGCCTGAAGTTCGGTTGTTCGTTTCGGCGACCCTCCACAGCGTCGAGGTCGGACTCGCCGAGCCCTAGCGTTGACGGTGAGCCGGCCTATAGGCGGGGTTCAACTAGGTGTGCGAGTCGGGGAGTGCTGAGTCGCGTGGCGATCGGCTGAACAGGGCTTTTAGGTCCTGATGGGCAATTGCACGATGACACTTCGACCCGATTAGTAGGGATGAAACTAGGGATGGCCGCCGGACAGAACTAGCGCCGCTTCCCGCCGGGCCCGAAGGCTCGTCGGGGGCCCCGTGCCCCGCTTAGTATTCCCGGCAAAATCGCAAAAGCTGGGGGTAGACGATGGCCAAGTGGAGGGCACTGCATGCCAAGGTTGGTCGCGGGCGCTACTTGCCCCCGACTCGTGGCCGTGGCGCCCACGTGGCAACGACGCATCGGAATCCCAACCACCTTGGGCTTCGGCTGAGCGCGGTCGCCGGAGGCGGCCTCTTGGCAACGACAGTGCTTTTCGGTGTCGGGGGGTTCGCGGCCCCGGCCAGCGCCGTCGGCGTCATCTGCGCTGGAAGCGCCTCGAACTTCGGCTCTGGGAACACGTGCGTGAGCCTCGGCGGCCTCGCCATCGCCGGGTTAGACAACAACGCAATTGGCACTGGCAGCGTCACCGCCAGCGACAACTCGGCTGAGACCACCAGCGGCGACGCCTTCGCCGGGTATGCCAACCTCGCAACTGGCACTGGCAGCGTCACCGCCAGCGACAACTCGGCTGAGACCGCCAGCGGCGACGCCTTCGCCGGGTATGCCAACATCGCCATGGACGGAAACGACACGGCGAACGACAATTCGGCTGACTCCACCAGCGGCGGCGCCTACGCCGGGTATGCCAACACCGCCCTCAACGGAAACGTCACGGCGAATGACGACAAGGCGATCGAGAGTGGATCAGGGGCCGTCGCCGAAGCCGGGTCTGTCGACACCGACGATGCCGGAAACGTCGCGGCGAATGACGACTCGGC
>Ga0302325_10029194_pt1 | contig 11394 bp, 8 predicted proteins | sample Palsa_T0_2_FD_201948 | JGI IMG/M metagenome (GOLD analysis project Ga0302325, IMG submission 201948) | Peat permafrost microbial communities from Stordalen Mire near Abisko, Sweden - Palsa_T0_2 | ecosystem: Environmental > Terrestrial > Soil > Palsa > Peat permafrost | place: Sweden: Abisko... | reverse complement strand
GTTCGCGGTTGAGGGCTAGGGCTTTGTTGTAGACGAAGCGGCACGATCCAGCGAACTGCCGCAGATTGCGGACTTGTTCGCCGTTCGGCCTCCCTTCGAACTTGAAGGCTTGCCATCTCAACCTAACCCCATATTCGCCTTATATTCGCCCCTAAGAACTCTGCACCCGGCGGCTGAGATTGTCAAGCGATATGAGATTGTCAAGCGATATTCGTCACGGCAGGCATTGCGTTTTCGCAATCGAGCATTGAGAAACGTTATTGGAAGAATGTCCTGTGGTCGCCGTCTTACTTTGCCGCCAGTTGTGGCGGGGCACCGCTGGGCATCATCCAGCAATACGTTGAGCAACAAAAGACCCCGCTTTAACCGGCCTTATATCCCCGCCCTGAAGGATCGGGGCTTTACGGCCCGACTGGTAAAGCCCCCACAAAGGTCTGCACGAGCAATTTTTGCTCCAGTGCCTTTCTCACGAACACGCTTGACCCTCCAGCCGACTAGATTCAACTCGCACTCAGATACTGCCCGCGATCAGAAAACATGAGAACTCGTGACAATCGCAGACTTCCACCAAGCGGGAAAACGAGGCATCAATCGCTCGAAAGAACTGTCAAAAATGAATGTATCCGCATGATCGGTTAGACTACGAACAACTCGTCCACTTCCCTGGATAATAGAAAGGACCGTCAAGTTCTCATACCAGTCCTGAGAGCGTTTCCGCCGTTCGGCAATATATGGATCTGACAAATTCGGCCATGGGATCTTGGCAAAGATGCAGAACCTCGCCTCGTCGTCGCGCAAATCCAGCCCTTCCGTCATGGCGACAGAGCATAGAACCCCATTTCTACTATCTTTCAAGCGTTTAATCCCACCATCACGGTCTGCGCCAGTACCGTGCGTCAAAATGCGCTTTCCGAATTCCTTTAACAAGTGTTGCGAAACTATTTGCTGAAGGTCTCGACTGTGACAATGGATTATTCCGCGTTCATCGGGGCGGTTCCTCAGAATGAGTGAGCATTCCTGTAACATCTGAGGCAATCCCGGCTGGTTCCACGCCTTGCTCATAGACCCACGATTGCGGTAGATGATCCGTCTATTTTCCGGCGGGAATTCGCACGTTGCGCGATAAACAACGGCATCCTTTTGATTGATGCCCAAATTGTGCAGGAAGAGCGGGATGTCCCCCATCGTTGCGGACATGAACAGCACACGGCTAGCACAGCGAAACAAGGATTTTACAGTTTGTTTTGCGGACATTGGTGAAATGATGAGCTTAGTGTTTTCTTTCCACGTAATCCAGTCGCCGCAATTCAATGTAAAGTTGATCCCTTGCCTAAGGCTTTCATATTTGCGTTTTTCTTCTCCGTCAGAGATGTCAGCAAGCGCGTGAGTAATCGCACTCTCGAAGTATTTCAACCAGTCGATCACTTTCTTCAGATTGAGAAGCTCCTTGTCGTCGCCCGTAAAGTCAAACATCCGAGCATTTATAGCTTTCACGTCCTCTGGGGTAATGGTGCGGCTGACCATGGCTGTGAGTATGTTTTCCAGATTGTGAGCTTCGTCAATGACCAAGACATCTCGTGGATAAACGGCGCCTTCGATAGGGGATGCGTATGAGAGAAAATGCACGTTCGTGACGCTGTGACGTGCTGTCCAAAATGCGTCACGCGCCACAACGTAATCTATGCACTTTGAACTGTGGTCGTCAAAGGAATCACTGGCCTTTTCGCAGTTGAGGCCATCGAACGCTCTGCACGTATAGGTAGATTGACCACGAACCTCCGTCAGGCCCAGATCGTTATCTTGGGAGTATTGCCGTACTAGAGTGTTGAGAGGAGAGGTGATAAATCCCTTTCCGCAGAGATTTAGCACCGCTTTCGCTAGGGCAGATTTGCCGAACCCGGTAGGCCCTTCCAGGACAAAAAACTTCTTACCATCCTTGAAAGCGTTCTGGATGTTCTCTAAAGCCTGTAGTTGCCCTGGGCGGGGCTCTAACGCGGACGGAAAAAGCTTCGGCATTACGTGCAGCCCCTGCTCTGCCTAGAGGCGAATAGCTATGATACGCAACACATGTAACATGTCTCGACGCACACCACAAACAAGTGGGCATGGCGATCTTATGGGGTCGAGCACGCTAGAACACTCGTCGACGAAGAAAAGACGAACGCGCTAGAATCCGTCCTATTGGGCTTCATCGGCCTGGATGGTGGACGTGCAGATGCATGAGGGCCGGGGGAAGAACCATCAAGCCTATCCGTGCCAGTAACTTAGCCGAGAACTCCATGCGCCCAGTCGCAAACCCACACGCTCGTTTCTGGTTGTTGATCGGCGCGTTTCCGGTAACGCGATTACTGTGGAGTTGGATCTCGGCCTACCAACATTTCACAGTCGGTAATCTTCTGCCTGTCACCCACTCGAAAGGGCGAATCCGGGGTCACTCGTGCACCGCCGCACTGAGCGCTGCGCAGCATGACACCGGCCGGCTTTTTCAGAAGTTTGAATCTATATCCGCCGGGAAGCACACGCCCGAACATGAAGCGTCCTGCTGTATCCACATCACTGCCCTGCGCTGCACCCTCTTGTGATTCGATACCGATCATCAATCCCGTAGGAACCTTACTCAGCGTCTCGTCCGACTTCACAACACCTTGAATCTCTCCGAGCCCGCCCACAGGTAAATGCAGCGTCACGTCCGCGTCGCTAACGTCGAACTTCACGTCTCCTTCTCCCAAATACTGCGTTTTCGACCACGCAACACTAATCAGCCTATAGTGCCCCGCAGGAATCCCTGGAATTACATAGGGGCCGTTTGCTTCTTGCGTGGAAGAGTGGATCCGGCCTTCGATAGTCACGTCGTAGCGCTCTGGCTTCGGATTGCCTTCCGGACCGAATGGCCAGACAATGACGCGGTAGCGCCTCTCCCGTTCGACGGTAATGCGAACGTCATTCCGCTCTTCACCTTCCTTGAGCGCCACCGGGATCGCCTCGTTCGCCGAGCGGACATTTCCATACCATGTCTCGCGGTACCACCCCGCGGCCTCCGCAAAAGCATTGAAGCCATTCGGTCCGTTCACGCACACGATGTACGTGCCGGACGGAAGCTTTGTGAGCACAAACCGCCCACTTGCGTCCGTCTTGGCCCACGTCGCTGGTCGGAGCCGATCCGACCCGTTCTCCCGCTTTTCCTTGCGAACTGCGGCTACCGAAATTCCAGGTCCGGCAGGCTGTCCGTCCGCATCTGTCACTATGCCGCGAATGTCTGCCTCGCGCTGAAGTTGGAAATCGACCCCGCGAAGACGGGTGGACACACCGACACGCTGAAACTCACCTTCCAGCGTGGCATCGCCGCTGTAGGTCTGCGACACGAATCCTTCGGCGGACGCCACGATTTCGTAGGTGCCGTCCGTCACTCCTCGCAGAAAGCGATACTCCCCATGACTGTCCGCTATCACGGTCTGAAGTTCCCCGTTCCCAGGCGCGAAGGGAGGTAGCAATTCGATCGCTGCACCCTCGATCGGCAGACCGTCATCCGCACGAACCACGCGTCCGGCAATCTGCGGCTCGGGTGCCTGAGCGTCTGCGACAAGACACAACGCAACCAACGACAACAGGACAGATGCTCGCGGCAGGCTAAAGTGCAAGGGCCACCTCTGCAAGGGAGCGCTCATCCTTCAATCCCAGCTTGACTCAGGGGTCTCGTGGAAATAGGAATTTCCTCTTCAGCTAGGATTCGCTCGGATTGTATCGCTCGTGGATCGGTTTTGAAAGACCACACCTGCCTCGTGTTCGAGCTATTCCACTCGTTCCCAGATTCGGCTGCGCAATCGACATCATTCGACCTCGATTCCTCCGATGCTACTCCCGCCTCGTTCACGGCGAATCGGATTTCCCATATTTGATTGCGATGGGGCTGTTTCTCGTCACGTCGGTCCCACCCAGAAGAGCTTCAAGCTGGAGCACTGCCCAACGGTAACTGTGGCGGATACTGGGTAGATTTTCTTCCGAGAGGAGAACCAACATGCCCAGATCCCTGCACGCTGAACCAAGCGAGCCGTCAACTTACAACCATCACCTGCCGGAGTTCTTGACTTCTCTCAAACATGAGAGAGGGTTCGCCGACGTGACGATTATCACCGCAAACGTTCACTGAAACCTTTTCTAGCGTGGCTGGTCGCACAAGGCGGGCCACTGTCCAGCGTGTCGCCGGTGGGTGATTACCAAGTCTTCACGCCTCAGTCACATCCCGACTGGTGTCCACGTGTCGAGGGCCTCGAATCTTGTGTTAACTCGAAGTCGTGAGAGAATTCATTGCGTTCGCTGGTTGAGACGTCGTGATCGCGACGAAGCAGCATCCGATTGTAGTCCGACAGCATTTTTGTTCCAGAGTCAAACATGATCTTTTTCGCACGCTCGAAGCAGACGCTATCCAGGGTTCTCGCGTTCGGAGTTGTAGCCCTCGTCGTTTGTCATATGCCTGGGGGACAGCAATCGGCGCCGGCGAATTGGACGGCGGAACAGGACCATCAAAACATGATGGATCAGCTCGGGATCAAAGCGCTCCGTCCCGGGCCGAGCGGGAATGAAAAGGACCCCAATCACGCCAACTACGATGAGGCGAAAGCCAATCCATACGGCGATCTCCCCGATTCGCTCAGGTTAAAGAACGGGAAAAAGGTCACGTCGGCGGAACAGTGGTGGCATGATCGACGCCCACAGATTGTCGAAGACTTCGAGCGCGAGGTCGTCGGCCGCATCCCACCGAATGTGCCCAAAGTGACCTGGACCGCGAAGAGCACGAGCGATTCGAAGGCAGGAGTTTTCCCTGTCGTTGAGAAACAGTTGGTTGGACGCGTGGACAATTCAGCATACCGATCGATCGACGTAGACATTGAAATGACGCTGATCACGCCGGGGAATTCGAAAGCTCCGGTGCCCGTGATGATCATGTTCAGCAGCGCGCTCATCCGCCAATTCATCGCAAACCACCCGGAATTTAAGAAAATGATGGGGAGCGATCCGCCGTCGACGGAACAGCTCATCGCCAACGGCTGGGGTTACGCGCTCCTCGACACCAGTACCATACAAGTGGACAACGGCGCAGGCCTCACCAAAGGGATTATTGGCCTTACAAACAAAGGTCACCCTCGAAAGCCGGACGATTGGGGTGCGTTACGGGCGTGGGCATGGGGTGCCTCCCGCGCCCTCGACTATCTGGAGACGGACAAGAGCGTTGATGCGAGGCGCGTTGGCATCGAAGGTGTCTCCCGCTATGGAAAAGCTGCGCTCGTGACGCTGGCATTCGATACTCGCTTCGCTGTGGTGCTGGTCGGTTCCTCCGGGGAGGGCGGAGCGAAACCGCACAGACGCAATTTCGGAGAAGGGGTGGAGAATCTCACCGGCTCGGGCGAATATCACTGGATGGCAGGTAATTTCTTGAAGTATGGCGCCTCCCAGGCTCCGTTTGGGAGTAAGAATGCCAGCGACTTGCCGGTAGATGCGAACGAACTGATTGCCCTGTGCGCGCCGCGGCTGACATTCATCAGCTATGGGGTTCCCGATAAGGGGGATGCGCAGTGGCTGGACCAGCAAGGCAGCTTTATGGCCACGGTGGCTGCAAACGGTGTCTTCCGCCTTTTGGGTGCGAAGGATCTGGGAGTGAACGGGGACTATCACAACGCGAAGATGCCGCCAGTGAATACGGGGCTTCTCGATGGCCAACTCGCATGGCGGCAGCATGACGAGGGGCACACCGATGCCCCGAACTGGAAGTACTTCATTCCGTGGGCGGACAGATTCCTGAACTATCGTCCGATCCCGTGGGAACCTCCAGCCGATCAGCCGGTTTTTCGGACCGACGCTGACTCTCTGGTGGCGCATTCGCAGCTGCTAGCAAAGGCAAAACAAGGCGGAATCGACGCCTACTTCGAAGGCGACTCAATTACAAGAAGGTGGGGCGCCATCGACTACCCGGATCTGCTCGCCAATTGGAAGCAGAATTTCTTCGGGTGGAACGCGGCTGACTTTGGATGGGGCGCTGATCGAACTCAGAACATCCTCTGGCGTTTAGAGAACGGAGAGTTGGACGGAGTCAACCCCAAAGTCGTCATTCTGCTCGCTGGCACAAACAACGTCAGCGATCTGACGGCTCCAGGTGGCATTGATGAAGGAGCTTCCAACGTCACGCGAGGACTTCAGGCGATTCTGCATGCGATTCAAGAGAAGGCGCCCGCCGCGACGATCATCGTGATGGGAATCTTTCCCAGGAACGACAAAATGGCGTTCGCTCCGGTCATCGACAGGATCAACCGCAATCTGTCGACGTTAGCTGACGGCCAAAAGATTCGATATCTGAATATTAACGACAAACTGGCAGACAGCGATGGGATGCTACGCGATGGAATGATGAATGCAAACGACAAACTCCATCCCACCGTCGAGGCGTATCAAGTCTGGGCGGATGCGCTGAAACCGGTTCTTACGAAGTTGCTGGGCCCTCCCGCCGTTATGGATCACGCCCCACCGCCTACGGGCGATCCCGCCGCGGGAGTTGATCTTCGCCCGACGCCCAGAGGCTTCGTGAATATCTCCACGATCCTGGCCACCGCACTCGTGACTTCCCTCCAGAATCCGGGTTCACTTATGGACATTGCCCTCCCGGCTGGATACGATCACCCGGGCTGCCAGGGCACTGGGCAAGAGACTGATCATTCGGATTGCTGACGCCAAGGCGGGTTGAGAGACGGTAGTGTCCCCGGTCTATCCGGTGAACCTCAATTATCCTTGCAGCAATCGTGGACGCTGGAAGAGATTGATACCGCCTTCCAGATGGACTCGACGCGGTCGGAGATACCTAGCACGTCTGGCTGGATAAGGTGAATCTGACGGCGTACTAATTCTTAGGAAGATGTGCCGGTCTCACGAGGTCTCACGACCTCTCCGTTGACGATCCATCATTCTGCCCCTAAGATGTATTGCCCGACGCTTGATCGTGCGGCACCATCGTTTCGCGCGGCACCATCAGGAATGACTGCATGAGGAGCGGGATGCCCGATAATCAGCCGTCTAAGCACAGCCTTCTCCGCGCCATTATGACTGACGTTCACTTCTGGATTCCGCTCTGTGTGTTGCTGGGTGGTTTCGTCCTTCTGGACCGCCTCCGTTGAGGCCTCTTGTTAGCAACCCGCAGGCCGTTGCGACCTCGATTTCAGACACCTCCACATCTGCGCATCGACTGCGAAGTTTGCAGACGATGGGGATTCTCTCCGGATTCGCCGCTGGAGCCTGGCTCGGCGGCGCTGAGGCTCCCATCAAGCTCGTAAATCCGAATGTTTCTCCGATCACCGTTTCTCTAATCATGGTCTGCGGAGTTTTCCTCGCCCGCTGGAGCGTCCCAGCCTTTGTGCGCGGCACATCGCACGTGCGGAGCGACCTGCGTCAGGCTCCACATCTGGTCATCTGGGCGATCCTCGCCGGATGTATGTGGGCTGTCGCCAACACGCTGACCATTTACGCCATCCGGGATGTCGGCCTCGGCATCGCCTTCCCTCTGTGGAACACAAATAGTTTGCTGGGTATTTTCTGGGGATTTCTGCTCTTCAATGAGTTGCACTACGCCGGCTGGAAGCGCTGGCTGGGCGTGCTCGGCGGCGCAATCTCGATGTTCGCAGGCGCTACGCTTTTAGCACTTGCGTCGTCGCACCAGGCTGCGCCAGGCAAAGCCGCATTTGGCGTGCTCGCGGCTTTGGGCGCCGGAGTTCTTTGGGGAACGATGTACATTCCCTACCGGAAAGCCTATCTGACCGGAATGAATCCTCTATCGTTCATAACATTTTTCACGATCGGCGAATTGGTGACGATGACGCTATTAGCCGTCGGCTATCGCGGCGCCATCCCGCTCTGGCGCGAACTGGTGAGTGCTCGCGATGTACTGTTCTGGCTAATGCTTGGGGGCTTCGTCTGGGTCATCGGAGACCTATTCCAGCAATACGCAACAAAGTATGTCGGCATCAGCCGCGGCATTCCGCTTTCGAACACGAATCAGCTTTGGGGACTACTCTGGGGCGTTCTAGTGTTCCATGAATTGCACGGCGGCACTCGCGCTGTTTATGCATACGTTGCCGGCGGATCACTTCTAATGGCGCTAGGAGCTGTGGCAATCGCGCTCTCATCCGCTACCGAACGCGAGCACGCGTCGTCTCAAGAGGCAGCGGAGCGCGAACGCCAGCGCTATAACGTCGAAGGCGAGTACGTCCGCGCTGGACTGGAAGGCCGTGCCTATGCAAACACACCCGCTCGAAGAACGCTCGTCGACTGGCTGCTCATCGTTGGCACCACGGCGTTTTTCGCGATCCTTGCCGCTGTGGCAAGATTGCCTCACATCCGTATGAGTTTCACTTGGACAGCCGTGCTTGGAGCCGCAATGCTGACACTGCTCGCGACGTGCGGCATCATCCTTTGGCGTACCACCGACTTCCGCTGAACGTCGCAGGTTGCCCCGCTGCGTGTCGCTGTTTACGCTTGGGCGGCTAGCTTCCTCGAAAGAGGGGCATTCAAAGTGAACCCTCAACATTTCGTTTCCACAGTGCTGCTTTTCCTGCTGCCTATCGAATTAAAGCGCAAACATTTGCCGCAGGTGCAGAGCAACCGGACCGGCTGGCAGCTTCGAACGAAGCCCCTCGCAGTTTCGTGACGGTTCGATATTCATCCGGCACGGAGGTGTCACTGCCGGTGCTGATAATTGAGAGCGGCATCCTGCTTCAAGCAAAGATCAACGATTCCGGTGTATTTCACGATTGATTCCGGAGCGGCAGCGACGTACTTCGATACTCAGACCGCCAAGCGCCTTGGATGGTGCCTCAGGGGAAGGGAATGTTCAGGGAGCAGGTGAGGGAACTGTGAAGGTTCAGCACCTCGACAATGTGCGCTTCGAACTACCGGGTTTAACCACTATGCATCCCGAGATCAATGTTGCCGACCTCAGCGGGCTTGAAAAGGAGGGCCGGGGCACCCCATCAGCGGATTCTTTGGTTACGATTTCATCAGACAGTTTGTAATGACAATCGATTATGACAATGCGTCCCTACTTTGTCCGACCCTGGTAGCTTCAAGTACTACGGCGGCGGCGGAATTGTTCCTATTGAAATTTAGAACGAGGCAAACCGTACGTCCTTGGGATCATTAAAGCTCCCGGTGTGCCGGCGACAAAGGCCTTCTCTTTAATCGACTGCACCTGTAGTGACGGTGCCGATCATCAATTAATCCGGAGGTCCGCATGACCGCATAATGTTTGTCAATGCCAACAGCCACAACGAGACGAGGACTGAAGTAACTTTGCCTCATTACCGCGCAAGGCCTAGGATTCAGCTCGAGAGGCTCCCGACAAGGATTGTCCAATGCGCAAACCTCAGCCGAATCCCATCGTGCTCACTTTTTTCAGCCTTTGGATTCTGTGGGGATTTGGTTATCAGACCGTTTGGGTCCGTCTTATGACCAACGTTGAGGGAACAGTAATTTCGGTCCGCGATATTCCATACCCAGCAGCTCCCGCCCGTCACGGCACAGAGTACGTGCTACGCACGCCGGAAGGCGACACCGACCGATACGTTGCAGGAGCGACCGATGCCTCACTGCCAAGAGATATACCTGTCGGAAGCTATATCAAAAAACGGCGATGGCAGCTGTCTTACGAACAAAACAATCATCGGATTGATGACTTCAGCATTCCATTCTATGGGGCGATGCTAGCGGCCGCAGTCGGCGTCCTAGTGTGGGCAGCAAGGCTGAATCGGAAAGAGCCAGCGTAAACGCAACTTTTGCCGTAGCGCTCGTCCTATTGATGAATGAAATGGTGATTTCCGCGGGCGCATTGCTGAGATTTGGCGACAAGGCAGTTGAACCTGACTCGATTAACTGAAGAGTGGTATACGAACATCTGCGCTGGAAATCGCCATCACCATGGAAGGACAGGACGAACGAGTTTCCCAGCATAGGATAAGAGAAATGCTTCGATCCGCACTCAGCGATCAAGACGCGGTGGTTCGGGGGGTTCGGGGCCAGGCGATTGAAGAAGTCTGATTGCAACAGTTAACATTAGAAGTTCTAGGCTAATTCTTCCGAGGCGGATCCATTGTCCATGGCGGCACGACGCCGATGGAACGGGCATAGGCGATTTGCTGACCCAGGTGCTGCGCGATGTGCTGAACGATGAAGAGCAGGACGCCGCGTTCGGTAATCTTCCCTCCGTTCCAGTCCAGAGTCTTTTCCAGGTCCGAGTCGGGCATGGCGCCGATGGCCACCCTGGCATGGGCGTAGGAAGCCTTGAGCGTGGCGATAATTTTTGCTTTGTCTGTGGTGGACCGCTCCAAGTTTTTCGTATCGACCCCCGCCGGAGTCGGAGTGCCGACGAGCTTATAGAGGTTGTAGTTGGCAGAGCTGGCGTGCAGGAAAACTTCGGCAATGGTGCGAACATCCGCGGTAGGACGCCATGTGTATTTATCGGCGGGGATGGCTTCTGCAAGGCGAACGAATTCACTTTCCTGAATCATGACCTCGGCCATGACTTCCGATCGGTATCCGGTGACGCCGGGAGTTCCGTCCCGATATGGGTACACTTGCGCTGAGAGGCGAAATGCGGTCGTGGTTATCAGGATGAAGCCGAGAGCGGAGAGCGTTCGCAGCATGGAACCTCCACTTTTGTGGTCTCGTTGACTGGATTCGCCAGATTATATCCCCACTTCCTACAACCGGACTTACCCGCTGTTTCCGCGCTCGACGACTTCTCCTTACACGAGTCAGAGCGTTGATCGGCGATCGCCGTAGGGACAGCCGTTGCTGGCTGCCCCCCGCACGGACCCGGACTGTGCTCAGCCTATAACCTGGTTTTCGATTCGGCTTGGTAGACCGAACTGGATCGAACCATGAGGGCGCTTCGGGGGAAGCGCCCTTGGTTTTCTTGCGAGAAACATTCGGCTCAGGCTGGCTGAGGAAGGCCGCCAAACCACAATATCCCGTGTCTACTGTCTTGTGCCGTCGATCCCGGTCCTATAGAATCGCGTCACTCGCGGACTCTCGGGATGGGGCAGTCATCCAAAAAACAGGACTGGACGCCGACGGAGCAGGCCTTTCGCCGGTTTCTTCAGTGGCTGAATGAGAGCCAGGATTCCAGCGGCGAGCGCTATCTGGAGATGCGCCAGCGCCTGGTGCGCTATTTTGAGCGCAAGCAGTGCGTCGCCGCCGACGATCTGGCCGACGAGACCCTGAACCGCGTGGTGCGCCGGCTCGATGAAGAAGGAACCATCACCGATGGGTCTCCGGCCCGCTACTGCTACACAGTCGCGAAGTTCGTCTTTCTGGAACACCTTCGAGTGGTCCATCCCGTGGCGAGGGGGCAGGATTCCG
>Ga0302325_10029193_pt1 | contig 11394 bp, 5 predicted proteins | sample Palsa_T0_2_FD_201948 | JGI IMG/M metagenome (GOLD analysis project Ga0302325, IMG submission 201948) | Peat permafrost microbial communities from Stordalen Mire near Abisko, Sweden - Palsa_T0_2 | ecosystem: Environmental > Terrestrial > Soil > Palsa > Peat permafrost | place: Sweden: Abisko... | reverse complement strand
CGGATCGTTCGGATTCGTCGCTGAACGCCCACACGTTTGGTTCAGAGCCCGGGGGTGGGCCCGCCCGGTTGGGGTGGCGGCGGGGTGTGGTGGGGTTGGTAGGCGGGCGGGACCCGGACGACGCCGGGGGTGGGAGGCGGGGCGGGGGCGAGCCGCTGGTTGAGGGCGCGGATGTGGCGGTCCAGTCGCTGGACCCGCTCGACGGCTTCGGGGGGGATGTGGTCGACGCCTTCGGCGCCGGCGGCGGCTTTCAGGTTGGTCACGAGGGCGGCTCGCTCCGCGGCCAGGCGGGCCCGGCCCAGGGCGGCTTTGAGCTGGGCGGGGGTCTGGGCGGCGGCTTCGACCTCGAGCGGATGAGCGGCGACTCTGTCGGTCTGCTCGGGGGTGCCACAGTCGATGGCCCATATCTGGCGGCGCTCGGCGCTCCAGTCGCGGGCCAGGTCCTCGACCGCTTGGGCGACGTTGTCGGCGACGAGGTGGACGTGGCTGGAGGTTCGGGCCCGGCTCATGGCGACATATCCGAGTTCCCGGCCGCCGCCGTCAGCGAAGAGGTGGGCGACGTCGATGGTGGAGCCCTGCGAGCGATGAACCGTTGTGGCGTATCCGTGGGCGAGACGGCCAGCAGTGGCCTCCTCGGGGCCGAAGTTTTGGCTGCGCCCGTCATCCATGCGGGCGGCCAGACTGCGGCCGGACACATCGACCGCGACGACGCTGCCCCGTTCGGAGGTGACGGTCTGTCCATCTGTGCCGGGAGCGAGGGTGACGATCCGGTCGCCGGCCTGGAAGGTCTGCCCGTCAACGCGCAGCTCCGGGCCGGTCAGCTTCCCGGCGGCGGCCATGACGGTCCGGGCCCGGCTGTTGAGAGCGGCCACGTTGGCCCGCCGCCAGGCGTACATGGCCGCGTCGCGTCCGGCAGCGACATCGGCGGCCCAAGAGTTGACCATCTGGGCGAGGGCGCGGTCGCGGTCGGGGGCGACCCGGATGCGGTCATTGGCCTGATACCAGTCGATCGCTTGCTCGACCTCTCCGGCGCGCAGCTCGGCCAGCGCCTGACGCTCCGCGGGGTCGGCTTGGCGGACGTTCTCGTCCAGGGTGTGGACGGCGTCGGTGTGGCGGGCGATGACCGCTTCGAGGGTTCCGCCCGGGCCGACTGCGCCGAGTTGACGGTGGTCGCCGACCAGGATCGTCTTGGCCCCGGCGGTTTCGGCGGCTGAGAGAAGACGCAGGACGCTGGGGTCGTCGGCCATTCCGGCCTCGTCCAAGATCACGATGGTCTGTTGGTCGAGGTGGAGGCGGCCGTGGTCGAGCCGCCACAAAAGCGAGGCCATGGTGCGGGCTTCTTCGATGCCGGCTTCGCGCCCGAGGGTGCGGGCGGCCTGGCCGGAGGTGGAGGTGCCGATCACCCGGAAACCGGCGGTCTCGAACGCGGCTCGGGCCACATCGAGCGCCGTGGTCTTTCCGGCGCCGGCCACACCCAGGACCAGCTCGGCGCCGCGTCCCGAGGTGCACACGGCGGTGACCATGGCCCGCTGCCCGGCGGTCAAAGCCCGCCCGAGGGTCTCTTCTTTAGCTGCCATGGCTGCGGCCACGACCGTGTCGGCGACGACCGGGGCGTTGTCGCGACGGGCCTGGCGGGCGATTTTCTCGGCGATGGCCGACTCGGCCGCGAGCACGCAGGCCGGGGCGTAGGCCCGTTCCCGGGCGGCCGCCACCCCGACGAGGGGGATGGCGTCGGGGTGGGCGCAGACGGCGTCGACGGCCCGGGCCAGCTCGCCCGGGTGACGTCCGAACAGCAGGGGGGCGACGGCCACGATCACGTCGGAGCGGGTGAACACCTTGATCTCGGCCAGGCGCCCGTCGGGGCCGAGGGTGTGGGCGGCCAGGGCGGCCAGCTGCTGAGCCGACAGCCGGGCCGGGACCGGCGGGCGGGCCCGGCCGGCGTCGCCGACCAGGTCGAGAAGGCTCTCGGGGGTCCAGCCCGCCGCGCCGAGCTGTTCGTGCCAGCCGTCGATCAGGTCGCCGGGCGGGGTGTGCCGTTTCTCTTTGCGGGTGTCGCGCGCCGCGGTCTGGCGGGCCTGGTAGGTGGCGAAACCATGGGACTCGACCGAGGCGGAGATCTCCGCTGAGCGCTTGGAGAACAACTCACACGCCCGCACCGGGACCCCCGCGATACGCCAGTGCCCGAGCCGGCCGGAGGGTCCGTGGTCGGCCTCGATGGCATAGCCCAACTCGACGGCTTTGGCCGCTGAGGCGACCCGCCCCGCCGCGGTGGCGGCGTGCAGGATGTCTCTGAGCGCGGCGGTGTCGACCGCTTTCCAGCCGCCTTTCTCGTCGGCCATCCGGCAGATGTTGGCGATCAGGACATGGTCGTGAGGTTCGGGATCGCCGGCCCGAGAGGTGGCGTGACGGGTCACCGCCCAGGTCAACCCGTGGGTCTTGGTCCGGGTCTGGGTGCGGCCTCTTCGTCCTCCCCGGGCGGCCATCCAGGCGTCCAGGGCGGCCATGGTGGCGTCGGTCTCGACGTCCAAGATGGCGTGCATGTCCTCCGCCCGACCGATGACCCCGAGCAGAGCGACCGACTTGTGGGCGGCCACCACCAGCTCCAAACCGGGCCTCTTGGCGGCCACCAGCAGCCGGCCGGTGAGCGGATCACAGGCGCCGCCAGGACCGTAAATCTTGTCGTAGTCGGCCTCGGTCACCGGCCCGGTAAGGCCCAGCTTGAACGCTCCGGCGCCGCCCCAGACCAGGGGTGTCTCACCTCTGGACGCGTAGTAGTCCAGCGCCTGGCCGGGATGATCGTCGCCGCGGCCCAGCACCGTTTCGCGGTGATAGTTGACCGACGCTGCTCCCATCATGCGCATCCACGCCACCAGCTCACCTCCCGAGACGACGAGCACCCCAGCGCGGGCTGGGGTGGGCAACCGGACCGGTTGCAATCGTGTTCTCACAAAAGTGTAACTACAAGACAGTGATTCTGTAAAGACAGTTAGAGAAACGGTCCTGGGATTTGGTGCCTTGGTGGTGATGGTTGACTGGCTGGTGATCTGGAGTGGTGACTGTCCTGTTGTGACCGACGGGTCTTTGAACTGGTGACAGCCGCTGCCCGCAGCCGAACAATGTCAGCATCCTCGGGACCATCACCCGGCGTTCCTGTTCGTGACCGGCGCCACCGCCCAGGCAAACTTGGTCTCGACGACAACCCGGAGCCGCCGCCGGCGGCGTAGGGGCGTCAGCGGGGGCCGGCCCCGGCCGGACCCGAACCCCTGCGGTCAGTCGAAGGCGGGACGCCCGGCGATCGGCTCACCGGCGGACACGCCAACCTGGGCGACGTTGAAGCGTTCGCACAACGCCTCGACGATCGCCGCTCGCAGGCCGCCGGTGGAGAGGAACTCGGCTTCGATGTCAACCGCAATGTGGAACCGGGCTCTTGCCGGTGAGGCGTCGTCGCCGGCCAGGAGCAGGCCGGGGCCGGGCTGGTAGGCGTCGGGCGGCGGGAGTGAGGCGATCTCGTCGTCGGTGAGGGCGTGGGGGTCGCCGGTGACCTCCCGGTAGGCGACCGACACCGCCGCGAACAGCTCGCCCGCCCACTGCCTCGCCTGGCCGGTCGGCACGACCAGGGTGGCCAACAGGCCGGGCCCGGCCAACTCCACCGCCAGGCGGCTGGCGTCGGGATAGTCGTCTTCGAACACGTTCGGTGCCTCGCCGGCGTCAACCGGGATCCGCACCTCCACCCTGGTCAGCTCAGCCACCGTCGCGGGGTTGGTTGTCGGGTCGGTCATGGTCTTCCTCCTCAACAGGATCGATGTGGTTGTGGAGGGCGGCCATGTCGCTGGTCGCCGAGCGGTGCCGGGTGTTGGTCGAGCCGGGATGGCAGGCGGCATGAACCGCTTTGAGCTGCTCGATCGACACGTGGGTGTAAATGGCCGTGGTCGACAAAAGAGCGTGGCCGAGGATCTCCTGCACGTATCGGACGTCCGCCCCACCCGAGAGCATGGCGGTGGCCATCGCATGGCGGAAGGCGTGGCACGAGCCGGTCTTGCCTGTCGCGGTTTTGATATAGCGCCCGACTCGGATGGTGAGATGGTCGGGGGTGAGATCGGCCCCATCCCGGGACACGAACAGGAACTCCACCGACGCCCCTCGTGTGAGGACCGGTCGGGCATCGGTGAGATACCTGTCGATCCAGACCATGGCCCGCTCACCGAGGGGCACCACCCGGTCCCGGCGGCTCTTGCTCTTGCGGATCGTCACCGTGAGGCGCTCGATGTCGAGATCGGCGAGGCGCAGCGGGCAGATCTCGCCCCGGCGCATCCCCGTCGACCAAAGAACTTCCATCATGGCCCGGTCCCGAAGCCCGATCGGGGTTCCGATGTCGGCGACGGCCAGGACCGCCTCGACCTCGGCTGGTGAGAGAAGAGTCTTGGGCAGGTGGCGGTCGAGTTTGGGCAGGTCGATCTCCGACGCCGGATTCGAGGCGATCAGCCCCGAGCGGGTGGCCCAGGAGAAGAACGCCTTGACCGCCACCAGATGGGCGTATTGGGAGGCGAAGCTCAGCGGGGCACCGTCACGCTTGCGGCGGTAGTACAGGTGGCGCTGGTAGCGCTCCAACAGCTGACGTGACACCGCCGCTGGTTCGTTGACACCGCGCTGGTCGGCCCATTCGGCGAAGCGGGCCAGCATGTAAGACCGCTCCGCCACCGTGTAAGGCGACAAGCCCCGCGCGGCGATGGCGGCCAGATGATCCGACACCGCCTCGGCCAAAGGTCCCTCCACCCGGCAGCGCGACACGGTCAGGCGGGCTATCCGCCCAGGGCTGCGCCCCATCAGCGCGCCGCCCTGCCGTTCGCCGATGCACCTGCGACTACGACCAGGGCTTGGTCGTCGCCCCCGTAAGCGCGTTCCGGCGTTCCGGTCTCCTCAGCGGTCCGGGATCCGTGGTCCCCCAAGGGTTTCTCGCTCCCCTGAGAGCCCCGACCGGGGCCCGACCGGGGGCCGACCGGGGGCCGACCACCCCCCGACCGGACGCCTCCAGGGCCCGACCGGTCCGGGTCGTAGACGCGGATCTGCGGTGTCTCGGTCAGCGAGGCCGGGTCGGTGAGGCCGATCACGAACCGGCCCCCATCGGTGCCGGCATGGCCGTCCCAGGCCAGCCGGTAGACCAAAGCCCCGCCCTCCTCCGCCCGTTGGGCGGCCATCAGCTCCAGGTCGACCAGGCGGGCCAGGTGCACCTTCAACTGGGTGTCCCCCCAGCCGAGAGCCTCCCGGATGTGGCGGCGGGACAGGCGCAGCTCCGCCCGGTCTTTCCCTTCAGCTGCCGCCCGGTCGGTGTAAAGCCCGTCGAGCAGGTCGAGCAGCCGGCGGGTCTGGGGTGGCAGCTCATCGAGGCTGCGGCCCAGCACCTCATGGGCCAGGCGGTTGGCCACCACGATGTCGGCGACGGTCGTCTCGATGAACTCAACCGGCTCACCGTCAGGGCCGGCCGCCGTCTGGTGTGGCCGCTGGTGCTGGTGCAACAGGGTGACCGCCCGGATCAGGGTCAGGTATTTCACGTGGTCGCGCCGGGTGCGCGTCTGGCCATCGGCGAAGGTCAGCCGGGGGGCGAACGGGTTGACCACCAGCACCGGCTCCAGCAGCCGTTGGGCGTCCTGGTGCACCTTCACGATCCGACACCGGGCCTGGTCTTCGAGCAGCCCGGCCAGAGTCTCGGCGTGGCGTTGGCGGTGGTGGATGGCCCGGGTCTGGGCCCGGTCCTCATCCACCGACAACACGACGCAGCGGTTGAGCAACTCCTCGTCGACCTCGGCCGAGGTCGTCGTCAACATGATCGCCGTCGGCCCCGCCACCCGGTAGGTGTGGGTCATCAACCGGCCCGACGCCGGGTCCTTCCCGGTGGAGGCGATAGACAGCTCCCCCTCGGACTGCAACAGCTTGAGGGCGTAAGCGGCCCGCTCCGCCCCCTCCTCCTCGCTGATGGCCAGCACCCGATGGGCCAGGTCGGTTTCGCCCATGTAGAACAGGCTCTGGCCGGTCATGGCGCTGTAACGCACCCGCCCTTCGGCCGGGACCATGGCCAGGACCGCGTCCAACAGGGCCGACTTGCCCGCGGCGGAGGTCGACTGGACCAGCACCGCCAACGGCCGCTCCAACAGCCTCGAGGTGGCGACCAGGTAGCCGACCAGGCAGTTGGTCGCCTCGCCCACCATCCCGGCCCTCTCGAAATCGGCCACGATCCGATCCACCAGGCCCGGATCAGTGAGCAAGCCCATCGCCGCGGTCCGCTCCCCCTCCGAGAGCACCACCGGCTCGGGGGCCTTCGGCGCCTGGGCCTCGGCGATCACCCGGTCGGCCACCGCCTCAGCCGACACCAGCACCTTGGCCAGGTCCGCTCTCACCACCTCCTCGCCGACGGCCAGCTCGACCGCCGCCGCCTTCACGAACCCGGCCCGGGCCCGAGCCGAATACAAGTCGAGGGTGTCGATATAGAACCGTTCCCCCCGGCCCACCAGCACGTTCAGGCGCAGCAGATCGAAGCTGGACAGTCGGTCGAGGCCCCGCAGCCGCCAGCGGCGATCCTCGAACGCCAAGACCGTCTCACCCGATGTCGACACCGTGGGCGCCGGCCCGGCCGGCGGCTCCGCGACGTCACTTGCGAGAACAGGGGCAGGGCGACTGGCGGCTGAAGAAGAAACCGGGTCGTCCCCGACCGGCGTTGGCGGGGAGGCGGTAAGCGTGGAGACCATCGGGAGGGCGTCGGCCAGCAAGCCACCGAGCACCTTGGCCGCGGCGTCGCCAGCTGAGCAGGCCACCTCGTTGACGTCCGCCCCGGCCGGTAGGGCCACCCGCCACACCTCCATCCCCCGGGCTCCGAGCGTGTCGGCCAGAGCGGCGGCGCCTCGATCGCCGGCCGGGTCGGCGTCGAAGGCGACCAGCACCCGGCGCACCCCCGCCTCGACGAACGCCTCGAGATGCTCGTTGGTGAACCCTTCGGTGCCGTAGGCGGCGGTCACGTTGCGGAACCCGGCGCACCACAAGCTCAACGCGTCGATCAGGCTCTCGCAGACGATCACCTCCCCGCCGACCAGGCCGTCTCGGTTCCACACCCCGGCGTGCGGGCCCGGCAGATACAGGTGCTTCGGGGTGCCGGCCCGCAGGTCGTCGCGGATCTTGCGGCCATACATCTCCACCACCCGGCCCTGAGCATCGAAGATCGGGATGACGATCGAGCCGTTGAAATGCTCATGCCCCGAGGACCGCAACACCCCCAGCGCCTGCAGCCGGCCCCGCAACTCGGCGCCCTCCACCGTGCGCTTGGCCGCCAGCCGGTAACCGAGAGTCCGATTGGCGTAGCCCACCTCGAACGAGTCCAACGCCACCGGGTCACCCACCCGCCGGGAGCGGAGATAGTCGAGCGCCTCCGGCGAGGACATGAGGGTGTCGTGGTAGAAGGAGACCACCCGGCCCAAAAGCTCGTCGTCACCAACCAAGCGCTCCAACGGCGACACCAGCTTGCGTGCCCTCGAACGCGCCGGAGCCGTCCTCGACGCAGGTGCCGACATCGCCCGGCCTTCGCGCAGTAGCTCCACCGCGTGCCGGAACGACACACCCTCCGCCCGCATCACCCAATCGATCACCGTCCCGCCCGCCTGACAGGCCCCCAGGCAATGCCACAGGTTCTTCGCCGGGCTGACCACCAGCGACGGCTCCCGATCCTCGTGGAACGGGCAGCAGCCCACCAGATCGGCTCCCGCCCGGCGCAGGGTCACTCCGGCTGCCTCCACTAAGCCCACCAGCGACACCTCCGCTTTCAGCCGCTGCAGGTCCTCATCGGGGATCCGGGCCAAACGGGGACACCTCCTCAAGAAAAATCTTTGGTTGCCATATCTGCCTAGACTCTATGCCATAGATACCCACATTTGGCAAGGAAGGGTGGCACCGATGCCCAGCACCCTCATCCCAGGCGTCGCACAATGGCCTCTCCAACACAAGGAGAAGCCGCCGACATGGCGCTCGGAGAACGCATCCGCCAGCTACGCGCCGAACGAGGCTGGTCCCAAGAAGAACTCGCCACCCACGTAGGCTCCGACGCCCGCGGCATCAGCCGCTACGAGAACGGGCGCATCACCCCCAGCCTCGACGCCCTCCTGCGAATCGCCGAGACTCTCAACGTCAGCCTCGACTACCTCGCCGTCGACGGCGCCCCCCGCCGCCCCTTCCGAGTCGACGACCCCGGCCTAGCCGAACAACTCGCCCAAGCCGGCGAACTCACACCCGAAGACCGCGCCTCACTGCTCAACATCCTCGACGCACTCCTCACCAAAACCCGCGTCAAAGCCGTCATCACCGGCCAAGCCAGCTGAAGGCCATGACCTCAGCCTCGAAGCCGCTCCACCTGCCCCACTGGCTCAGCCACCGTCAACGAACCCCGGCCCAACGGGCCCAACCATCTCGACGTGCCGAAAACCGAGATCAGGCCTCAACCAGGATCGGAACAGACGTTCAGATCCACTTCAGCGGCTGGCACCTGTGAGCTGCGGTTCTGGGCTATTCATCAGGCTGAACCCAGGCTTCTGCTGACTCGAACCTTTCACAACCATCGTGTTCAAATCGGACAGAAGCCTCAAAGGGGGATGTCGGATTGGTGCAGGCGCCGTAATCCGAACCCAAGGCGCCGGACAACGGCACCCAAAATCGGCAGTGACCACACTGCTGACCCCACCACTCATCTCGGTACTCTGGATCCTCCTGCCGTCGGCTTCGGCGATCCATCCAGCGGCTATGGGTAGCCGCAGCGAAACGCATGTCGTTCTTGACACTCCCGTGCTGATCTCTGGTCATGACGCATTAAGGAGACGGATGATCGACTGGATCTGCTGGATCTGGCCAGGAATCTGGACCACCTGCGAGCCGAAGCCACCGCCGATATCGTGCCCCACGTCTGAGGCCACGACACGTGCATTGATCTGCTGAGCCAACTGCAAAATGGCTGGATCCCCTGGATCTGGCCCAAATATCTGACCAACCGTGCGCGCGTCGTAGCCGTTGGCTATCAGAGCTTGAGCAACTGATTGAGGATTGATCGGCAGGGAGTTGTCGATGATCAGTTTCTCTCCTTGGCCTGTGAAGCCAGCCGTATTAGCAAGAAGATCACGTAATCCTGCGGCCAGTTGCGACCGGCCCGCAGCAAGAGCAGCCGTGTCATCGGCACCAACATCGAGGCCGACTCCCGCCACTTTGATAGCGGCACCTGCCAGGGGAAGGACACCCAGAGCGCAGGAGGCGATGTTGCCGGCGCTGGCGTTTCCGGCTGCCCGGTAGCAGCCGACGCCGGGTATGAGGCCGCGTAGTAGGCCGCCGAGGTCGACGTGGGCCTGGTTCAGTTCGTACTGGGTGAGCGGGTCGTGGCCAGCTTCGCAGTCGGCGAGCCCCCCGGCTGCGAGGCAGGCGGATTGGGCGGCCAGGCCTTGGCCGAGAAGTTGTAGTGCTTGGGCGTTGGTCGGGGGTTGCCAGAGGCCGGTGGTCCTTGAGTATTCGCCTGGGTATTGGGCGTACGGGTCGCTTCCGACGTAACCCTGCGCGGTAGCGACCAGCTGATTCACTACCTGCTGTTGGGCTTGGTACTGGGTGTTGGCTTCGGCCTGGGCCGATTCGATCTGGCCGATCTGTTTCTGTTCGGCGTCGGTGCAACCTCCGGGGCATTCGAGATGATGTCCAGTCGGATCATCAAAGTTCAATGGGTTGCCGTTGACGTATGTGTATGTGTCTTGGGTGAGTGGGTCGGTGACTATGGAGGTGTTGGCGTTGCTGGTTCCGGATATGTATTGGTCTGGGGTGGTGAAGGCGGCTGTGGTGGGGTTGTAGGTGCGGCTGCCGTCTTGGTAGGTGCCGGTTGTTTGCTCTCGGCGTCCTTGTTGGTAGCCGAGGTCGCTGATGGTGGTGGCGCCGGCGCTGACGCATGCTGTTGTGGCGTTGGGGCTGGTGTTGGTGGGGTTTCCGTAGGGGTCGTAGCGGCTTTGGCAGGCGAGGTTGCCGGTGGTGGTTTCGGTGGTGGTGACGTTGTTGTTGCCGTCGGTGGTCAGGAATTGGGTGTCGCTGGTGGTTCCGTCTTCGACGGCTAGCGCGCTTCCGGTTGGGCTCAGTTCGTAGCTGGCGGTGCGGACGGCTGGGGTGGTCTCGTCGGCGATTGTGTTTGTGAGGTCGTCGTATGCGAGGAAGGTCTCGGTGTTGGCTGGGATGCCTCCGGCGGCTTCTGGTTCTTGGTGGCTGGCTTGGCGTCCGAGGCCGTCGTAGCTGTAGCTGGTTGTCCCGGCGATGGGGCAGGTCGGGCTGGCGGCGATGCTGCTGGTGCGGCCGAGGCCGTCGTAGCTGGTTGTCGTGGTGCAGGGGTTGGTTCCGGGCTGGGTGACGCTGGCTTGTTGGCCGTCGGCGTCGTTGCTGTAGGCGGTGGGACTGGCTGGCGGGTTGGCGCAGGTGGCGGTGGACGGGCTGGTGGTGGTGGACGTGGCGGTGTCGCAGATGGAGTCGTCGGGCCCGTATATGAAGTCGGTGGCGCTGGTGGTGGCCCCGGTGGTGACCGCGGCGACGGTGCGGTTCCCGTCGTTGTCGTAGGCGTAGGCGGTGGTGGCGTTCAGCGTGTAGTGGCCGGGTGTGCCGGTGTTCTGGGTGTAGCCGGCGAGCCGGCCGGCGGTGTTGTAGCTGTACTGGTATTGGGAGGTGTCCCATTGGCCGGTCCCGGCGTCGGTGCCGTTGCAGGTGCTGTTGGTGCACAGGGCTTGGCTGGTGATCCTGCGCTGATTGTCGTAGGTGTAGGACCAGTCAGCCAGGACGCCTGCGGTGTTGGTCAGGTTTTGGGTTTGGAGGCTTTGGTCGTCGTTGTAGTTGTCACTGGCCGTGTCGCCGTTGGGCATTGTTTGGGTGGAGGGGGTTCCGTCGGCGTTGTAGCTGACGGTGGTGGCCGCATCCGACATGACGGCGCCGTCGGCGAGGGTGTAGGCCAGTTCGGCGTCGTTGTTGGTGTAGGTGGTGATGTTGGAGCCGTCTTTGCGGGCGGTGAGGGCGCCGGTTCCGTCGTAGGCGTCGAGGCTGGCGGTTGTGCTGGTGGTGTTGGTGGCGGTGTTGGTGTCGGTGGCGGTGACGGTGTCGACGAGATTGTCGAGGTAGTAGCCGACGGTGATGGTGTTGTTGTACGCGCTGGCGGCGGTGTCGTTGATGATTGTCGGGTTGCCGTCGGCGTCGTAGAGGGTGTAGGTGGTGTCGTTGCCGTTGCGCCCGGTTTGGGTGTAGTTCCGCCCGGACTGGTCGTAGGTGGTGGTGATGGTTCCGGGGTTAGCGGCGGTCAGTGAGTCTTGGGTCAGGCAGGCCGGGCTCTGCGGGTTGGCCGGCCCGTCGGCCCAGAAG
>Ga0302325_10029191_pt1 | contig 11394 bp, 9 predicted proteins | sample Palsa_T0_2_FD_201948 | JGI IMG/M metagenome (GOLD analysis project Ga0302325, IMG submission 201948) | Peat permafrost microbial communities from Stordalen Mire near Abisko, Sweden - Palsa_T0_2 | ecosystem: Environmental > Terrestrial > Soil > Palsa > Peat permafrost | place: Sweden: Abisko... | reverse complement strand
CCAGCGGCTGCGCACCAGCCAGGACATCACCTCAGCGCCGTTCCTGGCCGCCTCGATCTTCCTGGACCTGCTGAACGTGTTCCTTTTCTTCCTGGAGATCTTCTCCGGCGGGCAGGAGCGGTGATGGCGGCCATCGACGACATCCTGACGGGCTACGAGGCGCTGCGGCCCGCCCAGGAGGCCTTCTACCAGGATCTCCACCGTCACCCCGAACTCTCCCACCAAGAACACCGGACCGCCGGGCGCGTCTGCGAGCGGCTGCGCGACGACGGGTTCGCGGTCACCAGCGGCATCGGCGGCGCGGGGGTGGTGGGCGTCCTGGCTAACGGCAGCGGGCCCGCCGTCCTGCTCCGCTGCGAGCTCGACGCACTGCCGCTGCGGGAGGACACCGGCGCGCCCTACGCCAGCACTGCCACCGCCATCGATGCCACCGGTCACGAGGTGCCGGTCGATCACGCCTGCGGCCACGACATGCACATGTCCGCCATGGTCGGCATGGCCAAGCTCATGGCCGGCCACCGCGACCGGTGGAAAGGGACCCTGATCACGCTGTTCCAGCCCGCGGAGGAGACCGGCGAGGGCGCCCAGGACATGGTCGACGACGGCCTGTTCAAGCGCATTCCCGTGCCGGACGTCGCGCTGGCCCAGCACCTGCTGCCTGGCATCGCCGGAACCGTCCGTACTCGCTCCGGCCCGTTCATGTCGGCCGCTGACAGCATCAAGGTCACCGTGTACGGGCGAGGCGGCCACGGCTCCACGCCGCAGAACACCGTCGACCCGGTCGTGCTCGCGGCCATGATCATCATCCGGCTGCAGACCATCGTGTCGCGCGAGGTCGCGCCAGGTGACATCGCGGTCGTGACCGTAGGCAGCTGCCAAGCCGGCAGCAGGAGCAACGTCATTCCCGACTTCGCCGTACTGGAACTCAACATGCGCAACTACTCCAGCGTGACCCGGCAACGCATGCTGGACGCGATCCAGCGGATCGTCCGCGCCGAGTGCCAGGCCAGCGGCTCACCCAAGGACCCCGAGTTCGAGACCACCTTCAGCTTCCCGGTCACCGACAACGACCCCGCGGTCACCGGCCGGGTGGCTGCGGCCTTCGCCGCGCACTTCGGCGACAACGCGGACGAGATCCCCCGGCAGACAGTTAGCGAGGACTTCAGCAAGATCCCCGATGCCGCGGGCGTGCCGTACACCTACTGGGGCCTCGGGTACACCGACCGGGACACCTACCTGACCGCCAAGAAGGAGGGGCACCTGGACGACCTGATCACCAACCACTCGCCGAAGTTCCTGCCCCCGATGCAGCCCACCCTGCGAACCGGCACCGAGGCGCTGCTCGCCGCGGCCCTGGCCTGGCTCGCGCCCTGACCCGACTGGAGGCTCGCCATGCGCACCAGAAAGCACCCGCTGACCCCCCTGGCGGCCGCCGCCGCCGGCCTGCTGGCCGGCGCTGTGGGGACCGTCTGCCTGGACGCTGTTCATTACCTGAAGTACCGTCGCACGGGCGGCACCGAGAGTCCGCTGGTCTGGGAATTCGCGCCGGTCGACAGCTGGGAGACGGCGCCGGACCCAGGGCAAGTCGCCCGCCGCGTGTTCGAGGGCTTCACCCAGCGCAAGCTCTCGGACCGCTGGGCCTGGCCGATCAGCACCGCCGCGCACTGGGCCTACGGATCGGCGGCCGCGACGATGTACGGCATCGTGGCTGGCTCGGCACGCCGGCCGCACCCCGCGTACGGCGTACCCTTCGGCGCCACCGTCTGGGCAGCCGGCTACGTCGTGCTCCCGGAAGCTGGGCTGTACCAGCCGATCTGGAAGTACGACGCGAAGACCCTGGCCTGGGACCTGAGCGCGCACCTGGCCTACGGCGCGGCCACCGGGACCACGTTCTGGCTACTGACCAAGATCATTTGACGGCGTGACGGCGGTAAACCGCGCCGGGGTTCGGCCACTGGGGCGGGTGGCTAGTGGCTGGGCCAGCCGGTGTAGGCCTCGGCGAGGTAGGTCGACCCGGCGGCCGAGCCGGTCACGGACGCGAGTTCGCCGAGTTGCCGGTGCAGGTCGAAGCCGGTGGTGCCGGGGAGCGCGTGCAGCATGGTCGTCATCCAGTACGAGAAGTGCTGGGCTTTCCAGACCCGGGCCAGCGCCCGCGGGCCGTAGTCGTCCAGCGCGTCGGCGTCGTGCTGCTTGACGGCGCGTTCCAGCACCTCGGCGAGCACCCGCACGTCGGCCAGCGCCAGGTTGAGGCCCTTGGCGCCGGTCGGCGGCACGGTGTGCGCGGCGTCGCCGGCCAGCAGCAGCCTGCCGTGGCGCATCGGCTCGGCGACGAAACTGCGGAAGCGCAGGATCGCCTTGTCGGTGATCGGGCCCTGCCTCAGCGTGAAGCCGTCCGGCCCGGCTACCCGGGCCTGCAGCTCGGCCCAGATCTGGTCGTCGGACCAGGCGCTCACATCCTCTTCCGGATCGCACTGGAAGTACATCCGCTGCAGCGTCTCGGTGCGCTGGCTGATCAGCGCGAAGCCTCGCGGCGAGTGGGTGTAGACCAGCTCGGGTGCGCTCTTCGGCGCCTCGGCCAAGATGCCGAACCAGGCGAACGGGTACTCGCGGAAGTAGTGCGTCCGCAGTGACTCGGGGATCTCGAAGCGGCAGATCGAGCGGGACCCGTCGGCGCCGACCAGGTAGTCGCAGCGCACCTCGTGCCCGGTGCCCCCGGCGTCGGTGTAGGCGATGCCCGGGCGGTCGCTGGTGACCTCCAGGACCCGGGTGCCGCGGACGCCGAACCGGACGTCGCCGCCGTCCCGGTCGCGGGCGTTGGCCAGGTCGATGAACACGTCGGTCTGCGGGTACAGCCACGCCGACTCCCCCACCAGGCCCTGGAAGTCGATCCGGTGGTTCTGGCCGCCGAACCTCAGGCTGATCCCCTCGTGCGCGATACCCTCGCGCAGCACCCGGCCGCCGACGCCGGTGTCGGTGAGCAGCCGGACGCTGCCGGCCTCCAGGATGCCCGCGCGCACGGTGTTCTCGATCTCGACCCGGGTCCGGTCATCGACCACCACCGAGTCGATCCCGGCGATCGCCAGCAGGTGCGACAGCATCAGGCCCGCGGGCCCGCCGCCCACGATGCCGACTGTGGTGCTGGTGGTGTGGGTCATGGGGCGGCGCTCACTGGCTCGTTCTCGACATCTGCAGTTCTCATGCCGACCACGCTAGAAGCCTGCGCGCCTGCGGTCGACGCTGGACTTCCACTGAGCGAAATGAACCGGCGTTACCATCGGCTGGTGCTGCCGTTTTCCGCCCGGACCCGGACCGCGAACCTGACCCGGATGGCCGAGGAGCGGTTCGACGTGCTCGTGATCGGGGGTGGGATCACCGGCGTCGGCATTGCCCTGGACGCCGCGTCGCGCGGTTTCTCGACGGCCCTGGTGGAGAAGGACGACTTCGCCTCGGGAACCTCGGGCCGCTCCTCCCGGCTCGTGCACGGCGGCCTGCGGTACCTGGAGCATGGCGAGTTCGGCCTGGTCCGCGAGTCGCTGCGGGAGCGGGGCATCTTGTTCCGGCTGGCACCGCACCTGGTCCGGCCGATCCCGATGTACATGCTGGCCGACGACCTGCGCAGCCGGGCCACGTACCGGGTCGGGCTGGCGGGGTACGAGCTGCTCGCGGCGGGCCGGAACATCGGCTACCACCGGTCCGCGAGCGCGGAACAGGTCCGGCAGGCCATCCCGGGCTTCGGCGGTCGGTCGCGCGGTTTCCGGTACTTCGAGTGCCAGGTGGACGACGCCCGGCTGACCATCGAGGTGGCCCGGGCCGCCCACGGCTTCGGTGCGGTGCTGGCCAACCACGCCCGGGTGACGGACCTCCTCGGCGACGGCCGGGTTACGGGCGCGGTCGTGGCGGACGAGCTGACCGGGCAGCGGTTCGAGGTCCGGGCCCGGGCCGTGGTCAACGCGGCCGGGGTCTGGGCGGACCAGGTCACGCGGCTCGCCGGGTCTGACGGGGGGCGGCTGCGGCCGAGCAAGGGCGTCCACCTGGTGTTCGCCCCGGGCGCGGTCCGGACCAAGGCGGCACTGGTCAGCCCGTCGGGGGCGGGCGACGGGCGGTTCATCTTCATCGTCCCGTGGGAGGACCGGGTCTACGCCGGGACGACCGATACCGCCTACCCGGGCGAGAAGGACCATCCGGCGGTCGACGCCGTTGATCGCGACTACATCCTGACGGCCGTGGCCCGGAGCTTCCCGGGCGTGACCGAGCGCGACGTGGTGGCTTCCTGGGCGGGGCTGCGACCGCTGCTGAGCCAGGACGAGGATCTGGGCGACGTCCGGACCAGCGACCTGTCCAGGCACCACGCGATCTTCACCGGGCCGGCGGGCCTGTTCACCATCACGGGCGGGAAGCTGACCACCTACCGGGCCATGGCCGAGGACCTGGTGGACCGGGTCGCCGCCGCGCTCGGGGACGCGCGGCCCAGCACCACCCGGCGCATCCCGCTCGGGCTGCACGGGTCGGCGGCAGCGGCCGTACGGCTCGCCCGGGCCGAGGTGACCCGGCTGGGCCTGCCGCCGCAGACCGCGGCCCGGCTGGTGCAGCGCTACGGCGACGACTGGGCCGAGGCGGCCCGGCTGATCAGAGCGGACCCCTCACTCGGCGAGCCGGTGGTGAGCACCCTGCCCGTCCTGGGCGTTGAGGTGGCCCTGGCCCGGAGCCGCGAGATGGCCCTGACCGACCCCGACATCTACGTGCGCAGGACCCGGCTGACGACGCGCGACGCCAGGCTCATACCTTCAGCCGGATCACCCCGGGAATGATGCCGAACGACACCGGCGTCGTGCCCAGCACCTCGCCGTCCGCCTCGACCGGGAAGGGCTGGTCCGCGTCGAGGTGAATCCGGCCGGCCCGCAGCTCGGCGATGTCGCGGTGCGGCAGATGGGTCCCCCGGTACACCTTCGGCAGCGTGCTGAACGCGTCGGATTTCGGCCCGGTCATGACGAGCACGTCGAGCAGGCCGTCGGCGGGGTCGGACTTCGGTGAGATCTGCATCCCGCCGCCGTAGAACCTGCAGTTCGCGACGACCACGTTGAACGCCCGCCAGGCGAAGGCGTGGCCGTCGGCGTCGAGCCGGACCGGCGCAGGCCGGAAACCCGGCAGCGTCAGCCAGAAGCCGCCGGCGTACCGGGCGGCGCCGAGGAACCGGCCCAGCCGCGCCGTCCGGGCCACCACCGCCGCCCCCAGGCCAGCCTCGGCGATGTTCACGAAGTACCTGGTCCGTTCGACGTCGCCGTAGGTGCAGGTCACCGTGCCGACGTCGATGACACGGACGCGGTCCCCCGCCAGCCGCCTGGCGGCTGATCCGGCGTCGCCCGGCAAGCCGAACGTCCGGGCGAAATCGCACCCGGAGCCCGCCGCCACTACCCCGAGTACGGCGTCGGGCGCAATCGGCGTGCCGTTCTGGATCATTCCGTTGACCACCTCGTGGACGGTTCCGTCGCCGCCCGCTGCGACCAGGAAGCGCTCGCCGTTTCGCAGCGCGTCGCGCGCGACCTCGATGGCGTGACCCGGGTGGGTGGTCCGCACGATGCGGTAATCGAGTCCTTCGTCCCGCAGGACGCGCTCGACCTGCGGGAGCGCCGCGTCCACCTTCCCGCGCCCGGCCCGGGGATTGGCGATCAGCACCAGCGGGCCGAAGGGGCTGGTCACGGCAGCAGGACCTGCGGATTCATGATCCCGGCCGGGTCGAGGGCGGTCTTGATCCGGCGCAGCACGTCCACGCCGGTCTCGCCGAGGTCGGCGGCCAGGTACCCGGCCTTCAGGCGGCCGACGCCGTGATGGTGGGTGATGGTTCCGCCCGCGGCGGCGCAGCTTCGCACCGCCTGATCCCAGGCCGCCAGGTACCGCTCCTCCGCCTCCCGGTCGTCGGTGCCGCTGACCAGGAAGGTGAAGTACAGCGACGAGCCGGACGAGTACAGGTGGGACAGGTGGCAACCCACGGCCTGGGCGTGGGCGGCCAGCGCCGCCCGGATGCCCGCGTAGAGCTCCGGCACCGTGGACCACAGCCCGGCGACCTCGAAGGTGTCCACGATCACCCCGGAGCCGAACGCGCGCTCGGGCCCCATGATCTGCGTGTAGGTGTCGACCGTGTCGTTGCGGTGCTGCCACCAGTGCTCCCCGTACCGGGGGCCGAGCTCAGCCGACGCCCCGGCGTGGGCGAGCGTCTCGACGGCCGCCTGCTTCCTGGCGTCCAGGCCCGGGCGGCCGGCCGGGAAGCCGAGCACTCCCACGCACCCGCCGGGATGGCCGATCGCCCCGAAGCTCAGCTGGGCGTCGGTCTCGTCGTAGCCGCGGATCACGGCGGCCCCGGTTTCCGCGCGCACAACCTGGGAGAGTCCGTCGGCCATCGCGGCGAATCCTCCGAAGGAGAAGGCCTGCCAGTGCCAGCCCGCGGGCCGGGCCCGGCAGGCCAGCGTCGCCTCGGTGACCACCGCGAGCGTCCCCTCGGTCCCGACTAGGAGCCGGCGCAGGTCCGGTCCGGCGGCCGAGCGCGGCACCGGCCGGCTGCGCAAGATCTCGCCCTGCGGGAGGACCGCGGTCAGCCCGAGCAGCACATCCTCGATGGCCCCGAAGCCGGTGGAGGCCTGCCCGGCCGACGACGCGGCGATCCAGCCGCCCACCGTGGAAATGGCGATCGACTGCGGGTAGAGGCCGGTCGTCAGCCCGTGCTGCGCCAGGGCCTGCTCGAGCTGGTCGCCGCGCACGCCTGCCTCGACGTGGACGACCTGCGACACCAGGTCGACCGCGATCACCTGGTCCATCCTGGACAGGTCCAGGACGACCGACCCCGCCTGGGCCTGCGCTCCGCCGCAGACGCCCGAGCCGCCCCCGCGGGGGATCACCGCCGTGGAGGTCTGCGACGCCCAGGCCAGCACCGTGGCCACCTCCTGCGTGCTGGCCGGGAAGATCACCGCGGCGGGGAGGGCAAGCTCATCGCCCCGGACGCGCCGCAGCAGCGACAGCGCCCAGAAGTCGATGGCGTGCTCGCGCAGTGTCTCCGCGTCGGTCCGCACGGTGCCGCCGGGCAGGCGGCTCACCAGAGATTCCAGTGGACTCACGACGCGGATCGTAGCCCACAGGTCAGACCAGGGCGTAATGACCGCTGCCACCAGGCGGTCTTGCGGCTCCGGGAGGGCGGCGGTGTGAGCTCATCCTCCTCTAGGAGCCACATCGTCCACCCCTGCTCGGACAGCGCCGACCATAGCCGGTAGGCGCAGTGCCGGCATAGGTAGAGCTCACCGATCCGGCGGGCGCGGTACACCGCGCGGACCGCGGGCCCGCATCGGTCACATGTATGGCTCGCGTCAGGCCACTGTGTCATGGCGGGCATCTCACACCATCCGTTTCGTTCGCCAGGCCCGGCCAGGCTGGCCTACCTCCACGGTCGCGCCGCGGGCGGCCAGGTCGCGCCAGGGAATGACCCTGGCGGGTGCCTAGTCCTGCGCCCTGGCCAGGCCCGGGGACCGATCACGCGCCGCCGATCGCGCCACGACCAGGGCATCGGCCAGGGCACCTGACGGGTGTGCCCAGATGGCTGAGGGCGCGAGGGTCGTCTTCCGCCGTGGACGTCCGCGACGAGGCCGGGGCGCGGCTAGGGGGTCTCGGGTTGTCCCTGGGAGGCTCCCCAGGTGTCCGGGACGGTGCTGTAGCCGCCGCCGCTGTAGATGGAGAACGCCTGGCCCAGCGAGGAGGACGACAGGCCGCTGCCGGCCCTGAGGGCGGCCACGATGCCGCTGTAGGTAGGGCTGGGGACCAGGTAGGCGAGGATGGCGTCGATGCCGTCCGTGGGGTTCGGGTAGGAGTACAGGTAGTAGCCGCCGCCCTCGCTCTTGATCGGGGTGCCGCCGTAGCCGGGCTGGCTGACGTTGATCGGGTTGTTGGCGCCGACGATGCCGCTGGGCGGGGAGCCGGCTTCGTTCTGCATCCAGTAGCCCATCGATTCGATGTTCGCGTCGGTCAGCGGGGCGCCGAGCTTGGTGAGGATCGCTTCGGACCAGGCCAGCTCGTTCGCTCCCCTGGGCGTCTGGTACTCCGCGGTGGGAGCAGGCGCGGAGATTGGGTTACTAGCTGTAGGTGGCGGGGCCGGCGCAGGCGCAGCGGTCTGCGGGGACGATGGCGGCGGGGACGAGAGCTGAGGGGTCGAGGGCGGTGCGGTCGACGGGTGACGGGGTGACGGCGGCCTGGCCTGGGATCCGGTGGCTGACGGCGCGGGTGCTGGAGCGAGGCCGGTTGCGGTCATAACGGGATGGCGGAACGTATATTGCGCCGCCTGGGCCACATCGGGGGCGGCGGAGCCGGCCCGGGGCGTGTCGGCGGTTTTCCCGGCGGGACGGGCGGCGGGCTTGAGGCCAAGCCCGAGAGCGAGGCTCGCTGCCGCCACGGCGAAGACGACCGCGGCGACGGTCATGAACTTGAATCGCGGAGCTTTCCGATTCCTCCGCGACCCCGCCTCGGGGGGTGCAGGCTTGCGGATGGCAGCGTGTCGGCCACCGGGCATTCGCTGCATGGTGACTAATTGAAGCAGCGGTTGATGCTGGAGGGGGGGCAAAAGTGTTATTAGATCCTTACGGGACGGCCAGGCGAGGGAAGGCGTCAGCAGCGCCCTAGGTAGACGCCGCTGGTGAAGGTGGTCCAGGGGGTCCAGTTGGTGCCGTCGTCGGAGATGATCACGGCGGCCTTGGCGTTGCCCAGCGGGTCGTAGGTGGACAGCGAACCGTGGTCCGGGTTGATCTGCCAGTAGCCGCGCTCGCCGGCCGCGCCGGTGGCGAACTGCTGGCCGCTGGATTCGGCCATGGCGATCGAGGCGGCCGTGACGGCCTGGGCGGCCGAGCCGCCTCCCTGTTCCCAGAGCTCCTCCAGGTCGGAGCAGCCCAGCGTCCCGCTGAAATGCGAGGACGCGGCCAGCACGGTAGACGCGGCGTGCCGGGGAGTGTAGGTCGCGGTGCTGGCGGTCAGGTGAGAGGGGACGTCGAGCACCTCGCCCTGGTAGATGAGGTTCGGGTTCTTCACCACGGACCCGTTGAGCTGGTAAAGCCGTTGCCAGTCCGCTGGATTACCGTAAAACCGCAGTGCGATCGAGGACAGGGTGTCTCCCGCCTGCACGGTGTAGTGCCCGCTGGCTGGCTGATCGCGGGAGATGACGGCGTCGGTATGTACCTGCTCGACGACCATGGCGGCCCTGGTGGGGAGCCCGGCGGCGGCGTGTGCCTGCGGGGCGGCGGCGAGCACGCCCACGATCGCCAGGGCCGGGGCGGCCTTGCCTGCCGTCTCCGTTACCTTCTGCACCTGCGACGGCGTCGTGTGCCTGCCCGTCCGCCTGATTTTCCGCGGACGGCGGTGCATGTGCGCTGAATTCACGGCACTCCCTTAGTGGTTCCGCACCCGGTGCGTAATGTGCGCAACGGGGCAGCGCCGCAGCCGCCATTATTAACGTGGCGGTGGTCATCAAACCCGTGATTGTTAGCACTGGAGACCGACAGGGTTCGTGGTTTATAAAGGACACTGCGGCACTAGTTACTCACTTAGGGTACGAGTCGCCTTATCGGGACGTTCAGTCGCGAAGCTCCGCGTAATAAATTGGCAATATCTGCCGACCCTGACGGCGGGATCCCGAAGCCGGACGGCCCCCCGGCGGCCGGAGACCGGCGAGCTGCAACTGCGCTCAGTTAGCACCGGCGGCCTGTTCGCCAGCCGGCGAATGGGATGCTTATCCTGGGCTGGGCCGCCGCAGGTTTTTCCGGGAGACGCGATGATCATCGACTGCCACGGTCACTACACCACCGCGCCGCAGTCTCATACTGGGTGGCGGACGGCGCAGAAGGCCGCGTTCACGGCCGGCGTGATGCCGCCGCCCTACCCGGACATCTCCGACGACGACATCCGCGCGTCTATCGAGGGCAGCCAGCTCAAGCTCATGACCGAGCGAGGCATCGACCTGACGATCTTCTCACCGCGCGCGTCAGCGATGGAGCATCACTTCGGCGACGAGACGGTCGGCGCCCGGTGGGCGCAGGTCAGCAACGACCTGATCGCTCGCGTGGTCCAGCTGTACCCGGGCCGCTTCGCGGGGGTCTGCCAGCTGCCGCAGTCCCCAGACGTCCCGATCACGCGGTCTGTCGCGGAGCTGCGCCGGTGCGTTCTGGAGCTCGGTTTCGTGGGCTGCAACCTCAATCCTGATCCGAGTGGGGGCCACTGGACGTCCCCGCCGCTGACGGACCGTTCCTGGTACCCGTTCTACGAGGCGATGGCCGAACTCGACGTGCCGGCCATGGTGCACGTGTCCGCCGTGACGAACCCCGCGTTCCACGCCACCGGCTCGCACTACCTCAACGCCGACACCACCGCGTTCATGCAGCTCATGCAGGCGGACCTGTTCAAGGACTTCCCGGACCTGCGATTGATCATCCCGCACGGCGGCGGAGCGGTGCCCTATCACTGGGGACGCTTCCGCGGGCTGGCCGACATGCTGGGCCGACCCCCGCTGGAGGAGTCGGTGATGGGCAACGTCTTCTTCGACACCTGCGTGTACCACCAGCCCGGCATCGACCTGCTGTTCAAGGTCATCGAGGTCGGCAACATCGTGTTCGGGTCAGAGATGATCGGGGCGGTCCGCGGCATTGACCCGCAGACGGGGCATTATTTCGATGACACCCGGCGTTACGTCGACGCGCTCGACCTGCCGCCCGGCGACCGGGACAGGGTCTACGAGCTCAACGCCCGCCGGATATACCCGCGCCTCGCACGCGATCGGTTACGTGATCTGCGGTATCGCCGGCGTGGTCGCGGCGCTGCTCGTCCTGCTCGGACCGGGCAGCGGCGGCGCCCACGACGCCATGATCAGCGAGCAGTCGCTGGCCGACGAGTGACGCTCGCTTGGGGGATGCTGTACCTGTACGTCAGGTTGACCTGCACCTGACGAGCCGCTAAAAATGCTGGCCGTGTGGTCGGGCCAGCGCGGCGCTGGGGATCCTCCGGTCAACCACGTCGCTCGCGACTTCGGAGAGCCTGCGGTTGTGGTAGTGCGCGTAGTTCCGCAGCAGCATGAATGCGTCATCCACGGTCATGGTGAGGTACTCGGAGATCATCCCCTTGGCCTGCTCGATGATCACCCGGCTGTTCAGTGCCGCCTGCAGTTGCGAGGCCAGCAGGTTGCGTTCCCGGGCCGCTCGTTCCTGGATCAGCCCGATCGCCGCCATCTCCGCCATGGCTTGCGCTATCGCCAACTCGGTGCCGGTGAACGGCTCGTCGCTGCCGCGGAACAGGTTCAGGGCGCCGATCACGTCGGTGCGTACTCGCAGCGGGACCGCGCACATGAGCTGGAAGCCCGCATCGCAGGCTTGCGGGGCG
>Ga0302325_10029190_pt1 | contig 11395 bp, 6 predicted proteins | sample Palsa_T0_2_FD_201948 | JGI IMG/M metagenome (GOLD analysis project Ga0302325, IMG submission 201948) | Peat permafrost microbial communities from Stordalen Mire near Abisko, Sweden - Palsa_T0_2 | ecosystem: Environmental > Terrestrial > Soil > Palsa > Peat permafrost | place: Sweden: Abisko... | reverse complement strand
CAGAGGCCTCTTGCACGGTCTGCGCGGTCACGTTGCCTGTGTTCTGCAACAGCACCGTGACGCTCCAGCCGGCTGCGCTGCTCGTGATCACGGGCGCTCCTCCCAGTACAATCGAGACGGTGGCGGGACCGCTCGAAACCACCAGGTTCAGCGCCGAGCCGAGTGTCACGCTCGTACCGGCCGCCGGACTTTGGCTGATCACAGCTCCCGAAGACACCGACGCACTACTCGCCGAGCTCACGGCACCGAGCGTGAGACCCGCTGCCGTGATCGCAGTGCTCGCCGTGGTTTGCGTCAAGCCAACTACACTCGGAACCGTCACCGACGCGAGCCCCGTGCTTACCGTAAGGTTCACCGATGAGCCGCTCGACACACTGGTCCCGGCGAGGGGACTTTGACTGATCACACTGCCCGAAGGCACCGTGCTGCTCGACTGACTCGTGATCGTACCGACCTTGAGCCCCACGCCCATGATCGCTGCGCTAGCTGCTGCTTGAGTCAAGCCCACCACCTTCGGCACGCTCACGGACGCCACGGATCCAACCGTCGAGAGCGCCTCGGCGACCGTCTTAGGCCCTTCCACGTTTCCCACCAGATCCGTGGCAATGCTGTAGAAACCATAGGTGTGGCCGATCAGACCGGTGAAGACCGCCGAGGTGCTGGGGGTATTGGTCTGAAACGCGGTGAACACGCCACCGTTATCGGAGACAAATATCGAGTAGCTGGCGATTCCCGCGCCGAGATCGGTGCCCGACCACTGCACGGTGAAGTTGGTGTTGGCTTCCGTCGCCGGCAATGCCTTCACGTGGCTTACCGGCGCCGTGCTGTCGAAGGAGTTGCACCAGCTCGGCGTATTGATCGGCGCGTTGGTGTCGAAAACTACCGTTGCCTGATTGCAAGTCGTCGCATTGGTGGCACTTGTGGCCTTCGAGTACACTGTGAAGAAAATCGTTCCTAGGCCCTGTGGCGGAGTTTTATCCGGCGGCAGGAATCCGGCCAAGGGATTGGTTGTGAGCTGCCCGGTTTCCGGATCGATGGAAGTAAACGTCCAGGTTGCGACGCCGGTGGCCTTATTCAGGCTGGCATTGATCTTCACCTCAACGTCTTGGGCGGGTCGCAAATCGATGCCGGCGCTGTACTGCGATTGGCCAGAGGTCGGCAGGATCTGGTAGTTTCCGAAAGCAATGGGGCCGAGGGTAAACGTGCTCGGGTCCAGGTTGGCCATATCCAGCTGATCGGTGACCACGACTTGCTGTGCCGGAGCAGTGGCAGAAGCCTGGTTCTCAAAGAAAATACTGTATGCCATGGGCTGCTGACCCCCTGGGAGGTAGTTTGCACTCCCCGCCCCCATTGGGCCCGCCTTATCGTTGGGATCCAAAGCGCTCACGATCAGGATCGGGAATGGGCGGCAGTAGTAGGCGCCCTCGCTGTTTACTGGACACGGTCCGCTATTGTTCGGCAAGCAAGTCTGTCCATCGGACGACACGTGATGGTTGGGCAAGAGTCCGCAGGCTGGAGGAGTGAGCTTGCCGCAGTTGGTAAGCTCGTTCTTTGCGGGGTTGCACCCAGGCGGTAAGGGTACGCCTGGAGGAAGTTCAATGGGAGCATCTCCGCAGCTTGACCCTGGTGCCATAATCTGACCGCTGCACTGATTGCCTATCTTCTGGGGCGCAGGGAGTGAATCAGCCATTGCAAAAAGCTTATGCGATGCCGATTTTACGGCAGGCATCGCCGCTGGTGCGCTCGCTCCCAAGGCTTCTGATGCTCCAACGGAGGCCGCGTCGATGAGAAATTGCGTCAGGCTGAACGCGTCCGTTCGCCCTCCCAGACTCGCAACCAGATCGGTGCGGCCGTTGGCAATGGCGGTTTGCAGTTCCGAGGTAACGTAGGCCTGAAGGCCCGGGACCAGAGAGTTGGGAATGGTCACGCCCCAATTCGATTGGGAATAGTTTTGCGCATTGGAGACGAACTGGCTGACAACGTTCGGATCCAGGGCCGGATTGAAGTAGGGATTATCGCTGTTGAGATACATATTAAAGAGGAAGTCAGTGCCGCCCTGTGCGTCGCCGGGGGGAACCGCCAGGGTGAATGTCAGCATTCCCGAATACCCGGCCGGCACCACGGGTACGAGAATCGGAAGATTGATAAAGGTGGGCTGTGGCGTGGCTAACAACATGGGTACGCCCGGCCAATTGCTGTAGATCTGAGAAGCGTTCGACGGTGGCGGCAGAAGCGGAAATAAGAGATTGAAGGCGAAGCCGGTGGGCACTCCGACAATAATGGGCACACCGAGAGCATCGGTGTTACCACGGTTTGCGATTAGGATTGAATAGGGTCCGGGCTGTCCATTCGCGCGGATTGCACTCCGTCCCACCAGGCTGACGAAGAGCCGCGGCGATTGCGGCGCCGCCACTGTGAAGGCACCAGGCAGTGCCGCCAATGTTCCATCCGGGTTGGTCACAACCACGTCCCAGCGTCCTTGCGCCGCACCGCTCAAGTCAAACGTCCCGGACATGGACGCCTGGCCGGGATCTTCGGCGGTAGGCGAGGCAGAAATACTCTGCTGTCCGGCGAGCCGAAGTTGCACCGTGGCGCCGCTCAGCATGCCACTGCCGGAAATGACGGCAGTCACCGAGCCGCCGCTGCCGCCTTGCGCGGGTGATATCGCAGAGAGGAACAGTCCCCGCGTCGCCTCGAAGGCGCCAATATCGCAACGTGCACCCTGCGGCCGGAAGAGTCCCCGCTGGTCCGTAATGGCGCAAGCCGATCCCCCCGATCCTGGTGTACTAGAACTGCCCGCATCGATGGCGGGACTGCCGGGTAGCAAAGCGACAGTCGGAGTAGGACCACCATTGTTCGTGAGGTTTCCCAGCCAGGGATTCACGCCGGTGATGTTGGTCGAGGTGTTGCCCGTGAGCAGACAACCCGTCGGATCTTGAATCAGGTTGTATCCAAGCGAGACATTGTTTGGGCTGCCTCGGCCAGGAAGCTGGCCGGCGGTCGAACAGTCGGATTCAACTCCTCCACTCGTATTTCCGGCGATGATCGTGTTTCCCATCGAAATGGATCCCCCCACAGAACCATTATTGAATACTTCATAACCTCCGGCCCCGGATGCGGTGTTCTGTGTGATCGTCACGTTGTTCATGGTCTGCGTGCCGAAGTTCTCAATACCGCCGCCTCTCGAGCCGGCGCCGTTGCCAGAAATCGTGGTATTGGTGAGGGCAATCGTGACAAGCGGGCCAAGTAGGTTGTAGATGCCACCTCCATCTATGCCTGCATTATTTCCCGAGATCGTGCTCTCCGTGATCGATGTGACTCCTTGGTTAGCTATTCCACCGCCGCTATAGCCGGTGGCTATGTTAGAACTCACGATGCTGTAGGAGACGCTGAGGGTGCCTGAGTTATATATGCCACCTCCGCTGTATCTTGCATCGTTCCCGGTGATAGTGGAGCTAACAATATTCAGGTTGCCAAAGTTGTAGATCGCGCCTCCATCCAGCCCTACGCAGCTGGTCACGTTGCTTTCTATCAGTGATACGTTTCCCGCATTGATGAGGCAGCCACCACTGTAATAGGCCGAACCGTTCTGTAGAGTTACGCCTTGCAGCCTAACAGTCGCGCCTGCGCTGACCCAAGCTGCGCGATCGGTTTGTCCAGCATCAATGATGGTTTGCGCTGCCCCGGCACCCTGGATCGTGATTTGACCTGTGAAACAAATAGCGGTAACAACGCCTGGATCAGTGTCAGGTCCGCTGTATACCGGGTACAAACAGGGCGTTGGAAGAATAAGCTCATAAGTGCCACCGGGGAGGGTAATTTGGTGGGCACCGGGATCAGCGTTAGACTCCTGGACTGCCGCCCGCAAAGTGCATTCGGGATTCCCCGAGCCGTCCGGAGCAGTCTCGCCGGTCGAGCATTTGCCGTCTCCGGGCGTCTGGTCCACCCGGTCGGCCGTGCTGTTGACGGTGAAGTTTTGCGCATGAGCAGCTGGGATCAAGAAGATCAGAAGCATGAGAGAGATTGCATTCCACAGCGCTCGATGCAATCGGCCGGTTCGAGATGCAAACGCCAATTGGCGAAGCGAAGGTCGATCACTCAAGTGAAGGTGCTCCTCTATGTGCGTTGCAAGCGAGCTGCAACTCGATCCGGAGAATTGGTCTCAAGGCGGCTGGGTCTGCGTCCGAAATTTTGTTTTCTAAGTCATAATGTGCAAAACGGAGGCGAATCCCCTCATCGATTTGTAAATAATTATTTGAAGGCGCGGCCGAAGAAGCCTCCCGCGCCATACCGCTCGGCCCAAATTGGTCGTTTCGGTTGACCAATTATGGATGGATTATTCAGGCCGGCAGCCATATGACTTGAATAACAAAGTTACGGCGATTCCTCTCGACGAGATTATTGCGATGAAACGCGTCGAGCTTCTTTAGGATATGGTGGCGTGAGCCGGGCCTGGATCGGCGCCGCTTATTGGTTTACGGCATCGACCTCGTTCGCGAATCCGGCAATCACGGATCGCGCGCTCACTCAGTGACACTTTCGCTGGCATTGCGCCCGCAGCGTTCCGCTCCGTTGTTCGATTTGCCCATCGCGCTCCATTGTCGCGAGAGTTCGGTACAAAGTCTCATGAGTCAGCCCTAAATCGCGCGCAAGCTCCTTCAGTGTAGCGCTGATCTTCACCTCACGGTGTGAACCAAAGCCATCCGAGATGAGCAGATGCCGGATTCTCTCTGCCGCGCTCTTCAGGCTAAGCCGCTCGACGCGACTTCTAGCAGTCCGCAGCTGGCGCGCGAGTAAGGAGACCCATTGCCGAGCAAAATCCGGGTCGGCTTGGATGAGATCTGAAAGGTTGGCCGCATTGCCTGGGCTGCCTAATTGGAGAATGAGCGCTCCAGCCTTGTACGAAGCGCGAGTAGCACGAGCGCGCAGGGCGGCAGGAAACACACTCATTGAAGATTTTTGTGTCAAGGCGCTCCTTCCTCAAATTTAGCTGCGGCGTCTGGCTGGCCATTTTAATGCCTGGCGGACTATGAAAAATGGTCGCCTTCGGGCACTCACCCAGTCCGACCGCCAGTCTTTCTTCGTGTTCCCGCGAATCCCCACTGAGGCGGATCGCAGACCTTCAGTTTGCCAACCACCCCGCCTTGGCACGCGCGGCGAGGAATGCCCCGAAAGGCGCTATGCTAACGGCCAGCAAGCAATAGTCAGGACCCTGGGAGAACACTGATGGCCATTAATGTTGAGGTCAACGGTAAGTCCTTTTCAATTGAGGCCGATCCGAATACTCCGCTCCTCTGGGTGATCCGCGAGGAGCTTAAGCTCACCGGCACAAAGTTTGGCTGTGGAATCGGCGCGTGTGGTGCGTGCAGCGTCCATGTCGATGGCGAAATCACCCGTTCCTGCCTAATCCCGGTTGCCGCCGTTGCCGGCAAGAGGATTACGACGATTGAAGGAATTGCGGCGCCCAACGGTGCGCTGCATCCGGTGCAGCAGGCATGGATCGATGCGCAGGTACCGCAATGTGGATATTGCCAGTCGGGCCAGATTATGGCCGCGGTTGCATTGATCAAGAAGACCGTTCTGCCGACGCCGACCCACATCGACGAGGCGATGACCAATATCTGCCGCTGCGGAACCTATCCGCGTATCCGCAGGGCCATCTTGGCGGCCACCGGCCAAGCTGCTGCCGCCGCGCAAGGAAACTCCTAATGGGTGTTAAACGCAGAGCCTTTCTAATCGGTGGTGCCGCATTGATCGGCGGCGGCCTATTTGCCGTTTCCTGGTCGGAAAGAGCGGCAACGCGCAGGGCTGCGAAACTGGTAGCTAAAGACAAGGCGGGCGTTTTCCAAACATGGATCCGCATTAGCGAGGACGACACCGTCACGATCTTCTCGCCGCACGTCGATTTTGGCCAAGGTTCGGTGACCGGAATCGCACAGATGGCGGCTGACGAGCTGGACGCGGACTGGTCAAAGGTGGTGGTGGAATCCGCGCCTGTGAATGTGGCATTTGCAAATACGCCGCTGGCGAAAGGATTTGGCGCAGAGTTACTGCCCTTCTCCGTGCCGCCGTTTCTGGGCGGGATTGTGGGTTCCACCTTCGCCATGGTGGCGCGCAACATTCCGCTGCAGGTCACGGGAGGATCCTCCAGCATCCGCGCGACCGGCCAGATGGGTATGCGCGTGGCCGGTGCCGCCGCGCGAAACGCATTGGTCGCCACGGCCGCCAAGCGCTTAGGCGTCCCCGAATCCGAATTGACGACTGCAAAATCCCAAGTGATCCATGCCAAGAGCGGCAGAACGCTGGGCTATGGCGAGCTCGCTGCTGAGGCCGCCGATATGACACTCAATGGTGAGCCCAAGTTCAAAGACCCCAAGGACTATCGCTTGATTGGCAAAGCGATTCCGCGGCTGGATATTCCTGCGAAGGTCAATGGCAGCGCCCAATATGGCATGGATGTGCAACTGCCGGATATGCGCGTGGCCACGATCATGGCCGCGCCCGTGCGCGGCGGAAAACTCGAGAGCGTCGATCCTGCGCCGGCCTTAGGAATCAACGGCGTAGAAAAGGTCATCAAGCTCGACAATTCGGTAGCGGTTCTGGCCAAGGGCTACTGGCAGGCGCTCACGGGCCTGCGGGCACTCTCGCCTAAGTTCTCCGATGGCGGACACGGAGCGCTGTCATCCGCTTCCATTGCAGCGGCGCAATCCGCCAAAATTAAATCGGCCAAGCCGGATCATAAAAGCGGCCATGGCGATGTGCCGGCCGCCCTTGCGGCGAGTGGTGTGAAATTGGTCGAGGCCCAGTATGCCGTGCCATTCATTCATCACGCGATGATGGAGCCCTTCGCACTCACGGCCCACTTCAAGGACGGCAAGCTTGAGCTCTGGGGTGGCGTTCAGGATCCACTGCATAGCCGCAAGGCCGCGGCTGAAGCTGCCAGTATCAGCACGGATCAAGTCATCTTCCACCCGATGATGATGGGTGGCACCTTTGGTCGTCGCCTGCCAGGATTTTGCGAGATCATTGGCCAAGTGGTTCAAATCGCCAAGCAAACCCCCTACCCCGTCAAGCTGATCTGGTCACGTGAGGAGGAAGTGAAACACGGTACCTATCGGCCTCAGGCATCAGCGCATCTTAAGGCAGCACTTGATAAGGACAGACGCATTGTCGGTTGGACGACTGACTATGCCCAATCAGAGGACGCAACGCGGGAAACTCGTTTTGTCTATGACGTTCCGGCCTTTGCGATGCGCCACTACGAATTTGCTACCAATCAGCACGATGGCCCCTGGCGTTCGGTCAATTCCAACCAAAACGGCTTCTATTCCGAAAGTTTCATGGACGAGTTGGCGTTCGCGGCGGGCGAAGATCCTTATCAATTCCGCCGCAAACATCTGCATCCGGGATCCCGTTATTTGGCTGTATTGGATGATGTGGCAACGCGCAGCGGCTGGGGCTCGCCACCCAGCGCCGGGCGGGGTCGCGGCATCGCCCTGGTGGAATCGTTCAACACTATCGTCGCGCACGTGGTCGAGGCATCTGTCGGCGATGACGGGCGCCCGCGCGCGCATAAAGTGTGGTCAAGCGTGGATTGCGGTCGGGTGGTCAATCCGGACGGCGCCGCCGCGCAGATTACGGGCGGCATTATCATGGCTCTGTCGACCTGCCTCGATGAAGCCATCACGCTCGACCAAGGCGCCGTGGTGCAATCAAACTTTCACGACTATCGACTCTTGAAGCTGGCCGAAGCGCCCGACGTGGATGTGCATTTTCTGGCAAGTAATGCCTCCATGGGCGGACTCGGCGAGCCGGGTGTTCCGCCAACTGCACCGGCATTCGCTAACGCGATTTTCGCCGCAACCGGCATACGCATCCGGCAATTGCCGTTTCGCAACCAGGCGAAAGCCTAGCTGAGAAGCCACATGGATGCCTAAAGGAAAGGCATACGCCGTGGGGACATACTCCATGATCAAGTACGGCTGACCCTGGGGTGTCGCCCCAGCATCGAATACCTTGGCGATCGCCGGATGATCCATGATCGCGAGTGATTGGCGCTCGGACTGAAACCGCCGTACCACTGCCTCGTCGTACATCCCCGCCCTGATCAGCTTCAAGGCCACCAAGCGGCGCACGGGTAAGGTCTGCTCGGCCAGCCATACCTGCCCCATGCCGCCTTCGCCGAGCTTGCGGATCAGTTGGAAACGCTCGGCAAATTGCTGCCCCTCGGCCAAACCCGCAGCGGAAAACGCGTCATCGCCGGCCCCAAGTATCGCCGCCGCCGGCGACCCGAGAAACTCGGGACTGAGTCCGTCGCCGACCGACAGCAGCGACTCCAGCTCGATGCGCAGCGCCGCATCCGACGCGCCAACCTCGTCGAGAAATTGGGCGCGCGCCTGCGCGTCGAGCGCCAGTGCTTGGTGCAGCAGCTCTTTGACTTGGCCCCAGCTGGGCGCGCTCACGGCGACCCGGCGCGGCTCATTTCACGGCGCAGCCAGATTCGCGCAGTAGCCCAGTCCCGCTCGACGGTCGCCACCGAGAACCCGAGTACCTGAGCGATTTCGGGCACCGTCAGACCGCCGAAGAACTTCATCTGGACGATCTCGCTCTGCCGTCCATCGATCCGCGTCAACTCCTCCAACGCGTCGTCCAAGGCGACGAGCTCGTCATCGGAAGCGACAGGGAGTTCCGCAATCTCCTCGAGCGCGATCCGAAGTCCGCCATCGCGTTTGCTCGCGTGACGGCTGCGGGCGTACTGCATGAGAATTTGGCGCATCAAGCGCGAGGCGATTGCCACGAAGTGCGCGCGGTTCTGCAGTTGGGCGGGTTGGCTGCCGATCAACTGCATGAAGGCTTCATTGACGAGCGCGGTGCTCTGCAAAGTGTGATTCGCGCGCTCCGATTGGAGGTGGTAGTGCGCCAGGCGCCGCAGTTCCTGGTAGATCACGGGTACTACCGCGCCCAGCGCATCCTGGTCCCCCTGGATCCATTGCTGCAGCAGCTCGCTGACCTGACCGGAGCGTTCCGACATCGGGGTCCCTTGGCTCTTGTGGCTTTGCCGCCTCAGACTATTCGCGTCTCTCACGGCCGTCAAACGATGCACACCCCCCGCATGCGAGAAGCCCGGCGCATTTTGTAATGCAAGACAATTGGATCAATTCTGCTGAAGTTCCGACATCGTTCGCGACGAGCTGGCCTTCCGTTCCGTTTTCTGATGCCACCAGATGCGGCGGGCAAATAATTCAGGCCATTCTACGAGAAGATTAAAAAGGGCGGACGCAGTGGAGTGGCTCGGCTTTCGCCCATAGTGGTTGGGCGATTGGAACATTTGGACCGCGCATTTTGTCCCTGCTGCAAGGAGGGCCCGGACTCGACGGCTTGTGGAGCCGCAGAATCCGGGAGGAGAGTTAGAGTTGCCCCTCCAACTCTCCGCCGCCTGCGGTTGTCCACGGCCGCACAGGGTCGCGATGATGCCTGGCGACTGTGAAAAACGCGAAACCGCCGGCCAGCAGCGCAAATCCGCCATTCAGCAGAAACACGACCTTCCCGAGATTATTACTGAGACTAAAATCTTCAAGGGAAACGCCGAGCGACCCCCGCACACCTGAAGCGGCATCGGCCTCAACTGCGGGCACTTCCGATCCATAATTCCGCCCACCAAATGAGTCACCCACTTGCGCCGACGCCACGCCGAATACCGTGAGAGAAACCGCGAAGAAGAAAGCAGTCAAAGCACGTTGTGTGCTGTTCATTTTGCATTCCTTGGTTGGACTAACGATCAAGGCTGATCGCTGTTGTCCCTTAAGTTGCTCAAGCTACCTCGTCTGACCAAAACGTCTGTTCACCTCTAAATGTGCAGAGCGCACGCGAATCCCCTCATCGACCAACAAGATATTTTGATTCGGGGCGCGAATGCGGATCCGTGCCGATCTTTGATCTGCACACCGGGACTACACGCGCCGCGCAAAACGTCGTCGTACGGGGCTTTTCCAATTCAGCGCACGCCGGCGGGTCGCTCACTCAAACTGCCGGTGATTAGTTTGTCTCTTGTCGCGGCGGCATAGCTGCCGTTCGTGACAGATCGGAAGGGATCGAAAATCGGACATCGATCATGTTTGAGCTAATTCAGCCCAATGTAAGTGCAGCGGCGACCACCAGGAAGCAGTCGCGCCATCACGTAACATAGATTATAGTTATATATTGTAATATATTGATTCAAATAGTAAAATTATGGTGGGACGGCTGACCACCGAATAGTCGACCTATGCTGTTGTGCGCTTCGCGGTCAGGCCCCAACTAGGGCCCTTTAAAACGTTGGCTGTTGTTGGACGGCCCCGGATGATTCAATCAGCACGTGACAATTTTTCCGCTGGACCGTCGCGTCAAAATCGGAAAACGAATCCGGCGCCCACGGTTCTTGGTTGTGCAAGAGCGTAGTCGATTTGCGGTATGTTCCCGGTGACGGCGTCCTGCTGCATGCGGGCGAAAGAGTACGCATGCGCATTAGTGAGATTGTTTGCATACACTCGATAAGTCCAGGCGCCGGAATTGATAATGGCGTTCGCATCGGCCAGTGTGTAGCTGGGCAGCACGAAGTAAGGCAGGCCCGCGGCCAACTCGGCGCCTTCCTGCTGACCGATCCAGCGAACTCCGGCGCCGACATGCGCGGTCATTGACGAGGACAAGTTCCATCCGTAGTCCGCGGTCCCAGACACCGTCCATTTCGAAACATTGGCCAATTGGGCCCCCAAAATGAACGGGTTCGCCACGTCGGCGTTCAACGATGTCAGGTGTGCATCGGTGTAAGCGCTGTTGAGGCCGAATATCAGGCCATCAATGGGCGAATAGCTGGTGGTGAGTTCGAGGCCGTCGCTGCTCGCTGCTCCGCCGTTTGTCACATAACCTACCCCATTGAGCAAGGCGTTCAGCTGAATGTCTTTCCAATTGATGTGATAGACCGCGAAATCCGCAAGCGCACGCCGATCCAAGAACTCGCTTTTGACCCCCACTTCGTAACTGGTCAGCGTCTCCGAACCGACCGTCGCCTGAGGAACTCCGGGGTATGGCGTGTTGGCGCCTCCGGGAGCGTAGCCCGTGGCCACGCGCGCGTAGGCCATGATGTCTTTCGTGAAATGATAGCGGGCGCTGCCCATCCAAGTCGTATTGTTCGCCTCCGAAGGAACCGGCGGCAAAGTCGTGCCCGGTGTTTGCGGATAATCCAACAACAATCCCGCCTCTGTTATCTGGAAATTCTGCTTGTTCTTCGAGTAGCGCACACCGCCGGTCACATCCAAAGCCGAGGTAATGGTCCACGTGAGATCGGCAAACCCTGCGTATTCTTGGTACGTCGTGGGAACATTCGCGTAGGCCAGATACGGGGCAAACTCAGCGATGG
>Ga0302325_10029189_pt1 | contig 11395 bp, 12 predicted proteins | sample Palsa_T0_2_FD_201948 | JGI IMG/M metagenome (GOLD analysis project Ga0302325, IMG submission 201948) | Peat permafrost microbial communities from Stordalen Mire near Abisko, Sweden - Palsa_T0_2 | ecosystem: Environmental > Terrestrial > Soil > Palsa > Peat permafrost | place: Sweden: Abisko... | reverse complement strand
CTCTTCGCATTTTCAATATCCAAGAAACCTTCAGAACATTGACTTTCCGGAAGCATCTGAAACGAACATCAAGTAACAAGGAAATTCTTTGTCACGGACCTTAAAAGGTCAAGTATACCTACGTTGCAACCTCCAAGAAAGGCTGAAAGATGCCGAGGGCGAACGAAAGACATAATCTAGTACCTTCTCTCAATACTCTTGAGATCAACGTTGCATTGCAGCGTTTTTGGTAGCATCCGCAACTTCGCAGAAGAATGTTACTCTCTCAAACACAGCGCAGATCAAAACTGCTCCATGATCGGGCATGGAGGTGAATTACAGTATCAAACTCCAGCATGACAGTTTCTCGCGCAGATGCAGCTAACTGTAGCGACTGTCAATTCCGAAGGAGCAAATCAATTTCGAGAAATGAGCCAGGCCTCGCCGTTGAAATATCGGATCCTGATTTATCCACGTTCTCCGGTGGCCGCCGCAGAAGACCCGCTGACAAAAGTGGTTTAGGAACACGCAAAAGAAAATATTCGTCTATCCAGGAACACTCGGCAAGGTAAGGCGATGTGACATAGGTGGAATTGTTCGCGCGCCAAGGTCCAAGAATCGGTACCGCATTTTCATTGCATTTCTGGGACATAAATGAGCCATTTTTCAACCTTTTGAGACATGCTCAGCGAGTTAGCTACAATCACGGACACCGTTTGAAGAGAAAGAGGAGGCAGCGCTTCAAGCTCTTTGGTCCAGTCTATTTGTTAAAAATGCTCAATGCAGGAGTTCCAGACGCATTCAGCGCTTCCTCATTACCGTCTGATATCATTTATGCTTAACCTCTTTCACCCCTACCCCACTCGCTAAACGCCCAACCTATGGCCTCACAAGGGGTAGGTGGACGATCATGCACACACGGGGCGATTCAGGGCTTCTCCATATTTCATCTTGATTGTACCTTCCTATCTCATGGCATTGGGATACTTGACATGCCTTGGCATCTTATCATCGTCTGATAATTAAGTTCTTGTGGTCATGGTTATGCAGAGAAACATTCGACACATTAGATACTGGTGTGCATTGAAATCCTTTAACCCGAAGAGGCCAAGCACAAAGTAAGTTCTGCGAGTGCATCGCTGGTCCTTCAAATTTATTAAGTCTATCTTCGAAACCAGCTCACAGGCTACAGCTTTGTAGCAAATTCAACAAGTGGTAAAATCAAAACCTTCACATCATACTTTTCCCGAGTTAATGCCAAACATCTCGAGCCGAAGGGGCGTCCACCCGAGTTGATTGGCCAGTGTAGCAGACTGTGATCGAATGCTTTGGGAACGGACATCAGATGAAGATGACGAGTCACGAGTGGCCAGGAGACCGTTGGAACGCGGGGTTTCGAATATGACGATGTCTGAAGATGATCCGGCACAGCAGACAATCCGTGGCGCTTGTCAAATCTTCCCTGTCGTCGCTTGATCTAATCTGGATTATCTTGATCTCGCTTCCCCCCTGAAACACTCGCTTAGATCACGTGCTGTCTCGGAACAGGGGGCTAACACACCTCTCAAACCGTACTAAATCCTCTAACGTCCCAACCTCCCCGGTCCATCTGATATTTCTCTACGCAATAACGCCCCATTGCAATGCCACCAATCACGGTTGGCTCCGACCCCTAACGCGATCAGATTATCCCGATCATCAATCAGCTCGCGTCTCTTGTTCCAGACCGCCCAGTGGACGACCTCCATCTCATCTCGTCAAGCTTGCAGACGAGATCTGATACCCAGCATCTACATACTACCAACCCAGTATCAGATGCACCTAGGCCTTGTTGCCGGAACCACCTAAACCGCCTCTGGCCACTCGGTTGCTGCGCCGACACGCCGAAGAAGCCACACCCGCGCAGTCATGGCTCCAGATGGCTTTCCATGTGTGGATCCGAGCGGCTGCGAGGCCCTTCTCGGAAGGACGAACTCGTCAAGAACGCCATGTCTCGTGTATGATCTCCTATGCAGATTGCAGTGTATGCTGAGGGTCACAGGAGTAGCATCCCATGCCCGGTTCCGGTTTGAGGCCGCCTCTGAGGGCTCTCGAGTAAATGACCGTTTCCCGACGATTGAACATATAAGAACCTCTCGTCCACTCTCGCAATGTTGTTTTCTCTCATCACACTTCCAGTCTCTCTTTCGGTACTCTATACATTCTTTCGTTGCCCAGTTCTGTGAACTTCCAATTCTACACATTCTTTACTGTTCTATTCACTTCCTTTAGGCCGGACCTTTACATTCTTGCATCTTCAATTCGCCCATCACTCAATATACAAGCATCATCATGAAGTACGAATCGTTACCTCTCGTTGCTGCCATCTTTGGCCTTGCAACCGCGGCACCCACCCCAGTCGCAAAGAATGTGATCGCATTCTCTATCCCCGCCATGATGCGCCGTGAAGTTCCCCAGGAACACTCACACAACAGGTTCCTCGATGGTGTCCGCGTCAACTTGAACATCAACAACCCCAACCAGATCGAGGACCCTGTCTTCGGTCTTCTCGGTGACGCAGCCGCTGCCGGTGGTGCTGGAAAGATCACCAATCTTGCTTGTCTCCACCAAGCTACTGCTGATCAAGCATTCACCAACGCAAAGGCAGCTGGCAACGTGACTGGTCAAGCTGATGCGTTGATGTATGCAGCTTTAGAGAGAAATACTGGGAAGGTTGGATTGGCCAGTGCGGCCTGTACCGAGACCGCTGTCAATCCTGAGATTCAAGCTGTTCAGCAACATCAAGATCCTGCTTCCCCCAATGCCGCTGCCACCAATAACGCCATCGTTCTTGCACTCGCTAAACAACTCGCATCCATTGGAGCTGATCCTCAAGAAGCTCTTCTTTCCGGCACCTTCAAGCCAGGAAACGTGAGTTCTTCCTATTTCCTCGCAAGCATTCACGACTGACATGCCTAGCTCAACGACAATACTGGCAAGGGCAACACTTGTGATGTCGAAAATGATCCAGTGGGGTGCATTATCTCGCAAAATCTCCTCGTCGACGATGCTACTGCCGCTGAAATCACTGCTGCTGTTGCAGGCATTTCAGGTGCTAAAAGCGCTCCTAGCGCTCCAAGTCCCTCACCGTCCTCCGGAGCAGCAGCATGCGTACGTCGTCCCAAGTTTACCCCTTTCCAGTCCTCGAAACTGACAATATATAGCCCGCTCCTGCTGCCCCTGCCTCTTCCGCCGCCCCTGCTGTTCCCGCTGCCTCCAGTGCCGCCGCAGTCGTTGCTTCTGCAAGTAAGGAAACCCATACTCTTTGTAGATCACAATTTAGCTAACAGGTAACAGCCAATGAGCAGACCTTCACAGGAACTCTAGGTGGTGCTGCTCCTCCCGTTACGAGCTCTGCTGGAGACCGCCCATTCACAGTCAACGGAAACACTTTCGTTAACCTTGCAGCCGCCCTTCAGCGATCATGCTCTATCCAAAATACCGCATGCTCCAATGCCGCCAACGCAGGGACTCTCCCTGGTACCAACGTAGGAGATTGCAATGCTCAAGAGGCCGCTTGCAACGCCGCAGCATCTGCTAAGGTCAAGCGCGCTGCTCTCGACTTCGGCTCTTGCTCCAACCCAGCCATCGAATTCGCCGACGGTCTTGACGGACGCAATGAAGCCTCCTTCCAGGCTGTCAACCAAGTGGATTTCAACCACGGATCCGCACTAAACATCAAGGTCATCTCATCCTTCATCTGTGGACAACTTTCCAGCAAGTGCAAAGCTTCAGCTGCCACTATCGCAGCTTGCACCTCCGCTGAAACCGCTGCTAGTAAGTTTTTAACTTAGATTCTTACTTCTGCATATGATTCTAACAAGCCTATTAGACGCAGCCACTGGCCAAGCCGCAGCTGATGCATTCAACTCTGCTCTTGGCGTCTAAGACCGTGGCCGACTGGAATGCATAGGAGGCTGCTTACAAAGTTGCTTAGATACTCCCTTGAACTTTCAGGTTCTCGGTGTACTATTTAGTGTCTAGCGTGAACAGCATTTATGGGACGAGAATGTCTGGGGAGGAAGACAATTGGGTTGTAGATGGATAGGCAGCCCTAATAAACACTGGCTTTTGTATATATTTGATGAGAAAAACACGAAATAACGGTTCTTATCGAGAGTTTCTAGTCTGTCCACCAACAACGAACCACGATTGTCTCTCCTGTTTTCCATTTGCTCATACTTTGCTCATTGTTAGCGAAGCGCCTGAATGGCGGGCAGGCGAGGATATCTTGTTTGTTTCTGTTTAGCTTTTATGCACTGCCACGAACTCCTCAGGTAGTGATGCAGCTCGAAATACAAACTACTGAAAGAAAATGATCCCTTGGTATGTGAGATTGTCTGAATATCAATGTAGCATCACCATCGCCTGGCATGAATTGTTTTCTGCAGATTTCACCTTGAATTGAGATACTTAGTGATATCACTCGAACAAGATCTGGAATGCTTCTCATCCTTCAACGATGAGCATGAAAAAGAAATCTGACCGTGACGCCCATCCAAAGCATACCGGATTAAGCTCCCAAAACTGAAACACCTCCTCTCCTGCCCGTCAATGCTCAATTTCGCAATCACGGCACGCCCTATTGCACCGAATCCAGATATTTCCAAACTTCCAAGACCAAGGTAGAGGGTAAACAGAACTCAGGCAGAACTCTCGCTCGCCGAATTGCTCTTCTTGAAATGTCTCGCATGGAAGTCCTTCGCAAAGCCACTAACGCCATTATTGCCCGAGTGCGGGATGTTATGCGTGCCCCTCTCCTTATGCTCATTCGAATATCCTGTGCCAGCTCCGGTGGCAGTTATCTGGTGTTCGATAGGACCTCCTTGCTCATAGACAGCGGTGTCTAGGGGCTGGGTGTCGAAATGGATTTCGACTTCCTCTCCCGCCAGGAACAGATACCAGTACACGACTCCGGTGAAAAGCCCGCCCCCAACGATGTTTCCGAGCAGGGAAGGGATCATGGACTTCCAAATGTAGTAGCCGGTGGTCAGGGGCTTGGGCGCCCCAAGGAAGATCGCGAGGGGGATGAAGTACATGTTTGCGATTACGTGGTCTGTTCCGAGGCCCACGAAACACATTACTGGAAACCATATGGAGACGATTTTGGAGATGACTTCGCGGGAGGAGAGGGCAAGGAAGACGGCCATGCAGACAAGCCAGTTGCCTAGCAGGGAAAGGTTAGCAAGCAATCCGCCAGAATATGGTGAGGGTCCTGTAGTTCAGTGATGCAAGATTTTACATACAGAGAATTCCTTTGAGGAAGATCTGGTGCCATTGTGGAGTGACGCATTTAGTCTTTGCGAAAGCGAGAGCTTCGTCTTTATATGCACCGGTCTCGAATGTACCGCCATCTGTAATCTGTCAACATCCTACCAATCCATGAATCGGAGCGAGGAACTTGCATCCTGTAAGCACTGCCATGAAGAACAGAGCTCCTGCTAAGTTCCCGAAGAAACTGACAACCCAGGTCTTCAATAGATCCAGGACACTGCATCGACGATGGAGCAGAGCAACTACAGAATACATGCAATAACTTGTGAAAAGATCCGCTCCGGTCAGGACAACCACTATTTAAAAAGTGAAGTCAATAAGTAGGCCCCATGATCATATTTCAGCGGTATATCTCGAGAAAAATCACGAAACCAAACGCGATTTCGATCGAGGACGACTTACTGATCAAACCGACTGGAAAGACCATCGCAGATATTGTACGGATGAGGCCGGGTGCATTGGTTTGAAACCACGGAGAGGAGTTTGTCGAGAGGGCGAGAGCACAACCGAATGAGATTAGAGCTCCTCCCATGAAAGAATTAATAAACATCTTGTCAATCCTCATGCGAGCTTTCTTCGCACCAATACGGGAGACGAGCTCCGTAGTCTGAGCAGGTGTGAAAGCGTCCATGATAAAATTCTGTGCTAATTGATCATAAAAGTCGGAGAAACTTGATAGAAATAATGTATATGGAAAGGACACCAACTGAAGCAGAAACACAAATGAAGAAATGAGAAAGTTCAGGAGGACACAGCAAAGATATACATAGTTCGCGATACTCCTACTAGAAGCAGTAAGCTGATGGGACCTAGAACATACCGCCCTCCCCACTCTGATCACTCATTCACTCGGGTAGACGTACGCCAAGTATCCGCCCCGACCTCGACCCCATGCATCCATGTGGAGAGAACGTTGCACTTACCCACCCGGGGAACGGAACCATCTCCTTTGGGAGAGATACCGAGGTTTTGGAGTCCATTTCAGATATCGGTATTTGCTTCGGCGATAGTTCGGTGGCTATTTAAACATCCGTTTTGCGTTGGTTTGGTTGAGACCTTGGAAAGAGAGGTGTACAGGGGGACTTGATATGCGGGGTAAGAAGTCTGGATGCTAGTAAGCGTTGATGAGATGCTAGAAGCTCTTTGGAATTGCGTCCTTGCTGACATGAGATTGGCTGACCTCGTCTGCAAATAGGGCACATACTAGCAATGCATGTAAGAAGGAAGGATACTTCCACCAAACAATATTGACATACATCATTCTCCCTATCTTCAGCGTGCAGCTGGGAGCTGCGAGCTCGCTCTTGACTTGTGCTCCATTCACTATGAATGGTATTCGTATTTTCAGAAATCTGGAACTTCTTCCAGCCAGCCTAGAACAACGGGGGCCGAGTTTGGGTTTCAATTAGAATCTAATCAAATGAAGTTTTCAGATGTAGAAGCTAGAGCGGGACGTCGTATTCCCGACCTATACGGCGGGCCAGGACACAACGACCCGCGCTGGTGCTGGCCGATGCACCCTGTAGTATTAACCGGATAAAAGAACTAGGATGATGTCGCATGGTGAACTGCTGGAAATGTGCTGCTTGATCCAGAGAAGCTTTTTGGCGACTCTTGGCTGCGTTGATGTTTGTCTTGGATGGTGGCTGAAGTTGCGCCTCCATGCGGCCCGAAACGCCACAACGCCTAGCGAGAACTACAATAATTGCCAACAATCGTCAATAGAGTTTGATTTTTTTTAATATGTGTGACGAGTGGGGTTCGCGCGTTTAATTGTGTTCAACGTGCATTCCGCAGGTATTTGCTCAAGAAAAATCAATATAAAGCCAGCTCAAAGGAGCGGAGATCCCCCACGGTTTCACCCCGCCCCGCATTTCTCAGCCCTGCAGCCAAGCCACCCTTTTCAAGCGTCTTCAAACCTCTCAGGGACAATAACAACAACAACAATAACAAGAACGCTATGCTATTTGAGCTCTCAGCCGGTGACAAAATCTCCTTGCTATCAAGCTCTGGCTAAGCCCTATAAAACGTCCATCCCAACAGAAGGTCCATCCATTGTCTGACTATTTGGCTCGCCAGGCCAGCTTCCTCCCACCGCCCTATTCAACAACTAAAAATTCTCGTCATGTGCCAATGCCGCAAAAAGCTTGTTTTTTCCTGCGTGGACACTCGAACGGAGGAGAAACTATGTCACGTAGGGCCTTCGTGGGCGCATATACTGTGTGTGACCGGTCTACAGGTAACAATTATCCGTCATATCCGTTCCGCTGCCGCCGGGGATGCCCGGCGTACGGTTTCCCTCCGAACATCATACTTAAAGAGGTTTCCAAAAGCTCGAAATAGATATCATTCCTCTTGAGACTGGACAAACTCTTTCCAAGTTGTAATATTCCCTTTCTCCCTTTATTCTGCGGACGTTTTACAAGTCGAAAGTAGTGGCAAAAATCGGAGTTATAGTTTTGTTCCTTACTTTAGGGCCGGGGCTTCCCTGGTGACAGCGGAACGGATAGATATTAGATCGTTACAGATACAATAGGCGACGGGTACGTTACGCCTTTTTTTCATCGGCCAATTGGTCATTCCAGGTACGTTAACTCGTATAGGAGTCCGTGGTCAACGCTTAGATCTCGTTCAGAAATTCAGCTACTAAAATTTCTTTGGCAAATCGTAAACGAGCAGCTGCCCCTCGAACTACAGAGTATACCCCTGAAGAGTTATCCCTTAAGGATGACCACCGGTGATTGTCAGAATTCGTGACGCAAAGCTGTGTTTCAATGTACTGTAACTTACGGAATATTTGTAAAGTGACGAGCCATTACTTTTCAGATTGTTCCCCGGATCAGGGAACATTCAAAAAAGCAAAATGGCAATTAGGCTCCAAATATCCCTCGAGCTATAGGACATTGAAAACCAGTATTGCGTCACGAATTCTGACAACCACTGGTGGACCATGTGTCGATGATACTTCAGAGAGCATGGAACTCAAAAGAAAAACGCTAGGCTGAGAATATATCTTTTTAAGCGTATACTATATATAGAGACTAACATCTCAATTGATTCGTGTCTAGATAGCCCTTCAATTACGCTACGAAATCTTTGTCCACCAACCCATTTTCCCCAGAGTCCTGCACAAGCGACTCTCCATGCTTTCGCTTCTACCACTTCACGTCGACGGCTTATACTAGGTCCTGCTAATCACCCAGTACTGGTCGCCCTATAAGCTCCATACCTGCCGTATCTTCACTCGTATCCTTAACCTTTATTAATTTCAAATGCAAGAGTCCAGCCATGTTAATGCGGCATATACCAGGCAACAATACAGTCAAATTTCCATCGAGAGAATCACTCGATAGCGAAAGCTGCATTTATGTAAACCCATTAAAGTTCATTTGGCTGCTACATTCAAGCGCCCTCCTCTCTGATTTTACGGGAAAAATGATTCATCATTTTAATCCAGCGCTTTTGCCAATGCTTGACCATGAAAACGAATGAACTCATATCAAGCACCTTGTCCTCGAAACCTTTGTTGCAGAAATTTTTACTCGATCAATTTTGAACCATCATGATCAGCTCTTTACAACTTTGAAGATCGCCATGTCGTGCGCAGCAAGATTTGCCGAGACAGATGTTCCTTTACCAGTGGCACCTGTGTAGCATTCTTTCCACGAATATGTACCTGCTCCAAGGCCTGGAACGTCCGAAAAGTTGACGGAGAGGGTGGCTGCACCATTTGATGCAACGAGGCCGATCACGTAGCCGGTGCTGATTTTGCCAGACCAGTATGGATAAAGTTGGCCAGAAACGGGTCCAGACTTGCCTGATGGGGTGAAATATTTTGCGGGTATGCCCAAGGAGTCCTGGTTGATTGAGATGACGTCCTGTTTTCTCAGTTAGCTCAGTTCCTGCACTTCATTCCCTTCTTCAAATTAACATTTAGCAGAGAAAGTGGATATACCTTATTTTTCAGCACGGCCAAGCTCGCTTGGTTGATCTTCGATAAATCCGTCCCGATCAGCAATGGACTTTTGGCAATGGCCCAAATCCCAAAATGTGCCCTTTCTTCCGCTGCTGTCAGGCCGCCGTTCCCAATCTCCAACATATCAAAGTCGTTGAAGCCTCCGGGGCCGGCATACTGTGCTAGTCCCTGGGCACCGGACGCGATACTCACGACAGATGACCATTTGTCCGTGACATCGCCTGAGATGCGCCAGGAGTTGCCGGTCGCGGCTCCCCAGGTCCAGACTGAGTCCTGGCCCCAGTTGCACATTGCGTAGTAGATAGCTCGTCCCGAGGAAGAGAGCGCATTTCTCATTGTTGTGTACCGTGTCTGAGAGCTACCACTGGTTGCTGGAGAGCACTGTTTAAGATCAGTCTCCGAGTTATTGATATTGGGTGGGCAAGTGCAAGCAAGGGAGAAATGGGGTCAGCATTTACGTTGTCGTATTTCCACAAGTCAATCCCCCAGCTAGCCAATGTCTTTGCATCTTGCGTTTCGTGCCCATACGATCCGGGATATCCTGCGCATGTAGCCGTTCCCGAGTCCCCGTAGAGTCCTGCAGGAAGCGTCAGTAAACTCGTGCCGAAGTATCAAATGCTCGCAATACTGACCCATCTTGAGACCCATGCCGTGGATTTGTGATGCAACAGAAGCAATTCCATTTGGCCATTTGCTGGGATCAGGCACAAGTGAGCCATCAGATGCCCTCGATTTGCTTGACCAGGTATCATCGGTGTTGACGTATATATACCCAACGTCTTTGAGTCCAAGGCTCACGAACGCTTTTGCTGCTGCTAGAGCTGTAGTAGCTGAGGATGCTGAAGGAGTTTAGTGAGGGAGCAGGACCGAGGTGGGCATCGATGAACTCACGCAGACCAGAATTCCAGTTGTTAAATCCCATCGCGGGGGTAAGTCCTACCCCATTTTTGATGCGTTTTGAGAGCTCTACTGGAGTACTATTTGCAATTCCTGCAAAGAGCAAGATAATAGGTGACAGATACATAATGAACACACGTCCGGTTTTGGACGAAAAATGAAGTTTGGAATATTTACAGAAGCAGAGGTTGTTGTTAAGGTTGTAACAAAACAGCAGGACACAGTTCAGGCAAGCAATGAGTTCCAGACATGTTGATATAACAATTTTGTTGAACTAAAAACGGACTTTTTGAGATAGTCGGAATGCTATTTTCCGTTGTATGCAGCGGGAGAGGTCAGGATTAATAAATTAATATGAAGGATGAAGAGGTATTGCGGGGTATGTTTCGCTTAAATTACCCCTGAAGCGCCGAGTGGTGGAGGATTGTTCAAAGAACTCAATACTCAAGAGCAATTGATGCCGAGTCCCGCATAGTGGCAAATAGAATTCTTTAAGAGGAAGCCCTTTGTCCCGAGCTTGGAAACTAAGACCTCAAAAATCGAAAATGACCCTAACGGCAAATACTAAAAAATTGTATATAGCAACACGCGCACAGGTGTCCGTGTTTGGAATCACGGAACCACAATGATGGCTTTTATCAGAGATGGTCCGATAATCCCTGCGACGATCCGTACACCTGTTTCAAAACATTTGGGGATTCTGGGAGGGAACTCCAAATTGCGTAACTCTCCGTCTTTGTCGATCGCTCCTTAGTGGGCAGAAGCGAAATACCCGTCCAACTTTGAGCGAAGCGAGCAGAGAAGGAAGAGCCGACTATTAACAGAGATGTTCCGCCACATACGGCGATGGACTGAGGAGAATTGGCTAATCCAAAAATCTCGTATTACTCCAGCATCAAAATTTTAAACATCCCTCGGAAATTAATGCTGGGGTTCTGTTTAAAGTTTTCCCATAAATCGGCAAAAATGAGACCAAGTATGACAATTGCAGCTACATGCATGTGTATAACTTGAAGTGAGGCATGAATTATAAGGGTATTTATACATCTGAGAAATTTGTCTGAGTTAAAAAGTAGCTAGCTGTTCAGAGAGCTTAAACACTGCAGGAACAAGCTAACCTCCATTAGAACAGCTAGAACTAGAGGAGACGAAGCACGTGATATGCAACTGACATAGTAGCCAAGGTATGCGCTTTATTGTTTCGCTCTGTCTGCACAAACTACAATAGAT
>Ga0302325_10029188_pt1 | contig 11395 bp, 4 predicted proteins | sample Palsa_T0_2_FD_201948 | JGI IMG/M metagenome (GOLD analysis project Ga0302325, IMG submission 201948) | Peat permafrost microbial communities from Stordalen Mire near Abisko, Sweden - Palsa_T0_2 | ecosystem: Environmental > Terrestrial > Soil > Palsa > Peat permafrost | place: Sweden: Abisko... | reverse complement strand
CGCCCTGCTTTCCCTCAATCACGACCGGTTTGAAGTCCTGGGCGGGCTTATCCGCCTTCACCACAATTACCCCTCCATGGCCGGCGGGCAATTCAACCCGGACCACCGTCCGGCCATATCCGGGCCAGCGCCCCCACGCCGCATCCCGGCCGTTCGCCTTCACGGAGATGAATCCGGCGGCGGACACCGGAATGTCCACCTGCGCCGCGGCTGCCTTGGTCAATTTAATCTCCAGGGTGATTTTCCCCTTCGTTCTCCGGTAGTTCAGTTCGACGTCCGCCGTCCGCAATCGCGCGCGATCCCAATCCTCCGGGAATTGCGGCGCGATCCGGACAATATCGTTGGGATAATCCGGCGCATAGCCGAAGAGCCCCTCAACGAGAGTCCGGGCAAACATATGGGTGCTGTCACCGAAATCCGTGCCGCCGGTCGCCGCTCCGAAGTCTCCTGGGACCAGATGATCGAACGCCGTATGCTGGAATGTCCCGCGGAAAACATCCCAGCCGTCCCGCGCCAGACCGGTCTTGAAATACGCCAGCGCGAGATGGTAATTGTCGCCCGGCCACAATTCGCGCACCGACCAGATGGCCGGAACGAAGTTTGACGTCCACACCCGGCGTCCCCCATGGGGCATGCGGTCGTTTTGGAGGGCCCATTCGGTATAATGGAGCGACGCAGCGGCCAGGTCCGAGTCCGGGCCGACCAGCCCCGCGTCGCTCGGCAAAAAAATGCTGTAAAGCCACGCGTCCTCATGCGGGCGCTCGAGACCGCCCTGCTCGCGGTAGAGGGCGGAATGGCCCTTCGCTTTTATCCACAGGCGATCGCGGAATGCCCGGCGAATAAAATGGCTCATCGCGTCATGCCGGTTGGCTGCCGCAGTGTCGCCCGCCCGGCGGGCCAGGTCGCGCGCCGCGACGTGGCCGCTGTAGGCGTGGGAAGTGTCCTCCGCTCCCCCGCCCCCGCCGTACCACACGGAATCGGTGGGCCAGCAGTTGATCACGCTCTCGTAAAGGCCGTCCCCATCGGGATCGAAGCACTCGCGGAGCCACTCGAGGTGCAGGTCCAGGGCGGGCCGCAGCAGCTTCTCGAGCTGGGCATCGCCCGTCCAGCGCCAGGCGCGCACCAGCTGGTCGAAGAACTGCGACTGCATGTTGTAGACCCCCTGGTCCTGGACGATGCGGCCGCGGCCGTAAAAGCGTGAGTCCGGCGCGGGCACGCAGAGCTGGAGCGCCGGATCGGCTTTTCCGGAACGGTTCGGCGAGGAGCGGAGCTGATGGCCGCAGTAGAACGCCGCCTCGGCCCTCACCCGATCGTGCCAGCCGGCCGCGGTGCCGCCGCACATGGTCCGCCAGCCGGGAAAACGGCGGTTCCAGAGCATCGCGCCGTGATGAAACACCGGCGGATACCAGGCGCCATCGAGGGCCGCCGCCACCGCCGCGGCCGCGACGTTCAGCCGCGAGTCCGGCGTTTCCACGACGATGCGCGAAGCGAGAGCGGCGGAGCGCGCCAAACCGGCGGCGAATCGGCGCTCCGGATGGGTTGGTTTGCGGTCGGTGCGGCGACGGATGCCGACTTGGACTCGTGCAAACGACCAAGTCACCTCGGGCTGGGTTTTGATATCGATCCGGCCGACGACGAGCGGCGCCCGGCGTTGAATCCGACAAGGTGGGGCGGCGCAGCTTGTCGCGTCGTAGCCTTGCGCGAAGACGGACCCCTGCGACGCCTGCTTCGACTCTGCCCAAACTGGCGTCGCGAGGGCGCGCCGCCCCACCCCATACAAGCTGTACGCCGACGCCACCACGGGCGCGTCCGCAACGCTGCACCGGCCCACGGTCGGATAAGCCGGCCCGGCCCGCGATGCCACGGTGAAACCGCCCCGCCTCACCTCCACGCCATTGTCGAAGCAATGCGCCGGGTCGCAAACCGGCCCATTCACCGCCGGGTTGACGTGCGGGTCGAATTCCCAGTTGAGGTTTTTTTCGGGGCCGGCCCAGGTGATCGCGCCGCCATAGGTCCACACCAGGGCGTCTCCCGCCTTCGCCCCCGTGCAACAGACCTTCGCCGCAAAACCCACCTCATCGCCCAAAGCCACCACGTCAAAAACCGCGGTTAGTCCCGCCACCGCGGGATCGCGAAGCACCCACCGCACGCGCGCCGGACGATACTCCATCACGATGTCCGCCATGTCCTGAAACCAGCGCGTGCGGCCGCCCCGGCTGATGCCCATGACCAGCGTTCCGTGAATGGTGTCGGCGCTCACGAAGCGGGCCGCCGGAAGATCGCCGGCCAGCACAAACGCATTCGTATTGGCGACGTAGAGGGGCCGATTGAACGCCCGGCCCTGATTGTGACCCACGACCGCGCCATCGCGCGCCGCATACCGGGTCGGGTGCGCCTTCATCACTCGTTCACCGCATGGAGCACGATCCCGGGCGTGAGGATTTCCGGCAGCAGGACCGGGTCGCTTTTGCCGGGAAGCCAGACAAGATTGAACGGCACCGCGCTGCGATGATATTTGGCCAGCTCGGCGGTGATTTGCGGATCCTGGTTGGTCCAGTCGCCCCGGACCGTGGCGATGTGCTTGTCGCGAAAAGCGCGCAGCACGTCCCCGGAGTGGAACACGAGCCGTTTGTTGGCCTGGCAGGTGGCGCACCAGCGCGCCGTGAAATCGACGTAGACGATCCGCCCGTCGGCGCGCAGCGCGCTCACCGCTTCAGGGCTCCACTTCTCCCAGGTGATGTCGGTGGGCGCCGGCCGCTGGGGCCATCCGGTCCACGCGCCCAGCGCGAGCAAGGCCACTCCCGCGATCAGGCCGAAACGCGCGCGGCCCGGCGAGGCGCCCGGCGCGCGCCACCGGCCGTAAATCCAGATGCCCATCGCCACCAGCACGAGGCCGAAGAAAGCGGAGAGCAGGCCGTATTCCTGCACCTGGCCCGCCAGCACCCACAGCAGGTAGCCGACGGTCGCATAAAGCGGAAAGGCCATGAACTGCTTGAAGGTTTCCATCCAGGCCCCGGGCCGCGGCAGCACGCGCACGGCGCCGGGAAAAGCGGACAGCAGCAGGTAGGGCGTCGAGAGCCCGACGGCGATCGTCGTAAAGATCAGGAATGATTGCGCCGTCGAAAGGGTCAGCGCCGCGCCGAGCGCGGGGGCGAGAAAGGGCGCGCTGCATGGCGTGGCCACCAGGGTGGCCAGCACGCCGGTGAAAAACGACCCGGCGAAACCCGACTTCGCCTGCAATTCTCCCCCGACTGCGGTGGCCGCCAGTCCAAACTCGAAAACGCCGCTCATGTTGAGCGCGAAAACGAGCATGATTGCAGCCAATCCGAAAATGAATGCCGGCGACTGCAGTTGAAATCCCCAGCCAAGCTGGTCGCCCCCCGCGCGCAGCACCGCCAGCACGCCGGCCAGCACCCAGAAGGAAACCAGCACGCCCGAGCTGAAGACCAGCCCGTGGGCGATCACTTTCCCGCGTTCGTGGCCGGCCTGATTCACAAAGCCCAGGATCTTAATCCCGAGCACGGGAAATACGCAGGGCATCAGGTTGAGGATCAGGCCGCCGATGAAAGCGAGGAGAAGGGTGCCGCCCAGGCCGGCCTTCGCCGCGGCGGCTTCGCCAGGCCCGTCTACGCCCGGGACGGGCTTCGACTCGGCGACTTCGTCGGTGGGGCGGCGCGCCCCTGCGACGCCTGTTTGGGCCGAGCCAGTGTTGAATGCCGCATCCACCTTCAGCCCCGGCAGCGAGCCGTCAGGGCGCCAGCCGGTTTCAGAGGTAAGGACGCCGAGGAGTTTCGTCACATTGGGCGGAGCGTCGGGCGAGATCGCCAGCGTGACCCTGATCCCTCCCATGCCATCGTCCTTCACCACCTGCGGCGCGTCGTACGCCACTTCATTGTCCAGGGAGAAAAAGTGCGGGTTGCGCGGCTGCGGGACACCCGGGGAATTTGCGCTGACGATCAGCGTGATTGACTTGGCGTCGCGCGAGGCTGCGATCGTCCAACCCGGGTCAGCCGCGGGCACGTTCGCGACCACCGCGCTAATCTTCGCTCCCCACTGCGGATCGGTCGCGGGATCGTCGTTTGAAACCGGAAGCGTCAGTTTCAGGACCGCCTGCCCCGGCTTGCAGATGTCGAGGCACATGAGCCAGCGGACCGCCGCCTTGAGCTCGACCGTCGTGCCGGACTTGAGATCGGCGGACGGCGTGATCGTGACCGGCAAAAACAGATCCCCGTCATAGCCGCTGCCGATGACCTCGTTGGTCGCATCGCTGAGAACCTTCGGGGCGGGCCATTGGATGTCGCCCGCTTTCCAGCCGGCGGGAAGCGTCCAGGCGATCGTCGTCGGGAGACCGGTGCCCGGATTCACCCAATAGGTGTGCCAATGCGGCTGGTGAACAAAATGCAGCGCCACGGTGAAGGGACGGCCGGGTTGAACCGACGCGTCCGCCGCGACCAGCGACGAGTCAACCTGGGCCCGCGCACCCGGCAGCATCGGCGCAAGAACCGCAACGCAAACTCCGAAAAAACGAGTCAGCTTCATAATTTCACACGAAGTACGTGCCAGGAGATGCTTACGGATGCAATTGGCGCTTGTCGACCTCGGCTTGCACCGTGCGCATCAGCATACCCCAGGTGCCGTGGGAGTTCCCGACCGCCTGGGCGAGCAGGTCGTAAAGCGGATGAAAATCAGGCTGGCCGATGGTGCCCGCGATCAAAAAAGGGCGGTTCATCAAGCCATAGCCGTCGGCTGCCGCCGGATTGAGCAGATGCATGCCCCTCAGAATGACGGCAAGGTCGCCGCTGGCGGCGAGCGTCGCCTGCACTGAAAGCGGTTGTCCCAATAGGTCGCGGCTTTTGGCGTTGTCGACTTTTCCGGTGGCGGCCAGCCGCAGTTCCGGCGACTCCAGCCGCATCTGTTCGAGATGGAGCTGGCCGTCGGGCGTGAGCGTTCCGGAGGCCTCCAGCCGGTCGATCGGCACTTCCGAAAGGCGCCGCACCAGTCGCCCGAGGGCCCGCAGTTCGCTTGAGAACGTCACCGTTCCGCCCACGATCAGGCCGTTGGAGATCATTTCCTGTTTGGGGATCGTCAAGCGAATCAGCCCCCCGTGTCCCACGAGCGCGAAGCGTCCCGCGGCATGCGGCAGCAAGTCATCCCAGCGGTTGGCCCGGCTCGAAAGCGTGACATCGAGATCGAGCCGCCCGGCGAGGCCCGCGGAAGGATTCGGGAAACGCATCCGGGCGGCGCTCCCCGCATCAAATTGGACGACGCGAAAACGGGAATCAAACGCCTCCTCACCGGCAGGATCCCCTTTCCGGTACCGCGTGGAGATGTCCGCGGACCACTTTCCACCGAGTAGGTCGCCGGAGAGCCCGCTCAGGGCCACGCTGTCGGCCGTGACGTCGAAGCGGCCGCCGAGATTTTCGATGGTGTAGGGCTGGAGAACGACCGTCTTGATCGCCAGGACGAAATGGCCGCGCACGCCCCCCCAGGGAGGGCCGCCGGGAAGTGAGGAAGGGGTCGGGCCTCGTCCGAAGGTAGACGCTGCCTCCCGGCTGCGTTTCGTAAGAGGAACGCGGCGGAACGCCGCGTCTACTTTATCCGAGGCCTGACCCTTTTCATCAGCGGCGACATTCGCCGGAGGCGCCGGGGCGACCGAAGTACCCGGTGCAAACGCGGCGGCAAACTTCCGAACGGCGTCCACATCGACATACGACCCTTCCAGCCGCGAGGACACATCCAGCAGCGACAATTTTCGGAAGTCGACCTGGATGCCAAAGTGAAGGTCGCTCGGCCGGGGCGAAGACATCAGCGTGGCCCGGACGCCAAATCCCCCCAGGCGCCGGTCCACATCGCCGCCCCCCCGCCCGGTGAGAATCAGCGCCGGCACGGGGGCGCCGTCGCGGCCCACCACGCGGTCCAGCTTCCCGGAGAATTCCACGCTCTGCAGCTTGGTCTGGGATTTCTTAAACGACATCGTCAGCTCCCCCTTGGGCGGCAGCCCGGCGCCGGCCAGGACCGGCATCCGGCCCAGCGCTCCCAGGTCGAGCCAGAGCGATCCCGACAGATCACGCGGCGACCCGCCGTGCTCGTTTGCCGTCACGCGAAGCTGTCCGTCAAAGCGGGCCACCCGCGATCCCTGCGCCTCGGCCACGCCGTCGGCGACGCGCAAGACCGCCGAGCTTTTCATTTGAAAAACCGGCAGAAGGCGGTGCTCGACATCGAGGTCGAGGGCGATTCCGAAACGCAGCAGCGCGCGATCGAGCAGAATCCTTCCATCCCGTTCGAGATGAAACCCCGCGACCGCCAGGGGCGCTTTCGACTCAAGCCGGACATGCCGGGGCGAAAACCAGAGATGGAGTTCGGTCGGCGGAATCACGCCCCCGATCGCGATCCTTCGCGACGCGAGGAGCGGATTGAGGCGCGCCAGCGGCCATGCGCCGGTCGTAAACCGAAGGGGTTGCGGCGAACTCACGAGCCATTCGGATCCCTCGGCGCGCGCCACGGTGATCGGCTGTTGCGCCGAGATCGAGAAAAGCTTCGCCCCCTGCTCCGTGGCCAGATCCAGCCCGAGGCGGGAGAGATCAACCCGGCCGGCGGAAAACACCCGCGCGTCACCCGTCACGGAGAGTTGGAGCGGACCCAAACCGTGAAGACAATCGCGCCCTCCCTCGGTGAGGCGCAGCCCGGTGGCGCGCCACGGCGTTGTCGTGGTCAGGACCAGGCCTCTGTCCGGGGTGATGCGCAGCAGCGACGCGCCACTCGCGATCGTCCCTGCGACCGCCCGGCCGGGCAGCAGGCGCGAAATCCAGCCGAGCGGCAGGTCCCGCGCCGTGACTCCAATCAGATCCTCCGAGCCGCGATCCGTCAGTCCGGCGAGGACGTTCGCTGGATCGATCCGGAGCGGATGAAGGAGCTTGAGAGATAAAAAAGGGGCTGCGGCGGCGCCGGGCCGCGCGGACAGGGCAAACGCATTCACTGCGACCGAAGGGGCGCCAATCCAGTCAAGCGCAGCATCGGCCGCCGCGTCGATCCGCTCCCCGGACCCGCTCTCGAGCCGGAAGTCCGGCACGACGATCCGCGCCTTGGCCCGGGAAATCTCGATCCGCGGACTGGCCTGCAGGCGCAGCGTTCCGATTGGCGGCAACTGCGGTCCGGTGAGGTGAATGGGACCCACGGTGAGGGGCTCCGTCGGCGTGAATACGACGGTATCGCCCGAGATCCCAATACCCCAGGCGGCAGCCATTTCACAGGGATCGAGATGGATCCCGGCCGGGGACAGCCACCGATTCGCCCCGGCGAGCGGAAGATGCTCGATCCGCAAACTGGCCATGGCCTGCGATCCCGGCCGGCTCGCCAGGGTCCAGGGTTGCGCCAGATCAAGCTGGACCGCCGCGCCGGCCGGGCCGCCCCGCAACGCGGCAACGGCGCGGATGACGGACCACGACGCTCCATCCGTCCGGAAGGTGGCGTCCAAACTGGCGGTCATGGAACTCGGGGCGATCCCCAGCCCTTTGATCGATGAGTAACGGGAGTCCACCGAGGGCGCCGCGGAAAAATCCGCGTGAGCGCGCAATCGCTGCTCCTCCGCCGAAAAGCTCCCGTTGAATTCCGCCTTGAGGTCCGGCCCAAAGCTCGCGCGGGCGTGATAGGATTCCCCGGTTCCGGCCGACGCCGCGCCGAACTCGAAGCTCGTGCCCCATGATTCCAGCGCGCCTCCCCGCACTCCGACGCCGCCGCGGAGAGTGAGACCGGTCATCTCGCCCGACGGCCCTTCGGTCGCGACCAGCGAGCCCTCGAGGTGAGCCGCCTGCGCCGGGGCCTGCGCCGGCGCGCTCACATCGAGGCGGTACGCGAGCGATCCGGACTTCCCGGGGGCGATGCCTCCCCCGCCCAGATGCCAGCGGGCTTCCGCAAAGGGAGCCGCCCCGTGCAGGAGAGTCACGCGGCCGGCGAGATCGACGGCGTCGACCGAAAGGGGAAACGGAAGGCGCAGCATGCGAAGAAAACCCGAAAAGGGCCGCGATCCCGGCGGGGGAGCCCCGGAGGAAGCGGCAGCCCCGCCGCCATCCCGCCCGCCACCGGCATCGAGATTCCATGTGACATCAATATTTTCCGCCGACCCCCGCACCAGCTCCAGTCGGCGATGCAACAAGGCGCGCCGCCCAATGGCCAGGTCGAGTCCGCGGGCGTCCACGCGGAGGGGACCCTGGCTGAATCTGATCCGGCCGGCCACGAGGCGGAACGGCATCGCGTGGAAATATCCCACCTCGATATCGGACGCCCCGCAGGAAGCGAGGAGGCGCCGCAGCAGCATCCGTTGGACCGGGGGCAGAAGGAGAACTCCCACCGCCACCGCAAACACCGCCGCCACGCCGGCGAGCCAGCGCCAAATACGCCGCATTCGAGATTGTCGGGCCGGACACATGAATTCGCCAAGAGATCGGGTATTCGCCTTGAAAGCAATCTGGCAGGAACTACCCATGAGGGATGTCCACGCCATCACGTTTGAAGCTCATCACAATCGGGTTGGCGATGGCGGCTGCGCCGGCAGGGGGAGCCCCCGTCGCGGCTCCGGCCACGGTCCTTTCATCGGCGACGCTCTCCGGCCGCCTGAACGAAACGGTCCGCTGGCATCGCCTGGTGCAAACCAGCCGGCAGTGGGTCGCGCAGCCCAGTGACGATTTTTACTGGAACATCCAAATGGGACTGGCGAACCAGGTCGTGCAATCTGCGTTCGCCGCCGCCCGCGGGGAGGCGCCTCTGGTGCCGCAGGCCGCGCCAGCCACGCAAACCGCCGCGGCAGCCCAAGCCAGCGCCATCCAGCAGAAGATCGCAAATATCGCGGCGGTCCGGGCCAACCGGATTCGCCAGTTCAAAACCGACATCGCCGGCCTCGACGTCCGGATCAGCTCGGCTCCAACCGCCGACGGCGCTGCGGCCCTGATGGCCCGGCGCGACGCCCTGCAGGCCGAGGTCGATTTGTTCCAGGCCATGCAGGACAACCTGCAAAAAATCTCGGACCTCGTGGGCGGTCCCGCGGATCAGGCGGCGAACAATTCCCTGGGCGGCCAGATTGACGCGTTGCAGCAGTCCGTGCCGGAGGCCTTCGCTCCCCCCGCCGCGGCGGGTCCCTCCGCGACGCCCATGGCCTCCAATTCCGGCGGTTTGATCAAGCGCACCCTGACGCTGTTCTCCCTGGCCAAGCGTCTCCGCGGCCTCGATGAACTCATCCAGGAAACGATCCAGCTCCAGGCTGCCGTCGTCCAGACCCAGGACCCCCTTCGGGCGATGGCGAAGGACATCGTCGATCAGGGCGACAAGACGGCGAGCCAGCTCGCCGGCGCCCAGACCGGGTCGCTGCTGGCGATGCGCCAGAAGCTCCAATCCATGTCCACCGAGTTCAAGGAGCTTTCGGTCGTGTCGCTGCCCCTGCGGCAGGAGTCGATGCTTTTCGACCAAAGCCTCGCCAACCTGCGGCAATGGCGCGGGTCGGTAAATCAGCTTTACCGCCAAATCCTGTGGAGTCTCCTCGCCCGGATCTCGGGCTTGCTGGCCATGCTGGCGGCCGTCTTCGCGATTTCCGAAATCTGGCGCCGGATGACGTTCCGCTACGTGCCGGACGAGCGCCGCCGCCGGCAGTTCCTGCTCATCCGGCGGGTCGTCACCGGCGTGCTGATGATTTGCGTCTTCATCCTCGGGTTCATCAGCGACTTCAGCTCGCTCGCCACCTTTGCGGGCGTGATCACGGCGGGGATCGCGGTGGCGCTGCAGACCATCATCCTTTCGATCGCCGCCTATTTTTTCATGATCGGCCGTTCCGGCCTCCGGGTCGGCGACCGCATCAGCATCGCGGGAGTGACCGGCGACGTCATGCACGTCGGCCCGGTGCGTTTTTCCATCAAGGAACTCGACGGGGTGGGCAGCGACGCGCATCCCACCGGGCGCATGGCTATCTTTTCCAACGCCGTGATTTTCCAGCACAGCCCCCTGTTTCGCCCGCTCCCGCCGGAAAAGGCTCCCGAGCGCTCCGACCGCGGCGGGTAAATCACCCCATTGACCTGCATCGCCGCTCTGGTATGGCTAGCAGGATGCAATCATGGGATTATGATGTGGCCATCGTGGGCGGCGGACCCGGGGGCAGCACCGCGGCCGCGTTTGCGCGCAAGCACAATCTGACCGTCCTGGTCCTTGAAAAGGAGCGGTTCCCCCGCTTTCACATCGGAGAATCGCTGCTGCCCATGGGCAACGCATTGCTGCGCGAGACGGGTGCGTGGCCCAAGCTCGAAGCGGCCGGATTCATCCATAAATACGGCGCGGCCTTTTTCACCGCCAATGGCCGCGCGGCCACGGAAATCCAATTCAACCAAAGCCTGGTGCCAGGCCTGGACTACACTTTCCAGGTCGAACGGGCGAAATTCGACGCGCTGCTGCTCGATCACGCCAGGGATCTTGGCGCGGAAGTCCGGTTTGAGACCACGGTGCGCGCGATCGAGGCGGCGGATGGCATCCATCACGTCCGCATCGAGTCGGCCGCGGGGATGCAAACGGTGACCGCGCGCTGGGTCCTGGACGCCAGCGGGCGCGAGACGCTTTTCAACCTGGAGCAAAAGCGCGCGCTCGACCCCTCCCCGTTCCCCAAGCGGGTCGCCATCTACAATCATTTCCGCGGCGCGGCGCGGGCGGCCGGCCGCGCGGCCGGCCACACGGTCGCGGTCAGATTGGACGACGGCTGGTTTTGGCTCATCCCCCTCGACGACGAGCGCACCTCAGTGGGGCTGGTCACGACCGTCGAGGCGATGCGGGCCGCCGCATTGCGGCCCGAGGATTTCTTCGCGCGCGCGGTCGCCGGCTCGTCCAAGCTGCGTGAGCTGCTGGGCGGAGCGGAGCCCCTCCTGCCCTTTCGCGTCACCAGCGATTACAGCTATTTCCGGCGGCAATTGGCCGGCGAGCGCATCATCCTGGTCGGCGACGCGGCGGGTTTTTTCGATCCCATCTTCTCCTCCGGGGTCTATATGTCGATGTCCTCGGCAAAAATGGCGGTGGAACTCGTGGTCAGGGCGCACGCGGCGGACCGCGGGCTCACCCCGGCGGAGCGGCGGCGCTACACCGCCGCGGTCAAGCACAGCGCCGGTATTTTTCAAAAGCTCATCGCCGTGTTTTACGACAACTCAAGCTTCGCCGTTTTCATGTGCCCGGAGGTGCGCTGGAAAATCCGGCGCGCCATCACCTCCATCGTGGCCGGGCACGCGCGCTTCACCTGGGGGCTTTGGTGGCGCTTCCAGATGTTCCTGCTGATATGCTGGCTGCAGCAGCGGCGCCTGGGCGTGGTGCCGGCGCTCGATTTTGGCGAACCCGCGATGGACTCCGAACCCTCACCGGCAAATTCATAGCGTCG
>Ga0302325_10029187_pt1 | contig 11395 bp, 12 predicted proteins | sample Palsa_T0_2_FD_201948 | JGI IMG/M metagenome (GOLD analysis project Ga0302325, IMG submission 201948) | Peat permafrost microbial communities from Stordalen Mire near Abisko, Sweden - Palsa_T0_2 | ecosystem: Environmental > Terrestrial > Soil > Palsa > Peat permafrost | place: Sweden: Abisko... | reverse complement strand
TGCGTACACAGTCTCGACGCCGCGTTCGGGCTGCCACCATCGTTCGGCATTAGGTCGACAACTATGATTCAAATAGGACAACTTGTCGAAAACCCCGGACAAAAAATTATCGCAACCAAGCCCGTAGCAGTTCGTTTTGACGATACCCACGTCATTCAGCTCAGGGAACATATTGCAGAGTCTGTTGAATCTCTTGCGTTTATTCTTGGACAGTTCGGCGAGTTTCATGGCGACGAAGGAGGCTGATCTCATGTCATCGGTTTCGCCTTGCATGAGCGGGATTTCTTCGAAGATCCACTCCCCGGGGAGTAGCTTTCGAGTTGTCACCATGCCCTTGCCTTTGCCCGGAACAGGTTGGATGCAATATGCGCGAGGTCTAGCATAATATTAACACTTGCTAGGAGGATAGTCAGACTTTGTGCCTTGATCAGCCGGTTGCTTGTCGTCAGACATTGTCCAGGGAAGTATGTTGAAGTGTAATGAGAGTTGGCAGCTTGGATGAATGCAGTTTCGTGGCGGATGTCACGCGGTATTTCTGGCGGTATTATGTATCCCTGGCGGTATTCCTGGAGGTATTCTTCACTTATCTAATCTTTCACGTCCAAGTTTGGGAGGCCATGTGAATTGGCGAACTTATCGACCAAACCCTGGTCTTGGATGTCATGCTTATTACAACAACGAAAATGGGTCAAGACGCATTATTATCCATACAGTTCGAAAAGGTACGAGTCGTCAATTACGGATATGGAACACTGGGTCTACAACCATGGTTTTACTAGCACGTATCCGTAACATCATGATGGTGAGCAGTCAGGTCTTACTCGCGGTTTCATTGACCGTTTTGTTTGGTTGCTTCGCGAAGTCATCGTAGTTTGTACAATCTAAAGTAATAAGATCGAGCTCTATTTTAGAGGTCTCCCCGAAACCCAGAGTCAAGCGGAGTGAGAAGAACGATTGATACAAATTAAAGGTCGGCGGCTTGCAGTGAAATGCGTTGTTCTCTATTTTCTACCCATTTCTCTGACATCACTAAATTTTGCCTTGGTCGAATCCGAATATCCAGGTGTGAAACTAAACGTCAAAACAGGTCCGATTTGAACTTGCATACTAGGCAGGTTGCGTCAGGTACAAGAGCGTCCCCTTGCCTGCGTCGTACTCCCCCACGCGGTCTTGAACAATGTATTTCATCCAAATCGATCCAATCCCATTTGCTTGTGGAACGGGGAGGCCACCTTCGACTCCACGTTTCCATTCATCCGGTCATCGTACATCCGTGAACGTGACGCTCGTTCAATGACCCTTTCGAAGAGAGATTCGTCATTCACTGGAATTATGATGAGCACCAGTATTTAATGCCCGCTGTCGTGCCCCATGAGCCTAGAAGAGTTATGACTGCAATGAATTTGAACAATACCACCACTCTACTCTCATCAATCCTGTCTTGTACAATGAATAGCGTAATCACCACCAAATCCCTCATTTTGGTGCCAGCCGGAGTAATAACGAGCTGGCCGAGTTTTCCCTCACGTTCTCCCAGCAATGTCACGGTTTCATGAAACGTCGCAAGCACCGCAATAGTCTCGTCTTCAACCAACTGCTGGTGTTCCCAGCGATAATTCTTCCCATTCACGACAAATCGAGTCGTTGAGTGTAATGGCGGAAATTCATGAGCCTGGGCGAGGAGAACCGTCAGTTTCTCCTTTGTGAAACGAATCTCAGTATGACCCTGTCGTTCAGGACAGAGTTTGCTCCTCGCAATGATCGGACCGGTTTTTCCGTAGCGACGAAATGTGAACTCATTATCTGCATCGAATTCACAATAGTAGAGCGTCTCCTAAAGAGGTCAGAGGGTATTGTGGGAAGATAATAACCTGAGTAAGGGACTTTTGGCATAATCGGTTGAACCAGTTCGATCTGTCGCCCGTTTCGCAGATAACATCGAGGGAAATCTCCATGGGGTCTTCTTCGGTGACGCTGTTCACAAGATATTGGCATTTGCAACCGAAATAGTTGCATGATCGTAGCGTTTGGAACATGTGACACAGGGGAAACGTTAGCCTTTTCTACCGCAGGGAGGTTCAACACAATGTCTATCGTCGAATGGCGTCCGTGTGTGGCAGCACGTGTGGCGAATTTTCGCCTATCAGACCAACCAATCATTCTTGTACAACCACAACAAGTAATCCCAGGGGCGATTTCCAATAGTTCAAATAATTCTAAACCATGTATTCTAGAATGCCCCTCGCAGCCTCCGACTTTCCCACGACGCCTGCCCGCCACCATAGTCGTGATCGAGACCAATTTCATGAAATAACGGGTGATGCCTATCTTTCTTCTGAGCCTGTCTCGCTCCTGTTCATACAGCTGGCATTCAAGCAGATAATGCTTCACCGTTTACTGCGCGGCTTCGCATTCGCACGTCGCATCATTCTCGAAGTTGAACCGATGGAGGTACTAGTTTTTGAGGGAGCAGTGTCCTTAGACTGTAGTATCATACTAGTTGCTTACATAAGAGGCGCGCGATAAAGCTCTCACCAATGAGAGTCACACGTGCCTGATTTCGTTCGGTAAACAGAAAAGCTTTGCTCGATAGCAACGACAAACTTTATTTACTCAAATCGGTTGCATCATAATGACGTGGTTCCTGTTTGAGTTATTGCGTGACACTTCCTATATAGCTGCGAGCATCTCTACTCAACATATTAAACCGAGGAAGCTCACAACTCAAATATGGCAACTCACGACACCACAGACGATACGATGGATCCTCGCAACACGGCTCTCGAAGATCGAAATTTTGCTCTGGCCCAGATGGACGGTGCCCGGTTTTCTTGGTATCATGTTCGGTATGTATCCCTCAAGTGAGTTTGGTGATTTACCGTTAGGGCGATTTTGGTAGCGGGTGCCGGATTCTACACAGACGCATATGACATCTTCGCTGTCAATTTCGCAAATGTCATGGTGGGATACGTATACTTCCCCGAGACTGGTAAGCTGTCCACCTCCCAAGACACGGCCCTCAAAGTCGGGACCTCTGCCGGGACCGTCATTGGCCAACTTGTGTTTGGATTCCTCGCGGATTTCCTTGGTCGGAAAAAGGTCTCCTCCGTTCAATTCTGGTTTGTCTCACGTTTAGATATACGGAATTGAATTGATGATCATCATGGGGGCTACACTGGGTCTAACACTTAGCTCTAGCAGTGCGTCGATCAGCGTTATTGGGTCCATGCTTTTCTGGAGGGTCATTCTCGGGATTGGCGTGGGTGGAGATTACCCCATTTCATCGATCATAACAAGCGAATTCGCTACCCTCAGGTGGCGTGGAGCGATGATGTCAGCGGTCTTCGCTAGCCAGGGATTTGGACAATTCACTGCCGCTCTTGTTAGCTTCATCACTACCGTGGGTTTCAAACAATCTCTTCAAGTGACGACTTGTGGTTCGAACTGTCAAGAAGTCCTGGACAAATCTTGGCGAATTATTTATGGATTCGGCGCAGTACCCGCGATTTTCGCATTGTATTTCCGGCTCACAATTCCTGAGACGGTTCGATACACACTGGATGTCGAGCGTGACGCACAGAACGCTGCAGCCGACGCGGCCAGATATACAAGTGGCAAATATGGCTCCGCGAAACGAGGCAACATACGGTATCTTGAGAATGAAGGACCTCCGAAAGCAAGTTGGCATGATTTTTTTCATTACTTTCGGCAATGGAAGAACGGCAAGGTTCTTCTCGGGACAGCAGGTTCATGGTTCCTCATGGATGTAGCCTTTGTAAACAACTTTTGAGAGTTACTGATACTTTAGTACGGTCTAGGTTTGAACACTTCCATTATCCTTGGCGCTATCGGTTATGCGGGAGGCAATACGATTTACCAAAAGTTAGTCACCAGTTAAGCTTAATACTCACTGACTTGAAGGTTGTATAACAACGGTGTCGGGAATCTTATTCTGTCTTGTGCTGGGCTCATTCCAGGTTATTGGGTTACCGTTGCGACGGTTGACACCATCGGCCGCAAGCCTATTCAAATTGGTGGCTTTGCGATCCTCACAATCCTGTTTACCACTATCGGATTTGGATTCAACGTCATTCCTACAGGCGGCTTATTTGCGTTCTATTGCCTCTGCAATTTCTTTCAGAACTTCGGGCCCAACACGACAACTTTCCTTGTTCCAGGTGAAGTCTACCCCACCCGGTATCGTTCGACGGCCTTCGGTATAAGTGCGGCGTGTGGTAAGATTGGCGCTATAATTGCGCAAGTACTTATTGGACCTCTTAAAGACCACAATGGTGTCACAAACTCTTGGTTGAACCATGTTATGGAGATTTTTGCTCTGTTCATGTCGGTGTCTTCGATCGAAGTCGCTGACGTTTTTTAGGTTCCTAGGCATATTCTGTTCGTTGCTCATCCCTGAGACTAAGAGGATAAGTTTGGAAAAGTTGACTGGTATATTCATGTCTGCGTCTTGGGATTAACGTTACAGGTGAGAAAGACTATTCGGAAGCGGCAGAAACTCCCCCAAAGGAGATCTTGCCGTCATAAATTCTTTTTTAAACCGCACCAACCGTATATATATAACACCTTCTTGTTTTCATCTTTTCTCAAAAGTAGGGAGAATTAATCAGATAATCGATGTAATAATCTCAAAACTGTCGTTCTTGTCATGCGACCAGGGCACCCTTAAGGTTGGGAATGAATGATCAACCGAGAAAGCAGGCCCAATTCGGATAAACTTGATCTAGATAAAAAGAACTGGAATAGGTATTTCCGAGATCTGTAGCCGTCCACCAGATCCACTGCAGCACTAGTTGATTCCGAAGCCTGATGACCAGCTCAGTCACTCACATGATGGCAGTGTTCATCACACCATGTAGCTGAGGCGGAACACTGTACCACAATAGTTCATCCGAGAAATCTCCTGTGCTCTAAACTAATATAAAGTTGCCAAAGACGACTCTAACCAATTGAAGGGTTCAAACTCGAAAAGCATCACTTTGAAGAGTTTCGCTACTGCCGCTAATGATAGCCACGGAAACAGATCATTTCCCAAGTTTGCGCTCATCTCGCAACTTAGGGAACCCCGTGGGAGTGAATCTCCATCCTGTTGAATGTAGATATTCACTCGAAAATTCCACCTCACTTTTTTGTTCGAAAATCAACGGCAGGAGTTCCTGACCGGCTTTCATTCGGAGATCCGACATCGCACGACCCGGAACCCATTTTATGCGAGAATAATGTGATAAAATGTCCCGAAATTAGCTTTCGGGATTGCCGCGATCCTGGCCGCGATTAAGTCGTTAGCTAACGATTTGTTCACTCAACCACCACTCTAGGTACCCAACGACGTGGTATGGATGGAAGGCAAAACGCCGCTGTTATTCATCCTGATGGCGTTCTCGTCCCTGGTCTTTGGCGGTCTGCACTGTCTGGCGTGGAACCCGACACGGGCCGAGCTCATGTGCTGGAGGGTCGCCAGCCTCGTATCGGCCATCCTTCCGGTGGTATCACTGGGCATCAGCGTGTTCTTGAACTAGTATCTCTCGACGATTTATATCGAGTCACTGCGCATATCCACGTTCCGCGCCAAGCTCAAACCGCTGGAGAAGCTGCCCGATGTCTAACATTGGACTGTGCTGCAGGGAGGTCCCTGCAGGAGGGTTCCTAGTATTATTTTGTGTGTGAAAAACTGGAACCCCAAAGCCTAGTCGGTAGGCCACGCGGAACGCCCGCGGGAGTTCTGATTTATAAGGTTGACTTGAACTTGGGATTACCACTGGCTTTGACTCGGAGAACGCTTTGACGGGCTTAGCGTCAGATGAGCTCGATACACAATCCTTAACAGATATATTCGAGTAATAATACTAGGTGCCGTCAGTAGTCAGGGAAGTTTTAGGGTTGATTATTGAACCGTGTTGATTACAGTTGCGGTGAAGGCAAAGCGAACCTCCGTATAGGGTAGCCGATCTGTACTTGGCATGATTGGTACTGGTTAGCCATGGCTGAGCCGGCCCCGATCAGTGGTGCGCGTCGCGCCTGAGTGTCAATTAATTTGCGTGGTGGAGCGTTTGTGTGGGGGGGCGTTGCCGTAGTATGTAGACAGATCTACGGTCACTTAATCTTTCATGGATTGATCTATAGCCCGCGTTGGCCACTTATAGAGAATACGACTTGCTTTGTAAAAGATCCCTTACAATACGGCTGATCGGCTGTTCGGCAATCAGATCTTCCGCCTATCAGTAGATTGATAAGAGTCTGAGCCAATACTTGGCCTTCTATCAAACTTTCTGCCCCCAACCCGCCGTAGGACACCGTTCCGGAACCGCCTTGATCTCAAGTCTTGCGTCCTCACCAAGAGCCTGGTTGGCGTTAAGGGCGTCGTTGGGTCATATCTCCGCGACTCAAAACTCGGAATTCACAGAACCGCAGCAAGCACGTAACCAGAACTATAATTATACAAATACAAATACTAGTACTGGTACTATTGAACAGTATTTTCAGAGCGAGTTTTATCTCCATTCTCTCTTTTTCTCGTATGTATGTTTAACCCATCTCCATTTGAATGGAGGATTGCATGCCCCATTTTTCGAGGAGATTGTGTCGGGCCCAGTAACTGCGCAGTCTCTTCCCCCAAATCCAGATCGGCAATGCGAGAGCACACTACCGTCAGTCACAGAGTCCGCCAAATGCACTAGGGAATGTGTAAAGGGATGATAGAACGTTTATACGGGGGAGGGTACCAGCGCAACCGAAGTCCCCCCACAGACAGCCAATACCGCAAAAGGCCCATCCCTGACAACCCAATCATTGGCAACATAACTAATCCCATAAAACATGAAATTCTTAAACAACATGTTCATGATGAATAATTCATTGGAGCTCTCGCGGTAGGCGTCGAGGGCATATGAAACACTGGAGATGGTGCCGACTAGGACGCCCGCCATCATGATTCCCTGGAACAGGGCGCAGACGTACGCCGAGGCACCGACTTGGACGAAGTGGCCGTAGCCGAACATGCCGATTCCGCAGAGGACGGTGGCGATTGCCATGTGTCCGAGGCGGAATTCTGGTTCACTGAAGGTTAGTTAGAGGCGGTGGAAATGCGTGAGATGAGACAGAGTGTGGGCAAAGGAGAGACGGTTTGGAGGAGGGGGAGTAGTACTATATTCCTTTGTTGAGACGGGTAAACCATTTCGCAGCAGGATCGGTAGTAAACGCAATAATCGCCGAGCCAACCAAGCCCCCGACAAAGGGTCCCGTAGACAAGTACCCTATCTGAGCGGCATTGAATCCCCAGGGTGGTCCGAAGAAAATTCCCGCCTGGATGATCGCGGAGGTAACGTACCAGGTAGTCAGTAGGCCTGAACAGATGGTACTCCAAGCGGCGCCGACATTGAGTAGTGTGACGAACGGGGAGACGACCAGTGCGAAGATATTGTCGTTGGTGAATTTTCCGTTGTAGACGGACAATTGTTGGACAAAGGTCTTTTTCTTGGGGACGTTGATTTGTCGGGGGAGGGAAGTCGTGCCAGTAACCTGGGAGCTTTGTTTCTCAATGGGAGAAATATTCGACTCCTCGCCCTGTTGTTCCCTGCGCTGTTCCGTCTCAACGAGTTCCCCCAACTTGTCCTCCTGCACGGTATCGATATCATAGCTATGGTCGCGATTGTACGTCGTCTCCGGACAAAACAGGAACATAAGAACCCACTGGGCACAAGTAATAATTTGCAACAAGTGAAACAGCCACACCCATCCCAATCCAGCAGTGACCTGTCCACAAATAATGGACGCCAGCGACGAGGCAGAGTTGAGAATGAAGTTGATCAGGGCGATGCGCAGGCCGCGCTGGTGGACAAAGTACATGTCTCCTATTGCGGCGATGATCAGGGACTCGAAGGGGGAGGTCGAGAAGCCTTGCACGATGCGCGCTGCGAGGAGCTTTTCGTAGGTGTTTGCGCCTTGGCCGATTGCTGCGCCGATGAGGGCGAAGAGGCCTGCGATGAGGAAGACGGGGCGTTTGCCGTATTTGCGGGAGATGGCGCAGTAGAAGGGACTACCGATCAGTACCGTGGAATAACAAGTGCAAAGATGCGAAGTATATACATAAGAAGGGGCCGGTTGGAAGGGAGGGTATATACCCACTCGCACCGACGGCGAGAAGATTGTATCCAGAAATGACGACAACATCCGTGATACTCCTATTCAAGTCCGTGGCAATGACGACGATCGACGAATTCAAAAGCGGTCCGATCGTAGCGGCATTCAACATCGCGCCAAAGCACAGGATATAAGTGACTATTTCCTTCTTCCATGTGGACCAGTTCAAGGGATCGTTGGGGTCTTCGGAGGGTTGTGGTGCGAGGACGATGTGGGAGTTTTTGCCAGTGCCGTGTTTGAGGCCCCCGGTGAGGGCTTCGGAGTGGGCTGCTTCGTCATTGAGCAAGACCGTCCCGGGAACGTGGGGGAGTTTGTGGTCTATAATGTATGAGCAACGGGAGAGAGATAAGGGATCAGGGGTGTGTGCCTTCGAGAATCCCGAGACCCATATTAGTGAGATGGAGAGCCGCGGATCAGATGAGACGGATCAGTGGTGGACAAACAATAACACCCTGGCCGTGAGCGCTCCTGTGCCTTATATCTGCCCATCTATTGCCTCTCCCATCTGCACGACGGGCTTACCCCCCGAAAAGCGGGGCACGACCGCATCCCGATTGCGGGGCCCGTGCTTCCCATTGGCCAACCTAGATTAAAGATTGTCTCCACCACCAACTAACCATAGATATCCCCTCCGACGCCGTCAGCGGGGTCCGCTCCGAACAGCCACTCGCGCGTGCGGACTTACCCCATCCCCATTAAACTGTGCGCGACAACACGCTGTGCTGCAGGGCTGTGCGCGGGAACGTGACATGTGCAGCTGATCGCGAAGTGGTCCCAGGCAGAAATGCCTCGGTGGGTCACCCCGCTGGCGGGAATGTGGGTGGATGTGGTTTTCTGGGATTGGCGGAGCAGTGGTTCGTGCGAGGCGGAGCAGGCGGCTGGAGCACAGGTTTCGCCGAGGGAGATCATGATTATGCCGCGACTCAGCCACTTTGACGGGTCTGTTGGAGCATGCACGAGTGGGCTGATGTGTTTAAGATGCGGGTCTTCCCCGCGTTTCGGAGGTGTTTCGGAAGCTGATGCGGGTCTCTCAGCTTGCGTCCCCCGTCTACAGTTAGTATATCGCCGGGGTTATTGAGCCTTGATCTGCAATATCATTTCCGCGAAATTGGGACCCGGTTTCTCCCCGTCCCGCTGAGGCCAGCCAGTGTCGGACGCTCCCCATAATGGACGGAGCGTGCTCTTGTCTTGGGTGCTAGTATTCACCGGACTCGGGGATCGGTTGATACCGCTATTATACCGACGCAAAGCAAGGCGCTCCGTTTACGACAAAATTCTGCCGATAATTTGCGAGCGTTTTATCGATTCATCGCGGCCAGCTGCAGATAGGTGTGGAGAGAACAGAAGTACGTGGAGGCTACGTCGGTGAACCTTATTTAAAACCGGAAAATTCGATGCCATCATTCGCCCAACCGCCCAATCACTTGAACCCTTATTATTCCATGTTACGACACACAGACCCACTCCACGGGCCTCCCGCCCAGACCCCTCCCCCAGTCCACACCGACCTCCTGATGAACTTAACGGTCACGCCAAACTGCCTACCCTTGACCGCCCGAGCAAGAAATAAACTTCCAGCCATTTAACGCTCTTGTACCACCGTGAAAATTAAAATTTGATGAGCCTGGGTCTGTGCTTTGAAGTGTGGGAGGGGAATGCAAAAAGAGGCGTGCCTCCCCGTATCAAAGTTTGAGGAGTAACGTGGCTGTCACGTAACACTATTTGTTTCGGACGACGGGGGGCGATAACGAAGAGTGATACCACGCAGTAGGAGGAGTATTACAAGCTGGTGTTGTGCTGTGCTGTGGTGGCAGCGCTATCGCCTGGGCCCACTCTCGGGTGTTCTGTCCCCGCGCCTTCCAAGTGAGTACTATATTTATCTCCCCCCGCGGCCTAACCTCGTAGAGAAGTACATGTTCTACACTCTCGCGGACGGAACTCTGTCAACCGTCAATTGTCAGCCTTCTCTCCAACCCGATATTTCCGGCCTCGGAATCCGCTACGCACGGTACTTGCAGGGTCTTCTTTGTATCCTCCTCGCCTTCAAACACGTCCCTACGGGTCCCTCCTCGGCAACCATTGTAAACAACCTTTCGTGTCAAGTTGTGTCCATGATTCTGGTTGCGGGCGTCTATTTTGACAGGGACATTGATGTGGTGCATTCGCTTATAGCGACGCACTTTGTCGTGTTGTTTCGCGCTTGTAATTTCACTGCGCTGGATATCGCTGCCGCCGCTGAGGGTATTCAGTCGAAGAAGGGGAGGAGGATGGGTTGTATTATCAGGGTGTTGGAGGTGCTTACATCGCCGGTGTTGTTGGCGTATAATTGTGGTTTATGGGTCATGGTAAGACGCTTGCAACGGCACGATAATGTATGTCCCCAGGGCGCAGGGTATTGGATTTTTTGGGGGTCGATTTATCAAATCAAAGTCCCTAACACGGCAAGTAACGTTGCTTTTGCGATAACGATACTCGAGGTCGTGAACTACAGTGTTCAGCTTATGATGGAGATTGGTCGGCAGTGTTCTAATTTACGCGGCGCACAGTGGTCTGCGGAACAGCGTCTTGCAGCGGGTTGCGATCTTCGGATATGGTGGCTTTGGAAACTACGTCGATGGAAGTCGGGCGAGACAGTGATGTGGAATTGGAATATTATATCGAAATGGTCTCGTCGGATATCTCAAGGATTCAGAATTGTCACTTTTGTGTACGTTTTTATCACCACTGAGATCACGATTCTTGCAAACCATATCTCATCGGCCGCGCCGGGGGAGCATCAACACCCTTCCAGTTGGACATTTCCTCAAATATTCGCCATATGCAATACATTAACGATCTTCTCACTATGTTGTCTACGCTACAAAATCCTCTCCGAACTAATCCGTACCACCCCCTCCCTCTTATCCGTACTATAACTAACGCCGTCCGCAGCACCCAATATCAAACACCCCATCCTTCTGGCAACGCTGTACATCCCCCCGACAATTCCCTCCTTCCTGCTATCCTACAGATACGCACATTGGTCCCGCACCCTGCTCGCCGAGCAGGCGTTCTCGCTCCTCGGATGGAGCGAGTCCGATTCCGAGAGCCAGTGTATTTGGTGCATGGAGTATCTCCTTCGACGTCTGGCGGAGATGAAGTTTGGTGTTTTGGTGGGGATCATGGTGTATTTTGTGGGGGTTGGGGTTGCGACTGTTGCGGTGTTTGTGGCTGGGTATGTTGCTTTGTTTTTCTTGGG
>Ga0302325_10029186_pt1 | contig 11395 bp, 15 predicted proteins | sample Palsa_T0_2_FD_201948 | JGI IMG/M metagenome (GOLD analysis project Ga0302325, IMG submission 201948) | Peat permafrost microbial communities from Stordalen Mire near Abisko, Sweden - Palsa_T0_2 | ecosystem: Environmental > Terrestrial > Soil > Palsa > Peat permafrost | place: Sweden: Abisko... | reverse complement strand
GACTTTTTCAACACAATCGGCCCCAACCATCGGGTCGCCCGCTAAGGCGTATATTGTATCAAAAATATATTATATCGACATATTAAAACATTGATTTATCTAGCGAAATCATCTCACCCTAATTGTCCAAAAGGGAGTTGACCGCCAGCCGCCGCGCCTTGGTCTTTGCTCAGCAGGTTAGCCACTGAGCGCAGCGACGACTGGCGTTCCCAAGCCTATCCGACCGCGCCTTCGCCGCTCACTGGGTCACGCCCTCCACGGCATAGATGCGAAACGCGGCGTACTTGTTGCCGACGGAGTGCTCCATGTCTTCCTCGCCCTGCTTGCGCCACGCCTTGACGGCGTCCATGTTCGCGAACTGAAGGATACCTACGCGGTTGGGCGGCTCGCTGCCGCTCAGACTTAGGGTCTTGTTGTAGCCTCCGGCCAGATACTTGCCGCCGTGGTCGGTAATATCCTTCTCGGTGGCCTTGAGGAAGTTCTTTTCGTAGCCCTCCTGATCCCTGACCACGATCTCCGACACCACGAAGGCTGGCGGCTTGGACTGGGCGTGCAGCAGTTGAATGGCGCCACCTCCGACCAGCAGGCCGCAGGCGATGGCCGCAGTAATCGTCAAAGCACTTTTCATTTTCCCTCTCCTAGCGCGTGTACGATTGCTGGACCGCGGTGCCCGCCAACATAGAAGCCTCGGCACTGTGCCCAGTGCCGAAGCAAAGTGAGATCGCTGTGCCCAGAACGCTTATTACTTTGATTGTCTTGTGCGACAACCAAGTGACGCCCTTTTGCCGCGTCCATTGCCATCAGTCGGCCCGGTTCTGACATGATGGGGTTCTATTCTGCGAGAGCGCGCAAAATCACAGGGAAAAGCCAATCGATATCGAAAAATTTCCCGTCGCTTCAACGGCGGCTTCCGATTGATATGGCCGGCCGTGGAGTCTTGGCATGACGAATGCGCCAGCGGTCCCAATCAGGTTTGCCGATAGCATAGCCAACTAATGTTCCAAGAACTCCCACGAAAACAGCTCCATTATAATCGCGCCACCAAAGGCCAAGACCAGCCCCCACAACAGTGCCGCAAATCACGCAAACATTTGTGCGCCAACCTGGATTTTGCTCCAGATTGGCGCGGCCATCCTCGATGAAATCCCCGGCCATGTTGGGCTAGTCCACTGTTTCGAATGAGCACCTTACCCGTCAGCGCCGACAAAAAGAACCCCCGACATTAGAGAGGTGCGGCCAATAGGATTGCCACCTCTTTCTTCGAGCGTCCAAGGTTGGCGGGAAGCGGCGGGGTGTCATCGTGGGCCGTCGGGTTGGGCGGCGAAACCGGGGATTTATTCGTAAGGACTTGAATAGCTGCTACCATTTGCGTAGCTCAAAAGAAGCGAGCCCCAACGCTGGGGAGGCATTGGGGCTCTGGGACTTGGGGAGGGTGCAAAGCGTTGCACCCAAGGGCAGTTTGACACGCGCAGCGTGACGCTCACGCGACACTATTTTTGCGGCGCGCTGTGCGTTAAAGACCGCCGATATGCCGAGAAAAAAGCCCAAGTGATTCTGGCTGTGCGGCGTGCGGCTGTGGCGAGGCAGATCGTTGCCGACCAGCACGAGCTTATTTTGAAACTGAAGGCTTCGGGACATTCGACGCTCGATGCCGAAAACGCACTTCTGACATATGTCAGTAAAGCACCTTGAGGATCACAAGCGTAAAATCCTTAGAAGGGAACGGCAAAAGGCGGACACGATTGTCTAGGGCCGGCGCGTCGCTCATCGTCCAGGGCGACGGGAAGCGGCGGGGCTTCACTTCCGCGGCCACTACAGCACCTTCGCAATCCAGGCCAAGAACGCGTCGAAGGCGTCGGGATCGAAAATGAAATAAAGGAGGACGCCCAGCGGGACGAGTACCAGCAGGGCATCCCGGGTATAGGCAACGACTTTTGAAGCTTTGGGCATGACGGCCTTAAATGGGAATTTGATCAATTAGCGTGGGATCGTCTGCCGGCGCCTTCGAGCTATTCACGCGCTTCGATACCGGCCATCTCTGTAGAAGGTCGTTCGCCGCGGGCTTGAGCAATTCCCGGCCAGCGCGGCCGCTCAGCCACGGTTCAAAATCCTTGTCGGCCAGGAGGACGGGCATGCGGTCGTGAACTTCGGCCACAAACGCGTTGGGCTCGGTGATGATCATCGTGCACGATGTGAGCGTTTCGCCGGTGGCCTTGTTGCGCCATTGATTCCACAAACCGGCGGTCGTGAGTACCGGCGAGCCGTCACGCGCTGTGAAATACCACGGCTGTTTTCCGGTCGGCGTGTCCTGCCATTCGTAATAGCCGCTGACAGGGATGAGGCACCGCGTGCGTGCGCTTTTGAATGCGTCGCGGAAGAAAGGTTTTGTTTCGACCGTTTCGGCCCGAGCGTTGAATGTCGCTGCCTTCAAGTCTTTGAGGGACTTGCTCCACCACCGTGGGACCAGACCCCACCGCATCGAGACAAGCTCGCGCTTGCCGTCGCGCTCCACGATCGTGTCGACCGGATCGGTGGGGCAGACGTTGTATCGAGCCTGGGTATTCCGCGCCGGCTGCTCGAGGGTCAGTCCGTACAGCCGGACGATCTCCTCCCAGGTCAGGCGGTAGGTGAAACGTCCGCACATGGGCGGGAATATAAGCCGCCCACCTGATTATCGCCGCCCTTGTTTTCGCTTCGTTGTTGTCGGATCATCTTCCCAGGGGAAGAATGTAGTATCAAGCGTACCTTGATCTATGGAGCGTTCGCGCTCCTTACTGGGGGACAAGCACTCGCGGCCGATCTCCCGCCACCGGTCGTGCCGCAGGCACCGGCGGTCTACGTTCCGCTGGGTCCGGCTTTCAGTTGGACCGGCATCTATCTCGGCGTCAACGGCGGTGGTGCCTACGGCCGAAGCAGCTGGGCGGACCCAGTCCCCGCTTTTCCCACCGACGGGCACGTTCGCCTTCGGTGGCTACCTTATTGGCGGCACGGTTGGCGGCAATTACCAGATTGGGTCCTTCGTAATCGGCCTCGAAGGGGATGGCGACTGGTCCCACTTGTCTGGCACGACGTTCAATACTTCATGTGTCGTTGTAGGTTGCCAAACGAAGAGCGATTGGCTCGCCACGGTGAGGGGCCGTGCTGGCTGGGCCTGGGGCCGCGTGATGTTCTACGGCACCGGCGGAGCTGCTTTCGCCAACGTCCAGGCTGCCGCAGGTGCATTTCCGTTCAGTAGTTCGACCCAGGCCGGCTGGGTAGCTGGCGTCGGCATCGAATACGCCTTCATGCCGAATTGGACCGCGAAGGTCGAATACCTGTTCGTCGACCTCGGCAACCAACCCTGCAGTCCCGTGAATTGCTCGGGCACGGCCACCAGCGTGTCGTTGAACGAAAGCATCATCCGCGGCGGCATCAACTACAAGTTCTGGTAGCGAAGGGCGGAAGCAGCGGGCCGCCCTTGTCGCGGACGATGAAGCAGGCGTCGTTGTGCTCCTCGATCGTGCAGGGCGGCGGGAAGCGGCGGGGTGTCACTGGGCTCCAAGCGGAATGAATAAGCCTACTTCGGCCTCGGCAATCAACTTGCGGCCGACCTTGGCCTCCCCGCGGTATCGACCGACGTTGGAGCGACGCATGATCTTGTCGACGTGATACTCAAGCGTGTCGCCGGGAACCGCGGGCTCGCGAAACTTGACTTTGTTTATGGTCACAAGAAAAAGCAAACGGGGCCGCTCACTCGCCGGCATGCTGCGCAGACCCAACACGCCGATCGTTTGCGCCATGCCCTCGATCATTAATACGCCCGGCATGATCGGGATTTTGTTTGGATAATGGACGAGGAAAGGCTCGTCGAACGTGACGTTCTTGATGCCGACGGCATGCTCGTCGGCGCGCATGTCGATGACACGATCAATCATCAGAAACGGATAGCGATGCGGCAACAGCCGCACGATCTCGGCGATATCGGCAACGCCGACGGTTTCCTCGTCCATCCCCGCGCCCCAATGAGAACATTGTCACGCCGCCGACTTGGTCCGTCAACGGTGGTGGGAAGCGGTGGGGCGGCATTTGACTTGTCAATTTACGGCGCCAACGCATTGACCGCGGACAGTACGGATTTCACGTATTCCCGCGTTAAATCGTCGAATCCAGCGATGGCGCGATCAACCTCTCCAATTGAAAGCCGGCCGCCGGCGTCCGCAGCCGGTGCAGAGTCGGCCGGACGGCCGCCGTTGAGTAAACCGGCCTCCTGAGGAGCGTTGATAACCGCGCGCCGCACTCCGAGGGTCAGCGTCGGACCTCCTAGAAGCGCTTCCAGCCCAAGACGTGTCGGGCGGATATCTGGCTTTGGTGCAGTCGTGTGGCCGTACGGAACATTGCTCATCAGTTGCCCGTGCTCGTCGATCCGGTAGAGCGCTATTCCGGCATGCGTGCTGCGTACGTTTAAAAAGCGGCCAAGACCGGAGCCGGTTTGTGGGTCGGCTAGGTCAAGGCCGCCCGTCCGACGGAGGGGTACAAAACTCAGTCGGACAAACCTCCCAACGCTGGAAACCACGAAACGTTTCTGGCCCGTTGCGGGGAATAACATTTGGGCCGGCTGGGGCTGGCTGGCTCCGCGTTTTCAACGCCGATGGCATAGGGTACTTGCGAAAATATAGAGACCCCGCCTTTCCCGGTCGACGGGGCCTCCCTGTATCTGTCGGCGTCATCTGGTATCGCCGGGCGTTAAGGCCGGCGGAGTCGATGGCTTCCCGTCAGCATTTTTAGACTGTCATGCTTGGCCGCCGCGGGTCAAACGCTTGGGCCGGCTGCGATGCTCGTTCCCCTGGACGGTTTCTATCGAGCGGCCAAAGCGCTCTGAATAGTCCAACTCGCCGCGCGTACGGTAAGATCATGCCATTGATCGACCGGAGGAAGCACGCCAATCTAAAGCAAGACCGCCAGCACAAGGACTCCGAAAGCCGCGTAGCACCCACCGCGTTCCGTAGTTGAGCGCTACGCATGCAAACACGAGCGGCATGATCAGCGCGGCTTTGACCAATCCGAAGCCAAGGACGTAGAAAGACATGCCATAGACGGCGGCGTTCCAAAAAGGAATTATATCTTCCCGAAATATGGGAATTTCTTGATCCATGCCATGCCGGTCGAATCTTTGGGTGCTGATAATACATAGCTGATTCTCGGCGACGCGGGCCGGCCTTGTTTCCTCGGCGCTATTGCTGCCGCAACAGCTGAAAGAAAGTGTCAAGGCGATTTCCGTCACGTTCAATGCGTGCATGCACTAGACGGGTCGAACCAGCAGACAGGAGCCGGAATTCGTGACATTCGTTCCCGAGATGCCTTTGCCCAACCGCCGAGCGAAGAAAAAACAAAGGGACAGCACAACGCCAGCCCGGCGTCGGGTGAAAACCGCAACTAAGAACGCCGTACTGGTTCGCGATCGCCGCGAGCAACTCATTCGCGCCGCGATTAAGGTCTTCGATGCAAAGGGCTTTCATCAGACGACCGTTCGGGATATCGGTCGCGCCGCGCGTCTAACGCAGGCCACCATTTATAATTATGTGCGCTCCAAGGAAGACATCTTATTTTTGGTCTGCGATAGGGTTGTCACCGAATATCAGGATAGCGTACGGCGGGCACTCGTCGCGAATGGTGACGCCACCGAACGGCTCGGCGCAGCACTACGCGGCATCGTAAAGGTGATGATCGAGCGGCAGAGCACGATCCTCCTACTTTACCACGAAAGCCACAATCTAGACCACCGTTCCTTGCGTGTAATCCTCGCGCGGGTCGCCGAGTTGCGGATTTCGAGAGGCTTCTGATGGAAGCCGATCGGGTGCGCCGGATTTTGCCCCGTAATTTCCGCCTGATCGCCAACGTTGTGACTTTCCTGCCGACGATGGTCGCGCTACGGCGCTGGGCGCTGCCCCAAACCTTGTCGCACGAGGCACTGACAAACGAACTGGTTGATTTCATGTTGCGCGGCCTTGGGCATTCGCCTTGATGGTTTTAATCGGTTGCCCGGTACCGGCTTGGGTTAAATGGTTAAAATCTGCAAATATTCTCGCTAAAGTAGGCGCCCTTGTCTCTCTGCAGGTGCGGGCCCATTCTTCAATGTTGGCCCAGCGCGAATTCTCAACTAGCATCCAGGTAAACCACTTAGTGAAGGCCGGTCAGAGTAGCGGAGACCGCCATTGGGGCAGCTTGTCATAGTCTCCAACAGAGTCGCCGTTCCCGAGAAAAATGCAAAGGCGCGGGCCGGCGGGCTTGAAGTTGCCGTAAGGGCGGCACTTAAAGAAAAATCCGGCACTTGGTTTGGCTGGAGCGGAAAGATCGCCACACAAACTAAGATCGCCGCGCAGCATGTCGTGCATGACGATATCACCTACATCACGCTGGATCTATCCAAAGAGGATCACAAAGAATACTACCATGGCTTCACGAACCGCGTCCTATGGCCGATCCTGCACTACCGCGTCGATCTCGCCGAGTTCTCCCGACGCGATCTGAGCGGCTATCTGCGCGTCAATGACCACTTCGCACGCGAGCTGCACGAGCTACTCACCCCGGACGACCTTATCTGGGTGCACGATTATCATCTGATGCCCCTGGCCAAGGCATTGCGTGAGCTCGGGCACAAGAATCGAATTGGCTTTTTCCTTCATGTTCCCTGTCCACCGCCGGAAATGCTTACTGCGTTGCCTCACCACGAGCGTCTTATTCCGTCGCTTTGCGAATACGATCTCGTCGGCTTCCAAACCGGCGATGATGCCTTCAATTTCAGCCGTTATCTAACGCGAGAATGCGGGCTGCATAGCCACGACTTCAATTTCGTCGTCGCTGACCGGACAGTTCGAATCGACGTGTTTCCGGTGGGAATCGAAACAGCGGCTTTCGCGCTGCTTGCCCAGCGTGCAGTGCGATTGCCGTATGTTAAGCGGGTGACCGATAGCCTGGTCGGCCGCGCACTGATCATCGGAGTCGATCGCCTTGACTACTCCAAGGGGATCGCGCAGCGGCTTTCGGCATTCGAGCGGTTTCTCCAGACCCAGCCTGGTTGGCGGGGCAAGGTGACTTATCTGCAGATCGCACCGAAGAGCCGCTCGGAGATTCCGGAATATGCGGATATAGAGCAAGACATTGGTTCGGCCGCGGGGCGTATTAACGGTGCCTATGGTGAAGCGGACTGGACGCCAATCCGTTACATCAATCGTGCCTATAGTCACTCGACGCTTGCCGGGCTTTATCGCGCCGCACGCGTCGGGCTCGTCACCCCACTGCGTGACGGTATGAACCTGGTCGCCAAGGAATATGTAGCGGCGCAGAATTCCGAGGACCCGGGTGTTCTTATTCTCTCGCGCTTTGCTGGAGCAGCTCAAGAATGCAAAGCGGCGCTGCTGGTCAATCCTTACGATCCTGACAGCGTTGCAGCGGCCATCGGGCAGGCGCTCTCGATGCCACTAGCCGAGCGGCAAGAGCGGCACGATGCCACCTTCCGGGTGCTCTCACACAACGACATCCAACACTGGGCCAATCGCTTTCTCACCGCGCTCGAACGTGAGCCGCTGGTTCCAAGCCAGCTCGAGCAAGTGCCCTCTGTGTGATCGTAATGTGTTGGGTGCATGTCAGCCCGAGCGCGAAGCGTGTTGTTGTTGGCGCTTCGCCTGCGCGAGCCGTTTGGTGGAAATATTCCCTTAGCTTTGAGAATGGGGTCTCGACCGCTGCAAATGCTTGGCGCCATGAGGTCACCCTCTGCCTTACCGCTGCATGTGGCGGTCGAAGAACCTCGCGATGTCCTCGAAGGCTTCGCGTGTCCGGTGCATCCAGATTTATCGTATATTGCGCGTGTGACAGGCCCTCGAATACTTGCAGATCGGCTTCCACGCCGGCGCGGCGCAGCTTTCGGTGGGTGCGTACCGTCAAACTCAGAAACAAGTCGCGCGTCCCCGAGGTCAAGATCGTCGGCGGAAACCCCTTGAGGTCACCATAAATTGGCGACAGCATCGGATCTTTCAGGTCGCGCCCGTTGGCGTAGAGATAGGCTGAGGCCTTGAGATAGCCGTCGTAGGAACCTGGAAGTTGTCGACCAGGTTATGGCTGTAGAAAGTATCGCCGGTCTTGGTCATGTCCGACCAGGGCGAACCTGGTGCGATTGCTGCTGGCAGCGGCAGCCCGTCCTGCCGGGCGCGCAAGACCAGCGCCATCGTCAATGCGCCGCCAGTCGAGGTTCCGAACACCGCAATCCTTTGCGGCAATACGGTCTTGAGGAGTTGGATAGTCTGCAACGCAGTCATCGAGCGCCGCCGGATAAGGCGCGTCGCTGCTGGTGCGATAATCGACCGAGATGACCTTGGCGCGGCCGAACGCGGCCATGAGGATGCCTTCGCGCGTCCCTGGCTCACCGGGATTGAGCACGTAGGCGCCGCCGTGGAAGTGTATGAACACGCGGTTTTGGTTCTCGGGCGCGATGGTCTGCGGGCTCAGGACGAAAACGTTGACGCCACCGATCGTCGCCTGCTCAAGCTTGACCCCAAGCTTCTCACGCATAGCCGGCAGAAGGGCCTTGGCTGGCGCCGCGACCTTGGCGACGAGTTCTTTCCACTCGGCGATGCTCTTGGGATGGATGTCCCACGGCAGCGGAGGTGCTGCCACCAGCGGGCGGATCTCGGGGCTGATGTCCTCAGGCACCGGCAGTGTATACGCCGGGATGTCGCGACCTTTCTCTGGGCTCACGGTCTGCCCCGGCACGGCGGTGGCCGATATGGCGAACCCCAGGCCGATAAAGGCGGACACGACGGCGATACGGCGCAATGTCATAGCGATCTCCTTCTCAGCGGCTGAGACTGACAATAAGCCACGCTATCAAACTGGGGAACGATCACCCAATGGAATTGGCGCTACCGGCCGCAGTTTGCGCAGCAAGAATCTTGCGGCGCACATGTCGGCTCGCGATCAGACTCAGGACCTCACCTCTATGACATCGGAAGCAAAGGGGGGAGGCCGTCGGTCAGCGTGAATCTGAAACTGTGATGCTCGCTGCCGATGGTTGCGTGTTCGAGATCCTCGCGATAGCGATCGGCCCGAACCCGAAGGCTCCCGTCGATCAAATCGGTTCATTTGAATCAATTCGCGGACAAGCGCGTTCGCCGGCGTTAGCACGCGTCGATTAAATGCTCGTGCTTGGACCTTTAGCTCAAACGAAGTTGACGGTGCGACGGAGCTTCCATGAACAGCCCCAGATGCTCTATTTCGCGAAGAACTTTCCTATCGGCTGGACTGGCCTGCAGCGGTTCAATTGTGTTAAACGGCAGTTTTCCCAACAATCGTTCGGCTGCCGCCCAAGAACAGGCCGGCTCGGGCCGACCAAATCTCAGCACCCTCAAATCGCAGTTTGGATTCAGAGGAGGCGTGCTGGACTCTTCCGATCCTGGTTTCGAGCAGACGGCATTCGGAGGCCTTTGGAACAAGCTGCAGCCCAAACGGCGCCCGCAAATTATCGCGCAGGCGAGAGACGAGCAGGACGTGGTAGCTGCGGTGAAATTTGCCCGGGCCAAGAAATTGAAGGTCACAGTGCGCGGAGGAGGTCACGAGTGGTGCAACCCATCACTGCGCGACAACGGACTACTGATCGACCTCACCAACTTGAACAGGGTGCTTTCAATTGACGCGGGCGCACGGAGAGCTGTCGTGCAACCCGTCGTCAGTAATAGGCAGGTCCAAGCAGCACTAAACTCTCACGGAATGGCCTTCCCGACCGGCCACTGCCCGGAGGTCAAGCTAAGCGGTTACCTGTTAAGTGGCGGCATGTCTTGGAACCATGGCGTTTGGGGTCCGGGCGTCGCAAGTGTTGAGGCAATTGAAATCGTCAATGCGAAGGGAAAAGTAATCACCGCAAGTGCGACCGAAAATCCGGATTATTTTTGGGCAGCGCGTGGATGCGGGCCAGGATTCTTTGGAGTCGCTCTGCGCTACCACTTGAAACTTTATCCGCAGCCACAAGCGATCATTAGTAGCGCTTATTACTACCCCTATGAGCACTTGGTGGAGTTAGCGAAATGGCTCGATCAGCTGGCACGCCAGTTACCCAGCAGTCTTGAGCTCAGCTTGTTCGCTATCCAGGCGCCGCCCGATCTGATCGACAAAACCAACGCCAGTAACCGCAAGGTAGCCTTGGTAAGCGCGGTCATGTACGCCGATTCGGCAGACACGGGCAGATCAACACTGAGCGCGCTCGACAGCTATCCGTCGCTCAACCAATGCCTGTCGCGATCTGTGGCCAAGCAGACCAACTTTACGGAACTCTTTGATGTTTCTGGTGCGCTTTGGCCCAACAATCTTCGTTCCAAAGTCGACGCGTTGTTTTTCAATGCCCCGCTGGCGGACCTGTGCCGCGCTGTAAAGGACCACGTTTCGGTGGCGCCGTCTCCCCTGACCGTGGTCATGTTTGTAGTATACACCGGCAAAAATCGCCCTCCAGCAACACCTTCCGACGCCGCATTCTCAGTTACCGGAGAATTGTATGGCGGCCCGTGGACGATGTGGGAAAGTCCGGATCAGGACCCCGCGAATAGTTCCTGGCACGACAAGTGCGTTGAGTTGCTGAAACCACACGTCGCTGGGCATTACATTGGGGAGACTGATTTTGCCGGCCACCCTGAGTACGCTAGACTTTCTTATGGTCCAGCAGCGTGGGAGCAAATTAATAAGCTCCGTAAGAAATTTGATCCTGAAGGACTATTTTTTGACTTTAGCGATGGACTAAGCACGTGATCTAGGCAGAGCGCGTCAGGAAGAGCGAGCGTCACCAATTTCAGCTGTCCACGCGTTTTGCAGACTGTGCCTGTTCGTCATCTATCGGCTAGATTAGCTTCGCAGGCTGCGGCTTCCGATATGTTCCTTCAAAACTACTGCTTTTTCGATGCGTCTCCCATGGTGCGTTTTTCCAGAGTTCGGCACCTAGGCCAAAGCAGCGCGAGGTCCGTTCAGGGCCAGGAGCGACACATCTGCGTTGATCGCGCGATGTCCGCTGTTTCCTCCGTTAGCGACTAAAATGCTGTCTCGCAGCAAACGAGCCGCCCTGCGGCGATCCGAGATCTTCTCGGAGCCGGTGTTGCCCGGCCGCACTGGTGCACTGGCAAATATCACTCAGCCGCCGCAGGCTGCTGCACCGCGGCTTCGATGCTGGGCGATAGATAGGCTCCTTGGCGAAGCAATTCGCGCTGGATCACGCTCGCCGCAATATCGCGAGGGCGCTTGCCGGCTCCTGCTGCGAGAGCAGCCGCAACGCCGGCGGCTTGGCCGGTGAGCCAACACTGGGGGATCTCGCGCAGGAATGTGTGCGAGCTCGCATCGCAAGCAACGTGGCGCCCGGCACCCAATATGTTGTCGAACTTTTCCG
>Ga0302325_10029181_pt1 | contig 11398 bp, 10 predicted proteins | sample Palsa_T0_2_FD_201948 | JGI IMG/M metagenome (GOLD analysis project Ga0302325, IMG submission 201948) | Peat permafrost microbial communities from Stordalen Mire near Abisko, Sweden - Palsa_T0_2 | ecosystem: Environmental > Terrestrial > Soil > Palsa > Peat permafrost | place: Sweden: Abisko... | reverse complement strand
CAATGATTTTTGTGACTTGAAATACAAAGTACGGTCTACTTACTGGTCCATTGACACAATCTGGAAAATTCGCTGAGACCAAGCCAGTGAAGGCTACCAACCCAAAGATGAAAAGGATATTCATCACGTGCTAATATATCATTGACAAGACTTTAGATATAATTCCTTTGAATACAGGAAAACTTTCAGGAAGAACAAAAGCGTTCCAAGTTTTCAAGCTGCCTAAGCACTCTATGATAGGAGTTGCGACGCTACGTCAAGCATTTATACTCCCTTCCAACATTTTGACCTCTGTTAGTCCTTATTGAGATCAACATCACCGGGTAAATGAGATTACGGAGAAACTCAACCGAGTCGAGGGGGCACAGAACTATCGCAGGTCGGGGAGTTAAACGAACAGATGAAGGGACTAAGAGGAATAGCGTCACGTCGAATGAACGATAGGTCAGCGGCGGATGGCCAAGTGTGACTGGAGCGGCTTTTAGCACGCGGATGCAACGATCAGCATGCGAAAAATCCGAATTTTGTTTGGTAGAAGTCTACACTTTTCTCCTCTCCAACCTAGGCTAGGTTAGTAAACATTGACCGGAAGAATTTTCAGGGGTATGGCGATTTTAACGATATTGATCATCGCAAGTTCGGGTTAAGTGTGGAGGGGGCTGACAAATGGGGAAGTGCGGGGAGTGTGGGGAACGGATACATTTTGGCTAAACTCGGCCCTTGCCCAAAAAGTAGCAACTGAGTTTTAGGTGCTAACTGTACGCCATAGAAACGTGCGGAAGAAAATTGTCCATTTCCCTACCAATCAGCTAGGTGATTTGTCAGTGTTGCCTTGAGAACCGTCCATCTTGCTTGGGGCATCACGTACCAAATAGCTTCAAATCAAATCGTAAGAATTCCAAAAAGAAAAGAAGAAAAAAGCTAAATACTCAAAGAACAGATGATTGAGACGAGAGGCCTCAATACGTTCAGTTAGATTTTAAGCTTCCCCTTCTCACAGCGTCATCGCTTCTTCATCGTTGTTCTCCTTCACCAGAGCCGTCCTCGTCTCAAAGTGCTTTTTAGAAAGCTCCATCTTCGAATTGAATCACGATATGAAAAGTCCAAAAGCAGCAAATACAGAAAATAAAATCCATAACTTGCTTCAATGCTCACGATAGCCACACGAATAACCCTCTGCTCTGACCCCAGCAGCTTTCCAGTTGCGGGCATGTCAGGAAGTGTCATTACCTTCCGTGACAGGATTCTTAGGATCTGATGGTACTCCGCCATTCAGAAGGCTGTCCCGATGTCTGCGAATCTCGCTTTAGAACAGAACTTATCCGCTGACAAAACCGTCGGCGGTTGTGAGGCTTCTGATGAAGTCAGAGGTGGTGGTGGTGCCATCAGCGACCAAGTATCTTAAGGACAATTAATAAGCCTAACTCCCAAATGCCATCCAGTCATCACTTTGACCATGTAGAGTCTCCTAGAGATAATTATCCGAGCCTGTGGCTATCGGGAAATCATTGGAGAACGATTCAGCAGCCCCGTCTGCTGAAGCACTTTCCGCTGGGTCTAGATCTTGCTGCTGGTATTCAGCAGGCTGGTGGCTGTATCTCGCGCCTCTCGAAGTCGAGTTCGAGGGCTGCATCGACTCAGACTAGTTCTTAAGACAACGCATCTGTTTTAGATACAGGGAAAATATATCTCTGTCAGGATTTGAAATTTCATGGGACGTTGACTGTTCTTCGCTTTGTTTTCGAAGCCGTGCCATTACTTCGAGTTTGGCAATTACCACATCCATCGCACCGGGAAAGCCCAGAACTTCACGTGCGTGATCTGAATCCCATCCATCGGCATCGGGGATGCGGAGCAGCTTGATTCCCACGCGGATAGCATAGCCACACTGAAGCCACGTTATATAGGACCTAGCTCGTGATACCTAGTAGCTTGGTGTAAAATGGGTGCTGAAAAAGTCTTGACTGCTAGAAGACAAGAATACAGAATACTGAAGCGATAGACCTTGTCGTCTTCAGCATTGAACGCATAGTAGAGACCTATCTCGTAGAGACTAATTTCAGCGGCCTGATAATGGGCCAGGACCGACGCTGCTGTTAACATTAGCCTGGTATTTATATTGATAAAGGTTAACAAACCCTCGTCTTGGAGACCAAAAGGTAGATTTTGCTTAAAATTATTGAGTTCATTCTGCATTAATTTTATGAACATTCTAAGGGAAACTCCGGAAGACCCCGAATAGTCCTCTGTTTCGTTATAGATGCCACTGATTTTGAGAGAAATATGCTGGATTGCGATAAGTTGTACGAGAAGCTAGTCACTCTCATATTCACCGAACACGGCAAGAGCCTCGCAAGATTCTTTGAGATGAGAGGTGAATGGAAGTGGTTCAGTTCGTCTGTAGGATGTAGTTGTCCTGATCACTCATGTTAGTCTCATTTTGACTGGATGGTATGAGAATCAATCTTTGACTTACAACACTGGAAGAAAGAACCATTCAGCAAGAGCTCTCCATTTTTCTAAGATTTTAGAATCAAAAAAACTCGTTTCTCGTAATTGCTTCGAAGATGACAACCCATCAGGACCTTGATTCGGGGCCTTGCGATGGTCTTTCACAGACCGAGTTCGGTGATAGCCAAGATTAGCGACCAATAATTTAGCCAAAGATAATAAGTTCATCACTTGCGGATTGACGCCCGAATGATAATGATACCTGTTCGATTGTCAAGAATCGTTTCAACTTTTGCCACCCAGAAGGAGGGGAGAAAACTCTGGCATATTCCAAGTACGAGAAAAGATCAACTAACCAAGCCAAGTGAATAAGCAAGGCCTGAAGTAAATCCAAGCTTTTCTCCGCTTTCAGCAATAGACGTGTGCTAAACTCTTCAATTAACTCCCATCCCATTTCCTCTTGTCGAGAAGGGTCGTAGCAAGAAGTCGCTGTCAGAATAGCTTTCCACGGCATGGGTCGCTCCCTGCGAAGACTCTCCGAGGTGGCCGTCTGGAGGAATAACAACGAATGGAAACTGTGAGGCTAGTGACGTTCGAAATTCAAGAAGAAAAAATGTATTCTCCTGATTTGGTAGGTTGAAACGGGATCCGCTAATTTCGGGTGGATGTAAACGCTGTGGACTTCATGTACAGTACTTGAAAAGGCGCCCATAATTCGCTGAGGGGAATCCAGCCCCATTTGACGACCTGGAATGCGTTCAGGGAAGCTTGGCACCTGGCGTGTTTGGTGAGCAGATATAGGCGAGGTAGATCTGAGCGGCGACACAGATTCTGCGAGGTGTGGCTGCTCAATATGTTCCCCTTGGCCTTTTGGAGCTGTAAGCAGGGTGACCAAGTCGTCAAGTTTCTTTTCCAACTGTGCAACATGCCTGTAAATCGTTAAGGCTCGCAGCCTGGAAGGTAAATAAGGGTAGCGAAGGCTGCTCACGCTAGCTGTGACCTCTTCCTACAAGATGAAACTGCGGGTTGGCACTGCTTGTCAAGACGTTGACATCTATTGAGAATCAGTATGGACTTTCTGTGGTTTGGCAGTGTTCACTGTACCGCTGACACTTTCGATTCTGGGGATTTGGAACGCATTTTACTTTGGCCTTGACATAAGTACCTCAGGCCCGTATACCAAGTTGCTTCAACGTGCCTTGAGCGGGACTGCTACCCCATTCCGCCATGCTGATGCTTATTGACGACATCGACCCGACGTCGAGTGCAATCTCTCTCCGTTCATCTCTCCCATTTTTGTGGAAATTCGATCAATTGAAAGTTTGGTTGTTGGGAAGGGAGCGGGAGTGGACTGACGGGAGCGGCATGCCCGTCTCCGTGCCGCTGACATTTATGCCACTCCAAGAGTCGAGATACCTTACTCGTTAATTGTACTGCTGTAAGTATGGAGTCTAGAGACTCAACCTTAACGTCCGTGAACGACTGCTTCTGATTTGACGAGGCATCCGATAGTAGCGCCACACCGGTATTGTTACTTTATGTTAAAATAGAAAGGACTTTCCCCAGGATGAGCAGGGGAATGTAAGATCATACCTAGCTAGTTCTAGTTACGTGCATAAGGTTAACCCTGCATTGCTTAAAATTGTATCGATGACATCTCTCTGATTTTTCTCATATCCTCTTCCCATTTGGATGAAAACTTTCAATCTAAGGGAGTTAGGTCCTAGTAGTCATTTTCTATGTTCTCTTTGGCTTGCGCGTTTCTCCATATCTCGTTCACCCGTGGAGTCAGCCACTCCTGAGCTTCCCCTAAGCAGATGGAGGTGCTGAGACGAAAAAGGAACCTGGTTGGGAATAATATCGATCGGGAGTAAATGTAATCGAGGATACTGAGGTTGGAGGGTGATTGGAACATCGAATGAATTCTCGTATGCATTCTAAAGCAAGCTCAGCGGTCTTTGTAGAATGCAATGTTCAGCGGAGCCCCAATCATCCAACTGCGACGGGAGAGTCTCGGTGAAGTCGTTATCACTATACAAAGCCACTTTCTCTAGGTACGGCTTCTCCTTCCTCCGCGCATAGGCAAACCTGATCTTAGGTACCTCCCAATCGCTCCACAACCAATTTTTCTCCTCCAACTTGAGCCTCGTCAACTCTCTCCATTCTGTCATCTCTTTCTTCTCGGCCTCACTGATCCCATCCCATTCGAAGTCCAAGAACTCAACTCCGGACTCCGAAATCCCATATCCATATTCCTTATCACTCCCCACTAAAACCAACGTCAACTCTCTCAACCCCTGAATCCCACGCACCAAGTCCCATCCCGCATCTTCGCCTCCCTCTTTCCAATATTGCTCCTTCCTCCACTCCACAAAACCCGAATAGAATTCCCTCATATCACAAGCAAAATACTTGACACTATATTTGTTCAACCTTTCCACAAGTGTCTTCGTTGTCATCGGGAATCTCCCGTTGTGAAAAAAGACATCCTTAGAGCCATCGAAATTCAGCCAGTAATGTATGACGTGGTCATCAACATCTTGGATATTGTGATAGTAATTCATCGGATGGTCACGGCCAGCCAAGAAAGCATATTGGGGCTTCTCAGCTTTGTCTCTGCTATTGAGGGATTGCAGTTCTGCGTCCGGGACGTGCAAATCGCCTAGATGCTCACACCTGGGCACCCAGTTCTTACCGTGGACGAAAGATTTGAGATTTACAGGAAGTCGTTTCTGGAATTGAGACTTGAATATTTCTCGTGAGATACGGCACGTGTGAAGGAGTGGGTGTAGTGAGAAAAATGGCGTATTGGACTGAGGACGATCATAGAACATGGTTCCCCAAAATTCAACCATTCGGGGGACAGCAACGGCGAGTTCCCATATTTTCCCTTGAATCCCCTCTGGTAATGCCGTGAAGTATATGAATGTTGGAGGCTCGGCTTCACTTGCTGGGACTTGTTTAATGTCTGGAGAAGCATGGAATGGATGATAGTGAAACCCAATGCTAGGTTTGAGTCGAACGACTCCAGGATGTGGTGGCTGGGCCATTTGAAGGGTTCAGTAGAAGATTTTGAATATAACGCAACTTGTTTCGATCAAATGTGGCCACTCTGACCTCGACATCTCAAAGAAAATGTGGGATTGTGTGCTTACGGTTTTGAATTCAACAGGTAACCATGTGGGCACGTGACCGAGGTGTTGCAGTAGACAGAACTTCCAAGTTCGGCAGTAGTTTGTGGAAACAACCAAGCTAAACCTACGGGACTTGGTTTGAAAGACTAACCAACCTGAGTTCAGTGGGTCTTCAGCTGTTGAATGCGATGACGCAAGCAAGTTCGTTTCGATAGCTAAAGTAGAGCAATATTCAGAAGTGAAGGAACCACCGGTGATTCAAAGCTGAGACTCAATTCTCGAATCTTATTCAATTTTAGAAGGTGGAGTAAGAACGTTGACAAAAAGGAAGGAAAAGGGGGAGCTAGCGCAAAGGCTAGTTACTTAATTAGTACCAGTCTAAGCTCCGGGTCGAGTTTACAAATTTCGCCAACTTGAGCCATTTGTCGTTTTCTTTTTCACTTTAAGTCTATTCAGCAGATATTTTCACTCTTGAATGGCGGCTTAAATTTGAACTAATCTAAGGATTCACTAACTCAACGTGCAGCGTGCGAGTTACTGAAACAACTACAGACACAGTCCAAGATCATCATGCCTTCCTGTTACCTAGGAAGTACTCATACTACTAGATCCAAGCAGAGATCCAAAACACGAGTATTACTTAGTCATTATCCCAACTCTCCAAACCAAAATAGCCGACTCCATCATTGCTAGAGTCACATAACTCCAGAACTCCGCCCGGTTCCCCAAAACCAGCCTAAAAATCCTAACTCTCCCAACGATTCGTTGGTCCAATGCCCCAAAACACCTTGAGAACAAGCCACCCCCACTCTCACAGCTCCAGCTAGACCTGAATATTAACGTTCATCCTATACTAGTATTAGCACTGATCCCCTCATAAAACACCTCTTTGCTTCTCTTCCAACTTACTCTTTCCTACACCTCCTCCCCTCCATCCAACAATCACTCCCCCAACAACCCCCCTCAATCCTCTCACACCTCTTAACTACTGGTCCCCCCTTACAACTCGGCAACCTACCCTCCTTCACTTTCGCCCGGGAGCAGCAGATGAAGGAGATGTATTCGCAGTCACAGTCTGAGGAGGTGTAGGTGTATGTTGTTTGTGTGCACATTTTTCGAACCCGGAGAAGGGAGATAGTATGAGATCGTGTGAGGAAAAGTGGGAACTGAGATGTGTGGTGATGAATGGTGTGGGGAAATACTAGAGGAGGTCGAGAATGAGGGATTTATTTCTCGGGCGTGGACGATGATTGGATGGAACTTTGGACCCAAGTAATAAGCAATACTTTAGATCAGCGTTGCAGCGAGGGCGAGCACTGGCTTTTTGAAGTAAAATTCAGGCTGGAAAGCAGGTTGGAGGTAACGATTGAAATTTGTGGGAGTTGAAAAATTGAATCACATATTTATATCATAAGACAATGAATGGTTCAAAGATCTCGAATATCTTTATACCTACGTACATTCACACTCCCTGCCTTGCACATTCGTCACCAAACCCCTCCCCTACCTCAGATACACTCATACAAGCAAGGAGAACAACCCAGCTATGTGATCTCATGCTCAACATGTATTATCTCCTTCACACAACTTATCCATTACTCAAAAGAAAAAAGGAGATGGATATTGTGATTGTTCCGGTCATGCATGATCAAGGCCGTGACACTCGCTCTCCATAGATCGCGGTTTTGTTTTTCAGAAGCAAAAGAAAGGCATAAAATTCGTAAAGAGAGTCCCTTGATCGGGCTGATGTTGTGACTATATTTAGTCCGTACGTCGCATTAAACTGTTTCTGCTCTTATTTCGTGGCGGAGCTGGTCCGGAGCCGGATGCTGCTCCGATTGTGGAGTGGCGGCCCTTGGTGGAGTGGTGGAGATGGCCAACATCGTGTTTACCTAAGATTGTCAGAAGGGTTTAATCTCGAAAAAGTTCTACGGCGTACCATCGCAACAGGCTCTAACGTTCTCCAACTTGTCAGACTCTCTGTCCTGCTTCTCAATCATTTCTCTCAGATCCTCCGCACTATCGTGAACCTCGCTAGCCTCGTAGATACTGCCGGTACCACTAACGCTATGCCGGCTCTTTCTACTCGAGAAACTGCCCACCTGATCTTCTTTCCCGGGCTTCCAGTAACTGCTGAATCTCGAGAATGTTCCTACTGAAGGTCGGGAAGACGTAGATGCAAGCTGGGGTTGCATCGAAAGTCGAGAAGACTTGCGTTCTCGAGATTCGTTGCGTGTCGTGCGGCTGTTGTACGATGAGAGAGAACCTGGGCCTCGACGTGTGCTGTTATTTCCATATCCAGGATTAAATTCGGCAACATCTTCTGAGGTCAAAGCACCATTAGTAACATCAGATGTATCACCAACAGCGTCTTCTCCAGTACGCAGCAGTAGATAAGAAAGAGCGTTGAACCAGGTCTCGTGGCGTTGTCCGGTACTTGCCGTGAATTTGACAGATCGGCCAGGAGTCATGATCACCAAGCTCTTGCGGTGTAGACCGGGAGGCATTGGGTTGTCATCAGTCACGACTCTGACAGCTTCAATCGGAACACTCTTTGCTTTCAATTCGGCTCGACCGGCTGAAGATGGATCTCGGTCACTCCAGTAAAGGGTCCTAGTGTATGGATGGACCCAGAAGTAGCGGCGATGTCGATTTTCCGACATCGTTCCACGTCCAGCTTTCCGAGTGTATTTCCAGAGATACTCGCCAATCATTGTCTGCGTGATAGCATTAATCATGCGGGGATCTGTATTGGAGGACAGACCATGTGGCATCATTCCAGGTCTCAAATTGAATCGAGTATCGACTTCTGAGGCAAACGAAGAAATGGATGAAGCTCTTGATCTACTCTTGAGAGTTGGAGGGGATTTAATTTCCGCAGTCCCAGAAGAATGTAGAGCTCTTGGAGTAGGAGTACCTCTCAACGAAGTAGGGCTCATGGGAGGTTGAGAACTTGGCGTCCTGGGTCTGAAGGACGGATTGGCTCTGTAAGCAGATGCTGGCATTAAAGGAGGGCCCATGCTGCCAGGACCGCCACTAGAGGAGCCGGAGCGCTGTGCAGCAGCAGCGATCACCTCTTTGTGATCGGTAGGCAACGGTGGATGAGTACTAGACATTGAGTTATTGCGAGCACTTCCAGCACTGCCAGGTCTCTTCAGAGGAACAGTATCATGGACAAAATCGAGGTCAACCATCTTCGCTCTGGCGCGACCGGCATTTCCAATGCTCTCTTGGGATCTCCGAGTTCTGAGAGCTGAGGGAAAAACGGTGCCGCGGGGTGATCTCTGCCCATCTTCAGCCACGATGGCATCTTTTCTCTTGCTTTTCAACATTTCGTCGATCTGATCTGCAGTTAGAGCAGTCTGTGAGCTTTCATCACTGGTCTCAGTGCGTTGCTTCTTCGCAGCACGTTCATGAGGATTGCTAGAAAGTTCTTTGAATGGTCGTTGGGACTCGGGCGTTTCAACAATCGGAGAGTCACTGGGCGACTGGCGAGTCTCATCCTCAGCAATGAGTGGCGTTGTCGGGGTTTTGTTCTTATTCCAACCAAAGACCGAACCAAGGAAGGTGGGTTTCGGGGTTTCTGGTGTGTCCTTGACAGTCTTCTCAGCATCCTCATCATCTCGAGGAATTATGACCCCATCTCGCCGAGGACTTCGAGGCTCAATCGGTTCAGTATCAACGAATTGTATTGATGAGAATGCAAGGGGTGAAACGATCGAAGTAACCTTCGGTGCTATCGCCACAGGTTCCTTTTGTAATACGGGAAGGATAGGTGACTCGGGTGCTTCGGTTGGCTCAACGTGCTCAGAAACGATGGTGGAAAGTGTCAGCGGCGCGGAAAGTGCTTCCATCACAGCCAAGCTGGTCATGGGAGTATGTGTACGAGACGATGGAGGTGAGGGGAATTTAGCGAGTCTTTCATCCATGACAACTGCATCGTATTGAGAGCTCATATCACTATAAGTTGATGCAGAGATTGGTCGGGAACTGTCATCAGAATCAACCTTTAATAAGTCGTTGGCCTGCTCATCATGCCATTGACTTCCAGCGTCGGACACCTGGACCTTGACTTGAGTTGCAGTTGAGGAATGTTTATCACTCATCAAGTGCGCAGCCTCGGCTGCGGCAGCACCTGCAAGACCAGCTCCGACAAGAAAAGGGATTGCAGTCTGAGGCGTGGGTGGTTCGGGCTCCCACGGTTCGGTCATCATTCCGGAATCGACCATTGGTATTCTTGGTACTGGCGGCAGCAAAGCAGGACTGAGAACTGCAGGAGTGTTCTTCGCTGTTCCAGGTCTCGAAGCAGCAGGCGTTGTAGTCTGTGAGGCAAATGCACTACGACTCGGAGTACCTTGCATGGACTCATCGTCGCTACCGCCCATATCACCAAGTTCGGCAAATAAGCTTTGGCCTGCTTGAGGAGTGCCATTTCTGCTGCTGTTAGCAAAGCTGGCTGGACTGCTTTGAAACTGAGGCTCTTCGCTGGGCATCCGAGATCTTCGATTACCACCGCGACTGACCTTGAGTCGCAGGCGTTGAGGTTGAGTTGAAGCGGTTGGCGTCTTGACGTCCTCGTAGCTATACTCATCTCCGGAGGTAGAAGCAGTGCTTTGGAAAGACTGCCTATTTCCTGCCTTGGAGAGGGAAAGAGGTGTGGGCTTATGTCGAGGTGTGCCCTTACCTCCTTCAGTCTCGGTCAACTCATCACTGCCACTCATCTCTTCGTGGCCAGTCTGGAAGTCCTCAGTCTCAGTGCCCCGCTCGTTAGCAGTCTCAAATGCGTCGCTAGTGTCATTCTCGTTGGCAGTTTCGAAATGATCACTAGGTTCGGTCAGAGCCGCACCGGCAGCACCAGCAACTACACGAGCAGCGGTGACCGCTGCAGAGTGGCTTGGACTTCTCTCGCCACTGTCTTCTTCCCAGTTAGGATCTTCCAGGAAGACCTCACTTCTGCTGCTCCTCAGTCCGCCCAGCTGTCCAGGTTTGAGTGGCTTCTTGAACTCCTTGGAGTCCACCTTGCGACTTCGCTTTATGTTAGAGCCCATATCGCTTCGGCGAGCATCCAATTCATCTCTGGCGTCTTGGAGCATACGCTTCAGCTCCAATTTCTCTGTCTTTTCTCGATGAATATTTGTCTTCAAATTCTGAATCATTCGATGTGCATGATGCAAAGAACTCTTGAGTGTTTCCGACTCAAGCATACTGTGCCGTGGGGTCCCTTTTACAGGAGAAGGCGGAGGAGAATGCTCGGGAGTGACATTATCAGGTGCAGTCTCGAAATCCTCATCACTCAGCCCTCGTGCTTGTTCCCGGTCCTCTAATCGACCTCGCTGGTGAGCAACGGCTTTTGCAAGTTCCTGGTTCTGGCCTGTGAGATCTTCAATTTTCCGTTGTAGAGCACCTCGTTCGTTCTCGGCCATAGTCATACTCCGCTTGACACTTCCCAACTCAACGTCGTAGTGTTTGAGAGCTGCAGCATGGTCTTCCGTAAGTTTTGCATGGCTCAGCTTGATTTCATCCAGCTCCTTTTGTGCAGCACTCTTCTCGGACTGCACGACGTTGAGACTATGGCTTAATTTCTTCTCTCGATCCGCTGCCTCCTTTGCTGCTGCAAGGAATTCATGGATCTGCGTCTCGAGATTCCAATTCTCATCCTTGTACCTATGTTCACTCTCATCAAGACTTCTTAGTCGTTGATTAAAGCCTTCTGCCTCAATTTCCAACCTAGATTTCTCATATGTGATAGTCTTCAACGTTTCTTCCTTCTCTGCTAGGAGAGCTTGAAGATGTCGCACTTGTGATAGCAGGGA
>Ga0302325_10029180_pt1 | contig 11398 bp, 8 predicted proteins | sample Palsa_T0_2_FD_201948 | JGI IMG/M metagenome (GOLD analysis project Ga0302325, IMG submission 201948) | Peat permafrost microbial communities from Stordalen Mire near Abisko, Sweden - Palsa_T0_2 | ecosystem: Environmental > Terrestrial > Soil > Palsa > Peat permafrost | place: Sweden: Abisko... | reverse complement strand
CGCAATCGCTTCGTTGAGCTTTCCGGCCTCGAACAACTGCCGGGAGTTCATGATTTGTTGGTCCAGTGCCGCTTAGGACACGCTCGCCGCAACCTTGGTCAGATCCCAGCTTGCGCCGATGTTCTTCGCCTGTCCGCCCTTCTCAGTGGACTGCTGAGCGTACATGATCTCCACTTTCGCAAACGCGAAAGACACGCTCTCGGTGGGAGTGTCATCGCCACCCGAGGAGCCCGACCATTGCACCGATTCCACCATGACGTCCGTGAAGGTGTAGGTCAGGAACTTGAGCCCCTTGTCCTTCTCGCCGGACGCCTTGTTCATGATTGCGGTCATCTTCGCGAAGTGCGTCCCCTGGCAGCAGGCGGCGAACAGGTGCGGGCTGGATGACTCGCTTTTCTTCATTATGTTGAAGGAGCTGATGGAAACCTTGCCGGCCGACAGCCCGGACGCGCCGGCGCTCACCGTGGTGGGGTTGCTGGCGCCCCACGAGAAACTGAAAATCTCGATCCACTTTTCGAAACCCGTGCGTGTCGACTCTCCATCCACCGCGGTCGAGCCGCCTTCCAGCTTGATAAATGTATCAAAAGCCATATCTTATATTTTCCTTTTGATTTAGTTTGACCTGGTTGTTATTTCGCCGGTTGCGGGAGCTCCGCCACCAGACGCATGGAAATGGTCAGCTCGTCAAGCTGGAAATGCGGGCGCATGAACGCGACCGCGCGATAGCAGCCCGGCTTGCCGGGGATCTCCGTGACGTCCACGCGCGCTTCCTTCAGCGGGCGCTGCGCTTTGAGACCGAACGGAGCATCGTCGTTGGAGATCACGTAGTTGCTGATCCAGCGATTCAGGAAAGACTCCGCTTCGCCTCTGGACATGTACCCGCCGATCTTGTCGCGCATCATGGCTTTCAGATAGTGCGCGAAACGCGAAACGGCCAGAATGTAAGGGAGCTGCGCGGAGATCCGCGCGTTGGCGGTGGCTGGCGCCTGATCGTATACCTTGGGCTTCTGCGAAGACTGCACGCTGAAGAATGCCGCGTAGTCGGTGCCCTTGCAGTGCACCAGTGGAATGAAGCCCTGGTCGGCCAGCTCTTTCTCGCGCCGGTCGGTGATGGGAACTTCGGTGGGGCACTTGATGGCGAGGTCGCCCTCGCCGGTGCGGAAGTTGTGCACCGGAAGACCTTCCACCAGCCCGCCGCTTTCCACGCCACGAATACACGCGCACCAGCCGTAAGAGGCAAATGCCGAGGTCAGCCGCGCGCCCAGCGCCCAGGAAGAGTTCGCCCACAGGTATTTGCTGTGGTCGGTTCCGTCCACGTCTTCTTCGTAGCAGAAATCTTCCACCGGAACGGTATCCCTGCCGAAGGGCAGGCGCATGAGAATGCGCGGGCAGGTGAGGCCAATGTAGCGCGAATCCTCGGTCTGGCGGAAGCTCTTCCACTTGGCGTATTCGGTGGTGTCGAATACCTTGGACATGTCCCGCGGAACGTCGAGCTGGGCATAGCTTTCCAGGTTGAACATTTCCGGAGAAGCAGCGGTGAGAAACGGCGCATGCGCGGCCGCGGCCACCTGGGAAACCTTTTCCAGCAGTTCAATATCCTGCGGACCCTTGCCGAATTCGTAATCGCCGATCAGGGCGCCGAAAGGCGACCCGCCGAAAATGCCGAACTCCTCTTCATAAACTTTCTTGAACATCGCGCTCTGATCGAACTCCAGCGCCCTCTGCAGATCGCGCAGCAGCTCTTTCTTGTTGACGTTCAGAATTTTGATCTTCAGGCGGTCGCTGGTTTCGCTCTGCGTCATCAGATAACGCAGCCCGCGCCAGGTGGCTTCCAGTTTCTGAAACTCGGGAGCGTGCACCACTTCGTTGAGCTGGATGGAGAGCAGATGATCGATCTGCGCGATACGCGCGTTGATCATGGCCTCCGTGTCGCGGGCCATGGTGATGGAGCCGGCCAGAACTTCCTTGATGAAGTTCTTCACCATATCCCGGCCCCGCTCGACGGTGGAGGGATCCCGCGTCAGGCGGCCCTGTTCAAGAATCGAATCGAGGACGCTCTGATCCTTTGTTGTAGTAGTCGTCGCCGCCTGTTGCGTCGCCTGTTGTTCAGCCATTGCCGCCATCCTCCACTTCCGTCTTCAGCTTGTTCATCTTTTCCTGGTTGCCGACGGTTTCCTTGAGGATGTCGTCCAGCTTCTCATTGCCCTGCAGCGTTCCGCGCAGATCGGCGAGCTTGGTGCGCAGCTCCAGCAGCTCGCGCAGCGGCTTCACCTGCCGCGCGACATTGGCGGGCTCGAAATCGTCCATGCTGCGGAAACTCAGATTCACCGCCAGGCGGCCGGCATCGGGGTCCTCAGCGAGCTTGTTCTCCACTGAGTACGCCAGGTGCGGCTTCATGTTAGCCAGCACGTCGTCGAAGTTGTCGGGCGTGATTTCCACGAACTTGCGGTCTTTCAGACGCGCCAGCGGCTCCTCCGGCTGCCCGGTGAAATCGCCCAGAACGCCCATCACGAAAGGGAGTTCTTTTAATTCGATTGCATTGCCGACCTCTACGTCGTAGCTGATGTGAACGCGCGGCGGCCGAACGCGTTCCAGCTTTTTGTTCACACTCTCACGTGGCATAATCGCTCCTCAATACACACTGCGCCAGGATACCAGTGGCCGGGGGATTCTGACCTCCGGGAGTTGGACGGAAGCTGGGGGCTTCCGGCCACCGTGGAACGGCGCTATCCAACAGCTTTGGGCTGGACTTGCTGAGTATATGAAGGATTCCTTATCGAAGTCAAGTACTGCGAAGCATTAGAATCATCAATCTTACACGACATCCGCAGCCGCCAGCCGAAACAGGCCGGCAGTTGCAAAAGGACGCAAAAATCTCACAAAATCCTGCTCCGGCGGGGCGCTTTCTATCAGCCGCTGTTCTACCAGCCGCGCGAGGATTTCGCGAACCGTGCTGCGGCCGTCGCACATCCTGGCCATGTCCGACAGCCACTGCGGCCCATTGATCTCCACCTTGAACGGAGATCCCGCGCGCAGGGTGCAGGAAACCGGCGCCCACGCGTTGTCGCTGAACCGCTCGGTTACCCAAAACTCGACGTTTGGTACTGGAACCAGCCTCGATTCCAGCACGCGCTGATACTGGGCGGCGTCGGCCCACAGCGATTCGGTCTCCACCACCCATTCGATCTCGCGCCATCCAATGCCCGGCCCCGCCTGGCGCCGGGTAGTAAACGGCTCGCGTTTCGTCGCGTGCCGCTGCACCACCAGCCAGCAGTAAATCAGGCGTTCGATGCCTAGTTCCTGCAGAACCTGTTCCTGTGTTTCGGCTTCGTCTGAGGTGGCCCGTCCTTTCAGCACCTCCAGAAGGCAAAACTCCTTCGGAATCATGGTGCGAATAAAGGCGAGGGTCACATCGAATTCGGCATGCGATTCGCCCAGCATGCGCCGCACCCGTTCCTCGGCGCGCAGCCCATCGCGCTCATTCACCAGGCCGGTCAGATAAAACCGGCCGCCCGGCCGCAGAAAATCGGGTACGCCTTCAATCACCCGCCGCACAATCTCCTCCCCGTCCGCGCCGCCGTCACGGAACAGGTACAGGGGCTTTCTCGCCGGCACGTAGGGCGGGTGAGCGGCGATGCGATCGAAGGTCAGGCCGGCCACCGGTTCGTAAAGATCGCCCTGCAGCGCGGTTACATTCGTGAGCCGGTTCAGGCGCGCATTGAACTCGGCGAAGCGCGTGGAACGCTCCGTGATATCGCAGGTCCACGCATGCCGCGAGCCTTCATGCGCGGCAAGGATCGCCGCGACGCCGGTGCCGCCGCACAGCTCCAGAAACGCGTCGCATGGCTGGGGCGGCATCAACGATAGATATTCGCCGGTGTGCGAAGTCATGGCGGAGAACACCAGATCGGCGCCGGACGGATCGTCCTTGTCTTCCCCCCACATTCCCTTATCCGACGCGAGGTAAATGCCGCGCACGGGATACAACATCGCGGCCGGCGCGCAGCGCGTTTTGCTGAGCAGACCGACTCTTCGCAGCAGGTCCAGACTCCCGGCCGGAAGCAATCGCTCAGCCAACGCTTCGTCCGTTCCGAAAGAAACGACAAAAAGCCGAATCAACACGTCGAGCGCGGACTCGATCTTTGCATCCTCGATGTTTTTCGGCTTCTTCAACTGAAATTCGAAGATATCTTTCAGACCCAGCCGCTCACAAATGCGTTCCTCGGTGAAGCCGACAGCGGCAAGCAGTTCGCGAAGGGCTTCGAGATCCGCATCGGAAGCCTGCGGGGGCGGGATTGTAGAGTGCGGGGGAACTTCCAAGTAACCTATCTCCTCACGATTGCCAGAATCACGATCACCACCACCACCAGGATGCCGACCACGGCGATCAGCACGATCCGGTTCCGGCTCGATTCGGTTCCGGCGGCAGCGGTCGCTGGCGGCGCCGCTCTGACGGTGGCGGGCGCCGGCGGCGAAACATTTGGCTTCGTTGCATTCGGCTGAGCCACAGGCGGCGTCGTTGCATTCGGCTGCGTCGCAGAGACGCCAGCCGGCTTTAACAGGGCGCCGCGCAGCTCGCGAACGAATTCGGCGCAGGTGGTGTAGCGGCTGTCGCGCGATTTGGCGAGCGCGCGCTTGAACACCGCATCCACGCTGCCCGAAAGATCGGTCCGGATGCTGGTCAGCGCGGGCGGATCCTCGCTGGTGATCTGGTACAGAATCGCCGGCACCGAATCGGCTTCGAAGGGCTTGCGCCCAGCCAGCAAGCCGTAAGCGATTACGGCAAGGGAGAACTGATCGCTGCGGCCGTCCACGCCGCTCTCGGTTACCTGCTCCGGCGACATGTAATGGGCTGACCCGATCATGGAGCCCACCATGGTCAACTGCTGCACGTTGCTCTGCTGCAAAAGTTTCGCCGTTCCGAAATCCATCACCTTCACGGCGCCCCCGGTGGTGAGCATGACGTTGGCGGGCTTGACGTCGCGGTGAACGATGCCTCGGCTGTGCGCAAAGTCCAGCGCGGCCGCGACACCCGTGAGAATGCGAACCACTTCGTCGCGCGCGAACTTGTCCTGATGCAGCAGGGCCTCCTCCAGCGTATAGCCCTCCACCAGCTCCATCGCAAAATAGACCGAGCCCTGATCTTCACCGAACTCGATGAAGGTAACGATATTGGGGTGTTGCAGCGTGGCGATGGAATCGGCTTCGCGCCGCAGCCGCTCCACCAGCAGCCGATGCGACTCCTGTTCGCGGTCGTCGGTAGCTGGCCGCTCCGCCACCACCTTCACCGCGACGGTGGTTTTCGACCACGGATCGAAACAGCGGTAGACCACCCCGCCGCCGCCGCGGCCCAGTTCACTCCTGATCTCGAATCGCGCGATGTTCGCCATCCGCTATTGCGCCGCCCTTCCCGGACAGCGGATCGCGAAGAAGCCCCGGTCGAAAATATCAATGCCTTCGGGCAGCTCCGACAGCTCAATCTTCAGCACGATGGGCTTGCCGTCGGCGTCGGTGGGCGCCTGAGGCTGTCCGTGGCCCTGACGCAGCATGCTCCATTGAGCGGTCTTGCTGCCCGGCGCGCGTGCATCGGCGTCGTACATCCAGCGCCATACTCCCCAGGGACCCGAATACGATCCAAAGGGAATGTTGCCGCCGGCCTTCACCGTCACCACCACCTGCCCGCTTCCGGGCCACGAGAACTGCTTCGACTGCGCCTGTCCGGAGGCGGTGATCTTCTGTCCGTCAATATCCAGCGTGATGGCCTGCACGTTCTGCCCCGGCAGCGGCCGCAGCGTGTAAGAGGTCTTCATCGTCGGCGAGCCGTTGGCGAAGAGCGCGTCCTGGACTTGCTGCAGCCGATTCAGGAAGCGCAGAAAGTCCTCGCTGGGATGCACGTCCTGCGATTCGGGATTGGCCACCCACAGCCGCCCCTGCTTCACCGCCAGCTTGGCCACTTGTTGCGTGAACGCGGCAAACGCGCCCGATTGCGGCGCGAAAATCGAGGTCACCTCATCCACTGACGCATCCGTGTCGCTGGACGGATTGAACGGGAACTTCCGTTCCGTAGCGGCCAGCCGCGCGCAGAACTGCCTCAGCGCGCCGTTCGCCTTCTCGCGCCCGGCCTTGGTGGGATCTGTAATGATGAATCGCTGCGCATCGCGGAAGGGCGATTCCAGGAATTTCTGCAGCTCCGTATCCACGCCCTGGGAGGCAATGTTGAACTTCTGCGAGATCTGCCGCACGCTGTCCAGGCCCGCGTCCACGGCCTGCGCGGCCTGCTGGTTCAGGTTCATGTCCGGATTGGACGGGTTGTCGTTCGACAGCTTATCCAGGTCGCCCTGCAAGGTCGCCAGCGAATCCATGTACTTGCGATTCGGATCGTCGATCAGCCGGTCGCGGCTGCCCGGCGCCACCACTTCCCGCGAGGGCTGGAACACTTTGGTGATGTCGTCGGTGGTCTGCGGCGGCGCGACGGTGGGCATGGCGCTCTTGGCGAGGTTGGCGGCCTGGTTCGCGCTGGACGGCAGCATCCTGGTGATTGCGCTCGACAGTGCGCTGGTAGCAGGAGCCGTGTTGGGCCGAGGCGGAAAATTCGTGTTGTCGGAAACGAGGAACACTGCGGCCAGCAGCGGCGAGCGATTATTCGCCAGGATACTCAGCTTGTGACTGGCATCCTTCACGTCGCGGTAGGGCAGCACCGACGTCGAGCCGACGAAATCCTTCCAGCGGCGAATGTAATCGCTGATGTACATGTTCTGGAGCTGGGCCTGAATCTCCGGTCCCTGCAGAAGCTGCGAGCCGATGCTGGACGCTCCAACCACGCACGGCTCGCCCATGGCCAGGCGGCTGGGGTCTTTGATGGCGCCGGCCGCGAACATCCAGCCCTCCCGCGTGAAGGCAGCCTGCACTTCGCCCGGCGTGCTCAGCACGTCCTGAAAGTTGGGAGCGATCTCGCCGAGCCGCGCGGGCCTGCGCGGGCTCTTGTTGGCCTCTTCCACGATGCCGCGATAGATGCGCTCCACGCCGCCGAACGCAGAAAGGTACATGCGGCCGCGCTCCACCACGTCGGATTTTTCATCGATGCGGTAAGGATTCTTGTACTTCAGCTCGTCGGCATAAAAAACGATCTGTTTCAGCGCCAGCGCCTGGCGGTCCGCATCAAGATTCTTTCCGGTCTCCCACACTTCATTGAGCACCGGCGCGAGAAAGGCTGGCTCCGGCGAGCACTTGCACTGCGTGATCATGCGATACGCTTTCACACGATCGTAGACGGCGTTGTAGGAGTGGCTCGCTTCGGGCGACGACGGAAGTCCGATCAGGGTCGTGGCGATGTTTCCCTGGAAGTTGTCATAGAAGACCTGCCGGAAGCGCTGGAAATAAAGATCGTAGAGGCTGGGCAGCACGCGGCCGCCGGAATAGAGAAACCAGCGCAGGCGAAGCGGCGGCCTTTCGCGCTGATACGTGAGCAGCGTCTCCAGTTGCTCGCGCAGGGCCTCCATGGATTTCAGATTGTCCAGCGACGGCTCGGCGACGTTGGCCTGATAGGTATAGGGAGTGTGCGCCGCATCCTGCACCGCATCCAGCAGCCCCGCATTGCCCCACCAGGATCGAATAAACAGCAGGCACAGCACCACACCCAGGCCCGTCGCGCCGCCCCACAAAATCCGGCGATACAAATCCTGCCGCCGGTTCGCGAAAGCGACCGCGCTGCTGAGCGGGTCATGCAGAATCACGCGGTGGAACAGATCCGAAACGAAGCTCCACCGCATGACGGTGGTCTCCACGGGACTGGTGCTGGCCTCCTCCACAAGGCCCATCTTCTTCTGATAGTCGGCCAGGTTGAATAACGATGTCGCCTCGCCGGCCGATACGCGCGCGCGCGCATCCGTGGCAGGTGCGCTGGCCAGCGCGGACACCGTTACCTTGCGCGTACCAGTGAAATAGAAACCGCGCAGGATGGGACCGGGCTGCAGTGGATTTGGCCGAAACGCGTCCACCAGAAACTGGACCACGCTGTCCCGCACACGCCGGATCTCGCGAGGAAATTCATAGATGGGCGGCTTGGCGGCCGCGTTGTTCTCCCGCGGAAGCATGGCCATGCGCTTCTCGGCGAGCGAAAAACTCAGCGTGTTGAAGGCATCCGCAAGGCGCGCCGTTTCCGCCTCCGAATAGACCTCGCTCGCCGGCCGCGCGTTGGGCGCCACGGCGGGAAGCGTGCAACCCAGAATCTGCTGGTCCTCGTTCTCCACCAGATGCCCGAAGTATTCGCCGAAAAACGGCACGGCGTCGCCGTGGGTGAACACGACATAGACGGGGAAGTTGATGCCGAAGGATTCGCCCACCTGGCGCAGGCGCTCCTGGCAGCGGCGCGCCAGGCTGCCCAGCCGGCCCGCGTCGGGAATCCCCAGGAACGGGTTCAGATCGCAGAAAAAGATTACCCCGCGCAGTTGCGCGTCTGTCCTGCCACCGAAAATTCTGCGGATGAATCCCGCGGCTGACTTCGCCCGCATTCTCTGCAGCAGCCCGCGCCAGCGTCCCGCGTCGCCGCTGAAGAGCGCGCCGGACGGCTCCACGAAGACTACATCGCTCGCGTACCACAGATTCGCAATCCGCGTCGGCAAAACGTCGGAATCGCGGAACACCTGCCCGGCCAGCAGCTCCGGATCGAGGCCCGCGTTCAGAAAGGTCGCCGTCTTCCCCGCCCCGGCATCGCCCGCCAGCAGCAACAGCGGAAGTCCGGTCACCGTGGTGCTGACGCGCCGGCTGGCCAGTTTCGGCGATTGCGCCAGGCGCGTGTTCGCCTCTCCAATCAAGGACGTGAAAATTTTCAGCTCGGGATCCTGCGCCGATGCCGCCGCTGGAGTCGCCGCCGGGGCGCCTTCCGCTTTGGCCGGCTCCGGCGCCCGCGCGCCAGCGGTCATCCGCGACATCAGCAGATAGACCACCAGGACGGTGAGCCCCAGCGCGATCAAAATAAAAACGACCAGAAAGAACAGGCTCGCCGGCGCGAGAAATAATGCGCCGACCCACGCGGCAATCGCGTAGAGGACAAAAATCAGAATGGCGATCAGGAGTCTGCGTTTGGACATCTTTCGCTTTCCGGGCCCCTACAGGAACAGCGCTTTCATGAGCGCCTCATGCGCCGTCGAGGATTTCAACAACAACAGAATCGCGAACAGCAGGAACAGCCCAACCGCTGTGCCTCCGGCGATCATGGCGGCCTTTCGAAGCTTGCCGACCATGGCATCCGGCGCGGCCACGTAAATCTTTTCCTGCGGCAGCAACCCGGCCGGCGAGAACAGCGCGCTGTGCCCGCGAATACGCTCAATCCTCTGCCGCAGCCGGTCCGCCAGCACATGCAGCTCAGACTTCTCGCCAACCGCGTACTTTCCTTCGAAGCCGAGCAGGATGCACAGATAGCAGACTTCCAGAATATCGGCCAGTTCCACCGTGTCGGCGCGCTGCAGCAGCTTGTCGACGCGCGCGAAAAAAACCTCGCCGGCAACCGATACGCCGAACAGCTCCTCCTGCAGCGGCTTCTGCGCCCACTCGTTCCGGCACGCATCGTGCGAGGTCAGGATCACCTCATCCAGAAACGCCACCACGGCAAAGTCGCTCTCCATGGAGTGCTCCGCCGCATAGTTGCGCTTCATGGCCTCGCGGGTCACCTCCGCGAGCGCTTCTTTCATGCGCCGCCGGAACATATCCGCGTTCTGGATCTGCTGCCGCCCGGACTGAATGCGGACGATTCCGGTGAACAAACCCTGGTAGAGGATGGCAAGGTTCTCGCGGCGTGGCGCTGTTGTGGGCTGGCTCATGACGTCCTGCTAATAGTGAAACTCCCGGTCTCCGATGCTGGCGGGAAAACGGATCTCAGCGAAGTGGAGCTCCATTCCATGCTGCGCCTGATCCGAGAATTTGATGGCCATCGACTTGGGATAGTTTACTTTGCCCACCGTGGCGTAATCCGAATAAACCACCTCCAGCCCGGAGCCCAGGCCGGAAGCCGAATCGTACGTCACGGTGATGGGCGTGCCATCCTGTGCCAGAGTGAGCCTGAATCCCTCGGTGTCGGTGGACGCGCGGAAAGCCAGATGGCCCGCATCGTCGGGCGTCGCGCTGGCAGCGGACAGGCGCATGCCGTTCAGCCGCTGCACCAGAGCAGCCGGCTGATAATCGCGATACAGACGCACCAGCTTTTCCATATCCATGGCCACGGGGCTGCCTTTCAGCTTGCCCGTACCCTCCGACTTCGAATCCGAGGCTTTCACCGAGGTGCGCCACTTCAGGCCTGCGCCCGAAATTTCGATGGAGGCCAGCAGCGGCAGTTTCACCCGCGCCGTGGCGTTCCATTCTGTCCGCTGCCCGGAGCTGAATAAGGTTGCGTTCCCGTTCGCCTCCACCAGCCACGATTGCTTCAGCGCATCGGGACCACCCAGCCTGGTCACCATCGCCGTCAGAAGCGTGCGGCCGAACGCCTGCTGCGTGGCATTGGTCGGCTCCAGCGTCACGCTTCGGCTCAGGGCCGCGCCGGGACGCAGCGTGGGGTTGAGCTGCTGGCCGACATATCCATCCTTCTTGAAATCGATAAACAGATTCCCCGGCGGCACCTCCGCCAGCTCGAGCCTGCCGTCTGTGGTTCGTCCGCGCGCCTGCCCGTTCACCTCGATGTCGCACTCCGCCGGCGCGCAATGCAGGATCAGCGGTCCGGCCGTCACCGGCTTCGGAGGCGCTTTAGGCGGCGGCGCGGGAGCTTTCGCCGCGATGGCCTCGATCAATTCAGGGGTCGCACCCGCGGCTTTCAAATGATCGTAGTCCGCCTTCGTCGGCGTAAACGCGATCCCCCGCCGCGTAACGGCCTCGCTCAGCCGGTGATCGGCAATGATGCCCACGCGCGCCACAATGTCATTGAGCGCGAATGGCGGTCCGCTAAGAAACGCGTCTTCCTTGGCGGACGCCTTCTTTTGTCCGGGCGCTGCGAACGAACCCGCTGCTCCGATGATGATCCCGGCGATCGCGATCGCGCGCAGCAGCCTGGTTCTCAATGGCCGCCCTCCAGTTGCTGCGCCTTCTGGACGCGCCCGAGAAGCTGCTTCGCCGGAGCGTAGTTCGGATCGGCCTGCAGCACACGTTTCAGCAAGCGCTCGGCTCTGGCGTACTCGCCCTGCTCCCAAAAAGCGGTTGCGCGCTTGACCCCCGCTTCCGGCGACACCTTCGGCTCGGCCGACGCATTAGCCGGCGGTGTCGTCGGCGGGCTCACAGCGGCGGCAGCCGGAGGAGTTTGTGAGGGCAGTGCAGCAGCAGAAGTTGCAGGCGAAGCCGCGGGTGAGGGCGTCTGTCCGCGTAGCCTCGCCAAATCGGCATTCGTCGCGTCCAGCTCACTCTGCGCTTCGGCGCG
>Ga0302325_10029179_pt1 | contig 11398 bp, 10 predicted proteins | sample Palsa_T0_2_FD_201948 | JGI IMG/M metagenome (GOLD analysis project Ga0302325, IMG submission 201948) | Peat permafrost microbial communities from Stordalen Mire near Abisko, Sweden - Palsa_T0_2 | ecosystem: Environmental > Terrestrial > Soil > Palsa > Peat permafrost | place: Sweden: Abisko... | reverse complement strand
CGATCACGATACCGGTCGCATGATCCATCATGATGCCGCGGCCGAGGCTGGCATTGGGATGAATGTCGACGCCGAAGATTTCCGACACCCGGCTCTGGAAAAACAGCGCCATGGGTTTGCGGTTCTCCAGCCACAGCCAATGCGCCACACGATGGCTCTGGATGGCGAGGAAGCCCTTGTAGAACAGGAATGCATCGAGGAAGCGATGACAGGCCGGATCGCGTTCGAATACTGCGGAGAGATCCGCGCGCACGGCCTCGCCGATCGCCGGCGACGCGGCGAAGGCCTCGTCGAGTATCTCGCGCGCCAGCATGGGGTTCAAATCCTCGCCGCCGATCTTCCTGGCGAGGTGGTAGGAGAGCGCGTCTTCCAGGTGGTCGTGCTTGAGGATGGTCACGTGGACGAAGCTCGCCAGCGAAGGCTCCTCGTGCGCCAGTTCGTCGGCCTGGCTGCGCAGCGCAAGCCAGACGGGATCGCAAAAATCCAGTTTTTCGGCGGCTATGGACATGAGCTTCCTCTCCCCTTCATCCTAGACTGGAAATGTAACGCTTCCAATCGCTGCCCCGATCCGCCGCGAGGCGGGCCTGTCCATTGTAGATAGGCGGGCCTTACCGGCGGGCAAGGCCGCCCAAGACAGGACCGCCCCCGCATGGCTGCATCGCTGAACGACACTCAAGCCGGAACGCTGGGGCTTCTGCTCTCCCGCCGCTCGGGCTCGGCCAAGGCCATGACCGAGCCGGGGCCGTCGTCGGAGCAATTGAGGACAATTCTCGCGGCCGGCGCACGGGCGCCCGATCACGGCAAGCTGGCGCCCTGGCGATTCATCCTGTTCGAAGGGGAAGCACGGGCGCAGATGGGGCGGCTTCTGGCCGAGAGCCTGAGCGAAAACGAAGCAACGCCCGAGCGCGCGGCACAGGAGCGCGGACGCTTTCTGCGCGCGCCGGTCGTGGTGGCCGTCGTCAGCCGCGTGCGCGAAGCAATTCCCATTCCCGAATGGGAACAGATGCTCTCGGCGGGCGCGGTCTGCCAGAACATGCTGGTGGCCGCCCACGCACTGGGTTTCGTTGCCAGCTGGATCACGGAATGGTGCGCCTATCACCCGCGCGTGAAAGAAGGGATCGGCCTCAAGCCGGGCGAGCGCGTGGCGGGGTTCATCTACATCGGAACGAGTGCCCAGCCTCTCGAAGAGCGCGTACGGCCCGATCTCGACGCCCTCATCACCCGCTTCGGGGATTAGCACAAATGGCCGAAAAATTCCCTTTGTGCGCTCACACACCCGCACAGCGCGAACAGCGGCTCGATAGCGAGAATCCGGTATGAGTGGGGCAGTCAACACATCCGACGCGCCGCCCATTCTGCCGCTGCGCCAACTCGCGGCCGTCGTCGCCGGCAATGCGCTCGAGTTCTACGACTTTCTGACATTCTCGTTCTTTACGGTCCAGATCGCGCACACCTTCTTTCCGCTGCAGAACGAAGACACCAAAGTCCTTTCCACGCTTGCCATATTCGGCATGGGTTTTCTGACACGGCCGCTGGGAGCGTTTGTCATCGGGCGCTGGGGCGACCGCGCCGGTCGCAAGCCGGCGATGATGCTGTCGTTCACTCTGATGGGCGTCGCCATACTCGGTCTCGCGCTGACGCCGTCCTTTGCGGCCATCGGCTGGGCTGCGCCGATTTTGTTTCTCATCTTTCGCTTGCTGCAGGGCTTTGCTCTGGGCGGCGAAATTGGCCCCACGACCGCCTACCTGCTCGAGGCAGCGCCGCCTCTGCAACGCGGCTTCTACGTATCGTTGCAATTTACGACACAGGACCTCGCGGTGCTCGCTGCCGGCCTGGTGGGTGTCGCGCTGTCAAATCTATTGGACGGGCCGGCGCTTGACGCCTGGGGCTGGCGGATCGCGTTTCTGATCGGCGCGGCGGTGATCCCGTTCGGCCTGATGGTGCGCCGCGGATTGCCGGAAACAATGCAGGTTGAATACGACGCATCACCTTTTCCTCCGGCTCAGGGCGTTTGGCGCCTGGCCGCCCTGGGTCTGGTGCTGCTCGGCGTCATGGCCATGACCAATTACGTCATCGTCTATATCGCAACGTTCGCCGAGAACACGCTTCGTCTCGCTGCGAACATTGCCTTATGGGCCACGGTGGCATCGGGGCTTGCCGGCACGTGTTGCGACCTTGCGTGCGGAGTCTTGTCGGACCGCTTCGGCCGCAAGCCCGTGATGCTGATTGGCGGGATCGCTCTTCTGGTCGCGATTTATCCCGCCTTCTATACGATCATCCTGTGGAAGAGCATTGCGGCGCTCCTGTTCGGGGCCGCACTGCTGCAGGGATTGCAATCGTTCTATTCGGGCCCGGTGCTGATCGGCATCACCGAGGGGTTGCCGCGCCACATCCGTTCGGGTGCTCTTGCGCTTATCTATGCGATCGCCATTTCCACTTTCGGCGGCTCCACCCAATTCATCGTCAAAGGCCTGATCAAGCTGACGGGCAGTCCCTACGCGCCCGCCGGTTTGATGGTCGCCTCAATGGCTTTTGCCATCATCGCCATGTTTTTCATGCGCGAGACCGCGCCGGTGAAGGTGGGAAATTCTGCTCAGTGATTATTGTTTGACAATAATTTAACGCCACGCCACAATATCGATGAAATCCGGCCGGGAGTTTGGGCATGGCGCAGCAACAGCGTTCGTCCGTCGCAGGCATGAGCACCGTGATGGCATGTGTTTCCGTTTGCGGATTTGTCTGTCTGCCGCTCTGCGTGATTTACACCTTTGTCGCGCCCAACCGCAGCCGCTGGCTGATGTTCGACATGGATCATGTCGGCTCGATGCTCTCCGCCGCAGTGCCGCTGGAATCTCGCCTTGTCGCACTCGTCTTTGCGCTGGCACCCACCGCCTTCACGATGTGGGCGCTGTGGTCGCTCAGGCAACTCTTCCGGCTATACGCGCGCGGAAACGTTTTTTCCCGGGAGGCGCTGACTGCGCTGAATCATGTCGCGGTCGCGCTTTTCGCCAGCGTGATCGTGGCGTTCGCGACGCAAGCACCGATTTCGGCCGCGCTCACATGGTGGAAGGGTGCGGGGCATCGCGAAATTTCGCTGGGCTTCGGCTCGGGTGACGTGGCGACGCTTTTCATCGCTTGCACAGTCCTCGTCATTGCACGCGTGATGGGCGAGGCTCAGCACATGGCCGACGAGAATGCGAAGTTCGTCTGATGGCGATCGTCGTCAATCTCGATGTGATGCTGGCCCGGCGGAAAATGCGTTCGAAGGAACTCGCCGAAGCGATCGGCATCACCGAAGCCAATCTTTCGCTGCTGAAATCCGGCAAGGTGAAAGGCGTGCGCTTTGCGACGCTGGAAAAAATCTGCGAAATTCTCGAGTGTCAGCCGGGCGATCTCCTCGAATACAGGCCGGACGCATAGATGACGATTCAAACGATCGATCTGCGCCGCCCGGGAGCCGCGCTTTTCGTCGTTCTCCTTCATGTCGGCTTCATTGCAATTCTGTTGCATTCCACGTTCAAGCCGGGCGAAACCGCAACGAGGACGCGTGAGATCATCCTGCAGCTGTTGCAACCGACGCCGCCGCGTATACAGCCAAAGCCCAAGGCTGCGCCCCCGTTGGTGCGGGTGATCGCACCCCCTTCGCACAACACCATCACGCTGCCCCCGACCGCGCCGAATGCCCCAAGCCTGCAAGGCCTTCATCAATTCCTCTTCAATTGCGCGCCGGAGACTCTCGGGCTGCTGACGCCGGAACAGCGCGCCCAATGCACCTCGCAGGCGCTCGGGCCCAATCCAGACGAGACCAACACCTTGCGCAATCTTCCCTCGCGCGCGTTGGACGCACGGCGTTGGGCGCGTGCCCTCGCACGCAAACAAAATCCCGTCTTGCTTCCCTGTATGAGTTCGGCCGGCATCGGGGTGTCGCCGACGATGCTGGTCTGCATCGGCAAAGGCGCGATCAAAGGCTTCGGCGATCTCGACGAAGGGCCCGGCTACGGCGACGAGCCGCCCGTCGAAGTGCACGTGCCGAACAACGGCGATCCCGTCCCACCCTATAGTCCGCGATAGCGGGCAAAAAGACTTGACGCGAAAGCCGGAAATCCCTTGCGCGCAGCGCAAAGAAAATTCACCGCCGAGACACAGAGGGCACAGAGAGATCGAGGTCTCTCTGTGTCCTCTGTGTCTCTGTGGTGAATCTTCTTCTTGCGCTACGCGCGAAGTGTCGTTTTCGCCGGGCGCTACGTCACGCTTCTGCGCGTCGCAATGGGAGCGAGCATCGCGGAGGCTGATGCGGCAATATTGGCCGCCCAGCCGGGAAATCTTGTCCTGGCAGGCTTCGTCCCCAGCATGGCGTTCAACACGGCGGGATCGTCGCGCGGGATGTCGTGATGGCCCGCGCTCAGATAGGGGCTTGCCGGATCGCGCCGCATCTCGCGCGGAAAGAAGGCGATGATGTCGTTTTGGATCGCGGCCCTCATGCCGATCTCGCCCGTCGCGATTGTCCGCGCGAGCGCAGACGGAAGATCGCGTCCCGCGCCGAAGGGCAGCGTTCCACCCTGTGTGGCGCGCGGATTGACTTCGATGAGGTGAACGATGCCTTCGTCGTCGCGAATATAGTCCAGGCCGTGCAGGCCCGAGAGGCCGAAACATTCCGCCGCGATGCGCGCCGCTTCGTCCATCCGAACATCGTCGACGCGGCGCACGACATTGGGCGGCCCGATCGCGCCATCGGCGACCAGGACATCGTAATGAAAACAGGCGAGGAGTTTTCCGTCCTTGGCCGCAAAAGCGCTCGCCGCGGGCCGTCCCGGGATGAAACGCTGTACGCATACGGGACTGGCAATCGGCTTCAATGCAGCCAGAAGAAAATGGGGGTCGCGTCGGCGCCAGGCCCGCGCGAGACTGCGCAGTCGTGACGGCGCACGAGAAAGCTTGCGCCAGGCATGACGGGCTTCCTCCATCGTGTGCGCGACGATGACGCCCTCCCCGCCCCAACTCCCGTCGGCCTTGAAGACGGCAGGCAATCCGGTTGCGGCGAGGCAATTTTCCAGATCGTTTTCGCTTTCGATCGACAGCGTGTCCGGCACGCGCAGGCCCAGCGCCTTCAGTTCGCCCAGCGAGCCGGCGCGCGAGATGACACGAGAATAGTTTTCCGGCTGGCCCAGCGAACGGGCGATGAGAGCCCCCAACGGTGAATCGCTGCCTGTCTTCTCCATCTCGGCGCGATAAAGCTCTACGAGATGCGAAATCGCGCGGTCATCGCAGGCAACGATCAGGTCCGGAGTGCTTTGGGCGACAGCGCGGCGCAGGGATGTCAGCGGAGTGAGCGCGTGGTAGCGATAGCTGTGCGCGACATAACGGCTGAGACGCACGAGCGCGCCTTTGGGGCAGGCCACGTGCACTTCGTTGCCCGCAGCAAAAAAGCCGCCGGCATAACGCGCGGCCGAGGGCCAATTCATGGTGGCGTAAAGCAGGATTCGACTCGTCATGGCCCCAGTGCTCCCGTTTTGGGAAATATCCTGCATGAACCGTTCCTGGCACGAATTTGGAACCTTTTCGCGGCAAAATGGGCAATCAAAGTCCGGCACGCCCCATTTCGGCACAAGCGTCCCAATTCGGGATTCTAAGGAGCGGAACATGAGTGAAAATTGCGAAGTCGCCATCATCGGATCAGGGCCCTACGGGCTTTCCCTTGCCGCCCATCTCGGCGCGCGCGGCGTCGACCACCGTATCTTCGGCAAAGCACTCGACACCTGGTCCGCGCACATGCCGAAGAACATGACGCTCAAATCCGAAGGCTTCGCCTCCAATCTCTCGGCGCTGGCGGCGGATTCTTCGATCAAGGCCTGGTTCGGACAACAGGGAATTCCGTATGCCGATCAGGGTTTACCGATCGCGCTCGACGATTTTCTCGCCTACGCCAACGCCTTTCGCCGCCGCTTCGTGCCGCGCCAGGAAGAGGCGCTGGTCACCACGCTCGAACGCGCATCCAGCGGATTTTCGCTCACGCTCGATACGGGCGAGTGCGTCATGGCCCGGCGTGTCGTGATGGCCGTCGGCGTGAGCTTGTTCGCCTTTACCCCCGACACCCTGTCGGCACTTCCCGCAGGCACCGTGTCGCACAGCTACGATCACCGCGACGTCGAACGCTTCCGCAACAAGGACGTCGCGATCATCGGCGCCGGTTCCTCGGCGATCGATCTTGCGCATCTGCTGCAGGCGAGCGGCGCAAATCCGCGCATCGTCGCACGCACGGAAGCGCTGTCCTACAACACGGCTCCGGATCCTTCGCGCGATACGCTGCTCTTCCGGCTCCAGAATCCGCCTTCGACGATCGGCCGCGGCTGGCGTTCCTATTTCTGCGCCGAGGCGCCGCTTCTGTTTTATCGCCTGCCCAGACATCTGAAGGAGCGCGCCATCGCGAGCCACATGCATCCCGCCGCGGGCTGGTTCATGCGCGAGGAAGTCGAGGGACGCATTGCGATGTCGCTCGGACGCACGCTGGCGAAAGCGGAAGTCGAGAAGGGGCGTCTGGCGTTGACGCTCAGGACGCGCGCGGGCGCCGATGAAATCCTCCATTGCGATCACGTGATCGCGGCCACCGGCTACAAGGTCGATCTTACCCGCATTCCGTTCCTGGCGCCGACACTGCGAACCAGTATCGCGCTGGCGCCGGGCGGCTCGCCTCACGTCTCCGACAATTTCGAAACCTCGGTGGACGGTCTCTATGCGATCGGCCTCGCCACGATGGAAATGTTCGGCCCGCTCCTGCGCTTCATGGTCGGCGCCGAATTCGCCGCGCCAAGGCTTGCCGCCCATCTCGAACGCAAGGCGATGCAGGGCGGCGTGAAGCGCGCGGCGTAAGGCCCCCCAAGAGCGAACAGACACGAAATTATGTCATGGCCCGCCACTGCGGGTCACCCAGGTGACGGCGTCTATACGTTCGAGAACTGTGACCGTCGTCATCTTTCGCAGTCCAATCGATTTCAACTGGACGGCCCGCAGTGGCGGGCCATGACAGTGAAAGTTTGGGCACCGCTACCTGATCCCGATCAGCTTGTGCGTTTGCAAACTCAGCCGCCATTGCGGATGGGCGAGGCAATAGCGCGTGGCCGCTTCGGTGTTGGCGGTGCGCGCGGCATTGTCCATCGGCTGCAGGAAGAAATTCGCGAAATCGAGCGCGGCATAGCGTTCGGGCGGGGCCCCTTCCTGCGGAAAGATCAGCTTCAATTCGTCGCCGCGCGTCAAAACAAAAGGTGCATCGGCTTTGGGGCTGACGCAGATCCAGTCGATGCCGGGCGGCGGCAGGAGCGTGCCGTTCGTCTCGATGCCGATATCGAATCCCTTCGCGTGCAACCCTGCGACCGCGGCTTCGTCGAGCTGCAGAAGCGGTTCCCCGCCCGTGCACACGACATAGGGTTGCGCGCGCCCGCCTTTCGGCCATTGCGCGGCGACGGCATCGGCGAGTGCTGCCGCATCGGCGAAGCGGCCGCCGCCCGGCCCGTCGAGCCCCACGAAATCGGTATCGCAAAAACGGCAGACGGCTTTTGCGCGATCGCGCTCGAGACCGCTCCACAGATTGCAGCCCGCGAAGCGCAGGAATACCGCCGCGCGGCCCGTGCGCGCACCCTCGCCCTGCAGCGTGTAGTAGATTTCCTTGACCGAGTAGCTCATCTCGCGGCGTATCGCTCAAAGCCTCTGGCGCGCAGATCGCAGGCCGGACATTCCCCGCAGCCATAGCCCCAGACATGGCGGCGCGTGCGATCGCCTTCGTAGCAGCTGACGGTCTCCTCGACGATGAGATCGACCAGCGCGCCACCGCCCAGTTCCTCGGCCAGCGCCCAGCTCTTAGCCTTGTCGATCCACATCAGTGGCGTATGAAGCGCAAATCTCGTGTCCATGCCGAGATCGAGCGCATGGCCCATCGCCTTGATCGTGGCGTCGCGGCAGTCGGGATAGCCCGAAAAATCCGTTTCGCACATGCCGCCGACCAGATCGCGACAGCCGCGCCGATAGGCGAGCGCCGCCGCGACCGTCAGGAACAGGAGATTGCGCCCCGGCACGAAGGTGGTCGGCAACCCGTTGGCGCCCATCTCGATGCGAACGGCATCGGTCAGCGCGCTGCCCCCGATGGATTTCAGCACGTCGAGTGTCAGAACATGATCGGTGCCGAGTTTCTCCCGCCAGGCAGGAAAATTCTCGCAGATGCGCGCGAGAATGCGCGGCCGCGCGACGAGCTCGGCTGCGTGGCGCTGGCCGTAGTCGAATCCGACCGTCTCGACCGCGCCGAAGCGCGTCAGCGCCCAGGCGAGACAGGTGGTCGAATCCTGTCCGCCGGAAAACAGCACGAGGGCAGTGTCCTTGCTCATGGCCACGATGTTTAGCCTGCTGCGCGGCCCTCTGGCGAGGCGGCTTTTACGCAATCCGGAACCATTCCTTGCCTTTGGGATGGGCTTGGGACAGCCTCGCGGAGCAAAACGGCCCCAAGATCGCCAGAGGAAACGTCTGTGGAAACGTCTGTGAAAACGACAAAGATAGCTCTGAGCGGCACCGGCCTTTACACGCCCGAAGCGAAAATCTCGAACGACGAGCTGGTTGCCTCCTTCAACGACTATGTCCGGCGCCACAACGCGGCGCATGCCACGGCCATCGCAGCCGGGACCGTCGCGCCGCTCGCGGAATCGAGCAGCGAATTCGTTTTCAAGGCGTCGGGAATCAAGAGCCGCTACGTCATGGACAAGGCGGGCATCCTCGATCCCGAAATCATGTGTCCGCGCCTGCCCGAGCGGCCGAACCACCAGATTTCGATTCTGGCGGAGATGGCGGTCAAGGCCGCGCGCGAGGCGCTGAGGGCGGCCGACAGGACGCCGGCCGACATCGATGGCGTGATCGTCGCCTGCTCCAACATGCAGCGCGCCTATCCCGCCATGGCGGTCGAAGTGCAGGACGTGCTCGGCATCGACGGCTTCGGCTTCGACATGAACGTTGCGTGTTCCTCCGCAACGTTCGGGCTGCAGGCCGCGGCCGACATGGTGGCCAACGGCCATGCGCGCGCAATCCTCGTCTGCAACCCCGAAATCTGCTCCGGTCATCTCAATTTCCGCGATCGCGACAGCCATTTCATTTTCGGCGACGTGGCGACGGCGTTCATCGTGGAAAGGGCGGAAACGGCCGCGGGCGCCAACGCGTGGGAGATCGTGTCGACACGCCTCAAGACGAAATTCTCCAACAACATCCGCAACAATTTCGGTTTTCTGAATCGTGCCGCGCCCGACGGCATCGGCAACGTCGACAAGCTTTTCGTCCAGGAAGGCCGCAAGGTGTTCAAGGAAGTGGTGCCGATGGTCTCCGAGATGATCGTCGGACATCTGGCCGACAACGGCATCGCGCCCGCCTCGCTCAAGCGCCTGTGGCTGCACCAGGCCAACATCAACATGAACGAGCTGATCGCCCGGCGCGTGCTGGGCCGCGATCCCGAACCCCACGAAGCGCCGAATATCCTCGACGAATACGCCAACACGAGTTCGGCCGGCTCCGTCATCGCCTTCCATAAACACAGCGCCGATCTCGTGGCCGGCGATGTGGGACTGCTCTGCTCATTCGGCGCGGGTTATTCGGCCGGCAGCGTGATTTTGAAGAAGGTCGCTTGAGGCGCCCGGCGCAATTCCCGCTGCACTCACATCCTGTCATCCCCGCGAAAGCGGGAACCCAGCCGCCGTGCGTCTGCGCGGCGAAAAAGTCTGCGCCATCATGGCGAATAGATTCATTTCTCGCGATTGCTCGCATGCTGGGTTCCCGCCTGCGCGGGAGTGACAAATATTTTCTAGAGTTGTTTTGGAATAAACTGAATCATACACACACCATGGCTGGCCTCCGGGCCAGCCATCCAGTCCCCGCGCACCGGCGCGGCGAGTGACTCTTCGCTCGCGGACGCTCGCGGCTGGATGTCAGGGACAAGCCCTGACCTGGTGTATAGAGAGTATTCCCAATCCAAAAGCGGCCTAGCGTGCTTGTTCTATCTCGCTCACGGCACCACAGGCAGCCAGATCGCACTCGCCTGGTCGGCCGAATGCAGCACGGTCACGGTTGCCTTTTGATAGTCGGACGGCTTGGCGAAGAGGATGTTGTCCACATAGGTCTGCGGATTGCGGTCGTAGAGCGGAAACAGCGTCGACTGGATCTGCACCATGATGCGGTGTCCCGGCAGGAATACGTAATTCGCATTCGGCAGCGTGAAGCGGTAGTGCTGCGGCACGTTCGCAGGGATAGGCGATGGATGCTCGAAGCTCACGCGATAGCGGCCGCGGAAGATGTCGGTGCAGATGGGCAATTCGTAGCCGCCCAGCTCCGGTTGGTTCGGAAATTCGGGTGGATAGACGTCGATCAGCTTGACGACGACATCGCCATCCGTGCCGGTGGTGGCGGCGACGATATCGGCGATCGGCGCGCCTTCGATCTTCACGGGCGCGGAGAGCGGCGGCGTTTCGTAAGTGAGCACGTCCGTCCGACCGTCAACGAAGCGCTGGTCGCGCACGAGCCAGATGCGCCATGCGTCGCCGTCGGAGAAACGCACGGGCCGCGGCAGATACGTCACCGGCTTGGCCGGATCCGACACGTAGGAGTCGCCTTCATTCGTGCCCGACGGCTTGTCGAAGGAGAGACCGAGTCCCGCCTGCAGATAAAGCGGCTTTAGAGGCTGCTTGCAGCCGGCGGCGCACGCGCTCGGCCAATCGTCGAAATGCTCCCAGCGGTTTTCTGCAGGATCATAGATCGTCGCGCGCGCGAGGTTCGCCGGCGGCCCGCCCTTCAGATATTGATTGAAGAACGGCAGCACCATGTCGCGGCGGAATTGCCGTGACGTATCGCCATCCCATTTGAACGGGCCGAGGCCGAATCCTTCGCGGTTCACCTGACTGTGCGACCACGGACCGATCACCAGCCAGTTGTTCGCCTCGTGCCCCACGGCCTTGAGCGCGAGCCAGGAATGGTTTGCGCCCCACATGTCTTCCTGGTCCCACAGACCCTGCTCCCACAGCGTCGGTACGTTCGAGGGATGCGCTGCAAGGAGTTTGTCGAGCGCCTGTCCCTGCCAGAACGCATCGTAAGCCGGGTGCGCGGCCATCTTGCGCCACCAGCCGAGCTGGTCGAAGCCGTTCTCCTTGGCATAGGCGGCAGGCGATCCGGCTTGGAGAAAGGTCTCGTAATCGTCGTAGAAGCCGCGCGGCACGCCGCTCCCTGCGCCCTTCTGTTCGGTCTGGCCCGCGATGTAATCGAAGTTCGGCTGGCGGAAGGCGCCGTAGTGAAACCAGTCGTCCCCCATCCAGCCGTCGACCATCGGGCTTTCGGGTATCGCCGCCTTCAATGCGGGATGCGGATCGAGCAGCGCCATGACGAC
>Ga0302325_10029177_pt1 | contig 11398 bp, 8 predicted proteins | sample Palsa_T0_2_FD_201948 | JGI IMG/M metagenome (GOLD analysis project Ga0302325, IMG submission 201948) | Peat permafrost microbial communities from Stordalen Mire near Abisko, Sweden - Palsa_T0_2 | ecosystem: Environmental > Terrestrial > Soil > Palsa > Peat permafrost | place: Sweden: Abisko... | reverse complement strand
CGGCGAGGCGGGTGGTCGAGCCCGGTTCGGCATAGTGGAATTTCCCACCCCGCAGCAGGGAAGCTACTGCGCCCAGGACGCACGCGCCGGCAGCGAAGTAGAAGGCCTCGGTCAATCCGCGTCCGAACGGTCGGGAGATGAGCCGGGGAAAGAAGGAGCGGCTGGTGAGATAGTACGCGGTGGCCGGCGACAGATGGGAGAGCGCGGCGGGCCCCAGCAGAACCTGGATCGGGTTGTAGCCCAGGAACGCCGCAAAGAGGCTCCCGACCGGGGGCAGATGTGACACTCGCAGGGCCGTCGAAGACCCCACGCCTTGGGCCACGAGGCCGTGGTACAGGGCCGAGGGCAACGTGGCGGCGAGCCCCAGGATCATGAGCGTGAAAAAGATACCGATCGACAGGACCTGGGACGAGGCATTGAACGTGCCCGACATTCCGCCACCGGCGCCGCGCTGATTGGCCGGGAGGCTGTTCATGACTCCGGTCTGATTGGGCGAGATGAACATGCCCATTCCTATGGAGTTCAGGAGGATCAGCCCGGCAAAGGACCAGTAGGAGAAGTCGACCGGGAGCGCCTGGAGCAGCACGAAGGACAGCGCCACAATCAACAGGCCCCCGGTGGCGAAGGGGCGGGCGCCGAAGCGATCGGCCAGGATCCCGCTCAACGGGCCCGCGGCCAGGAACCCCACGGTCAGCGGGATCATGTAGATCCCGGCCCACAGCGGCGTCTGGGAGAAGCTGTAGCCGTGCTCGGGGAGCCAGATTCCCTGCAGCCAGATGATCAGCATGAACTGGAGACCACCGCGGCTCAGTGCAGCCAGGAAACTCGCTGTGCACCCGGCGCTGAACGCCCTGATGCGGAACAAGGTGAGACGGAACATGGGGTGGGCCACGCGCGCTTCGATGATTCCGAAGAGCACCAGAATGACCACCCCGCCGATCAGCTCACTCAGCACGACCGGGCTGGTCCAGCCCATGGTGTGGTGGCCGTAGGGGAGCAGGCCGTAGGTGATACCGATCAGAATGAGGACGAGCCCGGCCGCGAAGGTGATGTTGCCGAGCCAGTCGATCTTCGCCGGGGTGCGTACACCACGATCTTCGAGCTTCATGTAAGCCCAGACGGTGCCGAAGAGCCCGAAGGGCACCGAGATCAAGAAGACGAGATGCCACTCGATCGGAGCGAGGAGGCCACCCAGCACGAGCCCGATGAAGCCTCCGGCGATCGCCGCCACGTTGTAGATGCCCAGCGCGAGGCCCCGTTGGTGGGCCGGAAAGGCGTCGGTCACGATGGCCGATGAGTTGGCGAACAGCATGGCGCCCCCGACCCCCTGTCCGATGCGCATGCCGATGAGCCACCACGCCCCGGCCGATCCGTCGAGCCAGGTGATCGTGAGCAGAAGGGAGAACAGGGTGAAGACGGCGAAGCCGAAGTTATAGACCCGCACCCTCCCGAAAATGTCGCCAACCCGCCCCAGGGTGACCAGCAGGACGGCCAGGACCACCATGAAGCCCAGGAGCATCCACAGCAGGTAGCCCGTGTTCCCCGGGGTGAGCGGATTCAGTCCGATCCCCCGGAAGATGTCGGGCATGGCGATCAACACGATCGACTGGTTGATGAAGACCATGAGTGTGCCCAGCGTGATGGTGAAGAGGGCGACCCACTTGTACCGGGACCGGCCGGTCAGGGGAGCGGGAGCGCCATTCGAGCTGATCGGGAGCCCCGGAGCCCCCGTCGCGCTCGTCATCCCCAAAGTATAACGTTGACGTCAGGGTAATAAACCCATCCGACCGCGTTGCTGCTCAGACCCAGGTGCTCCTGGTCGCAGGCATGCCGCTGCCGCCGTCCGGTGCGGGTTTGACCCCGAGCACCTGGTGGATTGAGAGACCCCCGTCCTCGAAGCCGTTGGCCGGCCGTCAGGAATGGGTCAGTGGCGGGGGACAGGCGTTGGTGGCCATCTTCTCGGCCTGGACTCGCTTCGAGAGCATCTCGTGGAAGTGCTCGTCGTCCCCCTTCATCCCACTCACCAGGGGCGAGTGGGCGAGCGAGTAGGCGCCCACGAACATGACGAGAAGCGAGAACGCCTCAAGAGGCCCCCAGGCCCCGCCGGTTCGCAGGTCGTCGCCGAAGAGCCCCACGCCGATGAGAATGCTGGCCAGGGGATCGACCATGACCAGGGTGGACTGGGAGGCGACGATGGGACCGGCGTGGTATGCGTTCTGGGTGAGGAATATGGCGAGCACTCCGAAGACGATGAGGGCGTACGTCTGCCCGTGCCGGTAGAGCGAAGCCCAATCGGCGGCCGCGAAGTTGGAGACCACCTTGGTGCATGCGGCGGTGAAGGCGAAGCTGATGGCCCCCGCCGTGCCGAACATGGCGGCCCGCCACCACCGGGGGCCGCGCCGCGCCAACACGACGGCGACCGCGATGCCGCCACTGCACGCGCCGCCCGCGATCACCCAACTCCAAAAGGACGGCGACAGGTTGCCGTCCTCGGGATGGGCGCAGTACAAGAAGCCGGCGAGTCCGCCGACCGCGGCCACGGAGCCGAGCCACTCGCGCCGACCGACCGAGAAGCCGAACCAGACCGAGAGCACGATCACCAAGAACACCAACTCGAGAGTGAGGATGGGCTGCACCTGTGAGAGGCGTCCGAAGTGCAGGGCGATGGCCTGGAGTACGAAGGAAACGATCATGAGGGCGAAGCCGAGGAGCCAGACGCCCCTCCTGACCGCGTAGGTCAGCAGACTGAGTTTGAGCGTCGTCTGGGCAGGCGCGTTCTCGACCCCCATCCGTTGGAACACGCTGGTCAGCGCGTTGGCCAACGACGCGCCAAGCGCCAGGATAAAGACCATCGGGCTCCGCTTTCGTCCGCGATACATGTATCATGCACGTATTGCGCCCCAGTGTAGTGGGCGAAGAGGGGAGGTAAGGGCAAATTGTGGGCACCCCTCCCCGTCAACCCGAGGACGCCATCGGCGTCATCGAATTGGAGTTGCTGAAGCTCGTCCGCCACCTCGAGACGTTTGGCCGCCGCAGCTCGCTGTACCGCCAGCTTGACCGCGCGGGCTACCTCGCGTTGCGCACCATTGCCGACCTCGGTCCCCTCAGCACGAAGGCGCTGGCCACCGCCCTGAACCTCGATGCCTCCACGGTGACCCGCCAGATCGCCGCCCTCGAGGCGGGCGGCTTCGTCGATCGACGCCCGGATCCGAATGACCGACGTTCGTCCACTATCGCCTTGACGGCGGAGGGCCGCCTGATGATGGGAGGGGTGGAGCAGGAGCGGCGGCAAGGGATTGGGGCTTTGGTCCACGCCTGGGACGACCGGGAAAGGTCCCTCCTCGGTCGCATGCTCAACAAGCTGAATGCCTCCCTTGTGCAAAATGGTAGATCGACCAGAGTCGACTAGAGGTGTCGACTAGACACTTGGGTGTGACTGCTCCGTCGGAAGAGCGCGCGCAAAATGCGACCGATCCACAGCCCGCGGATCGTTCATGGCTCCGCAGACTCACCCGCCTCCTCACCCGCCGCCGCGTCTGGCCGGTTGTCAGGTTCGTGCTCGGAATCGGCATCGTCCTCCTGGCTCTGTGGGCACTCTCCTCGCACAGCAGCGAACTCTCGGGTTTCTCGACTGTATTCGACAACCTCAAGTGGTGGTGGATCCCCCCGGCGCTGCTGGTGGAGCTCGCGTCGTTCGTGTGCTTCGCCGGCCTGCAGTACAAGTTCTTGCGGTGTGGCGGCCTCGTCCCACCCGAGGGCGCGCTTTTGAAGATGACGTTCGCCTCACAGGCGATCACAAACTCCTTCCCTGGGGGGACTGCCTTTTCTGCCGTCTACGGGTTCCGCTGGTTCCGGCGGTTCGGCGCCGACGACACGCTCGCCGCGTGGTCGTTGGTGGGAACCGTGGTCGCCTCGGTGGTCTCGCTCGCGTTGGTGGCCACGGCCGGCTTGGCCCTGGCGACCGGGGAGGGCGCATCCCTCGATCTCGTCCCCGTGATCGTCGGTGTCTTTCTTATCACCGTGGCCATCGGGGCACTCTTCGTCTACGAGCGCCCGCTGGCCATGGTCGTCACTTGGGGCATCCGGGCCTCGCGCAAACTCGTAGGGCGACCCCGCGGCGATCTGACTGCCGAAATACATCGAATCGTCGCGATGATCACTGCGGTGCGGCTCGGCGGTCGCCAGGTCGCCTCCATCCTGCTGTGGGGCGTCGCGAACTGGCTGTTCGACTGCGCGTGCTTCGCCATGATGTTCCTGGCTGTCAACGCGAGCATTCCCTGGAAGGGCCTCCTGCTGGCCTATGGAGCGGGCCAGCTGGCCGCCACGCTCCCGTTCACCCCCGGTGGGTTGGGCGTGGTGGAGGGGAGTATCACCATTGCGCTGGTCGCCTTCGGGGGTGTCCACGCGTCCACCGTCGATGCTGTGCTGATGTACCGGGTCATCAGCTTCTGGCTCGTCCTGGTCATCGGTTGGGCGCTCTGGGCGCAGCTGGCGTTCCAGGTCCGGCGGGGGCGCTGGAGCAGATCTGCGCTGGACGCACCGATCGAAGCGGAGCTGGACGGGGTGGCTGTACGCAGGGCGTCGGCGGTCGACGGATGAAGACTCCACCCATGCCGCGGGGCCGGATCCGGCGCCGATGGGCGACCGGGACCGCCGGCTGCGTGCTGATCGCCGGCCTTTTGGCCGGATGCACGACGGCTCGCAGCAACCTCGGCACGTCGGACAGCTCGTGCTACCTCGCGCTGCCCACAGCGACCAAGGCGGTCAACGGACACGGGCACCTGTTCGGCGTGCGCCGGTACACGCTGTCGGCGCTCCGGAAGCAGGCCCCCCACCTCGTGCAGGACCTCGACACCAAGAAACCCGGTTCGCAGTCCCTGTGCGTGATCGCGTTCACGGGGAACTTCACCGCCGGATCGGTGGCCGACCCTCGCGGCAGAGCCTCGGGCCATCTCGCCGTGGCGGTTTCGACGACGCCGGGAAACCACCTTCTGGGCACGGTCATCTTCACGCGGACCCCGCTGCACTTCGGACATTCCCATCTGTTCTGACCGCCGTATCGTCGACCGTGGCACTGGTACGCGCCGCTCGGCGGGAGCAATGGGTATGCTCGGGCTGGTGCGTACCCCTGGGTGCGCAGGTCGTTGGCGCTGACGGACCGGTCCAAAAGGCGGCTATCCGTCGTTTCCTGGCTTCAGTCGGCAGGCGGGAGGGCCCACTGATGACCCATCGTTTCTTCAGCGGGAGCGTTGCGTGACCGCCGGTCCCCCGGCAGTGGCGACTGCGCCCGGCGCAGGCCGGGCCCTAGCGACCGCCGACGCACCCGGATCGCCTGCGTTCGTGCTGAGCGGGGGCGGCAATCTCGGGGCAATCCAGGTGGGGATGATGTACGCCCTCGTGGAGAGGGGACTGCGGCCGGGAATGATCGTCGGCACATCCGTCGGCGCCATCAACGGTGCGTTCTTCGCCAGCCGCCCCGATCTGCCGGGCATTGCCGAGATCGCCCGTCTCTGGTCTTCCCTGCGGCGCAAGGATGTTCTGGGGGTTGACCTCGGCACGCTCGTTGGAGGATTCCGTGGGCGACCCCGCCACCTTTTCGACTCCTCGTCCATCCGCCGGATTCTCGAGTCGTTCCTCACCTTCAACCGCCTGGAGGACGCGCCGATACCGCTGACGGTCGTGGCGACCGCATTGGGTACCGGCGAGGCCGTCATACTCAATTCGGGCGATGCGACGAATGCGCTCCTGGCCAGCAGCGCGGTGCCGAAGCTGCTCCCGCCCGTCGAGATCGACGGCCGCCTTCTGGTCGACGGTGCCGTCGCGGCGGACGTCCCTCTCCAACAGGCGGTCGCACTGGGTGCGCGCGAGATCTACGTGCTGCCGACGGCGCCCGCGCAAGTCGCGGCTCTGGTGCGACAAGGGGCGGCATGCGACACGAGCGAGGGCGCCGGAGGGACGATCGTGCACGTGATTCCCCCACCGGAGGCGCACATTCCGCTGGCCCGGCTCGACCAGTCACCGGTTCTGCTCCGACTGGGATATGACCAGGCGCGGACCTGGCTGGAGGGGAACCCTCTCCCGGAAGCGCCGGTGCCCGACGTCGAACGAGGAGATCGGAAACGAGGAGATCTGATCGACTCGGATCAGTCGTCGTAGACGAGGACGCCCCGGATGTTCTTGCCGTCCCTCATGTCCTGATAGCCCAGGTTGATATCGCCGAGCTTGTAGGTCGTGGTGATCATCGAGTCGAGGTCGAGCTGGCCATCGCGGTACAGCTTGAGCAGCTTGGGAATGTCAGCCCGCATGTTGGCTGAACCGAAGAGGCTGCCCACGATCTGCTTTTCCATGAGGGTGAGATCCACCAGGCTCAGCGTGACGTCGGTTTCGGACATCGGGTGGATGTTGGTGACCACCACACGACCACGCTTGGCGGTCAGGGCGAGAATCGAGGCCATGAGTGCCCCCGATCCGACACCCATGGCGCAGATCACCTTGTCGCACATCCGTCCCCAGGTCTCCTGCTGAATGAGCCCGAAGGCCTCCTCGATCGACGCCGCGGTGTGCGTGGCCCCGAAGCTGGGTGCGAGAGTCCGTTTCAGCTCGACGGTGTCGATGGCAAAGATGCGCTCTGCGCCGGCGAGCCGTGCTCCTTGCACGGCACTGGCACCGATCCCCCCGACGCCGATCACCGCGACATTGTCCCCCGGGCGCACCTCGGCCGCGTAGACGGACGATCCCCATCCGGTCGTCACCCCGCAGCCGACAAGGCAGGCCTTGTCCAGCGGGATGTCGTCGAGGATCTTCACGCAGGACGCCTGATTCACGACGGTGTGCTTGGAGAAGGTCCCCAGGCATACCATTGTATTGAGGTCCTGCCCCCGGGCATGGTGGCGCGATGTTCCGTCCATCTGGCGGCCGGACATGAGGGTGGCACCCACGTCGCAGAGGTTCGAGTGCCCCGTGGCGCACGGGGGACACTGCCCGCAGGCGGGGACGAACCCGAAGACGACGTGGTCACCCGGGGCCAGTCCTCGTACGCCGGGACCGACTTCTTCCACCACGCCGGCGCCTTCATGGCCACCGATGACGGGCAGCGAACCCGGGAGGTCGCCGGTGATCAGATGCTCGTCGGAGTGGCACATGCCCGATGCGGCCAGCTTGACCAGTACCTCACCCTCACGGGGCGGGTCGAGCTCGATCGGCTCGACGTTCCAGCCCTCGTGTCGCTCCCACAAAACTGCCGCTTCCGTCTGCATGGTTTCCCCCCGTCGAGGTCGTCGTGTTGGTCGTAACCTATCCGGACTAGTCCCACGCCGCCTCATCACCCGGGCGCCGGTACCCTTGTCGCCCCGTGTCTCTCCTCGTCGATCTCCAGCAGGTAGCAGTGCGTCGGGTGGACCGGGTGCTCTTCGAGGACCTGTCAATTGCGGTCTCGGACGGGGACCGCATCGGGGTCGTGGGCGTCAACGGCACGGGAAAGTCCACCCTGCTGCGGGTCATCGCCGGTGTGGACCTGCCGGACGAGGGTCAAGTCCGGCGGGGCCGGGGCTCGCGGGTGGGGTTCCTCGACCAGGTACCAGAACTGCCGCCGGGGACGGTGGCGTCGGCCGTGGGGGAGGGTTGGGAGGCCGAGGCCGCGCTCGACCGCCTCGGGATGGGCGAAGCGGCCACCATGGACGTGCAGGAGCTCTCCGGCGGACAGGCCAAGAGGGTGGCGTTGGCCCGGGTGCTGGCTCGCCCGGCCGAGCTCCTCGTGCTCGATGAGCCCACGAACCATCTGGATCTGGGGGCAGTGGCCTGGCTCGAGCAGCGTCTGGTGGCGTTCCGCGGGGGTCTGGTCCTGGTCACCCACGACCGGCACCTGCTCGACCGGCTGACCACCCGGATACTCGAGCTCGACCGGGGGCGGGCGTACGTGCTCGAGGGGGGGTACGGCTCCTACCTCGAAGCCAAGGCGGAACGGGAGGACCTCGCGGCGAGCGCGGAATCGACGCGGCGCAACCTGGCCCGGCGCGAGTTGGCGTGGCTCCGGCGGGGAGCCAAGGCCCGGTCGCGCAAGCCGCAGGCCCGGATCGACGCTGCGGTCCGGCTGATCGAGGGGACACCGCCTCCGGCCTCGCGGACGACCGAGCTCGAGAGGGCAGGCGACACGCCACGCCTGGGCGACAAGGTCATCGAGTGCACCGGGGTGGGCTTCCGCTATGACGACGGACCCATGGTCCTCTCGGATGTCAACCTGGTACTCGACCGTCGCGAACGCCTGGGAATCGTCGGCGCCAACGGGTCCGGCAAGTCGACGCTCCTGGACCTGCTGGCGGGACGTCGCCGCCCGAGCGCCGGTCGGATCGAGGTCGGGCCCACCGTTGTCGTCGGGTACTACGACCAACTCGGGGTGAAACTCGACCTGGGGGCGCGGGTGCAGGAACTGGTGGCCGGCCCACACCGCACCCCGGGCTCCCTGCCCGACATTGAGCTGATGAAGCGCTTCCTCTTTACGGGCGAGCTGCCGTTCGCACGGGTGGGGATGCTCTCGGGCGGGGAGCGCCGGCGGCTGCAGCTCCTGCTGGTGATCGCCGGTCGACCTAACGTGCTGTTCCTCGACGAGCCCACCAACGACCTCGACCTCGACACGCTCCGGATCCTCGAGGACTTCCTCGAAGAGTGGCCGGGTGCGCTGGTGGTGGTGAGTCACGACCGGACATTCTTGGAGCGGACCATCGACCGCCTGGTGGCAGTCGGTGCCGGGGGCACCGTGTCCGGTGTGCCTGGGGGCGTGGAGGGCTGGATCGCCCGGGTCGGGAGCGGGGATCTCCGCCGGGCCGGGGCGCTACCGGCGCCGGCTTCCACGCCGTCGGCGACGACCAAGGCGAAGCCGACTCCACGACGAGCGGGCCGGGGTTCGGGCGGCCGTGGATCGGTGCCCACGAACCGACTCCTCCGCGAGGCGGAGAAGAACATGGTCAAACTGCAGCGACAACGGGACAAAATCGCCGAGGCGCTGACCGCCACCCATGACCACGTGGAGATGAATCGCTTGGGCGCCGAGCTGGCCGCGGCCCAGGCGGCACTCAGTGAGGCGGAGGAGACCTGGCTGGCTCTGGCCGAGGGCGCCGAAACATAACGACCAGGTCGGCGGGTACTTCCGCGGCGCATTGATCTCTGTGAGCAGCGTGAATTGGGTTGTAATTGGGTTGGGGTGGTTCGGCCGGAGATTCTCGGAGGCCACTCTGTCTCCATGAACGAGGCGTCCACCTGCGCGACCACCGGTAGGTCGTCATGAAATTCAGGCGGGGAGACAAGGGCGGTGACGCCGTACAGGACGACGTCGTCAATCCGTCGGTCGGCGACCATGTTGCAAGCAGCGGAGGTCAGAACGGCGAGAGCAGTGGTAGCGGACTCGATGGACTTGCGCAATCATCCGCGGTCGCGACCCAAGTGCGTGTCGCCTCTCCCAACATGGCCACGGGCAACGCAGGCCAGCAACTGGGCGACGTGCTTGTCCTGCGAGGTCTGGTCACCCATGAACAGGTTCAAGAGGCACTGGAATTGCAAAAGCAATCGGGTGGCCGCTTGGGTGAGCTCCTCGTTCAAATGGGCGTCCTCGAGGAGCGTGATCTCGTTGGTGCGCTGGCCGAATTCTTCGGCATGCCAGTCGCGGACCTTCGGCGGTACAAGCCCGACCCCGATGCACTCGCCCTCATTTCAGAAGACGTGGCACGAGAGAACATGGCCATGCCGATCAGCCTTCATGATGACGGGCTCCACGTTGCCGTGGCCGAGCCGAGTGACGCCTTGCGATTCCTCCTCTCCGAGAAAAGTGGTCACCCTGTTCGACTCCTGCTCGCCCCCGCGAGCGACGTCATCTGGGCCATCGATAGCAACTACTTGGCCATCGGTGGCGTCGCACAACTCGTGCAGGCCTTCGAGGTCGTGGAAGGCTCGCGGAAGCGAGTCGCCGAAGTGGTCCAGCCCGTCGTCGTCGCGGATGACGCACCGGTTGTCCAAGTGGTCGACCGTATCCTCACCCAGGCCATGCGCGACCGCGCTTCCGACGTGCACATTGAGCCTTCGGAGGACGTCGTTCGCGTCCGCTTCCGAATCGACGGGGCACTCAAGCAGATCCTCGTACTTCCCGCCGCCATGGGGCTCGGACTCGTCAGCCGCATCAAGATCATGGCCGGGATGAACATCGTCGAACGCCGCCGCCCCCAAGACGGTCAGCTGACGACGACGGTCGATGGCAAAGAGGTTGACGTCAGGGTGGCCACGACCGCCACCATCTGGGGTGAGAAGTGTGTCATGCGAATCCTCGACAAGACGCGATCGGTCCTCCGCCTCGATGATCTCGGCATGCCGGCCGATACCCACGCGAAGTACTCGAAAATTGTGCGGTCGCCATTCGGCATGGTTCTGTGCGCTGGGCCAACCGGAAGTGGGAAGACGACGACACTCTACGCCACCCTCTCCGAGGTCAATAACCCAACGTTGAACGTCATGACGATCGAGGATCCCGTCGAGTACGTGTTTCCTTCCATCAACCAGATCCAGACGAACGATCAGGCGGGGCTCACGTTCGCTACCGGACTGAAGTCGATTCTCCGCCAGGACCCGGATGTGATTCTCGTCGGAGAGATTCGGGACGTCGAAACAGCCCGCGTGGCAGTGCAATCGGCGCTCACAGGTCACTTCGTCGTGTCTTCTCTGCACGCGACTGATGCGGTCTCAGCGCTGCATCGATTTCTCGACATGGGCCTCGAATCGTTCCTCATTGCCTCATCTGTACTGGCCGTCGTCGGGCAGCGACTCCTCCGGCGAATCTGCCCCTCGTGCAAGGCGCGCTACAACCCGTCCGCCGAGGAGATGGCGTTCTATGAGGAGAGCGGCGGACCGCCGAAGGAGGAGTTCTACCGAGGCACCGGTTGCAACTTCTGCAGTGACACCGGCTATCAGGACCGTATCGGAGTCTATGAGCTCCTGGAGATGACGCCGGAGATCAGGCGGCTCATCGTCGGGTGGGCGACTCAGGAGGAGCTGCGCAACCTCGCCCAAAAGCAGGGAATGCGCACACTGCGGACAGAGGCCGTCAACCTCATAGCCCAAGACGTCACGACCGTGGCTGAAGTGATAAGGAGCCTGTACACACTATGAGTACCAAACAAGCGCTCTCCAAGTTCCGCTATAGCGCTCTCGACGCATCCGGAAAGTCTGTCAGTGGCGTAGAAGTGGCGTCGTCGTCGGGTGCCGCTCACCTAGCCCTGGTTCAGCGCGGCTTCCAACCTCTGGACGTCAGCGAGAAAAAGAAGATCGGAAGCATCGAGGTCACCAAGAAGAAGGTGCCGCGCAAGGAAATCATGCATTTCTCCCGCCAGATGGGAGTCTTCATGAAGGCGGGGATTCC
>Ga0302325_10029176_pt1 | contig 11399 bp, 11 predicted proteins | sample Palsa_T0_2_FD_201948 | JGI IMG/M metagenome (GOLD analysis project Ga0302325, IMG submission 201948) | Peat permafrost microbial communities from Stordalen Mire near Abisko, Sweden - Palsa_T0_2 | ecosystem: Environmental > Terrestrial > Soil > Palsa > Peat permafrost | place: Sweden: Abisko... | reverse complement strand
TGAGTGCACGTCGGTCTGCTCCTGCGAAGCATCCGTGCGCCCCGGCGAGAAGGGAATCTTCACGTCGTGCCCGGCCTTTTTCGCAGCTTCCTCGACGGCTGCGCAGCCGCCCAGAACGATCAGGTCGGCCAGCGAGACCTTCGTCCCTTTCTTCCCATTGGACTGGGGGCCGTTGAACTCCTTTTGGATCGCCTCCAGTTTCTGCAAGACCTTCGATAATTCGGCCGGCTGGTTGACTTCCCAATCCTTTTGTGGCGTGAGGCGAATACGCGCCCCGTTCGCCCCGCCGCGCTTGTCGGAGCCGCGGAACGACGCCGCCGAGGCCCAGGCAGTCGTGACCAGTTGGGAGATCGAAGGTCCGGATTTAAGAATCTTCGCCTTCAGAGCGGCAATGTCCCGCTCCCCGATCAATGTATGATCCACGGCAGGAACAGGGTCCTGCCACAACTGTAGCTCCTTCGGAACGAGCGGGCCAAGGTAGCGCGAGATCGGCCCCATGTCGCGGTGCGTCAGCTTGAACCACGCCCGGGCAAACGCGTCTGCGAGCTGATCCGGGTACTCATAGAAGCGCCGTGAAATTTTTTCGTAAGCCGGGTCGAACCGCAGGGCGAGGTCAGTGGTCAGCATGGATGGCGCATGGCGCTTTGACGGATCGTGCGCATCCGGCACCGCACCGTTGCCCGCTCCATTTTTCGGAGTCCACTGATGCGCACCGGCCGGACTCTTCGTCAGTTCCCATTCGTAGTTGAACAGGTTGGTGAAGAAGTTGTTGCTCCACTTCGTAGGCGTCGTGGTCCAAATCACTTCCAGGCCACTGCCGATCGTATCGCCGCTATGACCTTTGCCAAGTTTATTCTTCCATCCCAACCCTTGATCCTCAATGCCGGAACCTTCTGGGTCGTTGCCTACATATTGAGCAGGAACGCCTGCGCCGTGGGTTTTGCCGAAGCTGTGACCACCGGCAATAAGCGCGACCGTCTCCTCGTCATTCATCGCCATGCGGGCGAAAGTCTCTCGGATATCCCGTGCCGCGGCAATCGGGTCCGGCTTTCCATTCGGCCCTTCCGGGTTCACATAGATCAGACCCATTTGCACGGCACCGAGCGGTTTCTGTAGATCACGGTCGCCGCTGTAGCGCTCATCCGCCAGCCACGTCTTCTCAGGTCCCCAATAGACTTCCTCTTCGGGCTCCCACACGTCCTCGCGCCCGCCGCCAAACCCGAACGTCTTAAAGCCCATCGACTCCAAAGCGACGTTGCCGGCGAGAATCATGAGGTCGGCCCAGGAGATTTTCCGTCCATACTTCTGCTTGATCGGCCACAGCAGCCGGCGCGCTTTGTCGAGATTCACGTTGTCCGGCCAGCTATTGAGCGGCGCGAAGCGCTGCTGTCCGGCTCCGGCCCCGCCGCGGCCGTCGCCGATGCGGTACGTGCCCGCGCTATGCCAAGCCATGCGAATGAACAGCGGCCCATAGTGGCCAAAGTCGGCCGGCCACCAATCCTGCGAGTCCGTCATCAAGGCATGCAGGTCCTTGATCACGGCCTCCAGGTTGAGGCTCTTGAATTCCTCCGCGTAGTTGAACTCCTTGTCCATCGGATCAGACAGGGGCGAGTGCTGGTGCAGGATCTTCAGGTTCAGCTGATTCGGCCACCAGTCGGCATTCGTGTATGAATTGCGAGCGCCGTGCGCTACCGGGCACTTCGATTCGGTTGCAGTGTTTTTATCCTTAACTTCGGGGACAACACTTCCAGATGAACTCGCGAGTGTGTTTTCCATATATTTTCATCCTTCTTATAGGGACTGGGTACTGCGTGAAAGAAATTACTTCTTGGCGCTGCAGCGGCGGCAGAGGCCAAACACCTCGACCAGCGGCTGCGACAGATCGAAACCGCGCGGCGCCTGCCGCGACAGCCGTTTCAAGTTGATAAAATCACCTTCAATATCCTGCACCGCTTTGCAGCGCGTGCACACCAGGTGATGATGGGGTTCGAGATTGCCTTCCACCAGCAGCGTGGAAGCGTGAGGACTAACTTCCCGCAGCAGTCCGTGCTCCACGAACAGCCGCAGGTTCTTGTAAACCGTAGCTAAAGAAATGGACGGAGTCCGCCGCCGCACCTCGGCATAGACATTTTCAGGCGAGTAATGCCCCGGCATGGCCACCACAGCCTCATAAATAACCTGCCGCTGATGGGTAGCCGCCAGACCACACTTCCAAGCCAGTTCCCGAAATTGTTCGTGAGCCGAGGGCACGGGAAGCACCATTGTTAGACGAGACTCATTATAATCCAAGAATCATTCACGTGTAATAAAAGTAACTGTGTGGCAAGAAGGCTCGCGTGGGACGGACCCTCCTGTCCGCCTTAACCACGACCCCGGGCTCGAGCCACCCGGGGACGGGTTCTGTTCCACGGCGAATGTGCCAGAGAAAGAGAAGAGGTCACCTGGACCTGGGACACTGGTCTTAAGCCCTCAGCCCTAAGCGCATTCCTCAAGCCGTCTGGATTTCAGCTGACTCAGGAACTGTCTGGGGAACCTTGGCGGCCGCCGCCCGCTCGCCGCGCCGGATCAGCACAATCGCTCCCAGAATCGCGACCGACGCCAGCACCACCCGCAGCGTCAAAGGCTCATGCGCAAGAAACCATCCCAACAAAACTGCGACCACCGGATTGGCATACGTATGGGTCGCCACCAGCGCTGGCGGAACGCGCTGCAGCAGCCAGGTGTAAGACGTGAACGCCACCACTGACCCGAACGTGATCAGATAACCCAGCCCCAAAATAGATCGCAGCGTGATGCTCGCCCAGTGCGTCTGCTGGAACTCGCCAGTCACTCCGGCCGCGATCAGCAGCAAAGCCGCGCCGCAAATCGTCGGCAGAGCAGTTCGCCCCAGCGCATCAGAAGGCAGCTTAAGCCGCGGCGAAATCACCACGCCGAACGACCACGATAAAGAACCCAGCAGCACCGCCAGCATTCCCCACAAGCTCGAACCTTTCACCGTGAGTTCGGCGCCCGTCAGCATGGCCACGCCCACCACGCCGAGACCCAAGCCCAGAGCGCTGAGCACGCTGATCTTCTGCTGGCCCATCATCCAGCCCAGCACCAGAATGAACATCGGCTCGGTTGCGATGAGCAACGCCGCCAGCCCCGATCCCATATACTGCTCCGCCCAATGCAGTGAGCCATGCCCGACTAAGAAGAAAAGCGCACCCAAGGCAAATCCCGCCACCCACTGCTGCCGCGTCGGCCGAAACCCGCGCCACCAGGCCCAGGCCAGCATGATCCCGCCCGCGATCGAGTGCCGGATTCCCGCCGTCACCAGCGGAGGAATGGTCTCGACCGCGTAACGGATCGCGAGGTAGGTCGATCCCCATATGACATAGATCGCCACAAAAGCCAGCGCCAGCTTGATGGCGTAACTTCTGGCGCGCGAACTCGCGGGATTGGGCTGAGGGACGATCACAGGTCTACCTCCCATATGGATTATCTTGCCGCTTCCGAGCATGGCCCGAATCTGAGAAGGTTGGTCGAGAATCATGGAAATGGACCTCCTTGACTAACCTGTTACAATACGTTTACAGGTTATGTAGCATCGTAAGCCATTCAACGTAACTTGTCAAGACAGTTTTGATGGTTATATAACTTAAGAAGAAGATTGCGACATTTCACGATGACCGAAACCAAACCCAAAAGACGACGGCCGCCCAAATTCGAATTGATCGGGGGAAACGTCTGCCTCGATTTCATCAACACGCTCGACGATCGCCCCAGCGACAAACCCAAAGAATTGCTCACGGACTACTACGAACTGGCGCGTTTCGGGGAAGACGCCGGCATCCTCACGCCGGAGCAGCAAGATTTTTTGTGCGAAAACGTTCACCTCATGCCCGGGGAGGCTGCCGGCGCTCTGCGCCGCGCCATCCACCTGCGCGAGGCCATGTACGCCGTCTTTTCAGCTTTGATGAAGGGCCAAACCGTGCCGCCGGTGGAGATGGACACGCTCAATGCTTACATCCAGGATGCGGCGCTGCATTCGCGACTGGTTGAAAGCGCGGGACGCTGCGAGTGGCGCTTCGACAACATGGGGTCTGCCTTCGATGCCATGCTGTGGCCGATCGCGCGCGCGGCCGCGGACCTGCTGGCCTCGAGCGATGTGGCGCTGGTGCGCGCCTGCTCGTCTGAAACCTGCCAGTGGTACTTTCTCGACACCAGCAAGAATCACCACCGCCGCTGGTGCAGCATGAAGCAGTGCGGCAACCGCGCCAAAGTGCGGAAGTTTTATGCGAAGAAGAAGACTGCTTAAGGTATTGCCGATAGCGCGCGTTCGACGAGCCGCCCGGGCAATTACTTCAGCTCGGTGATGATTGCGCGCTGCTTTCCACGGACCAGCGTTTCGGTATGGGTGCGGTTGCGGGGGTTGAACCGGACTATGCCGGGCTTGAACGAATTCTCGGTAACTTTCCCGTCGGGAGTGGTCGAACTCAGGTCGCCATCCTCGAGGAACACCACTACGACGTCTTTATCGTGGAAGTGCATCGGGGTGGGCACCCCCGGTGTCCAGGTGTAATCCCACACCATCAGGCGCTCGTTTTCGAGGATCTTTTTCGATCCAGGCCGAGGAAACGCCAGTGGATAGCCGGAGGTATTGGCGATGGGAGCGACCGGATGGTCCTTCAGATCGATCACAACCGATCTTCCCGCGACGTTCGGCGCTGTGGCCTTCGGCAGAAACGCCGCCTTGCCCGACAACGACACAACAACCGAATCCAAAGGCTGCGCAGTTGTGGGATCGGTCACGTCCCAGACGATAACGCGGTCATTCTCTAGCACCGGCTCCAGCGCCATTTGCGGGGCGCCCTGGAACAGCATCGCGCAGAGCAGCAGCAAGGCTCGGATCATTGGAGCACCTTTCCGATCAAGCGGAAGTTCAACAACAGAATACCTCGTCAGGATAGGATCGCAGCGTCCCGCGCTTGACAAAGGAACGTCGTCGAGATCAGAACCCCAGGCGTATTTGAAACGCGATCATGCGGCCAGTGCAGTCGCCGCCCCAGGCTGACGCCGAGCAGGCCGGGCATAGTGAATCAACAATCCACAGGCTGACGCTTCCCTCGGCCAGGATGTTACCATTTCTGTTGGTTGATCTGCCGAGGCTTGCTGATGACGGCGAACTCTTACAGCGCGAACCAGGATTCCTGGCCCGAATTGCCGCTGGAGGCATGGCAGGATACCTACGCCACCCTGCACATGTGGACGCAGATCGTGGGCAAGGTGCGGCTGGCGCTTAGCCCGCGCCTCAACCACTGGTGGGAGGTTCCGCTTTATGTCAGCGCGCGGGGACTGACGACTTCTTCGATTCCCTATGAAGACGAAGTTTTCGAAGTTCAGTTCGATTTTATCGAGCACGAGTTGATCATCCACACCAGTTGGGGTGCGTCGAAGAGGATGGCGCTTGAGCCTCGGTCGGTCGCTGACTTTCACGCTGAGTTTATGTCGGCCTTGCGGGCGCTCGGCATCGAGGTAAAGATCTGGACGATGCCGGTTGAGGTTCCTAATCCAGTGCGCTTTGAAAAAGATACGCAACATGCCTCCTATGATCGCGAATATGCGCATCGCTTCTGGAAGGTATTGGTCTTGTGCGATAGCATCTTCAAGGAATTTCGCGCGGGCTTCATCGGCAAGGATAGTCCTGTGCATTTTTTCTGGGGAAGCTTCGATCTCTGCGTGACGCGCTTCTCGGGGCGGCGGGCTCCGGAACGCGCGGGCGCCGATTCCGTTACCCGCGAGGCATACTCGCATGAGGTGATCAGCGCGGGATTCTGGCCGGGCGCTGGCGATATTCGAGGTGCCGCGTTTTATGCCTATGCGGCACCTGAGCCTCCCGGTTTTGCCGAGCAACCGGTCGAGCCAGAGGCGGCGTTTTATCATCCGCAACTGCATGAGTTTCTGCTGATGTATGACGATGTGCGCTGCGCTGCCTCACCCCGCCAGGCGCTGCTCCGCTTCATGCAGAGCACGTACGAGGCGGGAGCGAAGCTTGCGCGGTGGGATCGAAAGGAACTGGAAAGAATTTGACCGAGGAATGATAGGGAGGTCGAAATGGCGAAGAAATGCAAGCACCTGGATCAGATCAAGATCACGACCACCGACGTACGCGTCTGTGAAGAATGCGCGAAATTAGGTGACACCTGGGTTCACCTGCGGATGTGCATGTTGTGCGGGCAGGTGGGCTGCTGCGATTCGTCGAAGAACAAACACGCTACCAAGCATTTTCGGCACACCGGGCATCCGGTGATGCGCTCGATCGAGCCTGGAGAAGACTGGATCTGGTGCTACGTGGACGAGATGATTGCGGGCGAGGTCGCCGCGTAGGCATCTTCATCCCACGATTGAAAAGATGAAAATAGCCACATCCCAAGGTCTTAACCGCGAACGTCGCGAAGATAATCCGCAGAGGACGCGAGAGAAGAGTCGCAATGTGCAGTTTTTCAACGACTAAGCTTGGGGAGGAAGACCAAAAAGGTGGGAAAAAATTGAAAGGGCCGTGACATTGGTTATGCTCTAGCCGCCAACTCCTGCGAGGGAGCCAACAGCGTGGACGCATGTACCGTCACAGCCCCTTGATGCGATCACTGTTTTCACAGTCCCAGACCCCAACTGCCCCTCGCAGAGCCGTCGGTTTTTTCAGGTCCGGCTGTCTTGCGGGTTGCCCCGCCCGACTGATCACCCAGTCTACTTCGGGTCAGCAAGGTTTATTTCGCTGTCCCTTTCAACCGTCGACGGAAGCAACCTTAGCAGAACGTTCACAAAAGTCAACGCAAACTATTGGTGCAACGCATCAGCTTGACCCTGTGAATAACGAATAATGTAACCTGTTGCAGCACGGAAGTTTACTAAGATGCGTTTTGAATTGGGACTGGTTTTACACAATAAATTACACAACTCCCGCGACCTGGAAAAATTCTCAAGGCGACCCAAAAATTCATCTTGACGCAGAAACAATCTCGGCGCATCTTGCTAACAGCACCAAAGAATTACTGATGTCAGAACTCGTGGCCTATGTGGACGGTGGTTCCCTGGGCAATCCGGGACCATCGGGTATTGGGGTGGTCATCGATGGCTGCGCCAGCGGCCCTATCCGCATCTCGCGGTGGATCGGCCACCAGGATAACAACGTCGCCGAATATGTGGCGCTGCTCGAGGCGCTGCAGTGCGCACTGTCTCTGAAGGCCAAGGCGCTGCACGTTTACTCGGACTCGCAAGTTGTGGTTCGGCAGATGCGCGGCGAGTACATCTGCCGTAGTTCGCGCCTCTACTCTCTGCATTGGACTTGCCGCAAATTGGCTCGAGCCCTCAGTTTTTCCATCTCTCACGTGCCGCGGGAGGATAATGCCGAAGCGAATCAGCTGGCGAATATAGCGGTGCGGGAGCGCGAAGCGGGTCTTAGGCATTAGGTCTAAGCTCCGGCTAACAGCGTTGCTAGAGACCTGCCTCTTGAACCCTCGCTTAATACTAGGACCTTAAGATCTGGAGCCCTGGCTCAACCGGTGACTGAAATCGGTTTACCAGCCCGTTGTGAAGATGCCCGACTTCCAAAGCCAATTCTGTAAGTTTTCTCCCGTCCCCAGGCATCAGAAATCCGAGCGCGCCTCCGAAGGTAATTTCGGTCTGAAGCCCCAACCAAGATCCCCTGGTATGGAACAGCAGCTGTAACAACTCTTTGCTGGGAAAACGCCGCTTGCCCTCGGCGATATTGCTTGGATGGACAGACCTCATCGGACCGGTCAGGCCATAGATCTCTTGTTCGGGAAACGAACTGGTACTGCCATAACCACCAGTACATGGTCTACCGCGCGATGCCAAACCTTCAGGCCTTGGGTCGTAGGTCTCGGACGAACCGCGCGCGGGAAGGGGGGAGCTTTAGGCAACCCTAAGACCCAACACCTAACACCTAAGACCCAAGACCTAAGACCTGAGACCAGCCTTGACACCATCCCGTCTCCGAGCGAGACTCCAATTACTGATGCGCGTTATGGATCATCACTCGATTGTCGACCAGAACCCCGCATCGGTTGAGGCAGGGACCAGCGAAGGCCGATCCGCTACCGCGAGCGTCTCGGCGGGAATCGCTGCGGCCAACGCGCATCTGCCCAAGCTTTTGGAGACCGAGCCGCGCTTTCCGGGAGAAGATGGCGGGCAGTCGCTGGCCAAAATGGCCCAGCTCGATCTCGATGCCGCCCTGCAACTGCTCGCCGAGCGCGCCCAATACATTACCGGAGCCAGTGGAGCCGCCATTGCCCTGGGCCGCGGCGAACACTCCGACATGCTTTGCCGGGCCAGCGCGGGATCGAACGCGCCCGAGTTGGGGGCACTGCTCTCCATGGAATACGGGCTTTCGGGGGAAAGCGTGCGCACGCGCCAAGCCCTGCGTTGCGACGACGCCGCACAGGATCGGCGCGTGAACCGTGAAAGCTGCCGCCAGTTGGGCATTGCGTCGGTGGTGGTGATGCCGATCGTGAGCGAGCAGCAGGTGCTTGGTGTCTTCGAGCTTTTTTCAGGCAAGCCACACGCCTTTGAGGAACGTGATCTTTCCGCTTTGCGGCGGTTGGGCGAAATGGTGGAAACCGCAGTGAGGCATGCGGGGGCGGCGCAAGGTTTGGCCGCAGTTGAGGAACCGGCCGGTGCGGAAAGTCAGCCGTCCGGGGACGTGATCGCAGCCCATGCCTGGCCACTGGAATCTCCTGGAACTGTGATCGGCGCGGACTGTGCGGCCGTGCCGCAAGGAAAAGGTACTCTGTCCACGGAACTGGAAAAGACGGAACTGGAAAAGACAGAGCCCGAGCCAGCCCCGAAGGAGCCGCTTTTTTGGTCCGCGGTCTCCGAGACTCCAGCCAGCGCCGACCGGTCCGATGACATTGCGGCGTCGATCACTTTGCCGATGGAGCTGAAAAACCTGCAGAGGTGCCAGGCTTGCGGCTTTCCTGTGTCGCAGGGACGCACGTTCTGCGTCGATTGCGAAGGGAAGCAATGGCGCGGCGAGGGCCTTCCGCAGCCTTCCGCAGCGGCCGTCGCCGCGGGCCGAGAAGCACCTCAAGCAACGCGACCGGAACCCCAAGTCATCGGTGCACAGGCTGATACGCCCGAGATTTCTGTTTTGAAGGATTCTTCTTCGGTTCAAACTTCGGACCCAGCCATGGAACCATCCTTAGGCGAAGTCGCAATTGCCGCTCCCGTCGTTGCGGACTTGCCGCAAAGCGTCCCGCACAATGTCCCAGAGGATGTGTCCGACTCCGACAATTCCATTCTGTTCTTAAGCTCGGCTGCGCCGTCAGAATCCTGGTTCGCGGCCCACAAGTACATCCTCGGAGCTTTGCTGGTCGTCGCGATCGTGATCGGCGCGCTGGTCTGGTTGCGCTGACCTTCCTCAGTCTCATCCTCGTTGTTTTGCGTGAATCTTTTCTGTGAATGCTGTGCCCCGCGACAGATTACAATTCCTTTCCTGACTGCGAAGGATTAGTCCGGAGGGTTCATCTGGGAGGGCTGATCGTGCCACCAACCATGCGCGGGGTGCTCTGCCGTCGCTTGCTGGTTCTGCTGTTGACCGGTTTGGCGGCTGCCCAGAGTACTGAGCAGCGCACGTCGCTTCACTTCGAACGCGTCCGCAAGCAACCACAGTTGTTGCTGGCTTTTTTGCGCGACCTGCCCAAGGGTGGAGATCTGCACAATCATGTGGACGGCGCGACCTATGCCGAAGACCTGGTGGATTTCGCGGCGGACGGCGGGCTGTGCGTGGACCGAACCTCTTCGCGGCTGCTGGCTCCGCCTTGCGATTCCTGCGAAAGCTACAGGGCCAAGCCCGCGGCCCGATGCAGCTACGGCGACCATCTGCTTTACAACCAGATGATTGACGCGTGGTCGATGCGCAACTGGAGACCGGGCGACGAATCGGGCCACGATCATTTTTTTGCCACGTTCGACAAATTCAGACTGGCCTTGCTGACCCATGGGGCGGAGGAAATTGCCGCAGCCAGGAATCGCGCGGGCATGGATCATCTGCAATATGTCGAGTTCATGCACACCGCCGACGGCGGCGCGATGGCAAAACTGGCGGGAAAGCTTGAATGGAATCCGGATTACGCCAAGATGCGCGAGGCGCTGCTGAGCGCCGGCATGCAAGATGTGGCTGCCGAGACCTCCAAGAGACTCGCTGCCGACGAGGCCCGCGGGAAACAGATTCTCAAGTGTGGAACTGCGGATGCGTCTCCCGGATGCGGCGTGACCGTGCGTTATCTTTATCAGGTCCTGCGCGGGTTGCCGCATGAAATCGTTTTCGCGCAGATTCTGCTTGGGTTCGAGCTGGCATCTTCCGATCCGCGATTTGTCGGGCTGAATCTGGTGATGCCCGAAGACTGGTACGTTCCCCTCCACGACTTCAACGAGCATATGGCTATGCTCGATTATCTGCACGGCGTCTACCCTAAAGTGCACATCACGCTGCATGCGGGCGAACTTGCCATGGGGCTCGTACCGCCGGAGGATTTGACGTTCCACATTCGCGCTTCGATCGAGCGCGGTCATGCCGAGCGGATCGGCCACGGGGTTGACGTGATGAATGAAAAAGATGCGATCGGCTTGTTGCATGAAATGGCAGAGCACAATGTACTCGTGGAAATCTGTCTGACCTCGAATGACGTGATTCTGGGCGTGAGCGGGGATGATCATCCGCTGCCGATTTACATGAAGTACGACGTTCCGGTGGCCTTGGCGACTGACGACGAGGGCGTGTCGCGCTCGGACCTGACGCATGAATATTTGCGTGCGGTAGAGAGTTACCGCTTGTCTTATTCGGATTTGAAGCGCATGGCGCGGCAGAGCTTGGAACACAGTTTCCTGCCGGGTCAAAGCCTGTGGACGGACAGGAAGCGGGTGTTTCCTATGACGCCGGCGTGCACGGGGGATGTTCCGGGTGCGGACCAGCCGTCGGCGGAATGCGAAGAGTTCCTCACGGCTAACGAACGCGCGCGGATGCAGTGGAAGCTGGAGGGCGAGTTCGCAAAGTTCGAAAAGAAGTTCTGACGACCGTCTGTATGACCAACGACACTTACGACGCTGCTGAATCCGCCGCGCAATTCATCCTCGGGCAAACCTCCTTGCGGCCGCGCATTGGCCTAGTTCTCGGCTCAGGTCTAGGCGGGTTTGCCGATTCTCTCGCCCACGCGGCCCGCATCCCTTACTCCGAGATCCCGGCCTTCCCGCGATCTACTGCGATTGGCCATGCGGGACAGATGGTGATCGGCAAGGCGGGCGCCGTCCCCGTGGCCGTGATGCAAGGGCGCGTCCATCTTTATGAAGGATATTCGGCGCAGGAGGTCGCGTTCCCCATACGCGTGTTCGGGCGCATG
>Ga0302325_10029175_pt1 | contig 11399 bp, 9 predicted proteins | sample Palsa_T0_2_FD_201948 | JGI IMG/M metagenome (GOLD analysis project Ga0302325, IMG submission 201948) | Peat permafrost microbial communities from Stordalen Mire near Abisko, Sweden - Palsa_T0_2 | ecosystem: Environmental > Terrestrial > Soil > Palsa > Peat permafrost | place: Sweden: Abisko... | reverse complement strand
CGAAGTTCGGTGCCGGAGATGTTCAACACCCGATCGCCATCCTTGACTTCGTCGTCGGGAACGTATTTGTCCTGACCCTCAAGGTAAACCATCATGTTGAAAGGCACCATGGTGACGCCAATATCGTCCTGGTGCTTCTTGAAGACTTCCTGGGCCTCGTAGGGGCCGTAGAAAGGCTTGCCGTCGGTGTCCTTGCCCGGACCAGCGTGATCGCGGCCCACGATGAAGTGCGTGCAGCCGTGATTCTTGCGAATGAGCGCGTGCCAGATGGCCTCGCGCGGTCCGCCCATGCGCATAGCGAGCGGCAGCAGAGAAAGTTTGGCGGTCGACTGTGGGAACTTCGACAGCAGCAGTTGATAGCAGCGCACCCGCGTGTAGTAATCCACATCACCGGGCTTGGTCATGCCCACGACGGGATGAATCAACAGATTGGCCTCTACCTGCTTGGCGGCGCGAAACGCGAGTTCAACGTGGGCACGGTGCATAGGATTGCGAGTCTGGAAGGCAACCACACGGCGCCAGCCCACGCGGGCAAACTCGGCACGCACCTCGGCTGGAGTCAAACGCAAGTTACGAAAATCATAGTGGGAGGGAATCTGGGTTCCTTCGAGCGTTCCTCCGACATACCAGGGATTCGCCTTGTTGATGGCGTAGTCGGCGCCAGGATGGGCGGCGCTGGTGCTGGCGAACACTGCCTGGGCTTCCGCCTTGCGGTCGGGCTGCCAGACTTCTTCCACGTGCAACGCCGCCAACATCACGCCTTCCGGATCGCGGAGCGCGATTTTGCTCGTGCCGGGCGTGAGTTTCTTGGCAAACTCTTCGGTTATATCCAGGGTGACGGGCATGGGCCAAAGCGTTCCGCTGGCCAGCCGCATGTTGTGGCAGACGCCTTCGTAATCGGCGCGGGTCATGAAGCCGCGCAGCGGAGAAAAGCCGCCAGTGATCAGAAGTTCAAGATCACAAACCTGGCGGGCGGTGAGGTCCCATGAAGGCCATTCTTTCGAGTGGGTCTTCAATTCGGCGATTCTTTCTGGTTGAGCGATGAGTCGAACAAGTTCACCACCGTGCGGCGGAATGAGATGGCTGGACGCGGCTGTCAACTCCTAGGCCTCCTGGAATTCATACGTTGTCTACTACGTCTATTGTAATTGATTGGATTGCTTCAAAGACTGCATCAGCGTCAGGGGAAACAGGATTGCAGATTCTTGCGGGAGAGGAAAGGCCCCGAATCGTTACCACAGGATAACACCTCCGGCGGTAAGAAAGCGAAGATTTTTGAGCCCCGCTTTCGGAAATTCGGGCACGGCTTAAGGACCTCCAAAGCGTTAGAAACTCGTTATGCTCCGACTGTGCCGGAGCATAGGGAGGAGGATCTTGGGGATGCTAAAACGACACGAAGTCGAGATTTTGCTCAAGGCCGGGGTCTGGCGGGACTTTCACCGTCGGAGCAGCAATGTAGCCGGCACGTGGTGTTTCCGGGTCACCTAGTCCGCAGGGGGCAACTGGTCCCGTCTCGCGCCGGCCGCTAGCGGAGCGACGTCAGACAGGGCAGTTCCTCGGCGTACCACCGCGGGTTCGGTGATGCAATATTTCATCAGGCACCAGAGTGCGCGCACTCCATCCTTCCATTGGATTTTCTTGCCCTCTTCATACGTGCGGCCCCAGTAGCTGATGCCGACTTCGTAGATGCGCAGGTTCCGCTTGGCGATCTTCACCGTTATCTCAGGCTCAAATCCAAAACGCTTTTCTTCCAGACGAATGGATTGGATGATCTCGCGCCGGAAAGCTTTGTAGCACGTCTCCATGTCGCTGAGGTTGATGTTGGTAAGCGCGTTGGACAGCAGAGTAAGAATCCAGTTGCCCACGGAATGCCAGAAGTAAAGCACGCGATGAGGGCGAGCGGAAAGAAAGCGCGAACCGTAAACGACGTCGGCGCTACCTTCGATCAGCGGCTCCAGCAGCACCGTATACTCCGCTGGGTCGTATTCGAGATCGGCGTCCTGGATGATGACGAAGTCCCCGGTGGCATCCTGAATGCCGCGGTGCAGCGCCGCACCCTTCCCCATGTTCTTCGGTTGAAGCAGAGTTTGAATCTGGGGGCGCTCCGCCTGCAACTGGGCAAGGATCTCGCGTGAGCCATCGGTAGATCCGTCGTCCACGCAAATCAACTCGATCTCCAGCGGAACGGCAAGCACTCTGTCCACCACTTGCCGCAGCGTGGCACGTTCGTTGTACACCGGCATGACGACGGAAACTCTCATTGTAATAAGTGTAGTGCAAATCCAAGCTCGAAGTCTTGCTCTCTCCTAAGCACAACACTGTGTCGCCGTAATCGCGCAATGGAACTTCTCTCTATGGTGAAATGGGAAATGGGCATTTTCCGGGACAAGCGGATTTCCCTGTGTTTGCGAGAAGCCGCTGCCCAGGATTAACGCTAGCTACTTATGACCGGGGGGCAATTCTTCCCCTGCTCAAAACCTGAGCCAAAGAAGAGCGAACTCACGGCGGGTTGGCGGGGTGGTCCTTGTGGACGAAAAGCAATTTCGCCTGCGGATATCGGCGGTTTGGTTTGGGTCCTGACCAGACTGCCAAGAGAAACTGGGAATTGGGACTGGACTAATAAAATCTATTTCCTGCTATGCTGAGGCCCATCGTCAAGAACGGGATCGAGAGCCTTCTCGTTCCGCTCTGCTGTTATCTGAAATTGTTGCTCGGCGCGCGTTTATGGGTGGTGCGGACGCAGTCCGACAGTTGCTGGCTCATGAAAGCTAGTGCAGGCAAGGGATCGTCCCAGTGAAAAGGAGTCGACTTCACACGCCGCCAGGAGCGCAACCAATACAAGAAACCCGGACCACCCTGCTTTCGCTGTTCGTGCCAAGCCCGAAAATCAATCGGCAGTATCCCAAGATACTGCCCAGCTTTGTAGCTAGCCAGGGCTCGACCGTCGGCCCCAGCGCGTCATGGTAGGCCATGCTGCAAACGTCCATCCCGGCGCATGCGGCGGCTTCCACATACCACCAGGGACGAGCGTTGACTTCGAGTATTTTGAAAAATCCATCGCGGTCGTCGCACTTGAACTCGGCGCTGAAGATTCCCCGGTAAGAAACTGCTTGAGCAGACTCTGAAGAGTTGCCACGGCGCCGGCCACTTCTTCTAGAGCAATGCTCAGCATGAAGGTGCTGTTGCCAAGTTTGGGCGGACTCATGCGCAGCCGGCGCCTGGCAAATAGGGCGCACGTGCGGCCTTGGCGGTCAATGAATCCCTCCACGAAACAGTGCGCCGCGGCCGGCCCAGGAATAAAGTCCTGCAGCAGAATGGGAAACGACAATCGCTTCATCGAGTGCAGAACCTCGGCACGGCTGTTGACCAGAAATCCCTTTACGCCGTACTGGCGCGAAAAATGCTCCGAGGAAAGCGGCTTTAGCAGGCGAGGCTGGGAATCTTCGTTGGGTATGGAGTCCGTTTCGTCGGTCGAAGTAATTAGACGCGTCTTGGGATGAGGAAGTCCTTCGCGCTGCAAAATTTGCGCGAAATGCCACTTGTTGACTAATGCTTCCAACACCGCCGCCGCAGCTAAGCTGGAAGGAAACCTGCTAGCCAAGCCTTCCGACAGATCAGACACGGCAGACAGCCAGCTGTCGGAACAGGGTAGGAGCCCGGCCTTTTCAAAGGGCAGGTTTGTCAGCAGACGGGGCAGATCACGCGGCGCGAGGTAAGGGAACCAGCCTGGAAGAGGCCGGTAAAAACGAGAGTGTACGGCGAAATCACCCTGAGGGCAAACCGCATAAGCGACGATTTTCGCCCGGTGCAGAGCTTGGAGGACTGCGACTAGCGTCACGATGGCAATGATGGGAGGCATTTTTGCGCCGGTCAGCGCGTCGACCGGTTCCCCGATTTTGTAGACCGTATGCGTGCTCATGAATTCGCGTGCACGGCCTGCAACCTGATGCTCAATATGGGACTGTATTACGGGCGGACGCGGCCAGAACCGGGCTGCAAGTTCCAGGCCGCGCAAGTCTTCGCGACTGAAATCATGAGTAAAGCAATCGGCCTAACCAGGATTGGGGCCGTTGGGTCGACCTCAAAGCCAGAGCTTCATTATCGTATCATCCGTCCCGCCGCTTCAGCTCATTGCACCACGAAGTTGAGTTGGTTAACTGACTCTGCGAACCAGCCGCTCAATTTGCATGGATCTGCGTATTCGCGGAAGGGAACTCCAAAGAGACAGCGTCGGCGCCGACGAAGCTCACCGTGACGGTGGTCTCCCGCTCAGTGAACCGTTCAACCGCGGGAAATGAACTGTAGCGCCAGAAGCGCACCGCTTGTGCGGCTGCTTCCGCGAGAGCCTGTTTCCCACTGAGCGCGCGAATTTGCTTCACCGCTCCATTGGCCGCGAGGATGATTTGTAAGCGAACTTTACCTCTGATGCTGTTATCCGGGGCTACGGGATAAACAACGTGTCCGATTGGGGTTTCGGCAACTTGCACACGCGATGCGGAAGACGCCAAGGTCGCTGTGAGCAAAGCCGGCATGGGATGCGGCTTGGGCGTGAGGCGGGCGAGATCCTCGGCGCTCGGTGGAGCAGGTACTGGCGCGTGAATTGCCACGCGTCCGGATTCATAGAAAATTTTGTAATAGCCATACGACCCTAGCGCCAGGCCGAGCAATAGTAAGCCAAAGCTCAAGCCCCGCATATAGGAATGAGTTGCGAATGAAATCAGTTTGAGTGGTGCACGCCGAGTGGAAGTGGACCCTTGAGCAACACCGGGCGTTGACGGAGTCGGAACAAAGGGAGATGGCGGAAGTTCCACAGCCCAAATGTTTTTTCCGTACTCAAGCGCTTCGATTCCAGCCTGATTTTCGTCGGGCCCAAGATGCTTGCTCCAGATGACACGGAAATTAGCCTTATGTTGTCCGCGTTGCAATGCGATGGTCTGCCCGGGAGAAAGCTCTGTGCGCAATCCACCCAGCCGGCAGCCGATGTGACTGATATCAAGGGTGTGAGCCAATTGCGCGGGCAGAGTTTCGCCAGCCTCCCCGTTCACCCACACGCGCAGTGGCAAAACCATCTTGGTGCGAGAGCAGCGCTGACTTCCTTCCGGCATCGAGGACAGCTTACTTCAACTCCGAAACCTGCAACAGTTACCGAAGTCATGGCAAACGCTCGAATCGACAAGCCAATATGGGGGCGGGTTTCTGGCGCCGATGACTGCGATCGAAGCCGGTTCGCTCTAACCGGTTCGCTCTAAAAAGACCCTGTTTCGGCAGCAACTATTTCTCCAAACGCTGCCGACCTTTCTCGTATCCCCATTTTCTCAATGCTTTTTTTCTTGCTTTTTGAGTCGGCGCCAAGGCTTTAGAACCTGTGGAAATCGGCGTTGGATGGGCGTTTTGCCCAGAGTGCTCGTGTTTGTAGGGTAGATCATGTAAATTGTTCAGGGCGTTCCGGCTTCGAACGGCAATTTTCACCTAGGGCGTTTACCTGAGTGGACCCACTTTCGGACGCCTGGGGCTCTAGCCAAAAAGAAATACTTTCGGGTCTCTAGCCTGGCCGGGAGCCGCAATCCGCCGCGTGACACATCCGAAGTCGCGGCCAGTGGGACACTTTGTCGGCCTCGCGCCCCATCAGGACACCCTGACTTTATGCATCCTCAGCGTCATTCCTGATGGTCAGGGCGCTCCGGGGTAGTCGAGTTCGGAAGGTCGGTTCCGTATTATGGTAGCCCGCTGCGACCTCTGCAAGTGCCTGTGGAAATGGCTTTTCTTTCGTAATAATCGTTCTAGTCTCAAATTGGCATCGTGGATGCTATGTAATCTGGAAATATCCCAGCCACGCATTAGTCTAGCGCGGGGCAAATTCCAAACCTTGGGGGGGAGTGATGACGGAGCAGTCCGTTCGGCTTGGGCCGCGCGAACAGCAGATTGTCGAATTGCTTTTGCAGGGCTGTGACAACGCCGAGATTGCGGGCCAGCTCAAGATGGCGCGTAGAACCGTGAAAGCTCATTTTAACCGGCTTTTCCTCCGCTTCGGAATCACCGGCGGAATCAAGCGAGTAAAACTCGCAACCCTGTTATACCGGAGGCAATTGTGTTTGCAAACGAACGTTATGGACCGCGGAAACCCAGCGAGCGCGAAAACCGTGTCATCGAGCTTGTCGCCCAGGGCCTGAAGAACCGCGATGTGGCCCATGCCATAGGCACGACGGAACACGTGGTGAAGAACTATCTTCGTGTGATCTACGACAAGCTTGGACTTTGGAACCGTGTGGAGCTCGCCTTGTGGTATGAGTCGCGCAGGCACGAGCCCCAGTTTCCGTCGCAAGTCGCGTAACCTGGCCTTCGCGTCGAGTTGAGGTGGAGAGCGCCTTCTGGCTCTTCACTCACAACCGAAGGCTCGCAGGTTACGGAGCCGGTCAGCGGCCGCCCTCCCGCCTTTTCGGGCGGCGGCATCCAGCAGCAAACGCGCCTGGTCGCAGCTCTTGGGCACGCCGTCTCCCCGCAGGTACAAGTCGGACAGAGCCAAAGTCGCCGCAAGATTCCCCTTGCCAACGGCCTTCCACAACCAGTCGGCAGCTTCTCCGCTATGGCGAGGAACGCCTCGGGTGCCGTTCAGGTACGTCTCAGCCGTGGCCAGATCCTCCGCACCGCTTTCGTCAACCGCAACGGCGGAGGATCTTGCAGGCATAGGCACGATCAAGGTTGCAGGCTGAGCGCTGGCTCGATTCTTTCGTGAAGTTGCCGCTTCTTGGTTTGTGCTCCGGACCGGCGACTTTGGGGGATTTTCGTCCGACGAGGTGGTGGCGGTGGTGCTTGGCTGTGCGGAGGCTGCTGGCAGAGGCAGCGCGGAGGCTGCTGGCACAGGTTGTGCTGGTGGGATGGCCCTTGCGGGTGCGGGAGGCGTACCTGCGCTGCCCGAAATAGCCCTCGCGCCACGCCATCCCATGTAAACCAGTAGTGCCAGAAGGATTGCCAGCGCCACACCTGCGTAGGGTCGGTAACGATGCGAAACAGGCTCGGATTCCATACTGAAGTGCGGAAGACTCCTTTCCGGCAGCGCCCAGGCCGGTCCCAGAGCGTCGCGACCCGCGCCGACGGCGGTGGAGCTAACCGCGGGCTCAATCGCGTGCTCCAGAGGATTGTTCCCCAGAGCCCGAGGATTGTTCCCTAGAGAAGGTTCGGGTTCGCTCCATTGCGCTGTGGGAATCTGCAGCGCTTCCGCGATTTCCGGGGGGTATGACCACGCTGAGGTTTCGAGGGGCGCGCCGCACATTCCGCAAAATCTTTGCTCCGCTGAATTGTTATGGGCGCACACACTGCAAGTGCGGAGAGGCTCCGGGGCAGTTGGAAACGAGTCCGGCTCTGCCGCTGTTTCAGTCTTTTCGGCCACTCTCTCGTCGTCGATGACTTGAATGGAGGCCGACTCCGAAGGAGAGGTGTGCTTCAGTTCACGAAGCAACTCGGAAATCGCTTGTCCGCGCTTCTCGGGAGGATTGGTGAAATACACCTCGGCCCATCGTCCCATATGTGCCCCCAGTATCGGATTCAGGAGAGGATTCAACTCAGGATCCGGTAAAGTGCTGGCGTCGAACTCGAATTTGTTCATGGGGTGCGTCACTTGCATTCTCCGTAGAGGCAGCCATACTTATGATTGCACTACCAGCCGACAGGGTTGTCAAATCGAGGCTTGGGAAGTCAGTCACAGGGCTTGCGATAGGCGGGTTCGAACTGGTCCAACTGCGCTTCGCGCTGACTGGAAAGCTTGCCTTTCGGTGTCTTGCCAAAGAGATCGGAACCCGGGCAGTAGTAAAGGGCGGTGTGCGAGTCGACCCAGACCTGGGTGTCGGGATTGCCTTTGTATTCCGGTGCCTCGGGAGCCTCGGCCAGCCCCAGACTGATGAGGAGCTTGTCAAACAGGGAAAGATCTGCGTCGGGGGCTGGTTCTTTGTGCCGATTCGAGCTCCCGGAAACGGCGATTCCACTCCCTGTGGCGCGCACTGAGTGGTTGGACCAGACTCCCCAGCGAATCACGGCCACCATCAGTACAACCGCGACCGCGAGATAGAAATCGCCGCGACGGGAACGCCAGATCCGGGCGAACGCGCTTGGCGCAGGCGTGGCAGACAACGCTTCCAGAAAATCCCGAGCTTTCGCTGCGGAAGTCCAGACGAGATCCTTATCCTCATCCTCCTGCCGCGGTCTTACAATCGCGGTGGAGAGAGCTTCGAGATTGTCCTCGTCGAGCCGAGACTCGGACAACAAGGACTCCGCCATCGTATCCTCATCTGTGGTTGCATTGAATGACCCGTGGAATATAGGGTCACTCTTTTCGAATAGAGGGTCATTCTTTTCCTCCTCCAACTCCAGCAGAGAGGACAGTTCCGGCAGGTTAGCTTCGGCGTTGTCTTTTTCAAAGTCGTGTTCGTTCGTGGTGTGCGTCACTACCGGGCTCGTCGTCTCCGCGGGAGATGAGGTTTCCGGGGGAGATATGTCCGCTAGGTTCTCCTCACTTGCTTGCTGCATGTCCCACGCCGATGCCGGATGGTTCTGCAGGCTGGAGGGTTCGCCTTCGCTAACCCGCGGAGCGCCACACTTGCCGCAAAACTGCTCCTCCGCCATCAGATTGCTTCCGCACTCCGAGCAAGGGGATTTCACCGCAGCGACCGCGGCCGCATCCATATCTGTCCCGACGGCCGCGGCGGGTTGATCCTGTGCCAAAGTTGCCAGACTCGGCTGGAGCCGTTCAATTGCGGCCAGCATCATCGATCGTTCCGCTGCTAGAGACTTCTTCGATTTCAACTCGGCGTCTCGACCAATCGCTTCGGTCACCAGGCCGGCCATCAGTTGGCAAGTGTGGATGTCCTGTTCGGCGTAGCCGTGAACCCTGTCGAAATAGAGTTCCAGCGCCCCCATGATGTCCCCGTCGTGATAGATCGGCACGGCCAGCAGCGACAAGATTCCCCGCTGGCGGCACGGTTCGGGGTCGAACAGTACCTCGGTATTTACATCCTCGCTGCGAATCACCTGCCCGGTGCGCAGGCTGGTAGCGCAAATCGCCGTGGCCAGGGGGACTGCACTTTCCAAGGGCAAAGCCGATGCGCCTGATCCGGCACGATAGTGCACAGTATTTTCTTCCAGAATTCCAATGGCCGCGCCGCTCGCGCCCGTGATTCGAGCAACTTTATCGGCGACCACTGCCATCGCCTTATCTAATTCTAGACGGCGCGCCTGAATCTGACGCTGCGCTTCGACAACCTCCGCCAGGGTGAGCGTATAGTCGCCGGCTGATCGCGAACTCTCTTTCGATTCTGGTTTGCTTGCTGGGAGCGGGGATTGCTTGGCCGACGCTGGCTCGCCGAGCCGGTCGCCGTGAGGCTCCACTGCTGCTTCCACGTCCCGCATTTTGCGGTTGTGCTCCTGGAGCACATAAGCAGCTTCCAGCAGCTTATCAAACGTCCGTTCGTCGAGAACTGGTTTGTTCTTCTGATCGGTCACGATTTTCTTGCCCGCCTAGCCAGCCGACAGGTGACATGGCCCGTCAGACACTGGTTCTATTCTAGTGCAATTCCGCCACCAAAGAACCTACGTTATGAGGTTCACCGCCGGCCGGTGGTTACTCTCGTAAGCTGCAAAAGTACGCGCACTGGTTTAGGCAAATTCCGTCCGTTCCAGCTTGCGGTTCCCGCGCCTGCGTCGCGTCTTGCCTTCTTCGTTGATCTCGCTGCGATAGACCCGATACCCCGGCCATCCTAGAACCTTTGTCCATTCGCTCTCGCTCATTCCGATGAGCCTACTGAAAAACTCGCGATTCGAAAACCCCCATTCATCGATCAGTGGTTCAGATTCCTGCACGAAGCCCCAAAATCTTTCCCGAAGTCTGCTCATTATTGCTCACCACCTCTACCTTCTGACCTGCATTCGGTACTGACCGCCTGTAATTATGCGGCTTTCCTTTAGGCGAGTACCGTTAAGTCAAGAGAAAGCGTTGGTAAGGAGCAAGCCCATCCCGGCGTTACTTCATCATGGCATCGGCATTTGCGCTTTTGGTATCCGCGGATACAGTCATAATCCAGCAGTTCAGCCACGCCCTAAGAGAACTGTCTATTTCGCCCCATGTCTGCGAAGACCTGCCTGAATCGATTCGCCTACTGACCAATCGAAAGTTCGACGCTCTTCTCGTTGATCTCCAGCTAGAGAAGGAGTCCGGAGTGATTCTGGATTTGGTTCGTCTATCTCCGTTGAATCGGACGGCGGTGACGTTTGCCATCAGCGGGAGCGATGCGGATGTTACAGCAGCTTTTCGCAAAAAGGTCGTTTTTGTCTTCGAGAGACCGGTTCCGCCCCAGTCAATCCGCCGTACACTCAGGTCTGCTTACGGATTGATCTTGAGAGAGCAGCGGCGCTATTTCCGTTGTCCGATCGCAATTCCCATCACCATCCTGCGAGAAGGCATGCTGGAGGTCCGGTGCTACAGCGTGAATATCAGCGAAGGCGGTATGGCGGTGAGTACGTCCGAGCCGCTTTGCGCTGGAGAAAACGTGCGGGTTCACTTCATTTTGCCGGACAACAAAATACCATGGGTGGCAGAATCGAGAATCTGCTGGTGGAAAGCGGGCCGTCTCGGTATTCGCTTTGTCTCTCTTTCGGAAGAGCAAACCTCTGAATTACAGAGTTGGCTCTCCAAGAAGCAGCAAGCGATACTTCCTGAGTTCGTGGCACGAACATTCCAAAAGGAAGAAAGCCCCTTGATAGCGGCCTTGGCTGATAAGAAGCAGGAATAAGGGGATCGATAAGCCGGGTCGGTCGGGGCTGAAGTAGTTCGTGAGACGAATGTCCCCCAAACCGGTTCAGCGATGGCACGTTTGCTGTGGTCGAAATGGCCTGGCAACAAATCGGTAATTGCTGTGACCTCCGGGTTCTGGATTGCCAACAGGTATGAGATTGCTCGCACTGTCTGTGGTTTGGTTTGGACAGGCGATTTAGCGATCCGTCCGAGTGCCCCGCGAAGTGCTTGTACGCGCCGATGTAAAGAGCAGGCTTTTAGAGTCGAAAGCATTTTTCGTCAGGGATGCCAAGAAAGCTTTCCTGTCCCAAATGCGATTGATTGTCGAGCAACCTGGCGAACCCTTGGGGAAGCACGGGTCGGCCAAAATAGTACCCTTGTGCTTCGTCACATTCGTGAACTTGAAGAAAGTTCAACTCCGGTTCTGTTTCTACGCCCTCCGCTACCACCCGCAATTTGAGGCTTTTTGCCATACTGATGATCGCCGCGACGAGGGTTGTCTGGTCGGGAGCGGTGGTTATTTGACGGACGAATGACTGGTCGATTTTGAGGGCGTCGATCGAAAACTTTCTAAGGTAACTCAAGCTGGAGTAGCCCGTCCCAAAGTCGTCGATCGCTA
>Ga0302325_10029174_pt1 | contig 11400 bp, 16 predicted proteins | sample Palsa_T0_2_FD_201948 | JGI IMG/M metagenome (GOLD analysis project Ga0302325, IMG submission 201948) | Peat permafrost microbial communities from Stordalen Mire near Abisko, Sweden - Palsa_T0_2 | ecosystem: Environmental > Terrestrial > Soil > Palsa > Peat permafrost | place: Sweden: Abisko... | reverse complement strand
TAAGGTGTTTTGAGAAGAAGGTTTTAGAAAAGAGGGGATAGAGATCACCCAGTACAAAGTATACCAACCAGCAATGGCTTTCAAGTTCACGGATTGGAATTCGGAGAGGATATGAGGTCTGATGTGAAGATCGTGAAGATTGTGACTCATTCCCATGGCAAAGCGAGTCCATTCACCACCTGGTGATAGAGAAAAGTGGTATCATCCATTCCCAGTCCTACCTTCCCATTTCCTCGAAATCACAAAAGGCCCCACCGAGAACCGAATCTCTAATTCTTCTCCCTAATCTCCACCAGCTCAGACACTGCCAGCCCGTCCTCCACATCCTTCGATAGAATCAGATTGCCCGTCGGCAACATATTCAGCTGATCCTCCGCACGATCCAGCCCTCTAAACTGGAACCAGAAGATCGTGCCCCCGATCGCAGAAATAACAGCCATGGCGCCATAGTTCCACACGAGCTGCGGGTCCGCGCTAACCGTTACGAACGCCTCGCCAATGGCGGCGGAGAGCGCGCTCTGGAAGAGGAACACGGACATGACGAGGGACCGCATGTTCTTCGGTGCTTTGGAGAATGCGTATTCAAGCCCCGTGATGGAGGCGAGGATCTCGGAGATTGCGATGAGCACGTAGGAGCCAGTTTGAGCCCAGACGTTGATGTCAACAGGCGCACACCCGTCGGCGGAGGCGTTGCTGCCGCATTCGGATTTCTTGTAGATGTAGGCTTGGATGACGGCCGCCCAGATCATGGCCATGGAGCCGGTGTAGAAGCCCCAGGTGATCTTATTGATGGGTGTGAAGTTCCAGCGCATCTTTCGGAGCCAGGGCCAGATGAAGAGGTCGCAGATGGGAATGAGAATGATGAGGGCGAAGGGGTCAAGGTTCGAGAGGACATCGTTGGGGAGGCTGTTCAGGGTCATGACCGCCGCTTAGGAGGTCAGGTTGTTGTTGAGTTGGTTGTAGGTGAGCCAGTACAGGGGATACCAGAGGAAGACTTCGCAAGCTGCGAAGCCACGCTTGACTTCGTCGACCCAGGCGTCGTCGAACGTCATCCAAGATGGCCGGATTTCGACCGGGATGTGAGATGGCTTGACATTCTCCCAGAAGGTGCCATCGTTCAGGCGTTTGTATGTGCTGACTGGATTCAACGACCATCGGCCTTTGTTGGCAAGAAGGAAGATTGCAGTGGCTTTTCCGAGGACAGAGCCACTTGGTGGTGTACGGACGTATCTTTTGCGGCCCCACAAGGCGACGAGGGGACATAAGCAGAGGAGAATGGTGGGAAGAAGATAGGCAAGCCAGTATCCGACCCACTTCTCAGCATACACCATTCCGATCTGACCAACGAGAGCGCCGATGTTGATAAAAAGGTAGAAGTAATGATAGACTCTGGATTGTGTCACCGTAGGGTCGACAATGACGCGCTCGCCGGAGGGGAGTTCTCGAGTAACCATTTTGGTCAGAGGCAATTGCTCCGCGATGAGCGGCGATATGTTAGACTTGAAGGTGCCAGTACCGACGCCCATGATGATCAGACCAATCAAGAAGCAGGCGAGCGAGTTATTCGGATGGGTGATGACGAGGGGAGTGGCAGAAACAACCAGAATGATATGTCCAGTAATGGCAATTGCAAGAGCCCAGCAAATGGTCTTGTATCGTCCAAGGTAGGTATCTGCAACATATGCGCCGAAGAGTGGCATAAGGTAGACCCAGAATTGATTGAATGTTCCAATTCCAGTCGAAGCTCTTTGCTTGAAGTTTAGGGCACCGGATTGGCCATCGTGACCAGCTCCTGTGCGAGAGCCATCGGGGAGAGGTTGCTGGATGAAGTTGGTGACTGGCAATTGTTAATTGACTATTTTTCAGTTGAAGAGGATATTTTAACTTACAAACTACCGTAGTTCCATAATACGAGAAACGTTCGCACAGTTCCACGAAGGCGAGAGCAAATGCCTTCCATGGAACTCTGTCCGAGACTCGACGAAGCGTATGCAACTCTTCCTCAGTTGGCCACTCGCCGGGATCATTGTCATAGTAATCAGTGCCATCGCGTCCATGTTGATGGGGATGAGGAAGTCCGGTGGGCTTGCCTTCATACACGAGAGGGAGTTCTGTCGCATGGTCGGCTGAGGGACCTTCGTGCTTGTAGTCTGGAGGGAGAGCAAGAGATGGGCCAAGCTTTGCGCCCATGGCAGCATCATCGATATTGGTAGGCATTGCTCACAACTTGGATTGGTGCTATTGATGGCAAGTAGAGGTGCGAAGGTGCGAAGATGCGAGGGTGGGAGCGTGTGTGTTACTCTGTGATATCGTTTTCGGATGTGGTCAGGCGATGAAGCTTTATATGCTTCCGCTCCAACCCTTTGGATGCAGGATCCCGCGGCCACCATTATCATTCACCCATGCCATGGTAAAAATGAGGTCCTGGCAACTTGCACATCCCAATAATCAACACCGACAGCGTGGCGATCTCCTATGTCCTTCATTCCCAGCTGCCAGAATGATCCCACAATGGTGGCCTTCGGTCGAGCCGTTGATCAGTCCTGCGCCGCTAGGGAGGGTTTCCCTGCCTTTCCGGACTTAGTGAGAATAGATCACTAGTAAATGGTGAAGCTATCCTGGGGAGTCTCGATACGGTGGAGATCCTAATGAGGAAGCTACAAGCAATCTAGCAGAGAGGCGCAAAGATTTGGGGCTAGAAGGACCGAAGAAAGGGCTGCTCTAAGACTAATCAGATCTTGGCGTTCAGCCACAGCGACATCCGTTACGGTTATCAATGGCAGTTGAACAAGCTTAAGGAAATTCCAAGCCAATTGGAACACCGAGTCGATGCGATGGATGGCGGGGTTTGTGCAACACCACGACCAAAACTTTCGAGATACTCTAGCCAAGAGTGTGGAAGTTTGCCGTCCTGTTCTTCTCTGTGCAGGTAGGTAGATAAAGGATTGGGTGATGATTCGGTGGAAACTTCACCTTGGCAATATATTATATATGGTGTTGCACAGGCACACGACCCCTATGATGCATGTCATATGAGTATGGGAAACAACCAAGAACTTGATCCTGTGTTTGTATTGAGTGAAAATGAAAAATGCTTTCCGCCGTTGAAGATAAGAGAAGAAGCAAAGAAAATTGAATACTTCACAAACGATCCGAAATTACATCGGAGATGCAAGCTGTTTGATAGTTTTCCTCAGCATAGCAGCACTGCGGAGCACCAGGTAGAGGACGCCGGCTGAAAAGCTCTTAGCTCGTGAGTGCAAAGGCGGGGAAGAAACATGGTCGCGACCGGAAGGTAATGTGGGATGCTCAGGATGGATTGCGCCAAGCCAGCAAGAAGAAGACTTGATCGCAGTGCAAAGCTTCTCTCTCCATTAAAGGATTGTCTTGTCGTTCCAGGACGATTCGAACAGCGGATTCGCCACGATGTCGGACGGAGAAGCCTTTTCTGGAAGATTTCGATGGAGTAACAGAATAGAGTGCAATGCAATGCACTATAACGATCGTCATTCTGTGAGACCGCGAATATGCGAGTGCGGTATTGAGAAGATTGAAGACTTGAGCAGTCGTCCCCGGTCCTCGTGAACGATAAAAGCAGTGAGCCGAGGAGAGAGCAGCGCAGTGAAACATTTGGGGGAGGCATGACGGTGAGGGCTGGGAGCTGGCTTGAACGAGGAAAAGTTTTGGCGCTCGACGCCGAGGTTTGCCCCCGGCCAGCCCGTTGAACGCCATCCTTCGAATTCCGTGATTCTCATTCAGGACCAAGGCGAGTGCCGCTTGGCGAAAAGCCTTCATGACACAAAATAGGAAGGTGGTTACAGATCATCGACGTTGGAATAGAAATCAGGAGCAATGAGCGGGAAAGATTTGTCTTCGACTTGATGAGACTTCCTGAGCGGCGGAATAAGCAGCGTGGGGGAAGTGGAGTGATACCGTATTACCGGTAGTTTTAATCCGAGCTCCGAAGCGATTTTGTGAACACCGAGCGGCCTTTGACATTATTTGCCCGGACTCAGAACTCAGACAAGAGCAAGAGGAACTACCATCTTCTCTTGTTTGCAAGTTCGTCTGATCTGGAAGATATGAGCCGAGCCGAGCCGAGCTGAGAGAGAAATACTTAGGGAACAAGAATCCGGCAAAGATGAAGTATCGTGATCGTTGGCTCTAACTGCTTTCCATTAGGAGGCACCGGAGCATCACATGACGTTGGGCACGTGAATATGCGCGCAGTTGGAGGATACAGAAAGAGCAATCCTAAACCAGCTGTCGGCGAAGCACTCTTAGCTGTGTGTCTCTACCTAGGTATATCTCTCCGTCAGCTGCTCAAGACGTCTAAGTTGTCATCATGTGATCAGCGCTGTTGACTGAGTGCCGCTTATGTAAGATTAATCGCTCATCTAGAAGTCACCACAGTCAACCTCACACATCGTCAAAGTCCGCTCTCACTAACTACGCGATATTCCCAGGATGGAATACCCTTTAGCTTCTCTGACATCTCCAGGACTATTCGACCAACATGAAGTGGTAACGCCAGCTCTGTCGTCCTCGGCGCAGGCTCCGCAAAAAAGAAATCGGACACAGCTCAGTTGTACACAGTGCCGCCATGCTAAGTTGAAATGTGATCGACAGAAGCCATCTTGCTCCCAATGCGTGAAGAAGGGAAGAGCCTCCCTATGTACATTTCTGTCTCCTGCTGCTCGACGGAAACCTACTGTGAGTATGCAAAATCGACTGAAGCATCTCGAGGGCCTGGTCAAAAATGTCATGACGGGGCAGAATCTCGTCAACGACAAGGAGCGCTACAGCAGGGGCTTGGACACCTTGGCCACCACGAATGGTAACCCTATGCCTGATGTGGCTCCCAACAACAAAGAAGCTGGAGCGATGTCCTCGGGATCTTCGGACAAGGTCCTTCTTGGGTCAACCGAATCGACGTATGTCGGAGCCACTCATTGGGCTGCAATTCTAGAAGATGTGAGGCTCTTGCCATTTATGCCGAAAATCACTGATCAGCTCTAGATTGATGAAATAAAAAGTTATCTGAACGAAGAGCTCGACGAGGATGACGAAAACGAAAAGCTCAAGTCCTATACATCACTGATTTTCAATGCTCAATCACCCACCTCAAAGGCTGAACTTCTTGCAACTTTACCCCAACGGCAAATGGTAGATCTTCTCGTTTCTCGATACTTCAATTCTAACAGCCCCGCATTGCGTAAGTCATGAAAAGAGGCGCCAGCGACAAACCTGTGTTAATCCATATTCAGATATCCTGCACGGACCGACCTTCCAGAGAAATGTACGTCAAATTTGTTTCCCCTTAGATTCTACCAGCAGTATCTATCTTAGCCTGACGCATATCGAGTGAGACGCCTCTTTTAGATATCCGAAACCCCGCTGCAGGAGTATTTGCAGCGCTGGCAATCATGATTATCTCCTCTTGGCCATCCACCCACTGCTCCAAAGTCTACTTTCATCCACGTTCATTATTTTCAATTCTTGATTGGAATAAAAAAAATATTCCAACTTCCAGCCACTGCACAGTCTTTCTTCCCCACCATCGCTAATTTTACCTTAGTATCGAAAATTCTGGGCAGATCCTGAGGGGACTCCTATCATTTTCCTGGGTTTATTGTATTCAACAATGATAATTGCGACCTGTGCCGCGCTAGGGGCTGGTGAAGAGACCCCGCAAAACGATGGGAGCCCAACAGAAATGATCAGAACCTATCGTGAGTGTTGCGTACAATGCTTGGTTCTTTCAAATTACACGAAGCCTGGCCCTTATACGCTGGAAACTCTCTTCATTTATATGGAGTCAGAGTTTCTCCTTAACAAAGATGACCAAGTTCAATCATTTCTCTTGGTAGGTAATGCCACTCGTCTTGCTTTACGCATGGGCCTTCATCGCGATTCGACAAAGGTTGGAGGAAATATCACCCCATTCCAAGGAGAAATGAGACGCCGACTATGGCATCATTTACTTCAGATTGACCTGCTTTCCAGTTTCCATATTGGGCTGCCGGGGATGATCCCAACCGTGGAGAGTGACACACTCCTACCTAGCAATCTGCGAGACGAAGAATTTGGCGAAGATTCTGCAGAGTTGCCCCCATCCCGACCCGACTCGGAAATCACACCCGCCTCATACATGATTTGCAAGAGCAGGTTATGTCAAGAGGCGGGAAAGATCGTTGCTCTGGCGAATCGTTTGTCGCTTCCTGAGTACGTGGAAATCATGAGATTAGATAGCCTTCTTGAAACTGCTTACCAGAAAGTACCTCCAGCTTTTCGTCTCGACTCAGCAGGATCATCGATAACAGATTCGCCTAGTGTAACTATCAAACGTTTTAGTATCGCCATGTTGTATCAGAAGGGCAGGTGTATGTTGCACCGAAAACATCTCATGCGAGCGGAGAAAAATCCGGATTTCGGATTCTCCAAGCGTGCCGGTTTGGATGCCGCGATGGAGATTCTGCGCTATCAATCAATGATACACGAGGCAGCTCTTCCTGGAGGTCTCCTTTCTCGTGATCGATGGTTCTTGTCCTCTTTGTCAATGCACGACTTTCTTCTAGCAGCGATGATAGTTTATCTGCACCTCTTTCGGGGAGGTAGAAAGACCCACACTAACAGTCAACTCACCAAGGAACAAAAGGAGAGGATAATTGCTCTCGAGAAGTCACGCGCAATTTGGAACGAAACGTGGAGCAACTCAGCAGAGTCGAAGAAGGCGTCAGTGGTACTTAGCATTATGCTGAACAAGGTACACTCTAAAATCAGAGCCGAGCTATCGCTAAGCTACCCGGCATGTGCTCCCGAAGAAACAAGGCTTGGAAGACTCTCGAGTCTCTCATTGAATAGTAAGGGAACATTCAGCTAAACGGAATTGACAACTAAATTGCTAAGGATCCGCAGGTCAATCGGTCTTACACGGCCAGGATGTCGATAGTCTCCTCCCAACCGGATCCTGGGTCCCAGGTGCAACCGAAAATGTGACACCTTCTTCAGGGCTTGAAATGCCACTCGGATTTGACTTTGACTCGGCAGAAATGGGGCCTCTAGGTGCTATGTTTGATGTGCCGAACGACTTTGATTGGGTATGTCACTATTTTCACCATACAACTCAATTGTTTCTGAGCTCTCAAACTGAAAGTGCACAGGAAATGTTTGATAACCAACTTCTACCGCGAGACGTTACTGAGCAGAATTGGCCTGACCTCATGGAAGACTTTTCAGCTGGGAATAATGATTATTACAATGTTTGAAGCTACTCATGATCATCCGAAATACAAATAGTACCCAACTAGGCCTACACTTTACAAAAACGACTTGATCTCTTTATCACAATAGTCGAAGAATTTGTCCGCGGCTCCAGTTCCGCCTTCGCTCCTACTTTTGAGACCATCTTCAAGTTCCTTTGGCAGGGACGCCTTTCGGCCCCACGCCATCAAGTGTCCTCCATTTTCCTTCGCGGTAACTTCGGGCGAGAATCCAGCGTACAGCTCCGAGTATGCTCCATAAACACATGGTTTGAATATGACGCTCTGAGAAAGAGGAATATTAGCAAATTCCTCGACTGCGACTAATGGATATGATTGTCGTACCATAAGTACGCGCTGCGGGAGACTCCAATGTCTCTGCAACTCTGTCTTCATTAATCCCGGGTGGAGGCTCTGCTCACTCATCAGCGCAAGCCCACCGATCCAGAAACTTTCGACTTACAACACTCAATATTCCATGCTCACCCAGACGTTTCGCAAACTTATCCGCAAGCCAAGCATCTCCAATCTTGCTTTGCATATAATTCGCCATGAACTTCGTCAAGACCACCGGCGTCCCATCAGCATGGAACGATATGCCTCCAGGCGACAGACCACCAGCATGCAAAAGTGAAGTAACCCACACCATCCGCACACTCCCAACAGGTGTTCCCGCCGCAGTCGCAGTTCGAATGAAGATCGGCTCAAGGAGGAGGGTCATAAGATACGGCGCCAAGCAATTCGTTCCGAATTCAAGATCGTGGCCCTATCAAACCCACTCATCAGCTCAATCGCCATACTCAAGCTTGTTATATCAACTCACCAACTTATCTTTTGATCCCGCCGGCGGCGTCATAACAGCCGCATTATGCACCAAGACATCCAGCCTCCCCTCCCTCTTCAAAAACCCCTCCACAGCACCCCTCACTGTCCCTAAATCCGCCAAATCAATAACCATACTCTCCAACTTCCCCTTCCTGCCGCCCTCCCCTCCTTTGCCCACATTCTCCGTCTGTTCCAAGATCTTCGAAATCGCGCCCTCGCACCGAGCAGTGGAGCGCGCTGCAATGTACACGGTTCCACCTGCCAGGTAGAGGATTCTCGCAAGCTCGAAACCAACACCGGAGGCAGCGCCTGTGATGATGAAGACGCGTCCTGTTTGCGAGGGGAGGGTCTTGTCTGTGAATCTTGGGGCGGGTGGGAACATGGCTGAGAGGGTGGAGATGGGCGCCATTTTCGAGTGTTTGTGTGCAGATTTGAGTTTGATTTTCGTTGGACCAAAGATTTCAAGCGCTCGCTATGAATTTTGCTTTCCTTGTCTTCAGGTTTGACTAGAGAAAATTCTACAGTAGGATGCGAGAAAGAAAGCTATCAGAGAGTTTATATACCAACCGTCCCCGAAAGACAAGACTTCAAAAAACATTCGCAAGCACGCTGCCTACGGTACAAGAATAGCATATCTCCGAACCCATTTGTCATATCCCAACCCTTTCGGATATTCGAAATCCTCTGAAATGAGCTGTTGTTACGGTTCAGGGTTGAAGGGGAGGGCTATGTCCGTCCGGAATAAGGTTTTTCCTAAGAGCGAAACGAAGGACCGATGGCACGTGCCCAACGCTCCTTAACCTCTCTCGAATATCAAGGTCGTTTTGTTAGGGAATGAATGATGGGGGAAATACAAAGAATGGCTAAATATTATATGTAAAAATAATTAAATAGGCTAAACTTCTAAAGATGCTATTGGTATTAACGCATTTCTTACTTCTCTAGTAAGAAATTCTTCAAATCTAGGATATATGTTTGCATCAGCGAGTATAAGCAGCATTTTCCACGAACGGATCAGGCTCTTCGCTCAAGATCTCCGAGATAATCTTCTGAGACGAAGCCACAGTCATCTCCTCCATAACAACCACATTCCACATCCGAAACACATTATTCTTTACCTGCCGCAACTCCGTCGCCTTAGCATCCTGCTCTGTCCTCGATCTTCTCACCAACGCTTCGCTCGCCGCCAACAACTGCACACAGCGCCCAATATCAACCAATGGGTACACAGTGGCACGGCTGCCCTGATCCTTTATCCGCTTATGCATATTGCAGAGTTCAGCAACCGCATACAGCGCCACACTCCCAAGCAGAACCTCACCGGCCAAGCCCTCATCAAACACAAGCTTCTCCGCTCTCCTCAATAGTTCCACCGTCCCAGGTCTCAAAATATTCACCCCCCCCCCCTGAAACCCCACATACACTTTCTGCGCCCTGATCGGCCTTGCACTACTCGGTCCATCAATCCCCAACGCCTTCGCCGAAAAGTCCGGCGCAACAGGCATCCCGCTCATCCCACAATACCAACCCTGCTTCAGCATCCGCCTCCTCCTATCACTCACCTCCCTAAACCCCGGGTCCGCACACGCGCGGCACTTGCAGCTAAAGCCGTAAACATACCGCAAGTACGCATTCCTTTCCTCGCCAGTCTTATACATGAAATCCTCCCCGTAACAAATCGTGACCTCCTCCCCTTTCTCAATGCCTTTGGTCGAGTACAGCTCCATCCTCTCTTTCTGGAAGTTCGCATGGTATTCCGCGTTCGGGAGGCAGGAATGGTTGATCCGTGACAGATCGAGGAAGATGGCGCTGAGGGGGTTGCGATCCTTGACGGGGTCGAAGAGGAATGCATTCGTTTTCCAGATCCGCATTTCCCTTGTCTGGAAAGGGCGCGCGCCTTCGTGCAATGCGTTGAAGCGAGCGCGGATGGAGGGGGGGCATAAGGCGCGTTGCTTTTGCGATGGAGGCGGATTCGAGGGGGGCGTTGTGGGGTTGGGAGTGGGCGGTGGCGGCGGGGGACTCGGTAAAGAGGATAGTGTAGGCAGATGTCTTTTGTGGCGATGGTGCCGAAGCCTTTTCCTTCTATGGGGACGATCTCTAGGTATTCTGAGATTCGGCGTGCTGGGGACGTTTTGGTAGTTGAGGGCTGGTTGGTAAGGAGGGAGTGAGCAGGGAAGCAGCTGACGGGGTCGAAGATGGCTCGGGATGCCATTTCGAGGAGCTGCGTGAAGAGGTTTGAGGGACTCATTGATGATTCGGGATGTTGGCAAGAATGACAAAGGAGAAAAGGGTAGTTGAATTGTAATTGTTTCCCTCTCTGCTGGATGCCTTTTGCTTTTCTGCTGAGGATTAGGTAACTTGTGTAACTCGATCACGATCGCGTCGATGTGCTTTTCATGCTCCAACACACCACATTATGATTTATCAAATTACTCATTGTCCCTCTTCCAATGTCGGCCCGTTCGCATCCCATAGGAGTCGAGGACGCCTAAGAGAAAGTGAGCAGTGTTTCTCGATGGGTGGGCCGACTCTGGGTAATCCGGCCCATTAAACCCAGCCCGACGGGTATGGATCCTGGTTTTATTTAATTGGATAATTACCCAATGGGTATGGATGATAGTCTCTCTTAATTGGATAATCCATTTAATTATAAGGTAGTATAATTATGATAGGTATACCTCGTGAAAAGCCTAAAAATTCGCTTTAAGCTTCAAGAATTCTTGTATTTAAAAGCTACATAATCCCTTAATTTGTTTAATTTATTAATATCTCTCTCTTAATTTTTGTTCCTTTTTTGTCACAAGAAAATTTATAGCAAATTTATAAAAATTCTTATGTATTTTATAGCTTTATTTATTATGCAGATCCATTGGATATCTATATCCAGCCTGTTTCTTGTGAAATATAATGGTTTGGGCTGGATTGAGATCTAATTTACACGGACTGGGTAGGGATGACCTCAATCATCCGGCCCAAACCATCCATCAAGAACGCTGAAGTGAGTCTTGCAGTCGATGAAAAATGCCCGAGAAATTTATCTTAGATGAGCTTTACAGACATGTCAGAGAACTGAAAATCCACTCAGCTTCTTCAAAAGACTGTTCCTAGTTGCTCTCGGGGTTCCACCGCCGTCCTCCCTTTATGGGTTGGTCGTTGAAAAGGGGACTGAATTGGGAACCTCGCTTAGAGGGCTGTTCCAATTTATTCACCAAATGCGGATTTGACAAATGCAACGCCTAAATAATTTGGCCAAAAACCACCCACTTTAGCCAATAAATCGCATTTGACTAATACATTAAGACTTTCACCAAGA
>Ga0302325_10029173_pt1 | contig 11400 bp, 12 predicted proteins | sample Palsa_T0_2_FD_201948 | JGI IMG/M metagenome (GOLD analysis project Ga0302325, IMG submission 201948) | Peat permafrost microbial communities from Stordalen Mire near Abisko, Sweden - Palsa_T0_2 | ecosystem: Environmental > Terrestrial > Soil > Palsa > Peat permafrost | place: Sweden: Abisko... | reverse complement strand
AAATCCGGCGTGATAGTGCGCTTCGACCGCTTGGGTGATCGTCTTGTCCATGATCTCGAGCGCGGTCGGCACGATTCCCGCGCCGATGATCGCGGAAACGGCTTCCGATGCGGCCTCGACGTCGCCAAACGAGGCGAGCGCAACGCGGATCGCGCGCGGAGCGCGCAGCAGACGAAGCTCGATCGCGGTGATGATGCCGAGCGTGCCTTCACTGCCGACCATGACCGCACTGAGATCGTAGCCGGGCTCCTCGCCGGACACGCGCACGACTTCACCGGCATCGTCCACGAACTCGAGGCCGAGCACGTGATTGCTCATCGAGCCGTACGAGAGCGCGTGCGGTCCGCCGGCGTTCGTTGCGACGTTGCCGCCGATCGTCGAAATCTTTTGACTCGAGGGATCGGGTCCGAAAAAGAGTCCCGAGGGTTGCGTCGCCGTCGAAAGCTCGAGATTGATCAAACCGGGCTGAACGCGAGCGCGCCGGTTGCCCACATCGATTCCGAGGATGCGATTCATGCGCGCGAACGAAACGACGATGCCGCCTGCGACGGGCGTCGCGCCGCCGCACAATCCCGTTCCCGCGCCGCGCGCGACGATCGGTTCCCCGCACTCCCGCGCGATGCGCACGACCGCGCTGACTTCACGGGCGTCCTTCGGTAAAACGGCGGCACTGGGAAGACTCGCTTCGCTGTACGCATCGAACGCGTACACGGAAAGATCTTCAGGCTCGCAGCGCACCCCTTCGGCACCGAGTGCGTCGGTCAGACGCTGGTGCAGGCCCGAGGCCGTCGCCGTCTCCATGTTCGGGGCTACGGAAGCCGTCGGGATTGTTCCTGGAGCATCGTCTACGCCGCCTCTTGAGGATAGAGCAAGTAGGGCGCGCGCAGCGTAGCAAAAGCACGTTCGCCGGGAATCCACTGCCGCAGAATGTCTTCGACGCCGGCGCCTTCCAGCAGGCTGTGGCGCAACGAATCCGTGCCCCAGTCTTTGTCGAGTCCCGCGGCGTTATGGATCGAGATCGCCGAGGGAGCGATCTTGCGCACGGCCACAAGTATCTCGACGGCGGTGCGCACGGCGCGAAAAGTGTGCCGGTTGACGACCACGAGTTCAACGCCGGTTAACGTTTGGCCGGTCCAAAATCCCGAGAGTGGTGTCCAAGCGGCGGGGCGGAAGAAAATGCCGGGCACGTTGCGCGCGTTGAGCGTCTCGGCCAAACGCGCGCCGTCGAGTCCGAGCGCTCCCGCGTATTTGAAAGGCTTGGTGAACCCGGTGCCGTTGTTGATGCCGGCCGCATCGATCAGACCGGTCGCGGGATAGACGAGCGTCGTGTCCCACTCGGGAATGTTGGGCGACGTCTGCACCCAAAACAAGCCGGTGTCCGGCCAAAACATCGCGCGCGTGTAGCCGCGCATCGGCACGACGCGCAGCGTGCAACCGATGCCGAAGTGCTCGTTGAAGAGCCGCGCAAGCTCACCGACCGTCATGCCGTGGCGGACGGGAATCGGATAGAGTCCGATAAAGGACGAGTAGGCCGGCTCGAGGACCGGGCCTTCGACGATCGCGCCCGAGATCGGATTTGGCCGGTCGAGCACCCAGACTTCCTTGCCCGCGCTCTTGGCGGCTTGCATCACCGAGGCGAGCGTCCAAATGTAGGTGTAGGCGCGATCGCCCACGTCTTGGATGTCGAAGAGCAAAACGTCGACGTCTTCCAGCATCTGCGCGCTCGGCTTACGCGTCGCGCCGTAGAGGCTGTAGACGGGGAGCCCGCTGCGCTCGTCGACGTAGGACGGAACGTAGGTGCCCGCCGGCCGGTCGCCGCGGAAGCCGTGTTCGGGTGCGTAGATCGCTTTGAGGCAAATCTGCGAATTCCGCCGGATCGCGTCGACGATCGATTCCAACTGCGAGGTGACGCCCGTTTGATTCGTCACGGTGCCGACGCAGCGACCCTTCAGGTCGCGCCACGTCTCGCTCAAAAAAACGTCGTCACCCAGGGTAATGTTGGCGGGCGGCAGTGCTGCCGCCGCTACCCGTTGCGCCGGCAAAGAAACCGCCGCGAGCGGCGCGGCGCCTACGAGCTTGAGAAGGGTGCGACGCTGAATTCGGAGCCTACTCCCGGACGATGGGGTTGGCCAGTGGTTTCGCGAGCCGTTCGAGTTTGCATGCAATTCGAAGAAGATCCCAAGTGCTAAGTGAATTCTGGTTTGCTGGTTTGCGGAATGAGGCCGGCCGCCGCCGCGAGCTCGAAGAGCGCAGTTATGGCGGCCAGGCCATCGTCGCCGACGTCGCGCGAATACTCGTTGACGTAGAGCGCGATGTGGGCGCGCATGACGTTTTCATCCATTTCGAAAGCGTGTTCGCGCACGTACGGCGCGACGGTTGCGCCGTTTGCATTTGCGAAGTCGAGGCTCGAGCGGATCGTTTCGTCGATTTTCGCAAGCGCCGCGGGCTCGAGGTCCCGGCGCGCGAGGATCGCACCGAGCGGAATCGGATAACCGGTCTCGCGCTCCCACCATTCACCCAGGTCTTCGACTTTCGCGAGGCCGGCTTGCTGGTAGGTGAAGCGTGATTCGTGGATGATCAGGCCTGCGTCGACGTCTCCATTCGCAACCGCGTCGACGATCCGATCGAAGCGCATCGGAACCGCGTCGATCGGACGCTGCAGCGCAAGGCGTAGCAACAAATACGCCGTTGTCATCTGACCCGGAATCGCGATGCGCGCGTGCGCGCGAAACGCTTCGAGCGGCGCGGCGCCTCCGTCGGGGCGCGGGCGGCTCACGACGAGCGGACCGCAGCCGCGGCCGAGCGCCCCACCCGCGCGTAGAATGCGGTAGCGCTCGAGCAGATAGGGAATCGCGCCGTAACTGACCTTCGTCAACGCATGGCGTCCGTTAAGCGCCGCTTCGTTCAGCGCTTCGACGTCGTCGAGCACCACCGTGACCGGCGGCGCGCCTTCGAGCAAACCGTTGGTCCAGGCCGCGAAGATGTACGTATCGTTCGGGCAGGGCGAATAGGCCAGGGAAAGCGGTTCGGCGGAGGTCACTCCCGGCTCGACCCGAGCGCATCCAAAATCGTTTCGAGTGCGCCGACCGTCGCGCGCGAGCCGGCGCGAAAATCCCACGCGCTTTCGGCGCGGTCGCCCACGTAGTTCGAGATGCCGCGCAGCTCGAGCGCCGGAACGCCTGCGAGTTCGCTCGCGCGCAGAACGGCGAAGCCCTCCATCGACTCGACGCCCGGCGCGTACGTTCGCGCGAAGCGCTCACCGGTGGCGCGCGTCGTCGTCACCGCACTTACGGTGAGCCCGCGAACCGTTGAGAGCCCCAGTCCGGAACAACGTGCGAGCAGCCCGGCATCCGCAAAGGCGCGATCGGTGATCTGCGCGCCGTCCGGCAGAGCGAACTCGCCGCCGCCTTCGAGACCGAAGTCGGCCATGATCTCTTCGCCGACGACGAGTGCGTCGCCGACACGCGCGACGCCGGGAAAGGCGCCTGCTATGCCGGCGTTCACCACGGAGTCGTAGCTATCGCGGGCGAGTTTGCGCGCCACGCTCGAGGCGGCTTCGACCGGGCCGACGCCGCAGGAAAAAACCTCGACGTCCTTCCGCGGAGGCAAACCGCGCAGCTCCGCGAGCAGCGCGCAGACGACGAGGATCAATCGATGCGAGCGCGCCGCGGGGCGAGCCGAGCCTGCAGAACCGCGACGATCCAGAGCGGGCCGACGAGCAAATGCTGAATGTTGGTGAGGAAGGCCGGGCTCTTGCCTTCGTAGGCGTGACCGACGAATTGGAAGATCCAACCTACGACGAACATCCCGACGGCAACCGGCCAGCTCACGAACAGCGAAACGAAATAGAGCACGACAAGAAGCGCAACCGCACCAAGCGCCGCGAAGCCGGCTAAGCGGAAGTAGTAGATCGAGACCGCGACGAGCGCGAGCATGGCCAGATCGACCGGTCCGGCGTGCGCGAGCCGCATGAGCGCGACGATCGCCAGGACGATCAGCGGGATGCCGATCTCGTGGCACACGAGGTTGCGCTTGTCGCGGTGATACGTGCCGTATTCGGCGAGCAGCGGGAGATCCAACATGCTTTGGTTCCTAACGAATTCCGATGAATTTGTGCGTTTGCAGCGAGAGACGGTAGCGAGCTGGTTCGGCTTGTGCGGCTGCGAGCGCGAGCGCGACGTTGGCGGCCTTGTTCCCCTCGGGCTGCAGAAATACCGTCATCTTTCGCTCGCCGAACGCCGCCAGCCACTCGTGGGGCACGCGTCCGTCGACGATCAGCTTGACCTCGTTTGCGCGCGCCGCCATATCGGGATGAAGCCGCTCCTTGGGCGAGACTGTCAGCCACACGGCGTCGGGTAACTCGACCGGGATCGTGCCGTTCGATTCGACGTGCACCCGCCGCCCGTCGGCTATCAGTGCCGCGATCAAGTCCGAGCTTTCGGTCTGCGCGAGCGGTTCGCCGCCGGTCAGGACGACCATCGGGCAGTCGCCGCCGAGTTCCCGCACCTGCGCGACCAATTCCGCCGGCGAGGCGAACGAGCGCAACGAGTAGTCGGTATCGCAAAAGCGGCAGTTCAGATTGCAGCCTGCAAGACGCACGAAGACCGCCGGCGTTCCGGTCCACGTCCCTTCGCCTTGGACGCTGTAGAACAGCTCAGCGACCCCGAGCATCTCCCTCGCGCACGACCGCACACGCGGTCGGCGTTTCCCACACGACGATCTCCGTCAAACCGCGCAGACGCGTGACCAGCTCGGTCCAAATCCACAGTGCGATGTGTTCGGCGGTTGGATTGGGCATGACGTCGTTCAGCGACGAGTGATCGAGCCGGTCGACCACGGCCGGTCTCACGACGTTCGAAATCTCATCGAAGTCGACGACCATGCCGCGCGCGGGCCCGTCGCTTTGCAACGGGCCTTCGACGGCGACTTCGAACCGGTACGAGTGTCCGTGCAGCCGGCTGCACTTGCCGGGATGGTGCGGAAGTACGTGCGCCGCCTCGAAGCGGAACAGCTTTCGAATCTGCGTCAGAGCACCGTCGCGCCGCGGGCCATAGCCTCCAAGCGTTTCTTGAGATCGACCAGGAAGCCGCTGGCGATCGCGCCGTCGACGACACGATGATCGAGCGAGAGGCAGACGTTCATCATCGAGCGCACGGCGATCGCGTCGTCGGCGGTGACGATCGGACGCTTGACGACCGCCTCCATCGTGACGATGCCCGCCTGTCCGCCGTTGATGATCGGGGCCGACAGGATCGAACCGTTTGCGCCGGTGTTGTTGACGGTGAACGTTCCGCCGCTCAGATCGTCCGCGCCAAGCTTGCCCGAACGCGCTTTTTCGATGAGCTTTCCCGCCGCGACGGCCAGGCCGCCGATCGAGTATTCGTCGGCGTTGCGGATCACGGGAACGATCAAGTTGCTTTCGAGCGCGACGGCGAGGCCGATGCTGATTTCTTTATTGACCGCGATGCCTTCGTCGGTGAAGCGCGCGTTCATCAGCGGGAAGGCACGCAGCGACTGAACGACCGCGTAGACGAAGAAGGGCAGCAGCGTCAACGAGTAGCCCTTCTCGCGCTGGAACTTTTCTTTTTCCGCCGAGCGCAGGGCCCAGAGTTTGGTGACGTCGACCTCGACCATGGTCCAGGCGTGCGGCGCCGTTCGTTTCGATTCGAGCATGCGCTGCGCGATGATCTTGCGCGCCTGCGTCAACGGGATCAGATCGCCGGGAGCCGCCGCTGCGTAGCTCGGTTTCGCGCCCGGAGGGCGCGGCGGGCTCGCGGCCGCTGCGGCGGCCTTCGCCTGTGCCGCCGGCTCGAGCATGATCGTGGCTGCCGCGACGGCGGCCGGCCCTTCGCGGCCTGCCGCAGCGAGGATGTCGTTGGCAGTGATGCGTCCGCTCGTTCCGGTTCCGCGGATGCCGGTCAAGTCGACGCTGTGTTCGCGCGCGAGACGCCGGACCGCCGGTGAGACGCGCCGCAGAATGTCGGGCGCGTTGAGGTGGCCGTTCCCGTTGCGCGACGAACCGTTGGAGGGAGCGAAGCTGTGGCCGGGGACCGGCTCGTCGGCACCTTGCCGATCGGCTTCGCGGCGCAGGAGCACTTCGCGCGCATCGAGCGCGGGTTGTGAGGCTCGTGGCGGTGGTTGGAACGGCGGTACTTCGGCGGGTTGCACGGTTGCCGGACGTGGTGCGCTTTGCGGCGCGGCGGTCGCGGCACCGACTTCGTCGATGATCGCGATCGGGGCGCCGGTCGGAACCGTCTCGCCTTCTTTGACGATCAGCTCGCGAATGATGCCGCTGACGGGCGCGGGAACTTCCGCGTTGACTTTGTCGGTCGAGACTTCGACGAAGGATTCATATTTCTCGACGCTATCGCCGACTTTCTTGAGCCATTGCGCGACCGTGCCTTCGGTGACGGTTTCGCCCAGCTGCGGCATCGTGATGGTCGTCGCCATCAGAACGCGATCATTTCGCGCATGGTGTCGGCCATACGGGTTGTCGAGATCATGAACTCTTCCTCGAGCGGCAACGCGTACCCCATGGCGGGGACGTCGGGGCCGCACAGACGCTTGATCGGCGCGTCGAGATCGAAGAAGGCATCTTCGACGACCATCGCGCTGATCTCGGCGCCGATTCCGCCGAACTTGTTGTCTTCGTGAATGATCAGAAGTTTGCGCGTCTTTTTCACGCTGGCCAAGATCGTCGTGCGGTCCATCGGCCGGATCGAGCGCAAATCGATGACTTCGACCGACAGGCCTTCGGCGGCGAGCTTTTCGGCCGCTTCGAGCGCTTGGTGCACGTAGAGTCCGTAGGAGACGACGCTCAGGTGCGTGCCCTCGCGCTTGACGTCGGCCTTCCCAATCGGAATCGAGAAATGTCCCGTGGGAACCGGTCCCTTGACGAGCCGGTACGTTTTCTTGTGCTCGAGGAACAGCACCGGGTCGGGATCCTCGATCGCTGCGGTCAGCAAACCTTTGATGTCTGCCGGAAAGGAGGGCGCGAGAATCTTGAGACCTGGGACGTGGTAGAAGAGCGCCTCGATCGAGACCGAGTGCGAGAGCGCGCCGCGAACGCCGCCGCCGTATGGCGTGCGAATCACCAGCGGACAGGTGTAGTCGCCGGCCGAGCGATAACGCGTCTTTGCGGCTTCGCCTACGATTTGATTGAACGCCGGATAGATGAAGTCGGCGAATTGGATCTCGGCGATCGGACGCAATCCCTCCATCGCCATGCCGACCGCGACGCCCACGATCGAAGCCTCGGCGAGCGGCGTGTCGATGATACGCTCGGCTCCGAATTCTTCGATGAAGCCTTTGGTGATCAAGAAGACGTTGCCGCGTGCGCCGACGTCCTCACCCAGGATCACAACGTTCGGATCGGAGGCGAGTGCTTGATGCAGCGTTTGGCGCACGGCCTCGACGTTGTTCATCGTGGTGGTTGCAGGTGAGGCTACTGCCATGGCTCGTACGGCCCTTCGTGAACGTGAGTGTAGAGGTCGGCTGCGGTCGGATAGGGCATCGCCTCGGCGCGGTCGGTCAACTCGTTGACCTCACGCAGAACGTCGCGCTTGAGTTCGGCCAGCGCGGCGTCGTCGATGACTCCGGCTTCCAGCAGGATGCGCTCGAAGCGCGGCAGCGGATCGAGACCGCGATGACGCTCGATCTCCTCGCGCGTGCGATAGGTTCGATCGTCGTCGTCCGTCGTGTGCGATAGGAAGCGATAGCAGGTCGCCTCGACCAGCGTTGGGCCGCCGCCCGTGCGCGCGCGATCGAGCGCAGCTTTCACCACCGCGTACACCGCGATGGGATCGGAGCCGTCGACCTTCGCGTCCGGGATTCCGTAGCCGGGCGCCTTTTGCACGATCGATTCGATCGCCATTTGATGGACGCGAGGCGTCGAAATGGCCCACTCGTTGTTTTCGCAGAGAAACACGATCGGTAACTTCTGGACGGCTGCGAAGTTGACCGACTCGTGCCATTCGCCTTCGCTGGTCGACCCGTCGCCGAACGTGCACAGCACCGCCCGTCCCGTTTCCTTGCGATACTTCATCGCATAGGCCGCACCGACGGCGTGCGGACACTGCGCGGCGATGATGGAGCTGATCGACATGATGCCGAGGGCGTGGTTCGTGAAATGGTTCGGAAATTGCCGGCCGCCCGAACGGTCCGCAGCCCGCGCGAAGAGCGAGAGCAAAACGTCGAGCGGGTCCATCCCGACCCCCACGACGAGTCCGACGTCGCGGTAGTACGGAACCAGGATGTCCTTGCCGCGAACGAACGCCTCGGCCGCTCCGGCGTGGATGCCTTCGTGGCCCTCGCTCCCCGTCGCAAACGGAATCTTCCCTTGACGGTTGAGCTGGAAGCCGCGGTTATCGAGCGTTCGTTGAAGATGCATCAGCCGCAGCATCGCCCGTAGCCGGTCGTCGCTGAGGCCGTGCCGCTCGAGCTGCGGCGAAGTGACCACCTTGGCCATCGGACCTCCTCTTAAGGGAAACCTAGAATACTCGTGGGCCGCGCTCCTTATTCCCTTTCGTGATGCGAAAAGCGTGGCGTCTAGGAGGCATGCTTGCCCTGGGCCAAGGCCCAGTCTCGCCAAGATTCCGGCAACTCCGGAACGAGCATCTCGGAAACGCGCTCGCGTTCGAAAAAATAAATGCGCGCCATTTCCGCCAGCGTGAGCTTGTGATCCGGCTTCGAGACGACTTCGACCGCGTCGCCGGCTGCAACGTCGCCGTTTTGGACGATCGCAAGGTAGGCGCCGGGTCGGAGCGCCTGAGCGAAGCGTCGCACGAACGCCGGGTCGTCCATGACCATGGCGAGTTTCGCGCACGGCACGCGCGGTGAGGTCACCTGGAGCAGCGTGGTTCCGACGCGCCAGCGCTCGCCGATCAGCGCTCCGCTCACGTCGACCCCTTCAAGCGTGAGGTTTTCGCCGAATTTGCCGGGTGACAGCGGGCGTCCGAGCGACTCGCTCCACCAGCGATAGTCTTCGTTCGCGTAAGCATACAACGCGCGGGTGGGACCGCCATGACTCTCGAGGTCGGCCTGCCGGTCGCCTTGCAGGTTCACGCCTTCGACCGCGAGCCGTCCCTCGACCGGCTGCTTCAAGATTCCCGTCGCGACCGTTTGCTGACCGTGCCGGAGAAGACGCACTCTGGACGCATTGACGGAGAAGACCTGGCCGCTCACCCTTCCTATAAGGCGCCGCCCCTCCCCGGAGTTACGCGTTAGGGTTTTGCGTGCGGCGCTCGAAAATACGCCGGGTGAAAGCGGTCCTGCGACTGACGGCCGCACTGGTATGTGCGTTGCTCGCCGGGCTACCGGCAGCGCGAGCAGATGACGTGCCGCCTCCGATGGATATCTTGCAGCGGGCGCTGGCGCAGTGGGTCGCGCGTCCGACTCCCGCAGTCTTGGCGTACGACGTGCATTTTCGAGGGACGCGCAAGGGCGGCGAATTCACGCGCGAGATTCACGTCCAATACGAGGCTGCAACGCGTACGTATACCGCGCAAGTCACGCAAGCGTCCGGAAACGAACCCCTCGGTGTCAAGGCGGAGCGCCAGCGCCTCTTTCCCGATGAAACCTTCGGGCTCGTTCCACGCGTGCGCAGCGGGACATCCGACGACGCTTCGGCCGCCTCGATTCAAACGCTCGCCGTCGCGCGCGCGATCGCGCGTTATCCGTACGACGTCAGCTTCGCCGGAAGCGAATCGCTCGGCGGCCGCAGCGTCTACCATCTGCGCTTCGCACCGCGCAGCGACGCCGAACGATATCCGGTGCGCGACGTCTGGATCGACGCGACGAGCTTCGACGTTCGCAAGGTCGCGGCGCGCGAAGTCGAGCACGCCGGCCTTCTGCAAGTCCCGTTTCTGCTGACGGTGGATTACGGCTCAGCCGGCCCGTACTGGCTCGTGGAGCGCGGCGAGGCCGGAGCAACCGCGCACCTCGTCCTCTTCACGCTGAGCGCACAAGGCGTCGCGACCTACGCGAACTACCAGTTTCCGCAGCCGGCGTCGAAATGAAGCGGCGGGTGCGAGGGGCCGACCGTTGAAGTCGAGCCCATGATCGCACCCGAGAAGGTGCCGACCGGCGAATTGGTCCGGGTCCGGCGCGAACTGCACCGCAAACCCGAACTCTCGATGCTCGAGCACGAGACCGCGGCCTACGTCGCCGAAGAATTGCGCAAACTGCCGCTCGATGCGCTGCGCACCGGCGTCGGCCAAACGGGAGTGCTTGGAACGCTGCAAGGCGGAAAGCCGGGGCTGGTCACCCTGTTGCGCGCCGACATGGACGCGCTGCCGATCACCGAACTGGTCGAGGCGCCGTACAAGTCCGAGCGCCCCGGCGTCATGCACGCCTGCGGGCACGACGGACACGTCGCGATCCTGCTGGCGGCAGCCCGCACGTTGTGCGAGCGCAGGGCGGAGGTGCCGGGAACGCTCGTGTTCTGCTTTCAACCCGGCGAAGAAGGCAGCGCCGGGAACCGTCTCATGATCGAAGACGGCGCGCTCGAGAACCCGCACGTCGATCGGACGTTCGCGCTTCATTTGTATAGCGGCCTCGACGTCGGAAAGATCGGAGTGCGCGACGGCGCGTTCTTCGCCTCGGCGGACGAGTACTTCTTGACGATCAAAGGCAAAGGCGGACACGGCGCGATGCCGCAGATGGCCATCGACCCCGTCGTTGCCGGCGCCTATTTCGTGACGATGGTACAGACGATCGTCAGCCGCGAGATCGCTCCGAAAGATCCGGCTGTGTTCACGGTCGGCAAGTTCCAAGCCGGGACCACGTTCAACGTCATCCCCGACGAGGCGACGATGATGGGCACCGTGCGCTGCTTCGACCCCGAGGTTCGCGCGAGCATGCCCGTTCGTCTGGAGCGCATTCTCAAGGGACTGGGCGAGGCGATGCGCGTCGACTACGACTTGCGCTATCACTGGTCGTATCCGCCCACGGTCAACAACGCCTCGATCAACGAGCTCGTGCGCGAAGTCGGCCGCGAGGTCCTCGGCCCCGAGAACGTCGTCGAACACGACATCATCATGTGGGCCGAAGACATGTCCTTCATGCAAGAGCAGCGTCCCGGCGCGTACTTCGTCGTCGGCGCCCGCGGCGGCGAGTCCACCTCATTCCCCCATCACAACGCGCGCTTTGACATCGACGAGCGCGCGCTGGATGTCGGCTATAAGATGATGGTCGCGCTCGGACTGAGCAGCTAGAACGGCGCCCGCCGCTACAGGGCGCGGCAAGAAATCTTCAAGCGCCGAAGTAGATTTCGGCGCCGGGTTCCGCTGCTTGCGTCAAAGGGACAAAAGTCGCGCGGTTCGTTCAACCAATGTCCAAGAGCGTGCAGCGAATGGCGAATGACCCGGCGGCGGATTCGCCTTACGATATAGCTTCAATGTG
>Ga0302325_10029172_pt1 | contig 11400 bp, 14 predicted proteins | sample Palsa_T0_2_FD_201948 | JGI IMG/M metagenome (GOLD analysis project Ga0302325, IMG submission 201948) | Peat permafrost microbial communities from Stordalen Mire near Abisko, Sweden - Palsa_T0_2 | ecosystem: Environmental > Terrestrial > Soil > Palsa > Peat permafrost | place: Sweden: Abisko... | reverse complement strand
TGGTGCTGATCGCCGGTGGTTTCGGCGGCAGCGGCACCCTGCAGAGCGCGGAACTCGTGTACCCCGGACCCCAGGTGACGGGAGGGGAATTCGGAGATCAGACAGTGGGTGAGCCCTCCGCCGACCAGGCCCTGATCGTCACCAACATGGGCACGCAACCACTCGTAATCTCCGGCGCCTCACTCGGTGGCGCGGACGCCGCCGACTTCTCGGTCCTCGCCGACGGATGCGCGCTGACTACGCTCGACGCTCGGCAGAGCTGCACGATCATCACCCGCTTCACACCGGCCACTACCGGTACGAGGGAAGCCACGATCGCGCTGTCGGACAGCCTGCCGGTGGCGACCGAAGTCACGCTCAGCGGGACCGGCGTCGCCGCCAACTCAGGGCCTACGGGGGCTACAGGACCAGCCGGACCTACGGGGCCAACGGGATCTACGGGACCAGCGGGGCCAACCGGTCCAACGGGACTGACAGGATTGACCGGACCGATCGGGCCAACGGGATTGACGGGAGCAACTGGAGCTGCGGGAGCGAATGGAATCGAGGGCACAAACGGCACAAACGGCATAAGCGGCGCACAGGGCCCAGCAGGGGTACAGGGGCCGGCCGGTGAGACCGAGCTCCTCATGTGCAAGGCAGCCAGGACGGGCAAGGGCAAGCACATGAAGACGATCCAGAGATGTACCACCAGGCCGACAAGCTCTCCCATCTCCACCACCACTGCGGGACCCACTGTCGCGGCGGTGCTCTCACGCGGCAAGATCCTCTACGCCACCGGCTTCACGCTCGGCTCGGGCAAACAAACAAAGCTGCTGCTGCTCCCAAGCCGGGACATCGGTAAAGGTACCTACACGCTAACGCTCACGCGCGGGCAAAAGCACGAACTGCAGACCGTCACGATCGACTGAGTACCCCGGAGAAATACGTGTTCGCCGCTAGCTGAGTGCAACCATAACCAGCTGCCGGCAAGCTCACAAAACCGAAGGTCACCACACCCCAAGTAGCGTAGCTATAACAACACCACCCCAAGATCACCACACCCCCAGTGGGGTAGCCATAACAACACCAGCCGAGTCACCTATGATTGGGTCGGTGAGGGATGTGCCCACCAGCTTTCCCGGCCACGAGCTCGTGAGCTCGGGTCTTTCAGATCTCGCCGCGGGCCGTGAGTGCGAGTCTTCGCTGCTGGTGGCGATGGCGGCCCCGCGGCTGCGGAGGCTGGGCTTTGAGGTGTCGGCAGGTGGGTCCAGGCGTCCTTCTCATCGTCTGTACGAACTGCTCACGGAGATGAGCTTGGGTGCCCACAATCGCTACAACGCGCTGGTCGGACGGGTCGTGAGCTTTGCGCGAGCGGCCGAGCTCGCCGCCTCCGCCCGATGAGCTGTTGCGCGCACTTCCTGCCCTGAAGGAGAGCCTGGGGGTAAACATCGAGTTGGCCTCACCGCCCGACTTCATTCCCGAGCTTCCCGGTTGGCGGGAGCGCAGCCCACTTGTATTCCAGGAGGGCGCATTCCGGCAGAAGCTCGACGCCGTTCTGGCCGGGCGTTCGTAGGAGCGACGCGCGCCGCCCTGCTGGCGAGCGGTTCTTAAGCGCGGTATAGGTCGCCAGTGCTAGCCTGACGCACTCAGATGTAGCTCCAATCCTCACGGTACGAACGCATTCCGCACGCAGTGTCGCGGATCTCCTGTGTTCGCAAATAACCGAAAGGACACGAGATACATCATGACGAAGCGTGAGCTCATAGAGGCGCTGCTGGTCGGTGTCCCCAAGGACGAACTCGACGACATCCTCGAGCTCCTTGTCTACCGACAGAGGAAACCAGCCAACCTCCGCCCAAGCGTGCCACTGCGCGACGGCTCCCGAACTCTGACCGCCCAGGAGTTCGACGAATTCCTGCTCGAGCACGGACCCGAAATGCAACCCTGCCACGGCGAGGGATAGCAAGCCCGCTAGAGAGCGATGGCTATGGCGGGGCGACGGGAGCTCGACGGAGCTTCGGATATCGCCTTAGACCGAAAGCCTCATCCATCCGGGTGTCCAATAGCTTCTTCACGAGCGCCTTCGGCAGCGGTTCATCGACCGGGAAGTGCAGTGAACCCTTGGTCTTCGTGTATCCGTCGGTGTCCTCGGCGAGTTGTGGGAGGACTCTACCGCTGTGCGGAAGGTAGCTCAGATGGCTCTTGAAAGCCGCAAAGCCAGCAATGGTCTTGCCGTGGAGCTTGAATGCCGGCATGCCGTAAGAGATGCATTGCTCTGCGTCAGGGACGATCGCGGCGATCGTGTCTCGCAACTGGACAAGCGTTGCTCGCTTGGGCTCATCGAGCGTGCCGAGATACTGGTCGATCTCTCCCTTGGACACAGCCCCATTCTCAACCTCGGCGCCCGTGGAGTCAACTGTTATCGAGATCGTCGTCGACTGCGGTCGATTCGACGTCAAACGGCGGCATATCCCGGTTGCCCGGCACGAAGCGCCCAGCCGCCGTGGTGAACCTCATCACGCGACCGACGTAGTGACGTGAGATCCATCGACTCGTGAGCCTACGGGTCAGCGGGAAGAGGAGCAGCGCACCCAGGAGAGCCGTGACGAACCCGGGAAGGACGAGCAGCAGCGCTCCGACAAATCCAAGCGCGCCATCGACCGCGGCGCTGCCGGGCGCACGACGCTCAGCCACGGCCAGCGAGACGCGCTCGATCGTTGCGCGCCCCTGCACCCGCAGAAGCTGCACACCAAGCACGGAGAGCCCCAACAGCAACACGACCGCCAGCAGCCAGCCGACAGCACGACCGACCTCGACGAACACGAGCACCTCGAGGACGGGCACTCCGATCAGGACAAGCACGAACATCCCATCCAGCCTACGCGTCCCAGCGCGCCGGGCCGTGATTTCAGTTGAGGTGGGCGCTGGCCCGTCGAACCGCGTGCGCGTGCTCGGGGTGCTCGGCGTTACATAGCGGACAGGCCAGCCTCTCCGAACAGACCTCGGCGTTTTCCGCATCCTCGGCACAGGCCTTCACCCAGGCCTCGTCGGTGTAGGTGTAGGACAGCTCGCATTCCTCGGAGCCGTGATGCGCAACGACATGCCGCCAGGCCACCTCACCGCACTCCTCGGCGGTGGCGCCGACGATCTCGCAGTGGAATCCTCGAGGTCCAGCGCACAGCCCAACCCAGCCATCGAGATCCGTAAACGAAAGCGCACAGGAATAGCGCGGACCAAACGGCTCGGTGAAGTCAGAGAGCTTGAGATCGGGTTGGCTCATCGCCGTTTACCGTAGAGCTCCAGCTCTCGGGCGAAGTGGTAGGAGGTGATGCGTAGGCGGTGACGGAAATAGAAGCGGTGCGCGTCGGCGCGCTCTGCCGCGACTCCTGAATCTAGGTGTAGTTGCGTGCAGCCCTGCAGCTGCGCCTCTCGCTCGAGCCAAGCGAACACGAGGTCTGCATGGCCACCCCCACGCAGCGCGGCACGGGTGACGAGATCGTCTACGTACAGATAACGCCCCCAGGCGAGGCTCTCGCAGATGCGAAACCCGGCGACGGCTGCCGCGTCCGGGTCCCCGTCCTGAAAGGAGGCCGCCAGGCGATACCCGTGCGCTCGCTGCGTATCGACTTTCGCCACGAGCACCTCCCGCGAGCCTAGATGCGGCCGTAGCTCGCTCAGCGCGAGCGCCGCCAAATGGGATTCCCCGCCTTCAAGCTCACGCACATCGGACACGGGGGCAATCCTAATGTTCCGCTACAGACCATGCCCGAGCCACGCAGACCGCGGTGCGCACCAGCTCGCACGAAGCCGCAGCCGCCGTAACCTGTGTGCAACAACAAACAGATGCCGGCAAGCCCACAACCCAGGGTAACCAAACCCCAAGTAGCGTGGCCATACATGCCATGGTGGAGCGACCCAGAGCTCGAGTAGAAAAAGATGCTGTGTGTGGACTGATGATGACTACTAAATATTTTTTCGAGCAAAAGCACGCGGCACAAAAAGGGGAGCTGGCTTCAAGCAGCGAGCGTGGATAGCACAAGTTCGATAAACACTCGGTATGGAGGTGACCAGCGCCGAGCGTTCCTATGCCCGCAGCTACGAGGGCGTTCAGCGTCGCGCACATCACGAGCTGATTGAACGGGCGGTCGAGCGCAGCGGCGGGCGAGTGCTCGCCTCGAGCGGCCCCAGCCGCGCGCCGCTCTTCCTCGGCGTCGAAGACAGTGGCGGCGGCCGGCTCGGACTCTGCGCCTACGTCTTCCTGGCGAACCGCAGACAGACGCGAAATCGCCCGCAGGACGAGCACCGCCTGCAGGTGCGCTACGGCGAAGTCAACGACCCGGCATGGCGGGCCCAAGCCCACCACGTTGGGTTCGATCCGCTCGGAGTCGACGTCACGCTCGTGCTGGGAGCCCACGTGGAGCTCGATCTGATCATCGGTCTGGACCCGCTGGTGTATGACCCCCTGCCGATCGGGATCTCGATCTTCTTCAAGGACGCAGACATCGCGCAAGCGCGCCGCGCCGGCTGGCACGTGTGGGAGCGCGACAACATCTCGGGCGTGCGCAGACCGGCGCCGCGCACCGCGCTGGGGGTGGAGACATTGGTCGCGCTGAAGCCGGAGCGGCTCCTTGACTACGTACGCCTCGAGCGCGACGCGCAGAGCCTCGGCTTTGACCAGCCGCTGCGCTTCCGCGCGGCACAGGAGGCGACCAAGGTGGGGCGAGCGACGGGCTTGCATGCCTTGGAGCAAGAGCTCAGCCTCTCGGGCGCAGATATCCTCGACATCATCCGGGAGCGCCCACGGCTCGGCATGGCTGTGCGGGGCGGTGTGGCCGAGCGCCATCTTCAGCGGGTCCTGGAGGCGGACCCCCTGGTGGCCACGGTGGAGCTCGCACAGCAGGAGGGACCACCGGACCTCATCCTCGCGCTGCGCTCTGGCAGGCGCCGGATAGCCGTCGAGTGCAAGAACGCGTCGCCAAAGACCTACGCCGACGGGATTCCGAAGGTGGAGACGCAGAAGACACGAGCCTCGAAGGGCGATCCGAAGAGTCGGCTGTATGACCCGCGACAGTTCGACATCGTGGCGGCCTGCATGTTCGGGCCGTGGGGACGGTGGCAGTTCCGCTACAAGCGCTCGGAGCTGCTCGACCGCGACGCGACGTTCCCCGACCGCATTGCTGCGATCCAGCGCATCGACGACACATGGGAGCAAACCATCAGCGGAGCGCTCCATGCATAGGCCGGCGAGCACAGCGGCGGGAGTACCCGCCGCCGGGGCAAGACCGGCGCTCGTAAACGGCCTTCCCTACCCCCACCCAACGAGCACCGACGTCACCACAAGGATGCGTCGCAACACGCGCACCGGCACCCACCCCGAGGTGATCGTCCGCTCAGAGCTTCATCGCAGGGGTCTGCGGTTCCGCAAGGACCTCCCGCTGCGACTGTCCAATCGGATCGTGCGACCCGACATCGTCTTCACGCGCGCGAGGCTGGCCGTGTTCATCGACGGGTGCTTCTGGCACTCCTGCCCGATCCACGGCAACCAGCCACGCACGAACACCGACTACTGGCGGGGAAAGCTCGCCATCAACGTCGCTCGTGATCGTGTCATCGATGAGGATCTCGCGACATCTGGCTGGGTAGTCCTGCGCGCATGGGAGCACGAGCCTCCGGCCGACGTGGCCGCGCGCGTGCTCGAAACGCTCACCGCCGTCCACGTCAACTGATGGCCTATGCCGCAAGCAGCGAAGGCTCGACCGTACCGAGTCGTCCGAGCTCAGCGTTCACTCGTTCGGCTACCCGCCTCGCGAGCAGCGGAGGCACCGCGTTTCCGAGCTGTAGCTGTTGCTGACGGCGGTTGCCACACACGACATAGTCGTCCGGGAAGCTCATCAGCCGCTTGAGCTCGGCGACGCGCAGCCGCCGATCCTCCCAGTGGAAGGGCCCCACCCAAGGTCCTGGCTGACCTTGGATTGTTGGTGAGGGCCGGTCGGGGTGCAGCTTGAGCAGGAAGCTCCAGTAGCGGCTGCGCCAGCGAAACCGGGGCTCAGCATGTCCTCGCTTGGCGGTGAAGTACAGGTAGTTGTCCCCTGGCGGAACCTGACGAAGCTCCCACGCGTAGGTGCCCTTCACGAGCTCCTCGGGCTCAGGCGGGCTTTGCTCGAGGGTCAGCCCAGCGAGCGCCTGGCTGGCGGTGACGTGCGGCAACAGATCATCGTCCCAGTCGACACGCCGCTCGTGCGGGCCGGCATGGGTGTCTGACGGCCAATCCAGCCTCCAGACCTCTGACGATACGTCAAGAAGATCATGGCGAATGCCCACACAGAAAAGACGCTGGCGGAGCTGGGGCACGCCATGGTCGGCGGCAAGGACGATCCGGGAGTCGAAGGAGTAGCCCGCGTCGCGCACGCTCTTGATAAAACGCTTGAGGATCGCCCGGTTCTGATTCTGGTAGGCGAGGCCGAAGACGTTCTCCATCAGAAACGCCTTGGGGCGGATCGCACGCAACGCCTCGACATAGTTGTCGAGCAGCGAGGCCTTGGGGTCTTCTCCGGCGCGCTTGTACGCGAGCCAGTAGCCGCTCTTCGAGAAGGGCGTACAGGGCGGCCCACCATGAAGGAGATCCACCTCGCCGACTTCGAGCCCCGCCGCGTCGAGCAGCGCCTCGTAGTCGAGCTCCACGATGTCGGAGAACAACGCCTCGGGCACGAGGCCGGGTAGCCATCGCTCAGCGTTGGCGAGCAGCGTCTGCTGGGCGACCGGCTCCTGCTCGACGACAGCGCGCGTCTGGAAGCCCGCCTGCTCGCACCCCAGATCCAGGCCGCCAGCGCCGGCAAAGAGGCTGATGGCGGTTGACTGACGAACAGACTTGGCCGGGCGTGGCACCGCACGGGCAGCGTTCGTCTTGGTCATCGGTAATGGAACCTTATGCGCCCGCTCGGATGCGTTTCCCATGCAAACAGACGTTCGCATATCGCTCGGACAGATGTCTGTAAGGCGGTGGGTCTCTCACACGCTCGCCTCCAGCTGCGGGTCCAGCGCCTCGAGCAACTCTGGCACCACGTCGGGCACCTCCTCGGCCGCTGGAGCCACCACCACCTCCTCGAGTGCCTCCGCATCCGCCACCTCGTCCTCAGCCGGGACTGCTTCTGGGTCCAAGCACCAGAACGCCGGCCTGCAGCCAGACACCTCGCCGAAGTACGCGACGCCGTCCCAATCCGAACCCGTCAAGACCGGAACCATCCAGATCGCCTACAGCGAGTTCGCGATCGACCCGTCCGCATTCCGACAGAAGCTCGACGCCGTGCTGTCTGGGAGCTGACCCACAGAAGTGGCACCAACGCAGTAAACCCACGTACAACCACAACCAGCGGCCAGCTCACAAACCAAAAGGCAACCAGACCCTCAGTAGCGTAGCAATAACACCATGAGCCGTCCTGGGTTTGACGGTCGACGGTGGAGGAGTGCTGACTTGCGCGAGATCCGAGCGTCTCCGTAAGGTGCTCGGCTCGCTCTCGGATCGGACGAAACGCGGTCGCAGATATCGGGGCTCCGTTGCTGTTCGGATCGCATGCGCCGCCAAGCATCGCCGCTGCCGCGTGGCGCGTGCCCTTTCGTCTAGCAACTCACCCAGAACCCACCTACCCCGGACCCCTACGTAGCCACCAAGTATCGGGCCCACCCGGCAGGACAATCCCCGTCACCTGCGTGAAGCCCCTCCGTTCATAGAACCGACGATTGACCAGCGTCGACGTCTCCAGACAGCATGCGATGCCAAGTCGGTCAGCCTCACCGAGGATCGGCGTGAGCACTGCAGTCGCCAGGCCCTCACGTTGGCGGTTGGGGTGGGTGGCCAGCACCCCGAGGTACAAGTGGGGCTCTGCCGGCGTCGCGGCAGCGACAGCGTCTGTGTAGCGCGTCAAGCGCTCGAAGGCATCCTCACCCGCAGTTGCGCGGTAGCGGGCCCACACGCTCTCGGCGTGTACCGATGCGGCGTCGGTCGTGCCGGGGGAGTCCCACATCGCCACAGCAGCCAGGTCGTCAGTGACCCATATGTTCTGGAATGCAACCCTTTTATCGAATAATGCCCCAGCGAAGCGGCCTACAAGACGTTGGTACTCAGCACCGAGAATAAACGCCCACCCCGGATCCTCCACAAACGCCGCCGCAACGGTCGCCACCACCCCGGGGCGGTCCCGCGGCTGCGCCCGGCGGATCAGTGGGCTGCTCGGCTGTTTCGCTTTGCCGATCTCACGCCGAGCCTGCCTCAGCGATATCGACTGTGGTCTGCTCAAGCTCGCGCAGCTGCCGCATCGTCCACCTGCCGTCCTCCAAGCGGAGCAACTCACCTGAGTGCTCGAGCTCCTCGATCAGCCCGTCGGCTTCCGCTGGGCGGCACACGCCGGCACTCACCTCGTAAGCCTTCGCCTTCAGTTCGTGGGCGTTGATCATGGAGCGCTCCCGGCTGACCTCGGCGAGCAACTCCTCGCGCAGATCGACGGCGGGTTGGTTGTCGATCGCGCGGTCGTTGAAGAGCCCCTCGACGTACTTCTTGGTCAGTCCGTGCTCGGCGCCGATCGCGCGCCACGCCTTGTTGATGTCGATCGTGGGGGCGGCGCTCTTCGATCCCCGTGTTTTGATCGTCAGCGACTCGAGCTCCCCCGCTCGTGGCTCCCGGCCGTAGCGCTGCCGGAACAGGCGTGCGGCACGATCGACGTCTACAGATCGCTTGGACCAGCGGCTCGCCAGATCCTCCGGTACACCATGCACCCCGAAGTAGCGCTCGCCGTTGCCTGTACGCCGGTCGATCTGCAGGCCAAGGTTCTTGAGGTTCTCGGCTAACTCGGCTCGGTACCACGCGCCGTTCTCGCGGGCTGACCTGTAGAGCTGCTTGCTTTCGATCGCGGCGAGCTTCCCGTCTAGGCGCTCTGCAGCGAGCAGGATCACGTGAGAGTGCAGTTGGGGGTCGGTGGCTTTCACAGTGTATGGCCGTATTTGGCAAAGACTGCCGAAAGAAGCTATACTCTGTGCATGTCGTCTGGAGTCGAATATGTCAGTCGTTCCCTGAGTGGCCGTGAGAGTCAGGTGATGGCTTGGCTGGAGGAAGAGCGTCCTGCGGTGATCACTGCCGCGGATTTGGCCGCGAGCATGGATCTCTCGCGTGAGCGGGCGAGCGATGTGTTGCGGCGGATGGCCTCCAAGGGCTGGCTACATCGCGTGGCACAGGGATCGTATGAGCCACTGCTGGCTGAGAGTGGCGGGATCGCGCTTCCCAACCCCTGGGCCGCACTGGCTGCATGGACGGTGTCCTACTACGTGAGCTATGGCTCCTCGGCCTATGAGCTGGGCCTGACGCCTGATCGGCCAGGAGCGGTACATGCCTGTGTGCGCTCCGGCACCAGAACGCCGGTGCGCTTCGCTGATCTGCCGCTGACGTTGGTGCCCCAGCGGCACTTCTCTATAGCCGGCTCAGCTCCAAAGCCGGTGCACGGCTTTGAGGTGCGTATCGCCGGAGTGGAGCGGACGCTCATCGACTGTGCGATCCGTCCCTCGCGGATGGGGGGCGTAATCGCTCTGGGACGCGTCCTCTACCGGGCTATCGAGGAGGTGCAGTGGCTGGAGCTGATCTGCCTTGCCAGCGAGCATCCTCGCGGCCGGGCCGGTGCTCGCCGACTGGCTGCCCTGCTGGAGGTGATCGACCAACCGGTCCCCGATGCACTTGGCGCCTTCGCATCTGAGAAGCTGCCGACGCGGCCGATGCTGCTCGACGACGGCGACATCTATGGGTGGCGTGGTCCGACGCTCCGCAGGTGGGCTGTTGTGGTCAACGTTCCGGCGGAAGCATTGCGTGAGGAGCTTCATCGCTGATGATCCCGCCACAGCTGGTACGCCGCTACGCACACAATCAACAGGTTGATCTGGAGGTCGCTGACCAGGAGATCGTCCTCCACTACGCGCTCGGGTTGCTCAACCAGGCCCAGCTGGTGGGCCGACTGGCAGACGGGTCACTCGGACCACTCCTGTTCAAGGGAGGGACCGCACTACGCAAGTGTCTGTTCGGCAGCGAAGGACGCTTCTCGCAAGACATCGATCTGGACGCTCCACACAAGAACGGCTTCGAAGCGTCCGCAGAGGCCGCCCTGGTCGACCGCAGCCCGTTTCATGGCATCACCTTCGCGATGGTGGAGAGTCGCTGGTCTGAGGATGGAAACGAGAATTTCAGCGGAGCCGTGGAGTATCAACACGCCGGCGGCACCGGCCGCTTCGAGTTGCAAATCTCCTACCGGCTGAATCCGGTCCTCGAGGCCCGCGACCTGCATCTGGTTCAACAGGAGTACCTATCGCGCGTGGAGTTCGACGCGCCGACCCTGCACGGACTGGATGCCTACGAGATGATCGGCGAGAAGATCATGGCCTGCAACCGCCGTCAGGGCGGAAGCGCCAAGGACATCTACGACCTGTACCTGTGGTCGAAGAAGCCGTTCGACGCCGAGCTCGTACGCCGAGTCGCCGTGCTCAAGGCATGGACAGACCGGCGACGCAACAAACCCTATGACCCAGAGGGCCTGGTCGCCGCGATGGTTCCCGGCAACTTTCGCTGGAGCGACCTGAATGGTTTGGTACCGCGCAAGCAGCACGCAGATCGCGAGATGATCTGCCGCCAGGCCCGTGAGCGCTTCGCGATCCTCACGAACACCACAGAGGATGAGCAAGCACTCCTCGCCGACCAGAGCTCACATCGTGAGGTCACCCTGTTCAATCATCTCGTCGACGAGACCCGCGAGATGCGCCTGCGACTGGCCTAGTACCGCAGCCAGCTTGCCTCGGGCTCGAGCCTCCCACCCCTGTGACCGGCGACACTCACCTTTGTTCCGGGCGACCAGCGGTGTTGTCTCCCACAAAAAGCACCCCTCAGTGAGACAGGCCCGATAATAAGGCCATGCCTGCTAACGAGTGGACGACTTCTGAGCGTGTCTTGAGCTATCTGGGCCGGGCGGCTCAGTCACCACACCCTCATTAGCGTAGCTATAACACCACCAACCCTGCCTATAACAACACCAACCCCCTGTGCCAAAGCCAACCACCCCATGTCCAACCCACAACAACACCAACCCTGTGCCACACCCATAACCAAAAATGTCCGTGGCAACACTAGCTACGCCACCGAGCGAACAGTGACCCACACGAAGTCAGCTTGCCGGCCGCTGTTGCAGTAAACCCAAGTAAAACCACAAACAGCCGCCGGCAAGCTCACCAACCCCAGGGTCACCACGGCCAATTTAGCGTAGCTATAACTACCACCACCCATACGCCCATAACATCACCACCCGCGCCTCAACTCAAACATCACCACCCAGCGCCTCAACCCATACACCACCACCTATACGCTCACACCACCACCCATACGCCCATAACATC
>Ga0302325_10029170_pt1 | contig 11400 bp, 10 predicted proteins | sample Palsa_T0_2_FD_201948 | JGI IMG/M metagenome (GOLD analysis project Ga0302325, IMG submission 201948) | Peat permafrost microbial communities from Stordalen Mire near Abisko, Sweden - Palsa_T0_2 | ecosystem: Environmental > Terrestrial > Soil > Palsa > Peat permafrost | place: Sweden: Abisko... | reverse complement strand
GCCCCCAGGGGCTTCAGACTCTGAAGCCCGTACCCTTCGTGCAATCAGTTTTTCCGCAGCCTGTGAAGCCGTGTCCTTCCTGCGAGAATCATCTCGAACTCCAGCGATTTTTGCCTCTTGCTCGAAACCTCAATACGTTCCCGCAGGGATGACGATTGCCAGTAATGCAATTTTGCATTACTCTGTAAGAAGAGCTTGGGAGAGCTGAGAGAATGACAACTTTAACCGTCACCGCGCGTGGCCAGGTTACCTTTCGCAAAGATGTGCTGCAACATCTTGGCATTCGGCCGGGAGAGAAGATTGAATTGGACAAACAGGCGGATGGGGCGGTAGTGCTCAGGGCTGCGCGGCCGGTTGGCAAGATAGAAGGCTTCCTCGGCCTGCTCGCGGGGAAGACCAGGAAGATCGCGACTCTAGACGAGATTCATGAAGCGGCAGCGGATGGCTGGTCACGACAGAAATGAGAATTACCGTTGATACGAATATTCTTGTGCGCGCCGTAGTAGCCGACGACAAGAAACAGGCCCGGGCCGCCGCCAGGCTTCTCAAGGAAGCCGAGCTCATCGCAGTTACTCTCCCGTGCCTATGTGAGTTTGTCTGGGTCCTGCATCGGGTTTACAAGTTTGAGCAAAGGGATATTTTCGTAGCCCTTGAAGCGTTGCTCAATACCCACAACGTCTCGGTCAATCGAGCTGCGGTGGATGCCGGAGTGGCCGTACTCAAGGCGGGAGGGGATTTCGCTGACGGCCTGATTGCCTACGAGGGCAATTGGTTGGGCGGCGACACCTTCGTTTCCTTTGACAAGCGAGCCGTCTCCTTGCTCTCGGCCCAGGGTAAGCAGGCGAGGTTACTGCAATAATTCAAAAGCACGCTTGTGCAAAATCCGCATTCCGGACGGCTTGGCATAGGCCGCGCACGATCACTTCGTCTCAGAGGCGGCTGCGTTGGCGACTGAAGCGATCGAGATCGCATCCTGACCAAAGAAGTTCATCTTGATTTGCGTCTCTACTTCCACAGGATTGCCCAGCACCTGGTACGGACGGTAGTGCCACTGGCGGACTGCGCGCATGCCGGCTTCGGCCAGCTTCGGGTCACCACTCAAGACAGTCACTTGCTTGACGGAGCCGTCGGCGGCAATCAGCGCTTTGAGTTGGAGCTCTCCCATTAAATCGTGTTGAGAAACGACCGGATGAGCAAAGTGGCCTGGCGGGAGCTCGGAGACAAACCTTGGTTCGGAACTGGCCGCAGCGGCGATGGGGGCTGGCTCAGCAGCCGTCGCCGCCATCGTGCCATTCACCGTATTTGTGACGGGCGCCGGAGAGCCGCTTTCCACCTTTGCGGACTCGCTTGCTGCCTCTCTCAGGGGCGCCGATACCTGACGGGACGGCGTAAGCTCAGGCTGCGTGGGGGCAACCACACGCTTGGGTTTTTCGACATTCGCCAAGGAGACGGCTGTTGGGGAAACGGAGTGCGGAGCCGTTGCCGCCGGCTGAAGAGGTAAATGGAGAGGCACTGGTTTGCGGCCGTTCGCAGTATGACGGATCGGCGATGCTGCTGTTGCACGATGGCTCATCTGTTGTGTTCTGGAAAATAGCGGAGCGCCGTACATTGATATAAGGATCACGGTGAGACCGGCGGCAGCCAGAGCTCCCACCGCTCCCCACTGGTCGAAGGGAATTTCCGCTGCCTTCGTGATTTCCGGCGCCCTCGGTGTCGCCCTTTGTCTCACATCAGGCGACTTGGCTGGGCTGGGCAAGCTCTCGGCCTTGGCCAGGAATTCTGGCGTCGCCGATACTTCGGTTCTCAGCGTAAAGGCCCGATCGGCAGAGGCGGGCGATTTCGACCGCACCTTCTCGACGACCCCAAAAACGGCTCTGCTGGTCACCGGGCGAGCGGGTGTTACGACCGCCGAGCGACGCAGTTTTTCGATCAGTCGCTGATCGCTGCGGCTCAGAACCTCCGGCGGAAGGACCCGGAAGTTGCGGAAGACCCATTGCAGGCGAAGGCGTTGCCACCCTGAGGGGCGAACGTAGATGGGGCCGGCTTCGGTGCGCACTTCCAGGAGCTGCGCAGTCTCTTCTTCGCTAATTTTGAGCGGTGCTGGTACGGCTGCAGCTGCTTGTGGCTCTTCGGGGGACTGCAGTAGGGCTCCGAGGGTGATCACGATGGCCTCCGCTTTGAAATTTCACAGGGGCCCGCGTACACGTCTTAGAGCAGATGGGGGGATTGTCGAATCCGGCACATCCTTCAATCATCTTACGACGACTTGGGGTAAATGGGCAGGCAATTGCAATGGCGGCGACTCGACCGTCGTTACACTTTCCCAACGTGGGATTTAGATCAGTTACTTGTCAGTAAAGATCTGTTCGACCGGGAGGTCGAAGAGGCGCGCCAGTTTAAAGGCGAGCGGCAGGGACGGATCGTACTTGCCGGTTTCGATGGCGTTTACCGATTGCCGTGAAACAGCCAGTCGCTGTGCCAAATCGGCTTGGGACCAATTCCGCTCGGCGCGGAGAACGCGCAGACGGTTATTCACTCTCGGGCCTGTACTGGCGGAAGATGAGCACCTTCGCCGCTGCGGTGACGCAAATGAGGATCATCGGGATCCAGATGACGTCGAGGTGCGGAACTTTGCCTCGTCCATGCAGCTCAATAAATCCCCAGACGGTGGTGACACACATGGTGATGAGCGTTGCCCAGACGAAAGAGCGAGTGAGAAGGATGCGCTGGAATTCGTCACGAAGACGGGTTACGAGCAGGCCGAAGCTGAGGATTTCGGTGAAGAAGAACGCACCTGCCAAGCCCGATAAAACGATGCCGGCAACGCTGTTGTGGAGTCGCAGTGAGGCCTGAGAGCAGGTCATGTAGAGCACCAGGCTAAGGGCGACGGCGACTTGGCACTGGCGGCGAAATTTACGGTCGGCTGCACTTCTTATGGGTGAACACATGTCTTGCTCCCTTGACTATATGACAAGGAAACATTACATGATGGGTGAGAGGATGTCAAGGGTACTTGTCTTTCACCACATTTTAGGATTTCTCCCTGCCACGAATTGGGGCACTCGAGTTCATGGCAGGGAGAAATCCCGAAAATTTCGTTTCATCCTCGCTGGTGGCTATTCTGCCCGCAAAATTTCGGCGGGCTCGATGCGCAGCGCCCGTACAACCGCGGGGAGCGTGGCTAGCAGCGTCACAACAAGAATGGCTAGCGCCGGCAGAGTCAGCAGTTTCGGTTCAACGGCCTTGACCTGGTAGAGCAGCGATTCGATATATCTTGCCGATCCAATCCCCAACGCCAACCCCGCGATGCTCCCGGCCACGACCATACGAAAGACGTCAACCGCCACCAGCCGCGCGACAGGAACACGTGGCGCGCCCAGTGCCATGCGGATCCCGATCTCGCGCCGGCGCTGCAGCACCGAGTAATTGAGCACTCCATATAAGCCAATCCCCGCTAACAGAAGCGCTACGCCGGAAAAGAAAACTCCCAGCATCGCCAGCAGCCGTTCCCGCACCGTTTGAGCGTCGAGCAACTCCTGCTGCGTTTGCACATTGCTAACCCGAAACCCTGATCCTGCCTGGGCTACTTTGCGGCGCAACACGGCCCCCAGGGCCTGCGGATTGGTTTCCTTCGTACGCACCAGGAATGTCCCGCTGTTTTCCAACTGGACGGCGCCCTTGTCATCGAGCTGGCGGAAGGGCACAAAGGCTACGGGCAGGATCGGCTCGCGCAGGTAGCGATAGGGAGTATCGTTGACCACACCGACGACCTGGCAACGATTCCGCGAGCCTCCGAAGTCTACTTTCTCGAAGGTCACTCCCAGCGGTTCGACCCCTTTGAGATATCGCTTCACAAAGGTCTCATTCACAATGGCGGCGCCCGGAAACGCATCGCTCGATCGCAGGTCTCTCCCGGCGATCAGTCGCATTTTCATGGTTTCGATCCAGCCCGGCGACACGCTTAGAAAATAACCCCAGTCATCGCTCACTGGGCCGCCGTTAACAGAAATCGAGCCGTTCCACCCACCGGTGGACATCAGCGGCCAACCAGATGCCGCGACACTTTCCACTCCAGGCATCGCGCGCAGAAGTTCCCCCAGTTGCGTCCATGCCGACGGCGGCTGGCCGTGCGGAGCCACTGTCTCCAGCAGCAACAGTCGCGAGGTGTCGAAACCGATGGGCCGGCTCGAAAGCCGATGGAACGTTGCCACAAACAGGCCGGCGATGAACAGCACGAGAAAACAGAAGGCCACCTGAAGTGCGATCATGCTGTGCATCAGCCGCCGCCGCGCGTGCGGATCGTCTCCACCCTTGAGCGCGCTGACCGGCCTGACCGCCGAAGCACGGAGCGCAGGCACCAGCCCGAACAGCAGCATCACGCCGCCGATCAGCAGCACCCCAAAGCCCAGCACTCTCCAATCTGCCGGCAACAACAAGCGAGTTGGGTTGTCGGGAGTACTGATCAGCCGCACCACCAGCGGCGCGGACCACCACGCAAAAACAGCTCCCAGCAGAGCAGCGCCCAGCGACAGCATCGCGCTTTCCACCAACACCATCTGCACCAGGCGCAGACGGCCGGCGCCAATCGAGACGCGCAGCGCCATCTCGCGCGCCCGCGAGGCAGCCAGCGCCGTCATCAGGTTGGCCACGTTGGCGCAGGCGATCAGCAGCACCAACCCCACCAGCAGCCCCATCCAGGTGAGTGCCCGGCGATAGTCTCCCTGCAGGTTGGAAACACCCTGCGCCGCGGGCTCCATCAACAGCCTCTGGTTCAGTGAGCTGTCGCGCAGTTGCTTTGATATTCCACTCAAACCCTGCAGCCGCTTGGCCTCAAAGTTACGGCTGACCGCCTCCAGTTTCGCCCGCAATGGATCGATCGGCTCCCCGGGGTTCATGATGGCCAGCGTGCGATGCCAGGTCGCATCTGAACGCTGCACCCAACCGTTCATCATGGTGGGGAGAAAGATTTCTGTGATCGTGCCCGGCTCAGTTCCGGTAAAGGTCTCGGGACCGACACCCACAATCTCAAATAGCTGGTCGCCCATGCGAAACGTTCGCCCGATCACCTTCGGGTCTCGCGCAAAGCGACGCGTCCAGTAGTCGTAAGACAAGACAGCGTTGGGATGCGCTCCAGGGGTGCGGTCGTCGTCTTCTGTCAACAACCTGCCCAGCGCAGGCCGCAGACCAAGACGATCGAACATCCAACCCGAAACATATTGCACGTACCCTTTCTCCAATTCCTCGTCGGTTGCGTAGGTCAGGTCCATACGATCGGTATTCGAGACGGCGATCAGCTCCGCGTGGTTCTGCGCCGCGGCACGCATCAGCACGAAATCCGGATAGGCCCATTGATCGTAAGCGAATGGCACGCCATCCTGGTTGAGCGCTTGCCGCGAAAGGGCATACAGGCGTTCGGGCGCAGCTACCGGCAGTGGCCGCAACAGCAGGGCATCGATCAACCGAAAGGCTGAGACGCAAGCGCCCATCGCCAGCGCCAGGGACAACACAGCGACCGCTGAGGTCGCGCGATTGCGGCGCAGCTGCCGCCAGCCGAACAGCACATCCGCCCGGAGCGCCTCCAGCCATCCAACCACCTTCACCGCGTGGCTTGCCTCCCGCTGGCGAAGCATCGCGCGAGACGCCCCAAACGCGCGTCGCGCCTCTTCCGGATCGCGTCCCTCCGCAACCGCTTCTTCGATGTGCGACGCAAACTCTTCGTCCAACTCGCGATTCAACCGGTCGCCTTTCATGGCGTTCGCAATGCGTGTCCAAAGCGACATCTCACGCCTCCCGCAATACGCGATTGATCGCAGCGCTGACCGCGACCCAGCGGGTCTCTTCGCTCGCCAGCTGCTTCTTACCGGTCGTCGTCAACTGGTAAATCCGCGCCCGCTTGCCGCTCTCCTTCAGCACCCACTCCGCGCGAATCCAACCCGCCTCTTCCATGCGGTGCAGCGCCGGGTAGAGGGATCCCTCTTCAGCGTTCAGGATGTCGCCCGAAGTCTCCCTGATTGCCGTCATCAGGGCATACCCATGCAGCTTGGGGCGCCGCGAAAGTATCTTCAGCACCAGCAGATCGAGCGAGCCTTGCAATGTATCCGGTTTTCTCATACTAAGAGATCTAAATACATAGAAAGCTTAGTAGATGTCAAGGAAGAAATCGCCAGGATGCCGGGCGTCCCACCCCGGCGCGGCGCGAGAGCCGCTCAATTTGCAGGGTGGGTTAACTCATCTTTCACGATCGAGCCGCCCTTCATCACCAGCTGGACATGCTCCAACGTCTCAACATGTTGCAGCGGATCATCCTTGACGGCGATCAGGTCGGCGAAATGCCCCGGGGTAAGCGAGCCTACATCCTTAGCCCGGCCAATCAGATCCGCGGCATTCCAGGTAGCGGCTTGAATCGCCTGGGCGGGTGTCATGCCATACATCACCATGTAGTGAAATTGTTTCGCGTTGTCGCCGTGCGGGTATACCCCCGCATCCGTACCGAAAGCCATCTTTACGCCTGCCTGGAATGCCTTGCGGAAGTTCTCCCGCTGAAGCCTTCCCACACCGCGCTCTTTCTCAATGAACTCTTGCGGAATACCGAAGTTTTTGGCATTGCCCAGAATGTAGTCGTCATCGTAGATATCCATGACGAAATAGGTGCCGTGTTCTTTCGCCAGGCGAATGCCCTCATCGTCGACCAGCGATGCGTGCTCGATCGAATCGATCCCCGCCAGGATGGCCCACTTGATTCCTTGTGTGCCGTGGGCGTGGGCGGCGATCTTGCGGCCTGCCGCATGCGCGGTGTCCGCAGCCATCTTCAGCTCCTCGTACGAGTATTGCGCCGCACCTGGCTGATCGCCTTTGCTGAGCACGCCTCCGGTGGCGAGGATCTTGATCACATCCACTCCGTATTTCACCTGCTCGCGGACGGTCTGCCGAACCTGCTCGGGTCCGTCGGCAATCTGAAAGTCTCGTTTCTCGGGAAACATTTGCACGCTGGTCTGCGGGGAATAGTTGTTCAGGTCGCCATGGCCGCCGGTGATCGAAATGCCCGGTCCGGAAGCGACGATGCGTGGGCCGGGGATAAAGCCGTCGTTGATGTTGTTGCGTAGATCGACAGCCAGAAAAGGCGCCGAGCCCACATCCCGCACGCTGGTAAATCCGGCTTCGAGCGTTTTTTTGGCATTCACCACGCCGGCAATCGCCGAGTCGAACGGCGTAAACCTGAATGAAAAGATGGGGTCATACCGATCGGCGCGAGCCCCAAGATGCGTGTGGCAATCGATCAGACCAGGGAATACATAGGCATGGGAAAGGTCGACAACCTGCGCATGCTCGGGGATGGAGAAGTTCTGCGTTTGCACAGATTGTATGCGTTGATCAGCTACCACCAGCACAACGTCGGATTGATAGCTTCCCGACTGGCTGTCGAAGAGATGGCCTGCTTTGACGTAGCTGATTGGGTTCGCTTGCCCGAAAACAGTGGATGATGCAATAAGGAGTAGAGCGAGTATCGAGTTGCGCATGCCTGACCTTTCCACTCCGCGGCTGGGAGGTGGCGTCAGTTTAGCGTACTGCCGGGCAGACCAGGAGAGTCGGGCGCTCGAGTCGAGAGCAACGGGCTTCTCGACCTTCCGAGTTAGGTTTCGGGAATCCTCCCTGCCAGTTCGTGGCAGGGAGGGTTCCCAAATACCTGGCGGCCCGCGGAGCCGTGCATTTGGTGAAATACGTCCACTAGGGATCGACTGCGACCATGCCTGATCCGTGCAGGTTCGCTCGGTCAGAAGGGGATCCTGCGAAACGAAAGCCCGGAAACCTCTGGACGTAGTAGAAGGCCCCCCGACCCCTTCTACGCCCGCAGGATTCAAGATTCCGAGACGCGTTTCCCCACCTGACCCAGCGAACCCGCTGACGACGAAACCCGACACGGATCGCCGGCCCTGATTGCCGCTTCGGGCAGAACCTCCGCCCTTCACTCAGATAAGACAACGCGGGAAAAACATTTCATCGCCGCGAGCGAAAATCTTGCAGGCCACGCCAAAGCAGGTCTCTCAACAGGTGTAGAACGCTCGCAATAGGCTGATTCAGGGATTCGAGACCGACCGGCTGATCCAAAGAATATTGTCCCAGCTGAGAACCTTGACCGTCTTGTCGAAAAGCTTGTCGTAGCTGCCGCCGGAGATCTTGAGGGTAAATTCCTTCACCCGGTCGGGGGGAGTCGTCGTGGTGTTGCGCAGGATGTCCAGCACCTGTTCCTGATGGGAGATCTGGTAGTTGGTGGGGTTGACTGCGGAGTAGAAGCGGACGTCCGCAGGCTGGGCCCGCGCGCCTGCGCCACGTTCATATTTGATGTGCATTTCGAGGTGTTCGCCGGACTTGGCGGCGAATACCCAGTCCTGCGTCTCGAGGACAGGGCTGGCGCCGCTGACCGAGGTGGTGCGGCGCATGTCGTGCGTGGTAGCCAACAAGTAGTTTCCGTAATAGCCGGGAGCGTCCTCCGGATCGGCAGTGAGCCCACCAATCACCAGCTGCACGCTGTTGCCGCTGGGATCTTTGGCGGGCGCCACCAGGTACACCAGACGGTTCGAGCCCTTGCCCACTGGTTTGCCGTCGGGATCATGGATGGTGATGCGATCGATAAAAACCAGCCGCAGGTTGCAGTCTTTGGCTGGGCCTTGGGTAGCGATGCTGGAGGTGAATCCCTCGGGAAAATAAGCGTTCAGCGGAGCAGTGGGCACTTTCAGGTCGATCTGAAAGCGTGTTTCCAGGCTGTTCTCGATGAGTATCTGTGCCCCAGCAAGGTTCGCACCGGCGCAGAGGAGGAGTGCGGCGAGTACAGGGCGGATCCTGCTCATCCCGATCATGGTTCCCTCTCTTTCTTTCGATGCGCAAACGGTGGCAGCGCGGTTGGCGCGCTGCCACCGCAAACGGAAACTAGATGGAGAGAGTCAGAATGTGGTTGAGACGGCGCACGAAGGTGGCCGGATCCTGCAGCGGCACACCCTCCATGAGCAGGGCTTGATCGAACAGCAGCCAGGCGGCATCCCTCGCGAGCTCGTCATCAGAACGCGCCAGCAGTTTCTTCACGATCTCATGATCGGGATTGATCTCGAGGGTAGGCTTGGGCGCAGGAAAGTCTTTCTGGCCCATGGCCCGCATCATCTGCTGCATTTGCAGGGACGGCTCCTCTTCGTCGGAGACGATGCAGGAGGGGCTGTCCGCCAGTCTCGCGGAGACGCGTACGTCTTTGACCCGGTCGCCCAGCGTGGCCTTGAGCTTATCCAGCAGCGGCTTGAGATTTTCCGCCTTGTCGGGCTCAGCTTCATCTTTCAGATCTTCGCTGGTCGAGGCCTTGTTGACCGACTTGAGATCGATCTCGCCGTATTTTTCGACGCCGGAAAAGACGATTTCGTCGATGTCGTCATCGAGGATGAGCACTTCAAGGTTCTTCTTCTTATAGATCTCAAGCAGGGGAGACGTGCGCAGCAGAGACTCGGCGCCCCCGGTGATGTAGTAAATGCTTTTTTGCCCTTCCTTCATGCGTGACTTGACTTCGGCCAGGCTGGTGAGGCCTTCCGCCTGGGTGGACTTGAAGCGCACCAGATCGAGCAGCGTTTCACGATTCGCATAATCGCCGTGCAGACCTTCTTTCAGAGGGCGGTTGAACTGGGCGATGAATTTTAAATACTGCTCGGGTTGGTTGGCGGCGATGTTCTTCAGCTCGGAGAGGATCTTTTTGACGCTGGCGGTGCGGATGCTGGTGAGCACCCGGTTCTGCTGCAGGATCTCCCGGCTCACGTTGAGTGGCAGATCTTCGCTGTCAATGATGCCGCGAACGAAGCGCAGGTACTGGGGCAGTAGCTCCCGGGCGTCGTCCATGATGAAGACGCGCTTCACGTAAAGCTTCACGCCTACCTTGTAATCGGACTGGTAGAGATCGAGGGGGGCCTTGGCGGGTATGTAGAAGAGGGTGGTGTAATCCAGGCTTCCTTCGGCCTTGGTATGAAACCAGAACAGAGGATCTTCCCAATCGCCGGAGATGGATTTGTAGAGCTCTTTGTAGTCTTCCTCCTTGAGCTCGCTTTTGGGGCGGCGCCAGAGAGCACTTGCGGCATTGACCTGTTCGGTGGTGCGGACTTTGTCGGATTTCTTCTCCGCTTCGTTCCACTCACTCTTGTCGTAGGTAAGAAAGATGGGGAAGGCGATGTGGTTGGAGTATTTCTTGACCACCTGCTGAAGGCGATAGCTGTTGGCGTATTGCTTGCCTTCCTCGTTGAAGTGCAAAAGGATGGTGGTGCCGGCGACGGCGCGCTCTGCCGGCTCGATGTCGAAGCCGCTCTTGCCATCGCTGACCCAGCGCCAGGCCTGCGTCTCGCCGGCTTTGCGGGAGACGACCTCTACCCGGTCGGCCACCATGAAAGCGCTGTAAAACCCTACGCCAAACTGGCCGATCAGATTGGAGTCCTTCTTGGCGTCGGCCGACAGTTGGGCCAGGAAGGTCTTGGTTCCGGAGCGGGCGATGGTGCCCAGGTGCGAGACCAGGTCTTCTTCATTCATGCCGATGCCGGTGTCGGCGATCGAGAGGGTTTGTTGGGCCTCGTCCAGCTCCAGGTCAATGCGCGGGTCGAAGGGCAGGGACTTGTAGGCATCGTCGGTGAGCGTTAAGTGGCGAAGCTTGTCCAGCGCATCGGAGGAGTTGGAGATGAGCTCGCGGAGAAAGATTTCCGGATGGGAGTAGAGAGAGTGGACGATCAGGTGGAGCAGTTCACTGACTTCGGTCTGAAATTCACGTTTCGACATAGAACTCTATTATCTCCAAAATCGGGGGAGGAGGTGGGGTGGGCAGTTTCGCCTTGCCTGTCTAACGAGAGCGGGTGAGAGCTCGCTTCTGGGAATCCTTCCCAGCGGCGGACTCGGGTGCCCCATATCTCGCACGTTTTTCGCGAGATGTGGGATACCGCGAACCTTGATCTGGCCCCTGCGAATCGAGGCGCCAAGGCCGAGGGGAGCCAACATCCTCGAGTCGCGGTGCCCCACATCTCGCAGGAACGCGAGATACCCGGGTTTCCTGTACGCAGCGCCAGCCAGTGTAACGTGTGCGGCTTTCACCGACCGAAGCGCAGCGAAGTGGAGGGATCTGCGGTGCGCTCATCCCGGTCCACAACAGCGAAGGAAAGCAACCACCCCACGACTTGTCATCTTAAGGAAAACCACCCGAAACGGGTAGTCCAATCCACGCTTCACACGAAATCCGGGGCACCTGAGTTTGTGGCTGGGGGGAACGCACCGTCTTCAGCCCTGTTTGTCCGGTTCAGGGCAAGAGGCCGAACACCGCTACGCTGTTTGCCGTGCCGACGTAGACTTTTCCATTGGCAATCATGGGCGCGACGAATTTGTTGTCGGAAAACT
>Ga0302325_10029169_pt1 | contig 11400 bp, 8 predicted proteins | sample Palsa_T0_2_FD_201948 | JGI IMG/M metagenome (GOLD analysis project Ga0302325, IMG submission 201948) | Peat permafrost microbial communities from Stordalen Mire near Abisko, Sweden - Palsa_T0_2 | ecosystem: Environmental > Terrestrial > Soil > Palsa > Peat permafrost | place: Sweden: Abisko... | reverse complement strand
CCAGGGGCGGTGAGCCCCTCGGCGGTGAACACCGGCACCGGCAGCACCGGCCCGGTCCGGTCGGCGGTCACCGACGCGAGGTGCTCGACCCCGACCATCTCCCTGATCAGCCGCTCGTCGGTCGCCTCGGCGACGTCCATCTCGGCCACCAGGTGGCCGTTACGGAGCACCACGACCTGGTCGGCGGCCTCCCTGACCTCTTCAAGCCGGTGGCCGACGAAGATCACCGCGCCGCCCGCGGCCGCGTGCGCACGGGCGATCCTGATCACGGCGCCGGCCTCGGTCGGGCCGAGCGCGGAGGTGGGCTCATCCAGGATCAGCAGCCGGGGATCCCGGCCGAGCGCCTTCGCCACCTCGAGCATCTGCCGGGACGGGATGGACAGCGAGGAGACCGGGGTGCCGGGATCGACGTCGAGGCCGACCGCTGCGAGCATCCGCCGCGCGGCGGCGTTGGTCGCCTTCTTGTCGTAGAAGAGGCGGCGGGCGTCCTTCGGCCGGTTTCCCAGCGTCAGGTTCTCCGCCACGTTCAGCTGGCCCACCAGGGGGAACTCCTGGGAGACCATCGCGACCCCGGCGGCCTGGCTCGCGATCGGCGAGCCGCTGTCCACTGGTTTGCCACTGATGGCCACGACGCCGCCCGGGTTCGGGGCCACCGTGCCCGCCAGGATGCCGAGCAGGGTCGACTTCCCGGCGCCGTTCTCGCCCACCAGGCCGACGACCTTCCCGAACGGGAAGAGCAGATTCTCGACCTGAAGCACCGTGGCAAGTCCGTACGTCTTAGACACGTGGTGCAGGGAAACGCCGTCGGCGTCGCCCTGCACCCCATGCTCCAAAGGTGAATCGGTCACTGGGCCGAGATCCCGATGCTGCTCCAGAAGCTGGTGAAGTCGCCCACGTTGGCCTTGGTCATGATGCCAACGCCGGTGCTCAGCGTGCCGCTGGAGACGAAGTACGGCTTGACCAGTGCCTCGGTGGCGCTGTCACCGAGGGCCTTGTCCGCCGCCAGCACGTAGGCGAGCATGAAGCCCTGGTAGTACGGCCGCTGCAGGATCGAGGCCGCGATGACGCCGCTCTTGACGTCGTTGATGGTGTTCTGCTCGCCGTCGTCGGAGACGATGGTGACCTTGCCCACGTCGTTGGCCGAGGTGACCGCCTGGCCGGCCGCGCCACCGTCGTAGGAGTAGACGGCGTAGATGCCCTTGATGCTGGAGTTGGCCTGCAGCGACGCCTGCAGGTCGGACACCGCGGTGGCGACGTCCTGGTCGTCGTTGATCTTCTGCACGACCTTGATGCCTGAGCCCGCGCACTGCTCGAACCCGGCCACCCGCTGCTGGGTGTTGGCGGCGGTCCAAGAACCGCTGATCGCCACCACTTCGCCGGAGCCGATGGCCTGGGTCATCGCCTTGCCCGCGTCACAGCCGGCCGTCGTGTTGGGGGTGCCGATGTAGAGCTGGGCGTCCGTGCCAGGCAGCGGAGAGTCGTACGCGACGACGCTCATGCCCTTGGCCACGGCCTGCGCGATCGGCGTGGTGAGGGACGACGCCGTCACGGCGGACACGCCCCAGCCGGTGTAGCCCTGCGCGCTGAGCGTCTCGAGCAGCGACACCTGAACGCTCGCCTCCGACGCGGTGGGCTCCTGGAACGTGCCAGACGCGCCCTTGGCGCTGAGCCACTTCATGGCGGCGTTCCAGCCCGCCTTGGCCTCGTCCCAGTAGGCCGAGTTGCCGTTGGTGACCATGGCGATCTTGACGTCCGACAGGCTCTTGCTGCCGATCGCGCTCTGGATCTTCGTGGTCAGCGCCTCAAGCGACGCGTCGTTGAACGAGGACGAGCCCACGATCGAGGAGGCCCCGCCGGTCGACGCCGACGACGAAGCTGTCGCCGACGCCGACATGGAGGCCGAGGCCGAGGACGATGCGCTGGTAGCCGGCGCGGTCGTCGAGGTGCTGCTCGATGAGCTTGAGCAGGCAGTGAGGGCGAGCAGCGCGCCCGCGCCGACCCCGATCGCTGTCGCGAACTTTCTGTGCACGGACAACCTCCTTGTTGCTGTCTGAATTACAAAAGACATGCCAAGGTAACGAATAGGACTTGTGATCGGTCACATTCCTGTGACCCTTATGCCGCTACCTTGGTTGTTGTGATGTGAACGGTCACATGTGAACGGTCACATTGACTGTAAGTCGGGTCCGTCAAGTGCGTCAAGGGCGCGCGTCCTGATTGTTACATTCGCGAGACGCCGGGCTTTACCGGACAAACTGGCGCGGGTAAAGACGCGCGCCCAGGGGAAACGTCAGCCGGGGTTGACCGCCGCAGCGTCTGGCGGTATAGACAAAGCCACGGTCCGTTCAAGAGAAAAATCTTTTGAATATTGAACGAACCGTGGTTTCAACTAACAACGACGATGTCAGATCCCCCGGGCCAGCCGGTAGTAGGCGGCGTTCCACCGGAGCTCGTTCTCGAAGGACCGCGCCGTCGTCGTCTCATCGATGATGAGCAGCTCCGTGTTGGCCATCCGGGCGTAGTCCTGGAAGGCCTCGATGCCGATCGCGGTGGACATGGCGGTGTGGTGCGCCGCGCCGGCCGTCAGCCAGGACGTGGCGGAGGTCGGGAAGTCCGGTGCGGGCCGCCAGACCGCGCGCCCGACCGGCAGCTTCGGCAGCGGGGCGGTGGGCGGAATCACCTCGACCACGTTGGCGACCAGCCGGAAGCGGTCGCGGACGTCGGAGAGCGCGACCACCACGCCGGGACCGGGGTCGGCCGAGAAGACGAGCCTGACCGGGTCCTGGCGGTCGCCGATCGACAGCGGGTGGATCTCCAGCCTCGGCCGGACCGAGGAAAGGCTGGGGCAGACCTCGAGCATGTGGGCGCCGAGAATGCACTCCTGCCCCGGCGTCAGGTCGTAGGTGTAGTCCTCCATCAGCGACGCGCCGCCGGGCAGGCCCGCGCCCATCACCTTGGCCGCGCGGACGAGCACGGCCGTCTTCCAGTCGCCTTCCGCACCGAACCCGTAGCCGTCCTCCATCAGCCGCTGCACGGCCAGGCCGGGCAGCTGCTTGAGGTCGCCCAGGTCCTGGAAGTTGGTCGTGAACGCGCCGAAGCCGCCGGCGTCAAGGAAGGACCGCAGGCCGAGCTCGATGGCGGCGCCGTCCCGCAGCGACTGGTGCCGTTCCTTGCCGGTCTGCAGCTCGGTGGCGACGTCGTAGGTGTCCTGGTACTCCGTTACCAGCGCGTCGACGTCCGCGTCGCTGACCTCGGCCACCGCCTTCGTCAGGTCGTTCACCCCCCAGGTGTTGACCTGGACGCCGAAGACGGCCTCTGCCTCGGTCTTGTCGCCTTCGGTGACCGCCACGAAGCGCATGTTGTCGCCGAACCGGGCCAGCTTGAGGCTGCGGGTCGCGGTCCAGCCGGCCGCCGCCCGCGCCCACGTCGCCACCTGGCCGAGCACGCGCTGGTCGGACACGTGCCCGACGACGGTCTTGCGCTGCACGGCCAGCCTGGTCTGGATATAGCCGAACTCGCGGTCGCCGTGCGCCGCCTGGTTCAGGTTCATGAAGTCAAAGTCGATGTCGGCCCACGGCAGCTCGACGTTGGCCTGGGTGTGCAGGTGCAGCAGCGGCTTGTCGAGGGCGCTGAGCCCGGCGATCCACATCTTGGCCGGGCTGAACGTGTGCATCCAGGCGATGACGCCGATCACCCGGTCGTCGCTGTTCGCCGCCAGCATGGTCCGGCGGATCTCATCCGGCTGGGTGAGCACCGGCTTCCAGACGATCCGGACAGGGACGGACGGCGCTGCCTCAAGCGCGCCCGCGATCTGCGCGGATTGCCCGGCGACCTGGCGGAGCGTCTCCGGCCCGTAGAGATGCTGGCTTCCGGTGAGGAACCAGATCTCGAGGTCGGCGAACGCGTTCGGTGCGGACATAAGTGCATTGCTCCTTTGGAAGGCTGTCCGTAGACGTTCTGATAGCGGGCGAAGAGCGAGTCGATCGCCTCCGGGGCGATGGCCCCGAGCTCGCCGCCCTGGCGAGCGATGTGCACGGTGCGGGCGACGTCCTCCGTCATGACGGCCGCCTTGACCGCGTCGCGCGCGTTCTTCCCGATCGTGAAGACTCCGTGGCTGAGCATCAGCACCGCCCGGGACCGGTGACCCGACAGCGTGCCGACGATGCCGCGGCCAATGGAGTCGTCGCCGATGATCGCGAACGGCCCGACCGGGATCTCGCCGCCGAACTCGTCCGCCATCCCGGTGATCACGCACGGGATCGGCTCGCCGCGGGCCGCCCAGGCGGTGGCGTAGGTCGAGTGCGTGTGCACCACCCCGCCGACCTCCGGCATGTTCCGGTACACGAAGGCGTGCGCCGCGGTATCGCTCGACGGCTTGAGCCCGGACCCTTCGCTGCCCTCGACCACGTTGCCGTCGAGGTCGCACAGGATCATGTTGCCCGGCGTCAGCTCGTCGTAGTCGACGCCGCTCGGCTTGATCACGAACAGGTCGGTGTCCGGGACCCGGCCGGACACGTTGCCTGCCGTCCAGACCACCAGCCCGTAGCGGACCAGCTCGGCGTGCAGCCGGGCCACGTCCGCCCGCACCCGGTCAACGGCGGCCGCCAGCCCCTCCGGCTCGGTCTCGCTCATGAGAGGGCTTCCCTTCGCATCGCGTGCAGCCGGTGCATGACCTCGTTGGCGCCCCGGCCGAAGTAGTCGTGTAGCTGCGTGTACTCGGCGTACAGGCGGTCGTAGCCGTCGGCCGCCGTCTTGTCGGGCAGGTAGCTGCGCGCGCTGCGGCCGCCCATCACCCGGCCGGCCGTGGTCACGTCTGGGTAGGCGCCGGCCGCGACCGCGGCGTGGATCGCCGAGCCGAGCGCGGGCCCCTGGGAGCTGGCGCAGGTCTGCACCGGCATCCGCAGGATGTTGGCGTACGTCTGCATCAGGAACTCGTTCTTCAGCAGGCCGCCCGCGGCGACGAACTCGGTCACCGGGACGCCGCTGGCGCCGAAGGTCTCCACGATCTTCCTGGTGCCGAAGGCGGTCGCCTCGATCAGCGCGCGGTAGACGTCCTCCGGCCGGGTGGCGAGGGTCAGCCCGACGATCAGGCCCGAGAGGTCGTGGTCGACCAGCACCGACCGGTTCCCCGATTCCCAGTCGAGCGCGATCAGGCCGTGCGCGCCGACCGGCTGGCTCTCGGCCAGGGCGGTCAGGTACTCCTGGACCGACCCCCCGGCTTCGGCCGCCGCTTCGGTGTAGGCGTCGGGCACGAAGCTCTCCGCGAACCAGCCGAAGATGTCGCCCACCCCGGACTGGCCCGCCTCGTAGCCGTAGCGGCCGGCCACGATGCCGCCGTCGACCACCCCGCACATCCCCGGCACCTCGGTCAGCACCGCGGCGTTCATCACGTGGCAGGTCGAGGTGCCCATGATCGCCAGCATGTGCCCCGGCTCGACCGCCCGGGCGGCGGGCGCGGTCACGTGCGCGTCCACGTTGCCGACGGCGACCGCGATCCCCTCGGGCAGCCCGGTCCAGGCCGCCGCCTGCGCCGACAGGGTCCCGGCGGGCTCGCCCAGCTGGCCGATCCGGTGCGCCAGCTTGACCTCGGCGAAGTCGGCGAAGTCGGGGTTGAGCGCCGACAAGAACTCGCGGCTTGGGTAGTGCCCGTCCTGGTAAATGCCCTTATAGCCGGCGGAGCAGGCGTTCCGGACGTAGTTCCCTGTCAGCTGCCAGATGATCCAGTCCGCCGCCTCGACCCAGTGGTCCATCCGCTGGTAGAGCTCGGGGTCCTCCTCGAGCAGCTGGAGCCCCTTCGCGAACTCCCACTCCGAGGAGATCAGCCCGCCGTACCGGGGCAGCCAGCGTTCGCCGCGCTCGGCCGCGAGGACGTTGATCCGGTCCGCCTGCGGCTGCGCGGCGTGGTGCTTCCACAGCTTCACGTAGGCGTGCGGACGGTCCTGGTACTCAAGCACCTCGCACAGCGGGGTCCCGTCGGCGAAGACCGGCAGGACGGTGCAGGCGGTGAAGTCGGTGCCGATCCCGATGACGTCGCCCGGGTCGATGCCCGCCGCGCGCACCGCCTCGGGCACCGCGTGGCGGAGCACCGCCACGTAGTCGTCTGGCACCTGCAGCGCCCAGTCCGGCGGGAGCTGCCCGCCACCCTCGTGACCACCACCGCGACCACCCGCGCGGCTGCCCGGCAGCTCGCGTTCGATGACCCCGTGCGGGTACTCGCTCACGGCGGTGCCGACCTCGGCGCCGTCACTGACCCGCACCACCAGCGCCCGTCCGGATAGCGTCCCGAAGTCCACGCCAATGACGTACTGCTCGCCGCCCATGCGCTCCTCGATCCCCGGTGATGTGACCGGTCACATCACAAGCCGTCATGTTATCGCAGGAATACTCATCCACGTCAACCGTCGCCTATGGCAGACAATTGGGCAAGTCCGGTCCGGGGCGAGGTGTGGCCGCCCGCTCGGGTCCGGAGATCTCGGCTGCTCAGGCGGGCGCGACGGAGCTCCTGACGATCAGCCGCGGCTCCACCACCGGCACCCGCCCGGCCGCCAGGACCGGCCGGTACGCCAGCCCCTCGGACCGGCCGATGGCGTCCACCAGCATGGCCACGCACTCCTCGCCGACCTGGCTGAACTCCTGGCGCACGGTCGTCAGCGGCGGCCAGAAGTGGGCCGACTCGGGGATATCGTCGAAGCCCACGATCGAGACGTCGCGCGGCACGTCGAGCCCGGCCTCGCGGAAGGCGTGGATGAGGCCGAGCGCCATCTGGTCGTTGGACGAGAACACCGCCGTGAACGGCAGGTCCCCCGGACCGGTGTCGCTGACGAGCGCGCGGCCGAGCTCGTAGCCCGAGTCGGCCGTCCAGTCGCCGAACAGCGGCGGCGCCGGCGGCAGCCCGGCCGCCCGCAGCTCGGCCTGGTACGCGCGCAGCCGGGACTGGGCGTCGTTCCAGTCGGGCGGGCCCGCCACGTGCAGGATGCGCTTGTGCCCCTGCCCGATGAGGTACTCGAGCACCATCCGGACGCCCGTCTCCTGGTTGATCGAGACGACGGGGATGCCGCCGGCGTCGCTCTGCTCGCCCTGGGCGGCCACGATCGGCACGTTCATCGACAGCGCCGCCAGCCGCGACAGCACCGTCGTGCGCGGCGCGACGATCACGATGCCCTCGACGTTCTGGCTCAGCAGTTCCTCGATCGCGGCGGTGATGGCACCGGGCGCGACCGAGGCCAGGTGGGCCACGGTCGCGTAGAAGCCGCGCGCCCTGGCCGCGTCCTCGACCGCGCTCACGCTGCTGGCCGGGCCGTAGTGCGAGCCGACGGCGGCGGCGAGCACGCCGATCGTCTGCGACCGCTGGGTTGACAGCATCCGGGCGGCGCGGCTGGGGCGGAACTGCAGCTCGTCCATCGCCGCCAGCACTCGCGACTTGGTGACATCGCGGATGCTGGGGTGGCCGTTGAGCACCCGCGATACCGTCTGGTGCGAGACGCCGGCCAGCCGGGCGACATCGCGAATGCTGGCCGGGCGGGGACGGATCTCGCTCCCGCTCTCGCGGCTCACTGCTTCCTGCTGCACACACTGAGCATGGCATACCTCCGCTGGCCTGGTGGTACTGGCACTAGGCCGGGCCCCTGATCGGCCGGCCGGCGAGCCTCAGGGTTCGTAATAGTGATCATGTTGTGACCGGAGGCGGTTGACTAGGGGCGCGTCGCGTCTCACTATCGGCGTCATGTTAACGGTCACTTTCGCGGCTGCGGTTTCTCGTCAAGCCCAGATGTTACCGGTAACAACGGTGGTGAGCGAGGGAGGCCAAGGGGTGGTTGACCACCAAGCTGAAAACCCGTCCGTGACCGGCGTCGACTACCTGGCGCAGGACATCACGAAGACGTTCGCGGGCACTATTGTGCTCAATAATGTGACCGTTCACTTCCGCCCCGGTGAGGTCCATTCGCTGATCGGCGAGAACGGCGCGGGCAAGTCCACCCTGCTCAAGATCATGGCCGGCGTCTACCCGAGCGACGCCGGGGAGCTCGTCCTGGCCGGCCAGACCCTGCCGCCGCTCACCCCCAGGGACGCGCAGCGGCACGGCATCTACCTGGTGCCCCAGGAGCCGCGGCTGATGCCCGACCTGTCGGTGGCGGAGAACCTGTACCTGGGCGCGCTGCCCAGGGGGCGGCTCGGCACGGTGGCCTGGCGGCAGATGACCGACACGACCGAGGCGCTCATCTCGACCGTGGGCCTGCACGCCGACCCGAGGGTGCCCGCCGGGCGCCTGTCGCTGGCCCAGCAGCAGCTCCTCGAGTGCGCGCGGGCGCTCGCCCGCGGCTGCGGGATCCTCTTCTTCGACGAGCCGACCTCGCCGCTGACCAGCCACGACGCCGAGCGGCTGTTCGAGCTCATCGGCCGCCTGCGCGATCAGGGGATGACGCTCGGGTTCATCAGTCACCGGCTCGATGAGATCGAGGCGATCAGCGACCGGATCACCGTGCTTCGCGACGGCGTCGTCGTCGACCACACCGACCGCGCCACCGCGACCAGGGAGAGCCTGGTCACAGCGATGATCGGCCGGAAGCTCGCGATCACCAGGCGGGCGGCGCACACCCGGTCGCCGGGCCCGCTCATGCTCGAGGTGGATGATCTCGTCTCGCCGCCCGAGGTCGAGGGGATGTCGGTCCGGGTCAGGTCGGGGGAGATCGTCGGGCTGGCCGGGCTGGTCGGCAGCGGCCGCACCGAGTTCGCCGAGGCGCTCTTCGGCATCCGCCCGACCGCGGGCGGCAAGGTCACGGTGAACGGCGTGGACATCACCGGCGCCTCACCGCGCCGGTGCATCGACGCCGGGCTCATCTACCTGGCCGAGGACCGGGGCAGGAACGGGATCTTCGCCGACGTCGACATCGCCCGCAACGCCACGTCAGCGATCGTGGGGCGGCTGCCGAAACGCGCGGGCACCTTCCTCCGGCTCCGGCGCGAGCAGCAGATCGCCCGGACGGCCGCGGTCGAGATGGACGTCAGGGCCAGCTCGATCGTGGCCGCGATGAAGACCCTGTCCGGCGGCAACCAGCAGAAGGCGCTGCTCAGCCGCTGGGTGCTGGCCAAGCCGAGGGTGGCCATCTTCGACGAGCCGACGCGCGGGGTCGACATCGGGGCCAAGGAGTCCATCTACGAGATCATCGCCGGGCTCGCCGCCGACGGCCTGGCCGCGCTGGTGATCTCGTCCGAGCTCGAGGAGCTGGTCCGCATCTGCGATCGGGTGTACTCCGTCTACGAGGGCCGCATCACCGGCGAGCTGGCCGGCGACGCGGTCACCCTCGAGGGCCTGGGGCAGCTGGCAGTGGGCGCGTAATGACGACGGCCAGGAACGTCGAGGCCGCGTCGGCCGCCCGCCGCGAGCTGTCGGTCCCGCCGCGGTGGAGCTGGCTGCTGCGCCGCCGGGAGATCCTGGTGACCGCGGTCATCGTCATCGTCGTGGCCGGGTCCACCGCCGCCCACCCGTACTTCTGGGCGTCGACCAACCTGGCCTTCATCTTCGCCGACTCCGTCGTCATCGCGTTCCTGGCGCTGGGCGAGTCCTTCGTGATGATCGGCCGGGGGATCGACCTGTCGGTCGGCGCGATCATGGGCCTGTCCGCGATCTTCGTCGGTTTCCGCATCCAGAACGACGGCATGACCCTGCTCCCGGCCGTGCTGCTCGGCGCGGGCGTGGGCATCGTGCTCGGCCTCGGCAACGCGATCCTGGTCGGCGTGATCCGGCTGCCGCCGATCATCGCCACCCTGGGAACGCTCAGCGTCTACTCCGGCCTCGAGTTCGTCATCACCAACGGGAACCAGGTCGACACGATCCCGAACTCGTTCACCAACCTCGGCAGCGACACGGTGGTGCCCGGCGTCCCGATCATCCTCCTGCTCACGCTGCCGTTCGTGCTCATCGCGGCCTGGGTGCTGCGCTACACCGCCTTCGGCCGCTCGATCTACGCGGTCGGCGACGACGCCGAGGCCGCGTACCGGGCGGGCATCAGCGTGCAGCGCGTCCTGTTCTCGACCTACGTCATCTCCGGGCTGTTCGCCGGCCTGGGCGGCGTGGCCTACCTGATCTACACCAGCGGCGCCGACTCGACCACCGGCATCAACGACAACCTGACCGCGATCGCGGCCGCGATCATCGGCGGGACGGCGCTCACCGGGGGAGTGGGCGGCGCGTTCGGCGCGCTGGTGGGCAGCGTCTTCCTCACCGTCACGCTCACCGCGATGAGCTTCGCCCACGTCTCCGACGTCTGGCAGCCGGCCGGGGTCGGGGTGCTGGTGCTGCTCGCGGTCGTCTACGACAGCCGCGCCCGGGCCGCGGGCGGCGGGCGGCTTGGCGCCCGGCGGCAGCGGCGGCGGCAGCTCCGGCGACGAGCGGGGTCAACGGGGCAGCCGACCGGGGCAACGGGGCAGTCGGCCGGGTCAACGGGGCAGCCGACCGGGGCAACGGGGCAGCCGGCTGGGGGCGGCGCGTCATGACGCCGACGACGACCATCACCACCGGCACCACACTCGAGCTGCCGCGCCGCTGGCGGGTGCCTGGCTGGGGCGCCTGCCTGCTCGTCGCGATCATCGCCGAGTGCGCCTACTTCACGCTGACCACCCGCCAGTTCGCCGGCGGGGGCGAGGGCATGCTCAACCTGACCGAGCAGTTCGCGCCGACCGGGATCCTCGCGCTCGGCCTCGCGATGGTGATCCTCACCGGCAACATCGACCTGTCCTGCGCCGCCAACGCCAGCCTGGCCGCCGTCATCGCGGGGACGGTGCTGTCCAAGGGCGGCAGCCCGGCGGTGGCCATCCTGGCCGCGGTCGCCGTCGCCACCTTCGTCGGCCTGTTCAACGGTGTCATCGTCGCCTTCGTCGGGATCGACTCGCTGCTGGTGACGCTGGCCACGCAGTTCATCATCACGTCGGTGGCGACCTCGGTGGCCGGCGCGTCGCCGCCGTTCGGGTTCCCGAGCTCGTTCACGCTGCTCGGCCAGAGCGGCATCGACTACATCCCGATCGCCCTGCTGATCTTCCTGGTGATCGCGCTGGCCGTGATCGTGACGATCGGCTACACCGGCCTCGGCCGGTCGCTGACGCTGATCGGCTACAACCCGCGGGCCGCGCGGTACTCAGGCATCGCCATCCGGCGCTCGCTGACCTCGGTGTTCACGCTGTGCGGTGCCCTGTCCGGTGTGGCCGGGGTGCTGCTGGCGGCCTACTACAACTCGGCCCAGCCTGACATCGGGACCGATCTGCTGCTCCCGGGGATCACCGCGGTGATCCTCGGCGGGATGGACATCTTCGGCGGCCGCGGCCGCATCGGAGAGGTGGTCCTGGCCGTGTTAGTGCTAGGCTAAATTATCCAGGGGATGTTTATCTAATGGGAAAGCTCGCTGT
>Ga0302325_10029168_pt1 | contig 11401 bp, 8 predicted proteins | sample Palsa_T0_2_FD_201948 | JGI IMG/M metagenome (GOLD analysis project Ga0302325, IMG submission 201948) | Peat permafrost microbial communities from Stordalen Mire near Abisko, Sweden - Palsa_T0_2 | ecosystem: Environmental > Terrestrial > Soil > Palsa > Peat permafrost | place: Sweden: Abisko... | reverse complement strand
CCTCCGCCCGGACGACCGTCGTCGTCTACGGCGCGGAATGGTGCGGCGCTTGCCACGACGCGGCGCGCTACATGCGCCGCAAGGGGATTCCGTACGTCGAGAAGGACGTCGAGAAAGACCCTGCCGCCGCCCGAGAAATGCAGTCGAAGCTCGCCAAAAACGGCCTTCGCGGAGGGTCGATCCCCGTCATCGACGTTCGGGGCAAAGTCATGGTCGGTTTCAACCCCGCCGACATCGACGCGGCGCTCGGCGAGGCTCTCTGAGGGCCGCCGGGCCGGGCCCCCGCCCGCCCACGCCTCTAAGCGGGGACCAAAAAAAGACCTCGTCAGGCCGAGACGAATGATCCGATTGGCGGTAAAGAGACCACAGGGGGAGCAAAGCTGCCGCCCGTCCGGGAGACAGTCAGAGCAGACGGGTGAAATCCATGCGCTACGGCAAGAAACTCTGGGCTCTCTCCGTACCCTGCGGCCTCGCCGCGAGTGCGCTCGTGGGGTGCGGCGCCCGCAGCCCGCTGGACATCACCGAAGGGCCGCTGGGAGTGGCCCCAGATGGGGGCGAGACGCTCCTGGACGCCTCGTTCGATGAGGCCTCTGCCGAGGGATCGACCACGGAAGATGCGGGTCAATGCGCGAGCACAATCGCCGCTTGCACCGGCCAACCCGCCTGCGCGAAGGCGTTTAGCTGCATCACGACCCAGTGCGCCGCGTTGGCCGCGGGCGGCGCGGGAGGTGGCCTTCTTGGCGGGGGTGGCGCGGAGCCCGCAGCCGCGGATGCTGCGGCTGGCGCGGGGCTCTTTGCGTGCGTGATGCAGTGCCTCGGCTCCGACGAGGGGGCCCTTGGCACGGTTTTGCCGGCGCTCGAATGTCTCGCCGGCGGCGGAACGGGAGGCACCGCAGGCGGCCTCGGAGGAGGCATCGCGGGTATCGCTGGCGGCACCGCGGGGACCGCAGGTGGCCTCGCAGGCGGAGCCGTGCCGGGTGGCGGAGTTCTCGGCGGAGGATTGCTAGGGGGCGGGACTGCCGGCGAGGCGGGCGGAGTGCCCGGCGGTGGAATTCTTGGCGGAGGGCTGCTGGGCGGTGGAACGTCCGGTGCCGCGGGTGGAGTGCCAGGCGGCGGGTTCTTCGGCGGAGGGTTGCTGGGTGGCGGCGCGTCGGGTGGGGCGGGCGGCGTGCCAGGCGGCGGGTTCCTCGGCGGAGGATTGCTGGGTGGCGGAGAATCGGGTGGTGCGGGTGGCGTGCCTGGCGGAGGCTTCTTTGGCGGCGGCGCTGCTTCAGCAGGCGGCGGCTTCATCGGAGGCGGCGCTGGAGGCGCTGCAGCCGGTGGCGGATTCCCAGGAGGCGGGGCTGGAGGCGCTGCAGCAGGCGGCGGCTTCCTCGGAGGCGGGGCTGGAGGCGCCGCAGCCGGCGGCGGTTTCCTCGGCGGTGGGGCCGGTGGCGGTCTCGCGGGAGGCGTGGCCGGCGGCGGGCGTGCCGGCGGAGCAGCAGGTGGATTCCCTGGTGGAGCGGGCGGGGGAGCTGCCGGTGGCGGAGCATCTTCCGGCGGTGGACGTGCCGGCACTCCGGTCGGTCTCTGAGTCGACGGCGTCTCATTTGACGGCGCTCGACGGCGCTCGAGAAGCTACCGTCCTTTTCTCGTAACGACTCGCTCGTACACCTGTCGCTTGGCGCGACCGCTCCAGGCGGCCAGTCTGTCTGCGATTGTGCGCGCGTGCTCTCCGCGCGCCAGAGCGTCGTCGATGCGGGCGTCGAGCGATGCGTCGTCCACGAGCGCCTCCCGCTCCTGCGGGTCGTACGCACCGAGGACGATCACGACTTCTCCCGCCCATGCGCGGTCATCGGCGGCAAGCTCCGCGCACGTGCCTCGAACCGTCTCCTCGTGGATCTTCGTCAGCTCTCGCGCCACGCAAGCCCGACGCCCCGGGGTGGGATCCGCCAGGTCTTGCAACGTCCCGCGCGTGCGATTGGACGCTTCGAACATCACGACGGCTTCGGGCGTGCCGCACACCAGCGCGATGGCGTCTCGACGCCGGCTACCCTCGCGGGGAAGGAATCCGACGAAACGGAAGCGCCCATCCCCGACCAATCCACTCGCGACGAGCGCCGCAAGGATCGCGCTCGCTCCCGGAATCGGAACGATCCGCGCGCCGGCTGCGATTGCCGCCTCGATGACGACGCCGCCTGGGTCGCTCACGCCGGGCGTACCCGCATCGGTGACCAGGGCGATGCGCTCGCCCGCGACCAGTCGCTCGACCGTGCGCTCGACCGCGCGTGCGGTGGCATGTCCATCCAGCCGTTCGATGGGTGTCCCGGCGATGCCGAGGTAGGTCAAGAGTTGTCTCGTTCGACGCGTGTCTTCGGCGACGACGCGGTCGCACGCACGGAGCGTTTCCACCGCGCGTGCCGTCAGATCGCCGAGATGGCCGATCGGTGTAGCGACGATGAACAGAGTCGGAGTCGGGTCTTCCTTCAACTTCCGCTACGCAACTTCGACCGCGTCCCCCATCTCGTCGCGTAGAAACTCACGCAGCCGGCCCGTGAGGCGCTGCTCGAGCTGGCGTACGCGCTCGCGCGAGATCCCGAACCTGTCGCCCAGTTCCTGAAGGGTCAGAGGGTCGTCAGCGACGAGGCGCTCGTCGAAAATCGCGACTTCTTTTTCTTTGCCGACCAGCGTCTTGCGGAAGCTTGCGAGCTTCTCCTTGAGCAGCCCTTGAAGCTCGCTGTCGGCCATCAGCGTTTCCGGCCCCTCGACGAGGCTCGGCATCGTGTCGATCTTCGCCGTTGCCCGCCCCTCTCCGTCGCCGATCGGCGCGTCGAGAGATCGTTCGCTGGCCTGAAGGCGGACATCCATCTCGGTGACGTCGCTCTCGGGAACGTTCAGCTGCTTGGCAACCTCGGCGTCGGTGGGGTCGACGCCCATCGCCTGGAGCTCTGCGCGCTTCTTCCGTAGGTTGAAGAAGAGTTTGCGCTGGGCTTGCGTCGTCCCGAGCTTCACGAGCCGCCAGTTGTTCAAAATGAAGCGCAGGATATAAGCGCGGATCCACCACGCGGCGTACGACGACAGCTTGACGCCGCGATAGGGGTCGTAGCGCTTGACGGCCTGCATGAGGCCGATGTTCCCCTCCTGGATAAGGTCCAGGATATTCTTGTAAGCGCGGCGGTACTCGTACGCGATCTTCACGACGAGTCGCAGGTTCGCCGTCACGAGCTGCGCGGCCGCGGCGGCGTCCTGTGTCTTCACGAATTTCTCGGCAAGGGCTTGCGTCTCCTCCGGCAGGAGCAGCCGATGCTTTTGCACCTCGCGCAGATAGGCCGAGAGGGAGTCGAACCGAGCGATCGACCCCTTGGACTCGGGCACTTCAATGGGTGCCGCCGCTGTTTCGTCCCCGAGGTCGGTCTCGGCGCCGACCTCGGCCTCTTCGCCGGGGTCTTCCGCGGAGTCCGTATCCGTATCGCTGTCGGGGGCGGCCTCGGTTCCGCTGTCTTCCGCGCGCTCCGAGTTCGCCAATTCGGAATCGGACGCTTCCCGCGGCAACTCGGCATGGACCTCTGCCCGAGGGCCCTCGACCTTTGCGGTTCGGGGCTTTTTCTTCCGGGTGCTCTCGCGTGGTTGGGTCGTTCGAGCCAAGGCAGTCCCACAAACGATGCTACGAAGTCCGCACGCGTGGCAGGACGTAGCACGTCCACGGCCCGGATCTCTCCTCATAGGAGAGCTAACGCGACGCGTCAACTTGCCCTCCACCGGATTGACAAGCGCGGAGCGCTCGCGCAAACGTTTCGAGGAGTGGTTCGCGCCGTGCTCGACCTACGCACCGAAGATTTCGAGCCGATTCGTGAAGAGCGTGTCGAGCCGGCATTGCGTCGCCGCATGGGACTGTGGGCGCGCGCCGTCCTCGGTCGACTGCGCAAGCAAGGGTTCGAAGCCGCGGCGCGTGCCAAGGACCGTCCAGGGGTAAAGCTCGTCGTTTTCGCCCTGAAGGCCGGCTTCGGGTCGGATGGACGGGGCGGGCTTGTCCTTCGCATTGACCGACACGGCGTCGAAGTGGGCGCCGAGATCCCGTCTCGAGGCGCCCGCAGGGCTCGCGCTTCACTGGGGGACCCGGCGCGCGCGCTCGAGCTCGGCGCCGCTCTCGAGGCCCTCCCCGAACAGTTCACCATTGGCCTGGGGGACGACGGAGCGCCCCTTGGCGCACCGTGGGCAAAGGTGGACGAGGTTCGCTCGCTTCTCGCGCGCTCCGACCGCGAAGAGCGCTCACTGTGGATCCGCTGGTACGTCCCCAGTGAACTCGCGATCGCACATTCGGCCATGCTGGGGGAGCAGCTCGAGGATGCCATCGTCCTCCTTGCAGGGATCTTCCTCCTCCTCGCAGGCGACGGGGATGGTCGTGAGCGCCCGGGGAGGGGGCGTCGTGCAAGCGGGCGCAGGCGGGGCAATCTGACACCCGACGACGACCGCGACCGCGCAGAAGCGCGAGCCCATGGCGGCCGGTCGGCAGGCGAGGGCGACGGTGATTCTGTCGAAGGCGACGGCGAGCGTGAGCCCTATAGGGACCCCGTCTCCGCCGTGCGCACTCCGCGATCTCTCGAAACCAACGCATTTGCTCGCACGGGTCGACGGCGCATCCAGACTCAGCGCGCCGCTCGAGCGACCTCCATCGAGCGGGGCTCCAAGGTGCGCGTTGTCGAAGGGCCGCTTGCGGGAAAGGTCGGCGTCGTGCACGAGCTCGACGGCCGAGGAGGGGCCCGCGTGATGCTGGGCCTCTTCGCCGTGCGAGTCGATCTGAACAACCTGGCGCCCTCGACCGGCGGCCGCCCGCGGCTGCGCCTGTCGACGTCGCATCGCAAGCCGATGCCGGCCCGCTCGTGACAACCCTCGACGCCCGTCGGGCATCGAAAGACGCGGAAGATCCAGAGCCCGCGGTGAGTCCAGCCCTCGAAGTCCCGAAACGCTACCCGGTAACCCTCGGCAGCCAGTTTCGCCATCACGCGCCGCAATTTGCGGTCGGCGCCGTGATGTTGGCGGCGTTTCAATTTGCGATGAATCGGATCGACTGGCAGGCCAAGGCCGCCGTCGACGATGTCTTCGGAGCGACCCCCGCGAGTGCGTGGAAACCCGCAGCCACGATGCTCGTCTTGGGGGTGGGCGCCTTTGTCGCACGGGTCGCGAGCCGCTGGTACATGTTCAACGCCGGCCGGGACGCCGAGTACGAGCTTCGATCCGAGCTCTTGCGAAAGCTGCATCAGCTGGGCGCCGCGTTCTACAGAACGATGCCCGCCGGCGAGATCATGAGCCGATCGACGAGCGACCTTCAGCAGGTCCGCATGCTCCTGGGGTTCGGAGTGCTCAACCTGGTCAACGTGTGTTTCGCCTTCGCCAGCGCGCTGCAGATCATGCTGGGGGTCAGCGTCAAGCTGGCCCTCGCCTGCGTCGTGAATCTGCCGCTCGCCACGTTGCTCTCGCGTTCCGTATCGCGCCGCCTCTATCAGCGCATGCGCGACAACCAGGCGGCGCTCGGCCGCATGAGTGACGTCCTGCAAGCCAACCTCGCCGGCGTGCGCGTCGTGCGGAGCTTCGCGCTGGAAGAGCGCGAGCGCGCCCGCTTCGAGCAGACGAACGGCGAGTACCTGCAGGCGAGCTTGGCCCTGGCACGTCTTCGCGGCTCTTTCGCGCCGACGATCGGCGCCGTCGCCGCGCTCGGCACTCTCGTCTTCTTCTGGTACGGGTCGTCGCTCCTCCTCCTCGGGCCGGATCACGGGGGGCTCTCTCAGGGCGCGTTCTTCGCCTTCTGGAGCGCCTTCGCGCGGATGGCCTGGCCGATGATCGCGGTGGGCTTTGCGCTCAGCGTGGTCCAGCGCGGCCGTGCCGGCTTCGCGCGTCTCAGGGACATCTTCGATGCGGTCCCCGAGGTCGTCGATGGCCCGCGCCGGGCGCCAAAGCATGTGGGCGGGTCGCTCTCCATCGAGCATTTGACGTTCACCTACGGCACCCGCAAGGTCCTCGACGATGTCAGCTTCCGCGTTGCGCCGGGAGAGTCGCTGGCGATCGTGGGGCGCACGGGCTCCGGCAAGTCGACGCTTTCGATGTTGCTCGCGCGCCTCTTGCCGACTCCGGCCGGTACGGTGCGCATCGATGGCGTCGACGTGTGCGACTTGCCGCTGGCGACGGTCCGATCGGCGATTGGTTACGCGCAGCAGGACGCCTTTCTCTTCTCGACGACCGTGGCGCGCAACATCGGCTTCGCGCTCGACCACCCGGATGCGCCGGATGCCGAGGCCAAGATACGGGACGCCGCCCGCGAAGCGCAGGTGTTCGAAGAGGCGATGTCCTTGCCGGAGGGATTCGATACCGTCGTCGGCGAACGGGGCGTTCAACTCTCGGGAGGGCAGAAACAACGCGTCGCGCTCGCCCGCGCCATGATGTACGGCTCGGGAACCGACGAGACCAAGATCCTGATCCTCGACGACCCCCTCTCGGCCGTGGACACGAAGACGGAGTCCGCGATTCTCGAGGCCATTGACCGCCAGGCGGCACGTCGGACGGTGCTCCTCGTCACTCACCGGATCGTCGCAGCCTCGCGGTGCGATCGAATCATCGTGCTCGACGAGGGCCAGATCGTGGAGACGGGAACGCACGACGAGCTCGTGCGCGCCGGGGGGATCTACGCCGCCTTCGCGGAGGAGCAAAAGATGGCCAGCGAGCTCGAAGAGATCGAGCTTCCTGCCGTTCCGGCGCCGGAAGAAGCGAGAGCTTCGTGAGCACCGCCGCTTCCACCCCGCCCGCGCGTGGCACGGCTCGATCCGAGCAGACGCTGAAGAAATTCCACGAAGAAGGCGTCATCGGCAAGGCGTACGACGGCCGACTCCTCCGGCGCCTCTGGCCATTCGTAGCACCGCACTCGCGCTACATCGTCCTCTCTCTGGGGACGCTCGCCTTCGTGTCCGCGATAAACCTCGTCCGTCCTCTTTTGATGGGCGACGTCGTTCGCCAGGCGGCACTGCGAAACGCTCACGGTCTGCTGGTCGACGGGGCGGGCCTCGCGCTGCTGCTCGTCGTCGTTCAGGCGCTCACGTTCGTCCAGATGTACGCGATGCAGGTCGCAGGCGCTCGAGCGATGGCCGATCTTCGCCGTACGATCTTCAAGTTCTTCCAGCGCCTGCGCCTACGGTACTACGACAGGACGCCGGTCGGACGCCTGGTCACGCGCGCGACGAACGACGTCGACGCCATCAGCGAACTTTTCGCGTCCGGCGCACTCAACGCGATGGGAGACCTCATCGCCCTCTTCGGCATCGTGGCGATGATGATTGCGCTCGACTGGAGAATGTCGATCGTGTCCTTTCTCGCGTTGCCCATCGTCGGCGGCATCGTGGCCTTCGTGCGGACGCGGTCGCGCGCGGCGTACCGCGACGTTCGCGCTCGGACCGCTCGCCTCAACGCGTTCCTCAACGAGCAGGTCAACGGGATCGCCGTAGTTCAGGCATTCGTTCGCGAACGATCGATGGCAACCGAGTTCGACGGAATCAACGTCGGTTATCGCGATGCCAACAAGAGCGCCATCTACTACGAGGCCGTACTCGATGCCGCCATCGAGATGGTGAGCACGCTTTGCGTCGCGAGCATCCTCTGGTTTTCCGGCCTACGCCGGGTGGGAGACCACCACATCACCTTTGCGCTCCTCGTGACCTTCACCCAGTACATCCGGCAGTTCTTCGAGCCGGTGAGCCTCCTCTCGCAGCGCTACACCCTCTTGCAGAGCGCGATGGCGGGTGCCGAGCGTGTGTTCGAGCTTCTGGACGAGACGGACGTGGCACCCTCGGCGCTCGCGCCCGGGGCCTGCGCTCCGCCGGGTCCGGCGGACGAGGCGATCGCTCTCGAGCACGTCGACTTCGAATACAAACCAGGCGTCCCGGTCCTTCGCGACGTCAGCTTCACGGCGCGACGTGGCGAACGGATCGCCCTCGTCGGCGCCACCGGGGCCGGCAAGACGACCGTGGCGAGCCTGCTCTTGCGCCTGTACGAACCAATGGGCGGCAGCGTGCGAGTCCTCGGACAGGACGTTCGCGGTTACGAGCCGCACGCTTTGAGACGCCTGTTCTCGGTCGTCCCTCAGGACGTTTTCCTCTTCCCCGGGACGATTCTGTCGAACATCGCCATCGCGGATGAATCGCCCGATCGCGCGCGAGCCGAGAATGCCCTCAGGCGAATCGGAGCCCTGGAGCTCTTCAACCGGCGAGCGCCAGAAGCAGCTCGGAAGGATCGCGTGGGCAGTGGCCTCGACGCGCGCGTGGACGAGCGCGGGATGAACTTCAGCGCCGGCGAGCGACAACTTCTCGCCTTCGCTCGCGCCATCTATCGAGATGCCCCCCTTCTCGTGCTCGACGAGGCGACCGCCAGCGTCGACTCGGACACGGAGGCTCGCCTTCAGCGCGCTCTCGAGGAGGCCATCCGCGGGCGAACGGCGCTCGTCATCGCCCACCGTCTGTCGACGATACGGGCCGCAGATCGCATCATTTGCTTTCACAAGGGCAGGGTCGTCGAGATGGGGACGCACGCCGAGCTTCTTGCCGCCGGGGGCGTCTATGCGCGCCTCTATCGCATGCAGTCCGCCCACGAGCAGGCCGTCGCCGCGGAGCGGCGAGTGCACAGAGAGGCGTTCGCCCCAGCGCCGCCGGCGGACGCAACGACCTAGCTTGGCGAGTGCCGGCCCGGCCTGTCCTACGTCGGCATCGGCGGTGGACGCGAGGAGGCTCTCGAGAAGCTCGATTGCAAGGTGGCGTCCGGTTCGATGAACTCGATCGCCATGCGGTGAGACCACACCGCGCGGGGATTGTCGTCAGGCTCTTCGACGCGGACGATGCGCCCCGCGAGGATGCGCTCGTGGGCGCCCGGCGAGACGCGAAAGCTTACCTTTACGATGTCGCCGACGTTGAGACCCTCACTCCCCGAGATGAGGATGCCCCCCGCGCTCGCGTCCTTGCAAACTGCCCACACCCGCCGCGACGCGCCTTCGATCGTGACAGGAAACCAGAGCGAGTACCTGTCGTAGGAGCGCTTCTCGTTCATTCGCGCCCCTCATCAATAGCCGAGGTCGAATCCGTTGGGTCGTGCGGCGGGCTTCGGTTTGGCCTGGTCTGCGGGAGGCGTCGGTGCAGCAGGAGGAGGCGCCGCGTGCACCGTCCGAACGGACTTCACGCCGACGTCGTGGACGTCGTGCCTGTGAGGCTCGGGCGCGGCCGACGCCGACGGATCGAGCGTGGGAGTCGCAGACGGAATGGCAGCGAGGGCCGTCGTCGTCGTGCTCGCGGGTGTTGCAGGCACGACGGCAGCGACCACGACGGCCGATCCCGACGCACCCGCGGGGCCGCCTCGATCCGTTGTGGGCGCGGGGTCTGCCCGCACCGCCAGGGCGATTCCGACGCAGAGAACGGCGATCCCGACCGCGGAGCCCCCCGCGACGATGGCCCCTTTCCTTCGCTTGGTGGTCGCGTCGGCTTCCGATCGCGCCCATGACTCTTCGTTCCCCGTCTTCTTGAATCCCGTGGATGCGAAGGGGTCGGGGCCGGCCATCGTCGCGGCGTCCGTGCCAATCGGTCGCTTGGGTGGTAGCGCGTCGCGCGTCGGCAGCGGCGTGAGGCCATCGGTGAGAGCGTTCCTTCGCATCCACTCGTCGATCGACTCTGCGAACTCCTGAGCGGATGCAAAGCGATCGGCGGGGTCGCGGGCGATCGCTCGCGCGATGATCGCGCAAAAGTCCGGGTCGAGCGATGGAACGACCGCGAGCAGGGGCTGCGGCTCGGACAAGGCGATCTTGAACATCAGGTCGTTGAACGACTCGCCTTCGAACGGAAGACGCCCGCTCACCGACTCGTACAGGATGACCCCGCACGAGTAGATGTCGCTCCGGACGTCCGTCTCGGACGCGCCACGGGCCTGCTCGGGCGACATGTAACACGGTGTTCCAAGCACGGCGTTGGCGCGCGTCATCCGGTGCTCGCCCTCCGCGAAAGGGCGAGAGAACTTCGAGATGCCAAAATCGATGAGCTTCACGAAGTCCGTCCGCCCCGCCTTGGATCGGAGGATGAAGATGTTTTCCGGCTTCAAGTCACGATGGATGATCCCCGCAGCGTGCGCGGAGATGAGGGCCGTCAGGAACTGGCGAGCGATCGGCGCAATCTGGTGCGGCGTCAGCTGCCGGTGACGCTCGAGGCGAGTGGCCAGGGTTTCCCCGTCGAGAAACTCCATGACCATGTACCTGTCGCCGTTCGCGAGCGACCCGAGGTCGAGCACTTCGAGAATGTGATCGCTGCCGATCTCACCGGCCGCCTGGGCCTCGCGCTCGAAGCGTCGGATAACGTCGGTGTTCGTCGCCGAGTCCGCGTGAAGTACCTTGATGGCGACGCGGCGACGGATAAGGACGTTCTCGCCTTCGTACACGGCCCCCATTCCGCCGGTCCCGATGAGGCGGGTAATACGGTACTTACCGTCGACGACCTGGCCGGTCTCGAGAAGCATCCAACCTAGGAGGGTATCCGCTTTGGCCTCCGGCTCAAGGGATTCGGGTGGAGCGTGTGGTGGAGCGTGTGGCCTGGGCTCACCTTCGCCTGTGCTCGATGCCAGCGCGCGTTTGTGCCGCGCAAAATAGGTGATCCGTGTAGCATTGAACCCTGTGCGAATAGCGGCGCGCTTGCTCGTCCTCGGCCTCGTGATGGGCGCCAGTGGCCTCTCCGCGCGAGACGCGCGCGCGCAGTCGGACGACGACAGGGCTGCCGCCCGCGCCGCTGCGACCGAGGGGTTACGCGCCCTTCAGGATGGGCGATACAAGGATGCTCTCGACTTCTGCACGCGCGCCGAGGCGCTCATGCATGCGCCGACGCACCTGCTCCTCATCGCCCGTGCCCAGGTGAAGCTCGGGCACCTCGTCGAGGCTCAGGAAGCGTACTTCCGCATCGTTCGCGAGCCGCTCGCGCGAGACGCACCTCGCGCGTTCTTCGAGGCCCAAACCAGCGCGGCACAAGAACAGGCCGCCCTTGCTCCGCGCGTTCCCACGCTGAAGGTCGAGGTCGAGGGCGCGGCCCCGAAGGAAGTGACTCTCGTGCTGGATGACCAGCGCGTCCCTTCAGCGCTCATCGGCCTCGCTCGACCCATCAATCCGGGGGACCACACCGTCTCGGCGAAATCAGCGACCGCCGCCAGCGCGCCTCTGACGGTGACCGTCGGCGAGGGCAGCGCCCAGGATGTGAAGCTCACCCTTCGGCCCATCGCACCCGATGCGGCGGGCGTGGCCAGCGGGGCGAGCGTCTCGGGCGGCGAGCCTTCCACCGACCATCCCGTCGAAGCGCACTCGAAGACGGGCATGCGCGTCGGAGGTTGGATCGCGATGGGCGTCGGTGTGGCCGGCGTCGTC
>Ga0302325_10029167_pt1 | contig 11401 bp, 10 predicted proteins | sample Palsa_T0_2_FD_201948 | JGI IMG/M metagenome (GOLD analysis project Ga0302325, IMG submission 201948) | Peat permafrost microbial communities from Stordalen Mire near Abisko, Sweden - Palsa_T0_2 | ecosystem: Environmental > Terrestrial > Soil > Palsa > Peat permafrost | place: Sweden: Abisko... | reverse complement strand
CGTCTTGAAACCCCTTGAACGTGCCTTCGGCGAGTTGCATGCAAACTTCCGACTGCCCCGGAACCGCCCTAATCTCGATCTCGGAATCCTTAAGCTGCCTCTTACATGTGTCCGCACTGTAAGAACTCTTCGACCGGCAGTGAAGCGGCCGGATTTCATAGATGGAGCAAAGGCCTCGATCCAGGAAGGGGCATTCCGCTTCGAGAGCCAGCCGCTCGCCGTTCCAATACAGGGCGGCTTGAGCTTGGTACTCACCTATCCTGGCATCCAAGGACGCTCGACGCTCTGCCGACCAGGACTCGACTTCAGTGGCGATCTCCATCAGCTCGGGCAAAGTCGCGGTCACCAGATCCCGGCAGCAGTGGTCACACCCTGGCTTGCAAGCGCAGGGTGCCTCCGAAGCCTGCACCTTGAGAATCTCTCGGTCTGCAAGTACATGCAGCCTTCGCGCCAGTTTTCCAAAGCGCTGGATTGACCCGCTGCGAGCTGCATCCGCGGCCAATGTCTTCGCGATGTCCTCGAGCACGGTCAACCTAGGATACTATCGCCCGCCGACTCGGGAACCCATAATCGACCACGCGTTCCTTACGGGGTTGCTTGTTTTCCCGGTGGTCGCGTGTTGGCTTGGCCGTCGTAGCGGTGGATAACTTGCAAGCACGTCCCGATTCAGATCGGGAAGGTCGCCGCGATGAGGCTTCGAAAGGCTATCGGCTCAGCGTATCGAGCCGGTCTCTGGATCCACGCGACTTCCTGCGCAAATACAATAAGGTCGAGCCCTCGCCCTCTCTTTATTACCTGGTTGACCCATGAACTCGGTATGGGCACACAAACAATGAGGGACGCTCCCCCAAACGGCTCCGCACGGTTGACTGGCCGGGATGACACCCTTGAAATGCTCCAGCTGCTTGTGGTCAACATGGCCGATTACGCTATTACGATGCTTGATACCGAAGGCCATGTCCTTACTTGGACACCCGCGGCTGAGCGATTGAAAGGATATCGAACCGACGAAATCATCGGCAAACACTATTCGATCTTCTTTACCGACGAAGACGTTGCGGCGAGGAAGCCCGTTACCGAGTTGGAAGCCTCAGCCAGAGATGGCAGGTTTGAGGACGAGGGATGGCGGGTGCGAAAGGACGGGACGCGCTTTTGGGCAAACGAGGTCAATACGGCGCTCCGTGCTCCGGACGGGACATTGCGAGGCTTCGGGAGAGTTACCCGCGACCTTACGGATCGCATGCGCACGGAGGAGCAGATACGAAAGCAGAGCCAAGAGATCCTGGAGATGGCAACCGTGCCGGTCGTCCAAGTCTGGGACGGCATCCTACTGGTGCCTCTCATTGGAATGCTCGACAGCGAGCGGACTCAGCAGCTCATGGAGCGCCTGCTGGTCAGACTCACTGAAACAGGCTCACGCGTGGCCCTGCTGGACATTACGGGTGTGCCCGCCATCGACTCACTCACTGCCCAGCACCTCGTCGAGACGATCAAAGCGGTGCGATTCGTTGGCTCCGAGGTTGTTCTGACGGGCGTTCGGCCAAGCATCGCTCAGACGTTGGTTCATCTCGGAATTGACCTGGCGGGCGTCGTCACCCGGTCGTCGCTGACAGCCGGATTGCGAGTCGCTCTGGACAGGTTGAGTCTTACCGTCGTAGCATCCGCCCGGGGCGCCCAAGCCGATCACCAGTGATCAACGAATCGATTTCGGTGATTAAAGTTCGCGACGTCTTGATGGTCGCGATGCCGGGAGATCCAGACGATGCGACGGTGGCTGCGCTTCAAGAGAAAACCCTTCTCGCGATGGAGCAGCACGAGGTTCGGGGTCTCATCCTGGACCTCTCGAAGGTGGACACCCTCGACTCGTATTTTGCGAGAACCGTGACGGAGACGGCGGCAATGGTTACCCTCATGGGGGGCGACACGATCATTGCGGGGATGCGTCCAGCGGTGGCGATCACGGCAACTCAGCTTGGGCTCGACTTAGGAGTTACCCGCACTGCGCTCAGTGTGGATGTGGCACTTGAAATGGCCTGCTTCCAACCCGGACAGGTTGGGCCCTAAATGGTTGCCCAAGCCGGAGGCGAAGTCGCCATCCTCATTGAGAGCGATATCGTATCAGCGCGACGGGCGGTCCGCGAATCGGCGTCTGCCATAGGCTTTGGCCTGACCGACGTTACTCGTATAGTGACGGCCGCTTCTGAGCTTGCTCGGAATGTTTTCAAGTATGGGGGTTCCGGCGTGATGCGCTGGAAGTTCCTCAGAGACGGCATCGAACTTGCGTTTGTTGACGAAGGACCGGGAATCGCCGACATCGAAATGGCACTTACCCAGGGCTTTACCACGGGCGGCGGCCTCGGTATGGGCCTGCCCGGCGCGAAGCGTCTGATGGACGAAATGGTGATTGAAAGCTCGCCAGGCCTCGGCACGACCGTAATCGTCAGAAAGTGGAAGAAGGTTTGATCGGATTGCAGTTGCCGCTCGCCGAGACGTTGCAAATCAGGGACAAGACCGATTGCGCAATGGCGCAGACGGCGGCCCGTCAAGCCGCAGAGCGTATTGGATTTCCTGAGGTTCCTGCCGAGGAGATTGCATTGGTAGCCGCCGAACTTGCATCCAATTTGATGCGTCACGCGGGTAAGGGGACATTCACTCTTACGCCGTTAGGGGCAGGCGACTATCAGGGGCTGCAATTGGAGTCAGTCGACGAGGGGCCGGGAATTTCGGACGTGGGCCTGGCGTTCGCGGACCGCTATTCCACGGCGGGCAGCCTTGGCTACGGCCTAGGAACGGTTAACCGTCTGATGGATGAAGTGGACGTGAGTTCCGCCCCCGGTTCTGGTACCCGGATCGTGTGCCGACGATGGAAAGCTCGCACGACGGAACACCTATCTGAGCCAGATTGGGAAGTCGGCGCGGCCACAAGATCGCGGCGACATGCGCGGGCCAATGGCGACGCGGTCGTTATGTGCAAGTCAGGTGGAAAGCTGCTGGCCGGGGTGATCGACGGGCTTGGCCACGGCGAGCCTGCGATGCAGGCAGCGATGGCAGCCCGGCAGTACGTGAAATCCCATTCAGGGCAACCACTTGCTTCGATCTTCGCGGGCACAAGCCTTGCCTGCGGCGCAACTAGGGGCGTGGTCATGGCGCTTGCGCGGTTTGATTCCCCGCTCAAACTGAGCTTTGCAACGGTGGGCAACATCGCCTGTCGGGCTTGGTGTGGGTCTGAGAAGATGCAGTTCTTGGTCCAGAGGGGCATTCTCTGCAGGAGCGATCCCAAAGTCGTTGTGCATGAGATCGCCTGGCGGCCTGAATGGCTATTGGTGATGCACTCGGACGGCGTACGCGATCAATGGCACTGGCAAGATCTTCCTGCAATCCAGCACGATTCCGCTCCGGCAGTTGCTCGCAGGATCCTCAGCTCCTTTGCCACCGATGAGGACGATGCCTCTGTGATGGCGGTTAGGCACAAGCGAGGATGAGAACTCCCACAGTGGCTCCTCAGACGCAAAGCTTGGAATCTATTGTCGTCATTCTGCAGGAAGAACTCGCGGCAACGAACCGAGAGGTGCTCCTGTTGACATTGGAGCTTGAAGACAGGGTCGCAGAACGCACGGTTCAGCTTTCGGAAGCCAACGCAGCTCTCATCATCCGCGCGACTCAGCTTGAAGACGCTAGAGCTGAGATGGATCGAGCGAACCTCGCGAAGAACCGATTCGTAGCCAACATGTCCCACGAGTTGCGGACCCCCCTGAACGGCATCATCGGCTTCGCGGAATTCATGGTCGATGGCAAACCCGGTCCCCTCAATCCAAAGCAGCGGGAATATCTCGGCGACATCCTTAACAGCGGCCGACATCTGCTGCAGCTCATCAACGACGTACTCGACCTTGCTAAGGTCGAGGCAGGAAGGACGGAGTTTTACCCGGAGCGCTTCTCCGTCCCGGACGCCATTGCGGAGGTCTGCGCAGTGGTTAAGCCGATGGGCCAACGCAAGCGTATCCAGGTCTCAGTCGAGGTCGAGGCATCGCTCAATTCCGTCCTGCTCGACCAGCAGAAGTTCAAGCAGGTCTTGTATAACCTGCTTTCGAACGCGATCAAGTTCGCCTACGCGGACGGACAGGTTTCGGTCGTCGCCAAGCCCGATGGGTGTGGCCGATTCGAAGTCTCGGTCAAGGACACGGGAATTGGCATCAAGCCCGAAGACCTCCGTCGACTCTTCCACGAATTCGAGCAGCTCGAGTCGGATGCCTCCCGCCGCTATGAAGGCACCGGCCTCGGTCTCGCCTTGACGAAGAAGCTCGTCGAACTCCAGGGCGGGTCCATCACAGTCGATAGTGAGGTCGGCGTGGGCAGCACTTTCACGGTGGTTTTGCCTTTGGCCGCAACATCGGTCAAATCGTGAGATCTTGGGCGAAGTCCAACCGGAGATAGCCGTCACCGTAATATTGCGAGTGAGCCACGAAACGCATGCCCTCTTCCCCTACCAAGCACGCCCTGTAAGGCATCTCTCCCGCGTCGCGTTCAAGACGAAGGGGAGGCGTCACCTGCAGTCCGAAACCGTGCGTCTTCGGCATTTTATGAGACCCCCGCCCCGGCACGATTCACGTTCGTAATGGTTCCGATACGCGCTGCCGGATCTCGCGGAACCTAGACCGGATAGGCGGAGAAGAGAGTCGCTAGAAAGTCGATTTCACATCAGAAGAGAGATGTTCGATAACTTTCAATACTCCCCCGCACGGTTCCAGGTTTAAGCAGGGCCAGCTTTAGTGATTTTCTGTTCAGCTCTGCTTGATAGAAGGCCACTTAATTCCCCGCCTAGCGGTAGAAACTGAGGAGATCGTGTCCAAGATCATTCATACTTTCACGCCTTAATTGCCCGCCATACAAAGAAGAGCTCATTCTTCCTACAGGATATAAGTGATTTACCGAATTAGCTCTTCAATTACTCAATCCGGGCCGACAATATGGTGTGAGGAAAGGAAAACATAAAACACTTTCCGCCATTCTCCTCGACGACTCTGGTTACACCAGCAATGAGCAACTGTAAGCCACCCGGTTCAGAGGGATTAATGGCTCGCAGTCCGATCCTTCTTATCGACGATAGCCTTTCTAATTTGAACCTCCTTGAGCGCATTCTCGAGTGGGCAGGCTACCTTAACGTTCACAAGGTTCAAAGTGCGAAACTGGGGCTCGAAACCCTCGAAGACGTCCGCCCATTTTTAATCATCCTGGATCTGTCAATGCCAGGAATGGACGGATACGAGTTTCTGAAGCGGGTCCAGGAGAATCCACCTTCGAGTACGCTGCTACCCGTTCTCGTGTTTACGAGCGACCTTTCCAAGGAGGCTAAAACGAGAGCTTTGCAGCTTGGCGCTTCGGACTTCCTGACGAAGCCGGGCGACGCGCTGGAGATTCAGCTTAGGGTCCGGAATTTTCTGCTGATGAGAAAGATGCACTCGGATCTGCAACATCAAAATGAAGTTTTGGAAGCCAAGGTTGTCCAGCGGACCGAGCACCTGGTCGTCGCCCGAAGAGAAGCCGTTCATGCTCTAGCCAAGGCCTGCGAGTTCAGAGACGATGAGACAGGGCACCATTGCCGACGCGTGGGCGAAATGAGCGCATGTATTGCCGAAGCTCTTGAACTCGATGATGAATTTGTGGACTCGATCCGACTCGCCGCACCCTTGCACGACATCGGCAAAATAGCCATTCCAGATTCGATCCTTCGCAAACCAGGGCCTCTAACCGATGAAGAGTGCGCGCTCATGAAGCGCCATCCGGGGATAGGCGGGAGCCTGCTCGATGAGAGCACTTCGCCTCTCTTAGAACTTGCCCGAGAAATCTCCTTGTACCACCACGAACGGTGGGACGGTACGGGATATGAACAAGGTTTGTCCGGAGAAGCGATTCCGATCGGCGCGCGTATCGTTTCGGTGGCAGACGCTTTCGACGCTATCACTCACGACCGTCCCTACCGACAGGCGCGTTCTCAACTCGAAGCCCTCGACGAGTTAGCGACAATGGCCGGATCTCAGTTCGATCCGGCGATCATAGCTGCCCTGAACCTTCACATTGAGGCGCCCCGGCTTCCAAAGCAAGCCCCGATACAGGAACTCATGCCTGTTTCGGGAGAAACTCGGCTAACACGGCGAAAAGCCGCATAAGGTCGAGAGGCTTGGTCAGATATTCCACTGCCCCAGCGGCCCTCAAGGTCCGCATCTGCTTCGGCGTCGCGTCGGCGCTAATCATCACAACTGGGATCCACTGCGTGCGTGATTCCGCCTTTAGACATCGTAGAACCTGATCGCCATTCTGATCGGGAAGGTGGAGGTCCAGCAAGATAACGTCCGGTTGGCGCTGAATCGCGAGTTCAAAGCCTAGATTCCCGTTGGGGGCGGTAAGAAACGTCAGGTTCGGCGCTCCGGACAAGACCATTTCCAGCAACCGTAAATTGGAGGGGTTGTCCTCAATATAGAGTAGAGTCCCGGAGCAAGAAACCAAGGAAGCGGGCAACGAATCCTCGTGTGCCACCCCCTCTGGTTTTTCATCCGGAGGCGCCGCGCAACCCAATTCGATACAGAAGGTCGAACCCGACTTCGAGGACGCGGTAAGCCCGAGACGGCCGCCCATGAGCCGTATAAAGCGCTCGGAGAGCGCGAGGCCGAGGCCCGTTCCCTCCACCGCGTGATCGCCAAACCTCTGAAACGGTTCAAACAGGCGTTTCTGGTCTTCTGGCGCAATCCCAAACCCCGTGTCCGTGATCTCAACGAGTCCGCTCGTCTCATCTACCGCGCGATACAAAACCGTGACTTGTCCGTTTGGTAAGTTGTACTTGATCCCGTTACTCAGCAAATTGACCAGCACTTGAACCAACCTCCGACGATCAGCCCGCAGATGAAGGTCCTTGCCATCGGTTCCGTCGATCGCGATTCGAACCCCAGCCCGGTCGGCAAGTGGCTGCACCATGCCGATAGCGTCTTCTAAGGCGCCTGCTACCGAGACAGGTTCGATAGAGATGGCAAAGATGCCGCTCTCTATTCTTGACAAGTCGAGCACTTCGTTCACCAGTTGAAGTAAATGGGCTCCCCCCTTTAAGATCGAATGCGTTGCTTCGGTGATCTTGGGGTCGTCGTATTGGAGATCGAGTAGTTGGGCGTAGCCGATGACTGCGTTAAGGGGCGTCCGCAACTCATGACTCATGCGAGAGAGAAATTCGCTCTTCGCTTTGTTCGCACGGTCTGCCTCTTCTTTCGCTCCCTCGAGGTCTGAAGTTCGGCGGGCCACCCGGGCCTCCAACTCCTCATTCATACGCAAGAGCTCCATCTCCGCCTCCTTTCGGTTGGTTATTTCTTGAATGAGCCCTCGCATGCGCCTGGGACGGCCTTCTGGATCGAATGTGTATTGGCCCTGGGAATTAATCCAATGCACGCTCTCGTCGGGCCACACGATTCTGAATTCGTGGTTGAACGGCTCTCGGTTTTCCAAGCAGCGTTGCATCACGAGTTTGAGATCCTCGAGATCTTCGCGATGGACGCGCCTTGTAAACGATTCGAGGTTGTTACCGAATTCGTTAGGCCCATACCGCCACAGTTTTTCGTGCCCTGGGGACCAGACCAGGTAATCGCGGTCGATTTCCCAATCGAACATGCCGATGCCGGAAGCGTCCATCGCCAATCTGAGTCGCTCCTCGCTTTCGCTTAGTGCTCGCTCGGCCCTCTTACGCTCGGTGATATCTTGTCTCATCACCACCAATCCGATGATCCCACCATCTTTGCCTTGGAAAGGGACCTTGTCGGTTTGCACCCAGCGTTCATCACCATCTTGGGTTCTTAACACCTCAACGATCTCCAGCTTCGACTGCCCGGTCCGAATGACCTCTAAGTCGTCGGTGAAGTACTTCTCGGCTTCAAGCGGGAAGATGTCCGCCGCAGATTTGCCCTCGACTTCTTCGATAGTCAGCCCCGTTGCCTCCGCGAGACGCCGGTTGACCCGCAAAAAGCGGTTCTCTGTATCTTTGATACAGAGCATCGCCGGGATGAGATCGAACAGAACTTGCAGCTCTGCGCGCTGACGATGAAGCCTGTTTTGTGCGAGCTTCCTCTCCGTTATGTCGCGCGTGGTTCCGACTACGAACTCGACCTCCCTATCCGCCCCGAAAACCGGCGAGAGGATGTATTCGTAGTAACCTTCTTCTCCGGTCGATCCCGTATAGGGTGTTTCGTCGGTAACCCTTTGGCTCGTCTCAACTACGGAGGCCAACTGACCCTGTAACCGTATAGCCAACTCAGTGGGATAGCCCAGATCTAGGAAGTTCTTGCCAATCGCTTCTTCCAGGCCGATTCCCCATAGGTCGAGAAGAGGCTGATTCACAAACAGAATTCGGCCGGTGCGATCGTAGATTTGGGCAAAGTCGCTCATGGACGAGAGCGCCACCGTAAGCATCTGCTCCCGAAGACGGCTCTGCTTCGAGGCCTCGGCTTCCGTCCTTCTCAACTCCTCTTGGGCTTGACGTAAGACATACGTCTTTCCGTCGCGTCCAACCACCGTGTCCACCTCGCCACCGGTCAAGTGCGCGAGTTTTCGCTCGGCCCCGATCAGGGTGTCAATCACCGCGAACAGGTCTTCGGGGAGATAGTCGCGCTCGAGCCCATCACGGGCCTTCATACCGAGAGTGCTTCCTGATCGAGCAGATTCAGTAAGGGCTCCGAGTCGCTAAGGGACCCGATGACTTTGAGGACGGGCAAGGGCGCGACTCTGACGAGTGTCGGAGTCAGAAGTATCTTGTCCTCCAAAGCGCGAATCGGGTCCTTAAACACGTCCACGACCTCGATTTCAAAACGACCCGCAAAATTCAAGAGGCAGAAACTTTTTAGGTTGGCGATCGCCTTGCAGGAGTTCTGAGTCTCGCCCGCGACGTACAATCGAAACCTCAACGTGCATTGGATGCTCACGAGGGATCGCATTCCTTGGCCGCCGAGTCGTCGCTTCCCCGCAGTTCGCTCATTCTGCCAGGCATGCTGGCCAATTCGCCCTCTCGGCTGCCGGTGGTTCTTGTCAGCAGTTCCTTTTCAACCTTTTTGGCCAAGAGTTCGGTTTGCAACGATTTAGCCCGAACCTCGAGAACGGCTTCTTCGGCCTCGAGCGTGACCAGTTTTAAGCGTTCTTCAACGGAAGCGACCTCATTCTTGAGTCGCTCCGCGCTCTCTTTTTCCCAACGCATCGTGCCCATAAGGACTTCTCCGCCGGCCGTGTAAATGTCGGCCAAGGTCACTCCTTCGTCGCTGAGGATGAGTTCGCGGACTTGGTTGGAGTGGGCGGTTCCGCGGGATTTGATGATGGAAAGTCCCCGATTCCGTTCGCCTGCTTGCACCAGGTAGTTCAGATGGATCCACGTGTCCGCCATGGTAGAGATTTGTAGAGGCGAGCCGCCCTCTGCATGGCCACTCAATTCGTCCAGAAGGCTGGTGCAAAGAAGGGTGGAGCCCTCTGACTTTGAAAAGTCGATCAATCGCTCCGCCACCCCATGAGCGGTGAGTTCGTTTCCGATCTTAGCGAGCGTAGATACGGGATCGATAACAAGACAACGCGACCCATGCTCCTTTGCCCGCGTCTTTATGTGAACAAGGATGGTTTCCGCGCTTCCGCTCATGGTTCGGGCCGAAACGATACTCAGAAGGCCACACTTCACATAGGGTCCAAGCTCGATACCGACCGAAGTCAGATTCCGGATGATCTCGTTAGCGTCAGAGTCGAAACTAAAAAAGGTGGTGGGTTCGCCGCGGCGGCAAGCCGCTTCCGCAAAGGCGCCACTGAGGGTAGTTTTGGCGGTGCCGGGAGACCCGGTGATCAAAATGCTTGCTCCCCGGTAGTAGCCTCCACCCAGCATCGTGTCGAGCCTGGTGACTCCGCTAGAGACGCGTTCGTTGCTAACGTTCGTTTCGTGACGACTCACGGTCCGGGCGCGGGCAACGTCGAAGCCCCGCTTACCGATCACAAAGGGGGCCTCATTCTCGTCGAATCCCGAACCCCGAAATTTGCGCACCCGCAAGTTTCTCTGGGAAACCCCAAGCGCGACCCGGTGATTCAGAACTACGGAGCAGTCGACCATGAATTGCATGAATGACAGGGCTTCGTGGGCCTCCGAACCCATCCTCTCGTTATCCGATTTGGCCGTGATCAAGCCGGTCAGACCCAACGACAGCAGCCACTCATGGAGCCGATAGACCTCGCGTTTCCGGGTGGTGCCGTCCGGAAGGAGCGCCAAGATTACGTCAACCGCATCGAAGACGATTCTCTTAGCACCCATTTCGCCGACTTTCGCCTCAAGCGCGGCAAGCATTCCACTGATGTCGAACTCACCAGACTGGACCATGTCGGTGCTGATCCGTGCGTCCATGAAGAAGAGCTGATTTTCTTGAAGTTCCGCCATCTTCCAATCGAATGCTTTGAAGTTCGCCACGATGCGGTCCGGCTCTTCCTCGAACGCTACGAAGATTCCGGGCTCTTCGAAACTCTGGGCTCCATGCATTAGAAACTGAAACCCAAACAACGTCTTTCCGGATCCCGCATCACCCTCCAGAAGGGTGGTTCGGCCGTCTGGTAATCCGCCACCCGTGATATCGTCGAACCCTTCGATGCCGGTGCTTGCCTTTGATAGAACTACCGTGTTAGTAGTAAAACTTCTCAATTCAAGATTCCTTCTCCACCTACAGATCTAGTCAATGCAAACGGGCAGAGGCCAGCGTCGCAATTGCTCGCCGTTGGGGCGAATGTTTACTTCGACTGAGCGAAGACCGGGAATGAGGGGTGCCTGACCCGAACTTGTCAAGGTGACGTGGAGCACTTGGATAACTGACTAGCACGTTCCTCCAAACCGAATCCCGGTCGTCCGAGCGCAGAGTAAGTCTACGTGCTTAGCGTGATTACTCCAGATTCAGAATTAGAAAGGGAGTTTTGTGCCGCGACAACTGAATCACCATTTACCTTTTCCTCAAAATTCAGCGATCTCAAAGATTAAGCTAGGCATGAATAAGGAAGCAGAGACAAGCACGGAATTTCGAAAGCGCTCAACAGAGTGAATTTCATCTTCCAAATCAGATCAAAAGTCGGCGCGAGTAATCCCTCAACTACTGGCGGAGACCACCTCTGCCGGGTCTAATAATCCGCTGCAGCGGCAGTCCAGCCTGGCCCGTTTGTTTCTTCCATGTGATCATTGTGAGGAGATTTGCTCTCTCCTTTTCAATTGTGTTCGAATAAAGACGATAGTGCGGCCTTCTCAGCAAGAACTGCTAATCGTCCTAAACGCATAGAAATTATGCTTCAAACCGCTCCGACAAGTGTCACCCGCCTGCGATTTAACTATCTTCTGTAATTTACGCATGGAAAGCGATTGCTCCCA
>Ga0302325_10029166_pt1 | contig 11401 bp, 5 predicted proteins | sample Palsa_T0_2_FD_201948 | JGI IMG/M metagenome (GOLD analysis project Ga0302325, IMG submission 201948) | Peat permafrost microbial communities from Stordalen Mire near Abisko, Sweden - Palsa_T0_2 | ecosystem: Environmental > Terrestrial > Soil > Palsa > Peat permafrost | place: Sweden: Abisko... | reverse complement strand
ATATCTTCGGCGCCGGCCATATTTCGAAGAGCCTGTCCAAAGTAGCCACGCTCGCCGGATTCGCCACCGTGGTGGTGGACAATCGCGAAACCTTCGCCAACCGGGAACGCTTTCCTGAGGCGGACGCGGTGCACGCCGGGGAGTACGAGGAAGTCTTTCCGCAACTCGCAATCAACGAGACCAGTTACGTGATCATCGTCACACGCGGACACCGCGACGATATGCGCGTGCTCCAACTGGCGCTCTCCACGGCGGCGCGCTATCTGGCCATGATCGGCAGCAAGCGCAAGGTTCTGAACGTAATCCGCGAACTGGAAAAGCAGGGTATCGAACGCGCCGCCTTCGAGAGAATCCATGCGCCCATGGGGCTCGATATCGGCGCCATTTCGCCTGAGGAGATCGCCATTTCCGTCACCGCCGAGATGATCGCGGTGCGCCGCGCCGCCAAATCCAATTGGCGCGCGCTTTCCATGTCGGTGTTCGCCGACGAGTCGTTGCGAGCCGTGTTAGCGAAGTGAGCATCGCAGGTCTTATTCTCGCCGCCGGAGAGTCGCGCCGCATGGGCTCTCCGAAGGCCCTTCTGCGGTACCGCGCAGAGACTTTTCTCGATACCCTGATCGCGCTGCTCTCCACCCGTTGTTCGCCCGTGATCGTGGTGCTGGGAGCGCACGCCGCGCAGGTCCGCGCAGCCACCACGCGCCCGGCCACCTTCGTGGTGAACGCCGATTATGCGCGCGGGATGACCACTTCGCTGCAATGCGGCCTGCGTGCAATGCCGGCCGATGCCGAGGGAGTCCTCTTCACGCTGGTGGACCATCCGGCGGCAGCGCCCGCCACACTCGACGCGGTGTTGGCTCGCCGCGATACCTTGCTTCGCGTGCCGCGGTATCGCGACAAGCGCGGCCACCCCATCTGGTTTGCGCGCGAACTCATCGGCGAATTCCTTGCCATGCCGGCAGACGGCGCCGCCCGCGAAGTGGTGCGCCGCCACGTGGACCGCACCGCCTTTCTGGATCTCGACGACCCCGGCATCGTAGCGGACATCGATCTCCCCGAAGATTATCGCGCCCTGATGGGAGCACCGGCATGAAAATCCGGCCGGCCTTGGTTTTCAAACTGCTGGGCGGAATCGCGGGGGCCTGGCTGGTGGTGGGACTGGGAGTTCCTTATGTAAACGCCAACCCGTATTCCGACCGGCTGCGAGGTTCGCTTTCTCGCGCCCTGGGCCGTCAGGTGGAATTCCGCGGCCAGCCGGTGAAATTCAGCCTCTTCAAAGGCCCCGGCTTCTCGGTGGACGACGTGGTGATCCACGAAGACCCGGCCATCGGCATGGAGCCCATCGCCTATATCGATACCGTCGCGGTGCGTCCCAGCATCTGGTCGCTGTTGGGCGGACGCTTCGTGGTGGCCTCCATCCAGCTGGAGGGCGCGCACATCAACCTCACCAAGTCCGACGCCGGAAACTGGAATTTCGTCTCCTTCGTGAACCGCTCGGTCATGAGCGCCGCGCCTGCCATCCACGTGCGCGATGGCCGCATCAATTTCAAGTTCGGCAACACCAAATCGATCATCTATCTGCTGGATACGGATCTCGATATCTCGCCTCCCGGACCGGGCAGCAGCGGATGGAAGGTTTCCCTGACAGGCAAACCGGCGCGCACCGATCGGTCGGCTCACGGACTGGGATCGTTCACCCTCAAAGGCCGCTGGTTCGTGGCGCCGGAGCGCGTGGACCTGGATCTGGAACTCGACCGCAACGGCCTGGGCGAAATCAGTGCGCTGCTCGAAGGGCACAGCGGCAGCGTCCATGGAACCATCTCGTCGCGCTTACATCTGGGCGGCGCCCTCCACAATATCGGCATCGTGGGCCGGGTGGAGATCGAGGACGTGCATCGCTGGGATCTGATGCCGGTGGAGGGGCAGGGTTGGCCCTTCGACGTCCGCGGGAACCTGGACCTGGTGAAGCAGGAACTGTACCTGGAATCCAATTCGGCGCGCAATGCTCCCCTGCCGATTTCCCTGCAGTTCCGCGCTACCGATTACCTGGCGCAACCGCATTGGAGCATCAACGCCGACTTGAACGGCTTCCCGGTGGCCCCCATTTTCGAACTGGCGCGACACATGGGCGCGCAAATTCCCCCCAAGCTGGAGTTGTCCGGGGTGATGGACGGCGCCGTCGGATATTCGGCGGGGAATCTCGAAGGCCACGTGGCGTTTCGCGATGCTTCCCTGACCATACCAGACTCGCCGCCGGTGCGATTTGAGCAAGCCGCCATCCTGCTCGATGGCGGCCATATCCGGCTCTCGCCGGCGCGGGTGCGCACCTCCGACCTGGACGAGGCGCAACTGGAAGCGGACTACGCGGTGGACGATAATACGCTCGACCTCTCCATTTCCGCAGAGGGGATGCAAGTGGCGTCGTTGCGCTCCCAAGTGGCGCTGGCGGCTGTGCCGTGGCTGGAGCAGGTGCGTTCCGGCCGCTGGAGCGGCCAGCTGCGTTACCACTATGGCGCGGATCTGAGCGGATGGACCGGCCAACTGGATTTGAGCGACGCCGAAATCCCGGTTCCCGGGCTGGCCGATGCGGTACAACTGGCATCCGCCCATGCGCAGATTGAGGGCTCCCGCGTGGTGCTGGACCATGTGGAAGCGCAAGTGGGCAAAAGTAGTTTTACTGGCTCCTACAGCTATGAGCCGGACGCCGCACGCCCCCACAGGGTGCATTTGCGGGCGGCGCTATTGAACGCCGCGGACCTGGAGGCGGAATGCATGCCCACGCTGCGGCACGAAACCGGGCTGCTGGCGCGCGCCCTGGGCCGTTCCAGCCTGCCGGATTGGCTGAAGCAGCGCGCCGTAGACGGAACCATCCAGATCGATGACCTGACGATTGGCGACGCACACATGCAGAACGTGCGGGCCCACTTATTGTGGGATGTGGCGCGGGTGCAGTTCGAGAATCTGCAAGCCAAACTGGACCAGGTGGGCATTACGGGGACATTGGTGGTGAACTTACGCGGTTCACGTCCCACTTACAAACTGGATGCCAAAGTAAAGGGCGTAAATTGGGATGGCGGAAAGCTGGACGGTGTGGCCACCGTGGAAACCTCCGGCACTGGTCTGCAACTCGCGGCGGGGGTGAAGGCCGAGGGCACATTTACCGGATCGGGCATGGACTTTGGCGGCATAATGGGCCGCAGTGTCTCCGGTAGTTACGATGTGGCGTGGGGGATCACCGCTCCGCGGATACGTCTGACTGGAGTAAGTCTGCGCAGCGATGACGACACTTACACGGGCCGGGGCGCCACTCAGGACGATGGCCGGTTAGTGGTGGTGCTTACGAATGGCTTGAAGGAGTTACGCCTCAGCGGTCCGCCGGATAAGTTGAAACTCGAAGAGGCGAAGTAAGTAAGTAAATCAGGCAGCCCGCCAGCGCGAGAGCGCACCCGAGGCCGCAAACTCCGGCCCAGGCAAAGTGCTGCCATAAGAGAGTCCCGGCATAAGATCCGCTCGCTCCCGCCAGGAAGTAACAGATCATATAGACCATATTGAGACGGCTTCGAGCTTCGGGCAGAAGGCCATAGATCCGCGTCTGGTTGGAGACGTGGCCGGCCTGTACCCCGATATCGAGCAGAATGACGCCGGCGATCAGTCCGCTCAGATACGTGCGGAATACATAGAGGATCACGAATGCCAGAAGCGTCAGCAATAGCGATACCAGCACGTTGCGTCTGGCTCCATAGCGATCGGCCAGACGGCCAACGAACGGAGCACACAAGGCGCCTGCGGCGCCCACCAGTCCGAAAAGGCCGGCCGCGCCGCTGCCATAGTGAAACGGAGGCTTCTCCAGGAGGAAGACCAGAGTCGTCCAAAATGCGCTGAAGGCGCAGAAAAACGTCGCGCCCAGCAGAGAGGCCTCGCGGAGCACGGGCTGTGTGCGGATCAGGGAGAGCGCGGAGCGGATCAAACCCGGCCAGGTAAGAGTCAACTCCGGCCGGTTCCCCGGCAAGGCCCTGCGGAGCAAGACCGCCAGCATCAGCATTATTGCGCAGGCCACCCAATAGACCGCACGCCATCCCACCCAAGCGGCCAGCAGTCCGCTGAAAGTACGGGCCAGCAGAATGCCCAACAACAGCCCGGCAAGAACGATCCCCACGGCGGATCCGCGCCGGGCGGGCGTGGCCAGATGGGCGGCGAAGGGAACGATGACGTGGACCGTCGCCGTGGTCATCCCGATTCCGAAACTGGCGAGCGCCAGCCAGGGAAACGTGCGCGCGCCGGCCATCAGTGCCAGAAAGAGCGCGGCGCCTAAGAGCAGACAGACTATCAGCCCACGCCGCTCTTTGGTGTCTCCCAAGGGAACAAAGAGTAACATCCCTAGCGCGGTGCCAGCCTGGGTCAACATAGCCACCAATGCCACCTTTGGCAACCCGATGTGAAACGTGGCGGCGATGAGAGAGAGGAGCGGCTGAATGTAATAAATATTGGCGACGATCGCGCCCACACTTACGGCCATCAGCCAGACATGCGAGGATCGGGAGACACCGCGGGGATCGATAAATGGCCCTGGGGTTACGGTTTAGCCGTGGGGGAGAGCTTCAGGCTGACCTGGCCATCCTGCCCGAAGTAAATCAATTCGAAATCGGCCCGCTTATCGCCGGTCGGCTTGGGGAAGAAGATATACCCGGCCACACGTTGGTTGGTTTTGCCGTCGGGTAACGCCTTCTCTTCGAGTAACTGCTGGAGCCCAGCCTGATCGTTGCCCTTTGCGGGAGGCGGAGTTGACTGCGGCGGCGCAGGGTAGTTATTAACATTCACCCTGCTATCGGTATAGACACCGCCCCGTCCATAAGTGCCGGTCCCATAACCAACCGTCTGACTGGTGTAAACGTTGGGGAGCTTGGAGCTGTCTGGCACTCTCGGCTGAGTCGTGCTCGAGGGATGGACACCGGCAGCGACATCGTGCGGCGAGAGAGCCCGCAGTATCGAGGGGTCTTTGCCCTGACGCATCTTGAAATCGTCGGCGGCGATATCGACCTGCGTGTCCGTGGGAAACATGCCGACTTCGAAGACCACATACCCGTGGCGATCCAGGTCGTCCCCAAAGAGCTTTCTCACCTGCGCGGGAGTCACATAGGCGGCGCCGAGGGTAAGTTTGCCGGCCTCCGCATGAGCGGGATAACTCTTGGCGGAGGGGAGGGGCGAGATGCCGTCTCCTGCCATAGCGGCGCCGATCGCGAGCAACAGCCAAAGGGGGCCGGGTCGTTTGGTCATGCGGACCTCCGCTCATATCTTACCCTATTGGTTGGGGTCATTCTAATTACGGCTATCGTGCCTTGCAGGTTTCAAGCTTCTTCGGAGTATTTTGCAAAAGCTGTAAGAGAATTGAGCAGACCCCACCCTAACAGGTGGGGCTCCGATTCGGGAGTCGCGCCAACCTCTTGATGTCCGGCAGCTTGCAACTTCCAGCGGAGCCCCATCCCGTAAGAGTGGGGTCGCTTTGCTTGATAAGTACCCCCAGTGCGCCCCGCAATTTTCCTACTGCCGGCAGTATCGCTCCAGCCGCGTTACACTGGAGCCGTGCGGTTGCTCATAGGTCCCGCGGGCTCCGGTAAAACCCCCTACATCCTGGATTGTCTTCGTCAGGCCTTGCGCTCTGGCAATGACTCCGTGCGCCTTCTGGTCCCCACTGCTACTCTGGCGCAACATCTACAAAATCAAATCGCGCGCGAGGGTTTCGTCTTTCACCGTAATTTGATCCAGACCCTCTACGCCTTCGTGGAGAACTGGGCCGGCGATCGTCCGCAGGCGCCGGATGCCGTGGTCTACCTGATGGTGGAAGAGGCCGTAAAACGCGTCCAACGGCCGGAATTCGCCCGCGTCGCCGATACGCCTGGATTCTATGCGGCTCTCACTGAGACCATCAACGAACTCGCCTCAGCTGGCTGCGATAGCGAGCGTCTGGCACATCATCTTCCCGATGCGCCGCTGGCGGAAGCCTTCCTGGCGGTGTATCGGGAGCTCGACAACATGATGGAAGATCGCGGCCTGTGGCTGCGGGCGCGGCGGCTGGAACTGGCAGCGGCACGAATCGAACTCGGAGGCACGAACGGCATCGGCATAATCTGGCTGGATGGCTTTCATGCCTTGCCCGATCCGGAACTGCAGGTGATCGGTGCGCTGGGCGGGCATGCCGACCTCACGCTGACGCTCCGCGAATCGGACTGGAGCGGGATGGCGCGCGTGCGGCTGGAGAGAATGGGATTCCAGCAGGAGACGCTACGGCGCCTGCGGCCGCAACCCGCGGTAGTGCTGGTGCGCGCGTCCACCGTGGAGCGGGAGGCAGAGGAAATCGCGCGCCGCATACTGGAGCAGGCCGCGGGACGGCCCTTTCGCGAGATGGGGATCATCGTGCGGGCAGCGGAGAATTACGTGCCGCTGCTGCGGTCGACGCTCGCACGCTTCGGAATTCCGGCGCATTTCTACTTCGATTCGCCATTGCACGAGCACGCCGCGATCCGCTTTCTGACTTCCGCTATGGACGCGATGCTCAGCGGGTGGGACCACACCCAGACGCTGGCGGCGCTGCGCCTGGCGCCACGCTTTGCCGATTCCAACGGCATGGATCGCTTCGATTTCGCGGTCCGCGAGCGGATGCCGCAGGCTGGTTTGCCGGGGCTCCGCGCGCTCGCCGAGGGATCGGAAGCCCTGCTGCATAATATCGATGCGCTGGCAGAGATAGAAGCGTGGCGACACCTCACGCTGACTCCGAAGAACTGGGTGGCCCGGCTGCGGCTCTTGCGGAATTTATTTCGTCCGCCGCGGCCGGAACCCGGAACCAGTGACGCGTGGCAATTGTGGCGCGGACAGGCCGCCGCACTGGACCTCTTCGACGAAGCCCTGGATCAAGCGGCGGAGGCGTTCGACGAGCGCCAGGAATTGCCGCTGGAAACTTACTGGCGCGCAGTGAAGGCGGTGCTGCGTTTGACGCCCATGCGTCTGGCGGACGGACGGCGCAACGTGGTCCACGTGCTGAGCGCTCATGAGGCGCGCCAATGGGTGCTGCCCGTGGTTTTCGTATGCGGCATGGTGGAGCGTCAGTTTCCGCGGTTTCATTCGCAGGATCCATTCTTCCCCGATACTGCGCGCACGCGGCTGAACGCGTCCGGCATCCGTGTGCGCACGGCAGCGGAAATGGAACGCGAAGAGCGCGCGCTGTTCGATTCGGCCATCACGCGCGCCACCATGTTGGTCACGCTCTCTTACCCCGGGAGCGATGCGCGCGGGGAACGGAATCTGCGTTCGGTCTACCTGGAAAATTGGCTGATCGAGGAGCAGAAATCACGACTGGTGGCGCCGCGCCAGCCCGGAGTTGCGGCGGCGGCTCCGAGAGAGGGGATCCGCGCGCCGCGGCTGCTCGAAATCCTCGGACAGAGGACTGCGCGCGTCTCGCCGACCGCGCTGGAGACCTATTTGCAATGCCCGTTTCAGTATTTCGGCAGCCGGCTGCTGCGCCTCAAGACTGCGCCGTTACGCCCCGAGAAGCGGCTGGATTTTCTCACTCAGGGCAACATCGTCCATGAGGTTCTGGCTCGCTGGTTCGCCGACCCGCGGGAGGTCGCGCCGCTATTTGAGGAAGTTTTCGCGCGCGTCCGCGAAGAGAAGAAAATTCTCGCGGGATATCAAACCGAGCGGGTCCGCAACGGCATGCTCGACGATTTGCTGGCCTTTACGCGCAGCGAACGATGGCCGCCCGGACGGTTCGAGTCGCGGATGGAGGAAAAATTCGAATTCGCGCTGGACGATTCGCTCACCATTGCGGGCAAAATCGACCGGCTGGATGTGGCGGCGGACGGGTCCGCGTACGTGGTGGACTACAAGTACAGCAATGCGCAAAATACCAAGAAGCGGCTCGATGATCCCAATTTGCTGCAGGCCCCGCTGTACCTGATGGCGGTGGAGAAATCGTTCGGATTGCGCGCTGCGGGGATGTACTACCTCGGGCTCAAGGGCGGGATCGAACCGGCGGGCCGGGAAGTGGCCGGCCTGCCGCCGAATTGGCTCGAAGACTCACGCGTCCGCACGCTTCAGATCGTGGAAAGCATTCGCCACGGACACCTCGGCGTCTCCCCATCCAACCCTGACAAGTGCCGCTTTTGCGATTGCGCGGATGTCTGCCGGATCGAGATTGCTGCAGCGGCCGACCAGGCCGATCAGGCGGATGGCGCTTGAGCCGCGACGCGGGCGCGAGGATTGCCAGGCAATTCACGCCGGCACAACTGGCAGCTATCGATATCGAGAAGCGGTATGTGGATGGCTGCGTGGTGGCCGGTCCGGGGTCGGGAAAGACCACCGTGCTGGTGGAATATTTCCGCCTGCTGGTGGCGGCGGGAGTGGACCCGCTACGCATTCTGGCGATCACGTTTACCGAAAAAGCGGCCGGCAATATACGGACACGGCTGGCCGAAGCATTCCGCGACAAGCCGGAGACACTCGCAAAGCTGGAGCGCGCGTGGGTCTCGACAGTCCACGGATTTTGCGCCCGGCTGCTGCGCGAGAATGCGGTGTTCGCGGGAATCGACCCGGAATTTTCGGTAGCCGATGAGCGCGAGAGCTGGCGGATGCAGCAGGAATCCATGGCGGCGGCGCTGAGTGGATTGCTGGCGGAGCAGCCGGCGGCGATGCGCGCGCTGATTCGCGGGCTCTCCTCGTACGAATTCGAAGAGGCGCTGCTGGCGGCCTACGACGCCATGCGCGGCGCGGGGATTGGGGTGGAAGAACTGGCGGCATTCGCCGCGCCCCCGGGAGTCACCGTGGGGGAACTCGCGGAGAGCGTGCGCGCCATTCGGCGGGAGGCGCTGAGCACCTGGAATCAGAAGCAGCGCGAGCAACTCGCGATTGCCCTGGAGAGCGCAGATAGCATCGTGACGGCCGGCAGTCCGCTGCGCGCTCTCCAGGCTATCGAAACCTTCGCGTGCAATCTCACGAAGTGCAAGCGCGGGAATAACGCCTACAACTTACTCCAGCGATTGAAGGAGCAAGTGAAAGCAGCGCGCTACGCGCTGCTCACCGAATTCTACAGTGCCGAGCGCGCCACCTTGTTCGCCGTGCTGCGGCGCTTCGACCGGCTTTATCGCGAGCGTAAACGGCTGGCGAGCGCGCTCGATTTTTCCGACCTGGAGGAGTTCGCAGTCCGGCTGCTGGAAGAGAACGCGGAGACGCGGGAGCGCGTGCGCGGCCAATTCGACCAGATCCTGATGGACGAATTTCAGGACACCAACGGGCAGCAGGCCAGACTCATGCGGCTGGTGCGCCCGCCGGACCGGTTTTACGCGGTGGGCGATATCAATCAATCCATCTTCGGCTTCCGCCACGCGGAGCCCGAGGGATTCGCACGCCATCAGGACGAGGTGGCAAACGGCGGCGGCCGGCTGGTTGAACTCACCGACAACTTTCGCAGCCGGGCGGCGATATTGAGCGCGGTGGAAACAATCTGCCACGGCGCGGCCGGAATTGTGGAGCGGCCGCTGGTGGCGCGCCGCAACTTCGAACAGCCTCGCGACGTTTGCGTGGAGGTGGTGAGCGCGGCCGATCTGCCGGTGGAAGCGCATTGGGTAGCGCATCGCATCGACGAACTCGCGCGCGAGGGATTCTCCTTCCGCGATTTCGCGGTGCTGGTGCGCAATACGGAGGTGTTGCCCGATTTCGCCGCGGCTTTCGACGAGGCGGGCATCCCCTACGTGGTGAATCGCGGCAAAGGTTTCTACGATACGCGCGAAGTGAACGATCTGACCCATTTGCTGCGTGCGATCGCCAATCCGCGCGACGAGATCAGCGTGGCGGCGGTGCTGCGATCTCCGCTGGTGGGGGTCTCCGACGAAGCGCTGCTGGGGTTGGACGATATGGGCGATAACATCGGCGGCGCGCTGCTGCGTCTGGGACCAGAGACCTCGCCGGCCTTCGATCCCGAGGACCATCGCAAGCTGCTGGAGTTTCGCGACCACCTCCGCGACTGGCGCGCGCGGCGCGAGTATGTCACCTTCGACCGTCTGCTGATGGAGGCGATGGACCATAGCGCCTACCAACTGGGAGTGCGCGCGGCCGCGAACGTGGAGAAATTCCTGGCGCAGGCGCGCGCGGCGGCGGGGCGCCAGTCGCTGGACGAATTCGTAGAGGAAGTGTCGCTGGTGCGCGCTTCCAACCCGCGGGAGCCGGATGCCCCCGTCGACGATGTGGCCGATGCGGTGAAGGTAATGACGGTGCATTCCGCCAAGGGGTTGGAGTTTCCCGTGGTCTTCGTGGCGGCGCTGCACAAGGGCGTGGAATCGAATCCGCCGGTGGTAGCCTTCTCCCGAGAGTTCGGTCTGGGCGCGCGCTGGCGCAATCCCGCCAAGCGCGAGGATAAGGATGACTTGTGCCAGCATGCGCTGCGCGAAGAGTGGAAAGCGCGCGAGCAGCGGGAGAGCGACCGGCTGTTGTACGTCGCCATGACACGCGCCGAAGAGCACCTGGTGCTGAGTTTCTCGTCGCCGAAGAACTGGGCCCGGGACGTTGTTGGGAAATTGGCGCTGGTATTGGACGCGCCCGGCGACCAGGTGGTGACGCGCACTGCGCCCGATGGCAAAGAGTGGAATCTGCGAGTGGTGGTGGCGGCAGAAGCTCCGCCGTTAATCCCGGTAATTGCCGTGAGGACGGAGGTGGCCGTGGCGGAGCGGGAACTGCTCGATCGGCCGGAGGTAGCGGATCAGCAGGATACCAACGCCACCGTGACAGCGTTGGCGCAATTCGCCCGGTGTCCCCGCGAGTATTTTCTGGGCAACCATGTCGGCTTCGAAGGCCGGACGCGCCGCCTGGCGGAGTCCGATGCAGAATTGCCGGCGGGCGAGTTCGGAACTCAGGTGCACACGCTTCTTTCGGGAGGCGTGGCGGCAGATGCGGATCCCGAGGCGTTGCGGCTGGTGGAGGCATTCCGGCAAAGTCCGCTGGGACGGCGGGTGGCCAGGGCGTCGCGCGTGGAGCGGGAGTTCGATTTCCTGATGGCGGTAGAGGGTCTGGTGATTCGCGGCCAGGTGGATTTGTGGTTCCTCGAGGGTGGCGAACTGACGATTGTGGATTATAAGACGGACGCAGTGACAGCAGCGCAGGCGCGTCATCGCGCGCAGGATTACGCGCTGCAGCTGCGGCTATACTCCATGGCGGTGGAACGGTTCGCGGGTCGGCCGGTGGATCGGGCATGGCTGCATTTTCTGCGGCCGAATGTGCCGGTGGAAGTGGATCTTAGCCCATCGTTATTGGAATCGCCAGAGCAGATTGTGCGGGAGTTTCAAGGGGCGCAATCGAAGATGGAGTTTCCGTTGAATGAGGGTGAACGGTGTCTACGATGCCCGTTCTATAAGGATTTATG
>Ga0302325_10029165_pt1 | contig 11401 bp, 28 predicted proteins | sample Palsa_T0_2_FD_201948 | JGI IMG/M metagenome (GOLD analysis project Ga0302325, IMG submission 201948) | Peat permafrost microbial communities from Stordalen Mire near Abisko, Sweden - Palsa_T0_2 | ecosystem: Environmental > Terrestrial > Soil > Palsa > Peat permafrost | place: Sweden: Abisko... | reverse complement strand
TACCGCCCATTGAGCCTAAAACGCTCAAAGACTTTGTATCGGAACCTATAAACACTGAGCCTGCTCGAAAGGGCGTTATATATCGTCCAGGAGATAGTTCAAAGCAAAGGGCTATGAATATCTTGGAAGCTCTAAATTACGAAGTTGATAAAGTTGAGATAATCCAACTGGCAGAATACTTGGAGATGTATATGAGGTGGGATAAAGGTTTACCTCAAAAGCCTAATGAAGAGTGTTTCTTTACTTTCGACCATTCTAAAAAGACTACGGGTGATAAGAATGCAGAAGCGAACGAAGCAGACAAAGACGATGAAGGCTGCGCAAGAGAAGCACGACAAGTTTCTGAAGAAGATGGGACTGGCGCGGAAAACAGTTTGTAAGGATAAGCCTTCAAACTTTCCAGTTTTTCTAAAGGAGTTCACTACCGAAAAGTACAGTGCAGGATTATCGAATGCTGATAAAGCGCACAAGGGTGCAGGCAGCAAGAAAGGAATTCTTTCGGACATTATGAACTATACGGAGGCTGACAGAAAGATAGCGAGAGAGATGTCAAAGTCAGTCAGCGTAGAATACAACAAAGGCGGATTGCAGTACATTTCAAAAGGTACGGATCTTACCAAGATGGGAAAGAAGGTTTAACAATGGTAAGAATACTTACGAACAAACCGCCTTTCAATCATTTGACTGCGGCACAAGTACGCGAAGCTATATCAACAGCTACTTCCGTTCTTCCTATGAAGGAAGATTTGAAGGCTGCTATATTAGCAGCTGATTGGGAGGAAGGCCCAGAAGATCGAAGCAGAAAGGACTGGGAGGTTAACTTACGGCCACGCTTCGGCGAATACACTGTAAGAGTGTTTGAGTTTGGGTCCATAACTATATACGGGCCGAATATGCAAAAGTTTGAAGTTAGGAAATTCTAAATAATGTCGTTTAAGTTTAGGCCCGACTCGGGGTCGATTGACTTTCTAAAAGATTTGTTCGGCACGGAGACAATTACTGTAGTTGATTTCGTTAGGCAGCCTGTAACCGCTCGAATTAACATGTCGAGCTTCGTACAAAAGGTTGATATCGATTCCATTGATAAAGAGAATCTAACGCCGATTACTATTGATTTCTGAGCTAAAAAGGTAATGAATATGCTGAGCTTTAAAACGTTGACGAGCGTCGATAGAAAAATAATAAAAGCATTTCACGCAGTTGAAATACCTAGACGAAAGATAGAGTCCGTTCTTAAAGAAAAAGACATGTGGCTGATGACCTTTATTGACGACAAAAAAACGTACTATATGGCTAGTGATAATCCCACACTATTTAGTAATACGCTTCAAGCTCGTATGATGCGGCAGAACAATCAAGCCTATTCTAATTGGAATGGCAACTTGCCGGATGAAGATTTTCAAATGGGTATGAATAAAGCCGTAACGGATATTGCTCAAACGTCCAATGTAATTCTACGTGTAGAAAAGGTCAATAAAAAGAGCCCAGATCGCGTAAATATGAGCCTATCAGGTCCAGATGAGCCAATAACCACCTTGAGAGATTTCGAGTTATTCGTAAACACGGAACTTCTTACTTTCCACCACGCCTAACTGTTATTTCGGAGACTATCATGACTAAAGCTGTTCTCTGCTCTATTCTGGAAAACTATACGCCGACCGCACAAGAGCGGCACTGCCATCGCTGGCTGGTCGAGCTGTACCGCGACCCCAAGCTGGACGAAGGTACGCTGAACAAGTGTCTCACTGACTTTGTGGCGGATAATGACGCAGAAATCCAACTAGTGGATGCACTTATTTCCGTGCGAACACAGCTGAAAATGAAGGAATCCGGGGATCTGGGCCTGTATGCGGCTGATACGCTTAGACAGAAAGCGGCAGCCACTTTCATAGAAAGCGCGCGCTCCTTCACGTATGAGCATGTGCTGAGCTACTGCGGCTCCCGGCATGTCGCCCGAGACGTACTTAGAAAATATATGCAAGCCGGGCGCATTCGCCGCGTGGAGCGTGGCTCATACGTAAATACGGCACCAGCCGCGCTGCCTGGAGTGCCCGGATAGGCCCTAGGCCGAGCTGTACTGGCTACGGGGATTTGGTCGGATTTGGTCAAATCCCCGGAAACGGTCAGAGTGTGACATTTTTGCCACAGTCAAAAATGGTCAAAATTGGTCAAATCCGACAGAAAAATGAGGATTTCCGTCACTTTCTGAGTCATGCGGATTTTGCATGGCAGGTATGCAAAAAGGCGTCTTGCTACGTGTAGCAACATGTAGTACCATGTACTTAGGGTACGTTAACCGTGCGCGGATTTCGACGGCATGGTTAAAGTACTCGAAACTGAAAACTTTTGATAAGGACTTCATGTTATGGCTAGAATTTCTATGACGGCAGAGCATTACGAGGCAATACAAACTGTACTCAAAAAAGTAATTTCAAAGAAAGGCACAGACTGGGACGTTATTATGGAAAAGATCAATAGCGAAGGCCTAAAAATTAAGAATTGGCTTCAAGTTCGTGCAGTGCTGCAAGGCCTTATCAGTCAAAAACTGGTATCTCGAACAAGTGACTTGAACGAAGAAATCTACGTCAAAAACTGAACTTGTTATAAGACATAGTGGCTAGAAGTTACTCTAGCCACTCAGCCTTGTAATGATACGAGGGCAAACTTTAAACTTAAACTTTTTATGGAGCCTTATACTATGTCAAACAACAACATTACTGCGCGTATCAACAACAACGGAAAGCTCATCATCGTTATCGATCCCACCGTTAAAGGGGAGTTGGCGTCGTCGGGCAAGTCGAATATTCTTGCGAGCGCACGGTGGCTGGACATCGGCGCACTAGACGGCGCAGACGACCTTGACGGCGTTACGCTGAACTTGATGCTCATCAAGAAACTTGCGAAAGCGGTGAAGAAAGCTACAAAGAACGCTGCGCAGGATGACGATGAGGACGAGCTGCCGGCTGAGGCACCGGCTGGCAAACGCAAGTCGCGCAATGTAGCGCAGGAAGACGACGATGCACCGGCTGCACCTACGAAGCGTAAAACTTCTAAGGCTGTTGAAGAAGCTCCGGCTGAGGACGACGAAGAAGTTGAGAAGATGCTGCGTCAACAGCGTGGTAAGCTGCGTCGTTTGGTTCAGGGTGGTGGGCTTCCTGAAGCGTTCAAGAACTTGAAAGCGTACGCTGAAAAGTACTTTGACGGCTTTGACGAGGACAACATGGCGGAAGAGCTGAAGGCTGTTCTGGATAACGAAAAGTGGCTGAAACTGGCGGAAACACTTCGTACCGAGCATAAGCTGAACTTCAAGCAGCTGGTGGAAAAGAAACTGGAGGAACTTGGCGAATCGGCTGATGGCGATGATGACAACAACGCTGAGGATAACAACGATGACGACGATAACAACAGCGATGACAACAACGCTGATGATGAAATCGATAACGACGAGGTGGTAAAAGAAGAACAGAAGCGTATGCGTGGCTTGATTAAGAACGGGCTGCCGGAAGGTAAGACGCTTCGAGGCTACGCGAAGAAGTTCTTTAGCGAGCTGGAAGAGCAGGGTGCCACCGTCGAAACTTTCCAGGCGCTGCTGGATGACGACAAGTGGATGAGCTACGCGGAGAAACTTAACGAAGAGCACGATATCGACATGCAGGCGATTGTCGAAAAGAAGATCGAGGAACTTGAGGACGCTGAGCCGGAAGCCGAGCCAGAAGCAAAGCCGACCAAGAAGCCGCTTGCTAAGGCCGGCAAGAAAACCGCGAGCGATGACGATGACGATCTGGACTTTACGGAAACCAAAACCAAAACGAAAGGCAACAAGCCGAACGTGAACAAAAACGCAAAAGGAAATGTGCAGCCGATTGCTACCAGCAAGCGCCCGGCTGACAAAGTGAAGACGAAGCGCTCGTAACTCGTTATAGGACCAGGTGAGTAGAGTAACTTCTACTCACCGCGCCTTGTAATGACGCAAGGGTAAAGCTACTTTTGATATGGAGAATACAATGTCTATTGTACGTGTTGAGCTGGTGCATCGCGTGGTTGCTCAGATTAATGACGTGGCGTTGGTTACTACCAAAACGCCAACGGGGGTAGAGATTTACATGAGTGGTGGAAACTACCAAGGTGACTCTATCATCCTCAGCGACGAACTGTTCAAGTCGCTGATTGCACAATATAATGACATGGTTTCGCCCGCACCGAATTTCGGCATTGGCGGCAATGAAAAGACCGCAGGAACAAGCGGCGAATCAAAAAATACGACGTTCACTTACTCGGGCCGCAATGAACCGGCTGTGGCTGTACCGAAGAAGACAGTAACGAGTTCAGCCGCAGCGGCGCTGAGGACCGCGGAGCCTGAGTCGAAAGGGAATAACGTTGTTCCTCGTGGCGAAAAAGGTTCTATTAAGAAAGGCTCAGGCTGGAAAAAAGAGAACTCGAAAATCGAAGCTAATTCGTGTGCGCGCTGGACGAATAAAGACTTTGATACGGCCGCAGAGATTCTGTCACGAGGTGGATCATGGGTCGAAGCGGCGGAGGCTGTAGAGCGTACACCGAAGGCTGTTAACCTCAAGGCTTACTTGGGTCAGCTGCCGGGAGTCAAATATGAAGAAGTTTGCAAGACGGCTGGGCCGCTGAATACTGTGAACATCAAAAAGAAGCCGGGGCACGCTACACAAGCGCATACCTGATTAACCGAAAGGGGAGTAGCAATACTCCCCTTTTTCTTTATGTGAAAGGTAAATTGATGTCATATGAAAATGACCCACAGTACTCGCACGAATCGGGATACGAGCCGTACTGCATGATGTGCCGCACTATGAAGCGCATGAAGCTCAAAGTGTACGGCTGGAAATGCCAAGAATATTGCGGAAACGAGATAGACAAGAACAAAGTACGGAGGCCTGAATCGCCGTTGAATGATCCCGGCCAGTGCTATATTCTAAATAGTATATACGGCGATTTGGTCTACTTTGACGCTGAAGGAAGACCTAAAGAGCCGGGAGAGCCGAAGTTAACAATCCAGCTAGGAGAATAGAAATGCTGGGATTCACATTAGGCCAACCTTTCTATCGTAGGACGGATAAAGGCTTTGAAACTCGAAAAGTGTTAAAATTTTGCAAGTGGGCATGGTTTAGCATTAGAGTTAGCAACTATGAGGTAAAAAGAAATGACCTCAAGCTACACTGGAATCACTACACAACGAAGACCGTTAAGAGGGAAGCGACAATAGACTACAAAAACCTAACGCCGGATCAGAAAGCTCAATTCAATAAAACTTTTAAACATTTCGATAAAGCGTTTAAAAGCGCTGATGAAATGTTTAAATCTTTCGGAAAGGAATAACAATGCTTATTGAAACGGCAATCAGGATTTACTTTTCTCCTTCTAGCTATAAGGACGACGTAGTGAGAGAGGCCATAAGCGTTTGCGAAGCGTGGCTAAAGAATAATCCTGGCAAGAAATTAATTGACGCAGTTAAAGGCTAAATGATGTCAGACGTAATCGAGATTCGCAAACAGTATGGCGTTGAGCCTATCACTGGAAGCGTAAACATTCCATACAAAGGCCACACTATATTGATTCTAAATCATTTGTGTGGAAGCGTCGCAGTGTATAATGACAAAGTAGCTGTAGAGCATTTGTTTATAGTACACGATAACACCGCCAAAGACTTGCTTGCAGCTTTCAGCTTCATCGACGAACAAACTCAAACCGCCTAAGGCTAAGGACTACACTATGACTATCCCCAAAGAGCATTCCACCTACCGAGCTTCCATTTATCAAAAGTATGGTTCCAAAGTAACGAAGGAACTTGAACAGATTAAGGACAAGGAGGAATATTTTTTAATCAAAGACATCGCAGGCAAAGGTACTATAAAATGCTTTGCGCATATGGCGGATAGAACGAGGTCACAGTATTTATCAGATATTTGTGCAGAGCTTCAAATGAGAGGAGTACTTGGTAGAAACGGTAAAACCTATTACTTCGTGACGAAGCGTAGATTGAAAAAGAAGGAAGTAAACTGATGGATATTATTCTAGAACAAAAGAAGAAAGAGCTTTCTAATCTAGGCTGGAAATTCGGAGACAGAGACGCTCGTCTAAATACGAATTACGCTGGCAAGTTTATGGTAGTTGAAGAGTTCGACGAAGGTGACTATGAGCTACCTACCTTGGACGGTAGCAATGGGCCTTGGTGTATCGTAGGAGATGACCTCGAACAGCTTGTAAACGAAGCCTACAGCATCTTCTGTTATATAGAGGAAAACTGACATGACAAATAAATCGGAACTAAACGGGTTTGGTAAGCTGTTGGCTTTGGCGAACTCAAATGAGTACAAAGATAACGCTACAGTACAAAGCATTTTATCGACGATTAATTATCAAAAATCTTTTGTAGATATGCACAGAACTTTAAACATTAATCCTTATGAGGGTTTCTACAAGGCTCTAGACGGCGAGAAAGGATATTCGCTATTCGGCCTGGATGAGCATAACGTCATGCAAGCCTTTAGACTTCACACCAGATTTTCCATTCTAAAAGAAATGCTTATACTGCTTGATAGCGTTTTAGTTTCAATGGGTGAAAAATCGCAATTAGATTAAGCTAAACTTACCGGCAACTTTTGAGAAGGAATACAGACGTGGAACTACCAGAAGCTATTAAACAGATCATTACACGAGACATCAAAGGCGTGCATGTTCGCACGGGTGAGAAGATTTGGTTTAGAAAGGTTGAGAATTTCATGAACCCAGAGTACAGCGTGCTTCGTGAATTTTTCCCTGATAGCCGAGCAGTCATCAACAATGAGCCTTTCTTGTGCGGGGCAGCGCAAACAAACGGATCTTGGATCCTCGGTAGACTAGACGCTCAGTGTGACTTTCATCCTCTGTAAAGGATAGGCGCTATGAAAGAGACTATTGCAGCGTTCGCGTTTATTGGTTTGATAGCATGGGGCTATATGGCGGCTAATCCTGTGCTTCCACCTAAGCCGGACCCTTATTGCGAAAACATGGCTACGGAGAACGCCATATTCAATAATAAGCCCATTGATTTTCAGAAAATAGCTGCTGCGTGTATGCCGGCTCCTGGCCCTAGCTTAGGACTTTAAAATGGAAAAGCAAATATACGTTGCAAAGTACGTCTCTCACGCTAAAGGGGATGGGCGGTACGTTTGGTGTTTCAAGAGACAGATGATGGATCAGTGGTGGAGAGACCACGCCACCGAGGAAGATAAGTTACGATATATCAAGTTTCAGATGACACATGAGCAATACCATTTGTCTACCGATAGTTTGCAGGTCGCAGATTGGGTCTACGAAGAAGACATGGCTGTATTCTCAAAATATCTCAACGTTACTTACCATAAGGTAGAGCTTAGAGCGGAGCCCATTGCACCGGCTACGGAAGTTAAAGCTGGTGAATGGTGCAACTCAGTCATTCGGCTAATGGGGGAATAAAATGGCAGAATTAGACGATATGGACTTGTTGGCTCTAAAGAATGTTATGCTGTTCCATTTGATTCGCCTGAGAGCTTCTACGCAGCAAGGTTTAGACTTTGACGACTCTCCTATGGTGTCTCCTGAGGACATTTATCTAAACGATGAGCATGTAAAGTACTGCAAGTACCATTTAAATGCTTACGATGATGCACGTCTTAAAGCGTACAAGAAATTTAGGATCACGCAAGATCCTTTATATCACAAGGCAGATATTTGGGATATAGGTAACGGTGGATGGCCGGAAGAGCTCAATATTCGAGAGGCTATCACAGAGGTTAACCAGTTGAAGATACAAGGATAACTCTAATGTTCGATCTAGGTTATGCACCGTGGATGTGGTTGACTGTAGGCTCTTACTTGCTACTGGCAATGTTGTTGGCTCCGCTATACAGGCGAATGTCTAAACAAGCAAAGTGTGAGCCAATTCAATACAAGATGATCGAATATCAGAAAATGGAAAGGAACTGAAATGTCTTACATTCTAGCACCGGATAACATTTACGGGTATACGTTCAGCGCAATACTTACGATGATCTGCTCTATAGCATTGACGAGGCTGGGAGTTTTAAAAGAACCTTTCGATGCAGAGTTTTCATTCTACGTATTTTCGGGTCTCTTCTGGCCGGTGTTTTGGCTCTGCCTGTTCTTGAGGGTTTTCTATAGATCCTTGATGACGTTTATCTCAGTAATGTTTAATGACTAAAGAGGATAGCATGAAAAACGATCAATTCATTTTTGAAGCCGAGCTGAACTCAAGGGTTCACAGGTACGGCCATGGTGTACATGTATACCCCATTGATAGGAGCAAGCAAGACACGTTGTGGTGGAGTAGTAAAGAGAAAAGGTGGGGGACGCCAGAAGAGTTCAGCCCTCATGGCTATCAGAGTTGGGCTCCTTGCAAAACATTTAAAGCGTTCAAACGGCATTGCCGGAAACACTTTGCGTATAACGGTCTACAAGGGTACGAAGTTGTTTGGGTTAGCAAGTACACCGGCCACGACGTAACGTTCACTTGCTAAGGGCGAACAATGATAATTCATGTGCTTCACGGCGTCGTATTCTACATAATGGGAATGGCTATAACGTTCGTGGCTATGGTTGTGGTCGCTATTGCGAACTTTGGAATGAAGACCGCATATGATGATAACTTGGAAAAGGTTATAGCTGATATCGTTTTCTGGCCTATCCTTTGGTTCAAGCTAATCATACTGCTTTGCATGTACGTGGTTCATCTATTCAAACTGGCTATACGTTAAACTCAAACTGAAATAAGGATACAGACTATGTGGCTAGTTGCTTTCCTTCCTTTCTGGTACGTCTTCACGGCTCCTGGCAAGTTCATTCTTTGGCGTAATTTCATGTTTCCTGGACATGGCGTCGGGCCTTGGTATTCAGGGCGCCAAAAAGACTCAAAAATAATTTTGGTTTACTTGTCACTTCGTTTTTGGTTTTGGTGGGTCATCTTAGGCTTCTTTGGGAGCGGCTTAGCTCTTCTGGCATTGAAGGCTGTAACGTATGGGCCAGGAGGTTTAGACTTGTCGCCATTCTGGACGGTTTGGTATGGGAGACTGAATGGCAGCTGGATCGCGAATCTATCGTTCGATACAATCATTTACGTTATACGAACCGTCCACTATTGGTTTTATGAGCTTGCTGGGCAAACACTTCCAGACCCGACGTGGCAATGGCATCCCGGACCGATACTACCCGCGCCAGTTGTTCCACCACTGCCAGGACAGCCTGCCAACCTAAACCAATTTCTTTATCAGAACTGAAAGATAATATTATGAACCCCACCGAAAAGTTTATGCTAGACCAATCTAAGCTGCTACTGGATCTTCAGGGCCAAGTACAGGCGTTGTCACTTCGAGTTATCAACTTGGAGAGCCTACTGCTAATGAGTTCGATGGGCGATAAGACGAAGACGTTCATCACAAACAAACTGCGTGAAACGATGGCTTATCTGGCTCCCCAGGAGGCTTTAACTGACTTTGAAGTCTCATTGGCAAACGCTCGAACTAAACACAAAGTAGATAACCAAACGCCAGTTGAAGAGGCAAAATCTAAACTGGTAAAGAAGGATTGTAAGACAGCGTCCAAAGAAAAGAAACTAGGCATCAAAGAGGCGGCGCTTAGAGAAAAGCGTGAACGGATGTCCAAAAAATAGACCTAGCAATAGGCAAGTAGAAACGTCAAAATATGTTCAGTAAATAACTATTGACAAGTTTTGGCAATTTATGATAAAATGAACTACGGAAACCATGCAAACCAATTTGGTGGCGTACGGGTCACAAACAATTACTACTTTATATGAAAGATCTAAATATCATGGCTAAGAACAAAGATACCAGCATCGACACCGCAGTTGCACTCCTCACCAAGGCTTTCCCGGCCATGAGCGAGAAGGAAGTTACCACCTTCTTCAAGAAGACCAACGCTATCGTAGCGAAGGCTGAGAAGAAGGAAAAGAAGGCCGCTAAGAAGACTGAAAAGAAGACCGACAAAAAGGCCGCCAAGACCGAAAAGAAGTCGGCAAAGAAGGAAGCCAAGGGAGAGAAGAAGGCTGCCAAGGCTGCCAAGGTTGCCAAGAAGGTCGAAAAGAAGACCGAGAAGGTAGCTAAGAAGGCTGATAAGGTCGCCAAGAAAGCTAAGTAATCAACTATGGGCCGGGGAAGTAATTTTCCCCGGTCTAATTTCTCTAGTAAATTTCTATTACGATCATAATTCTAGTGTCATTTTTAAACTGGTAAATGGTGAGTATAAGGCGACAATACTTGCTGCATTTGAAAAAGTTATTTGTTTGTTCCTTTTTAGGAAAACCAATTCTAGGCGATCAGCTGTCGCTAGGATAGCTACCACGAAGGTAGTTGCGTGCCTAACTAAACTTAACTCAATATAAGGTGTACACACAAATGCGTAAACTTCTTCTCGCTACCGTTATCGCTCTCGCCCCGGTTGCTGCCTTCGCTTCAGGCGTTTATACCACAACTACGGTTACTGCTCCTACGCCTGCTATCTCTGGTAGCACCGCATTTGGTAATGGCTCGACCTTCACTGCAAGCGGCCAGTTCGGTTCCGAGGCTGGCGGCACAATCAGCAACGTTGGGCCAGCTAATGGTCTTGCTACTGCCTCTGTAGGCGGCAGCGTTACGTCCAGCGAGATCGGCGGAACTGGCCTTGCCACTATTTCAGGCGGTCAGGTGTCCGGCGCTTTGGGTCTTACTGGCGACACCACTACGTCCAGCTATGCCACTTCTGGCGCTGCTACAAACGGCGGTACTTTCACAAGCACTGTGGATGGCTTCTCTGAAGGTGCCATTTCGGGCACCATTAATAATGACTACAACACGGGCAGCTTTACGTTTACGCAGCCTGCTGGCACCACAACCACAACCACCGCTGTTGACAACAACAACGGCTAATCTAAACTAAGCTAGACTGCGTGAGGGGTTAAGTAGCCCCTCACTTTTTAAACTTAATTATAACTTGGAGATCATGATGAAGCGTTCGATTTTAGCCATTGCACTTACCTTCGGCATGTCCGGGATGGCAATGGCACAAAATGCCGGTACTGTTACCGGGTCAAATGCAGCTACCGCCGAAACTGGAGCTGCTGCTAACTTGACGCAGAATTACGCCCCCGGCTATAAGAATTCATCGGTATCTACCGTCCCTGCTTTGGGAACAATCATCACGACCCCTACTGTTGATTGCGCTGTGCCTGTTGGCGTCGGCGGTTCTTTCTTGGGCGGCGGGTTCATGGCGGGTACAGCTTATATCGATCAGAGCTGTCGCTTGCTCGAACAGGCTCGACAGGTTTGGAATCTCGGTAGCCCGTCTACTTCACTGCTTATGCTTTGCGGTTTGAAGTCTTTCCGCGACGCTCGAATGGAAC
>Ga0302325_10029164_pt1 | contig 11402 bp, 10 predicted proteins | sample Palsa_T0_2_FD_201948 | JGI IMG/M metagenome (GOLD analysis project Ga0302325, IMG submission 201948) | Peat permafrost microbial communities from Stordalen Mire near Abisko, Sweden - Palsa_T0_2 | ecosystem: Environmental > Terrestrial > Soil > Palsa > Peat permafrost | place: Sweden: Abisko... | reverse complement strand
GTCATTTGCGATAATTCTACACGCCCCTCCTCCGCTAATTAACACACCATCGCCACCTTTGTTCCACGGTTACTTTGTTACACGACCAGATCTCGAACTCCTCCCTTGCGATCTTTACGCGTCGAAAGCAGCTTCTACGACTCTTGCCACACAAGACTAGATTGCCTATTCAAAGAAGCTCTGCTAATCTTCGATATTTATGCGTTGCCTCCACGCCCTGGACGTTTCCTGACCTGATCATTCCTTTCAGCTTCTTCAAGCTGCCTGATCGACGTCTCCAAAGTATTCACATGCTGGTCTCTCATATCGTAACCCGGGGATCGTCTTTCGCGATGGCTGATGATAATATGGAGATATCATCAGAGCATGATCACAATGTTGGTGATGGTGACATCGACATAGATTTCGATTTCACATCTGCACAAGTGGATGAGGACTATGTTTTGGAAGATGCTACCTTGAACGCCGACTTTGGAGAAAATTTTCATCCTCAGCCTTCTCCTGCTGTCGGTAATGACGACTTGATGATTGATGAGGATGTTGATTCATACCAAATGGATGACGCAGACCTATTGCACGATGAAGATGGACGTACTATGGAGCATGAAGTTTTGCCCTTCGGTGGTGAGGATCCTCTCCACTTCGGGGAAGATCAAGCCGATGGGATCCAGTTCGGAAGAGTCGAGTCAAATAGCGCAGCCGATTATATCTATGCGCATCAAGAATCTTCAGAGGCGCAGGCTTTCGAAGGTGATGCCGCATTGGGAAATCCTGGAGATGGTCCATACCCAGAGGATTTAGAATCCGCAGATGTAGCAACACCAGAAGCAGAGAAATCATCCGCAGACGTGGCCCACCATGATTCTCCAACGGCATCGCCATTACAAGGTAGCCCCCAGAGTGCTAGCTCTGCTCCGGGTCCAAGAAGCCCACCAGCTTCAAATCTAGATTGTGGACCTGATTCCCCAGATGCTACGTCAAATCACCCTGAAACTAACTTGATGTCCCCTTCTCTATCTGGGGATAGTAGCAAGGTGGTCGAAACTACATCTGTCGCATCTGTTCTCCTCCCCCCTCGAGATGTAATGGTCGTTTATCAATCCATCGAGTATGCTTTATTCTCGTCTTCCGAACTTGATGATCCAGATTCTTTCTTTCTCTCAGACATATCTATTGCCGAAAAGCCTTTGGCAGATTTGTTTACTGCTATTCGCCAGGTCATTCAGGAAGACCTCACAGACGAAGATGAGCTCTGTATGGTTGTGGAAGACCTTGGTATCGAAACTGAGGAGGTTAGTTGTACTCAATCCCGCCTGACGCATTCAAGACTAACAATCACCCAGCAGAGCTCTTCCTTACTTCACGATGTAACACTAACACAAATCTTGAATCTCCGCGAGAAGCTGCTTCGGAATGATGGTGTCGAATCGCTCCGCCCTCTGTACATTATTCTCCGGACTCGGACCAATTTCTCCAAGAGACTCGAAAATCTCATAGCAGGAGCCGCTGAAGAAAAAGGTTTGTCACAATTCATTACCTGGGATGAACATAGCGAGAGTCTCGATGATTTAGATGAAGCCGAAGAGAGCAAAAATGACGTCGGGTCAACGTTGGAGAGCCAGGAAGTTGACGCTGGCCATGGTAGCGAGGAAAATGATGACCAAACCGCTCACGACTTTGAAAATAATGCACCGGAGGAGCAAGTATCGGAACATGGGCAAGGGTCGAAACCTGGACCTGGAGAAGCTGTACAGCTTGCCCCTTACGAATCTGTGCCAGCTTCCAGTGATGGTTCAGCTCAGGAGTCAACAGCCACAAATGCCAAGCCATCGAGTGTGGAAGACTCCAAAAAGAAAGTAAACCTATCACAGGAGGCGTACGATGAAGATGACTTGATTGACTACTCTGAGGAGGAAGGGGATAACATTCCAGCCGTGCAGAGGAACATTAAGTCACATCCTACTCATGAAAACAGGACACATCATGGTACATTCAATTTCTTTCCACCATGTCTCAAACCCAATGCATGTTTCTGTTCTAAATGCACCGTTCTTCTTCTTGCAGAATACGAAGCGATTAATGAAGACCTTCGTCGCCGGTCTCTTTCGCGGACAACCGAGGACGGACCCTCCGAGCAAATCCACCAGCAGCCACCTATCGCTGCTGAAGAGTACCATGAGGGAACATATGATGAAGGAAATGGTATTGAGTACGAGGAGAAGGATGAGCAAGAGGAAGAGTATGAAAATGGCTATTTGAATGCCATCCATGAGGATTTCACCACCGGTAATGCCGATGCTGGTAGCCATCTAGAACAGTACAATGATACCGGGCTACTCGCCGATGAGTTCAGTGGAGAAGGAGTGTTCACAGATGAAGGCATCATCGATGGCTCTTTTGATGATTTTGGCACTGAAGCACAAGAGTATAATTATGATGATGAAGGTGTCTTAGAAGATGATAACGGGGACTACCAGAGCCTTCAGCAAGACCAAACCGGCACTGGAAGCATCCAAGAACCCGAAAGCCGAAACGAGCCTCCAGAGGCAGACGTTACGGAGGACAATCTTGAACAAGCGGATACAGCTGAATCTAGTGTAACTGTAGGCGGTGATGAGATTCAGTATGAAGATGGACCAGACGAAGAAGTCTTCGACAACTCCAGAACTACTACCGAATCTCGAGCGTTGAACGACGAAGCGGAGCATGCGGATGCAGTGGGCGGCGACGAGATTGACTACGAGGACGATGAGGATGAGGTCGGCAAGGAAAAGGATCTAGGAGCTACAACACCTCTACCGGCTCCCCCAGTAATGCCAACTTCGAATGGGAAGAGATCCAGAACAGATGCTGAATCTGACGATGTCATGAGCATGAGAAGCAAGGGTACGTACTGGCGCTTCATCCCGAAAAGACGACGTATCGACTGACATGGTAACTAGAAGCCAAACGTCTCCGGTCATGACAGCTCCTTTCTCTTGGAGCTGTCACATGATGGATTCATTCGCTAAAGTTCCTTCCTTCCTATTCTGGGTTGCTCCACCATGCCGACCTCCTTCGGAATGTGGCTCAATCTATTCAATTTTCGCAACAGCGGAGCATGGTGGTGGACGATCCTACGCAGCTCTTTACATCCCGACTCGACTAATCGACTATGTACGACTAACTAACTTTCACATAGGAGCAGACGACGGTAAGTCCGACAGGTATATTCGCATACACCCCTTTCCCGCTTCTTCCCCTCAAAAGCACATGATACCCCATGAATTCAGAAAACTTTCACACTCAGGACACTCTAGCATCGGGCGATTTAGCATAGCACGGCGTCAATTTTCCTTGTTGTCTCGCGTTGGGCCGGGAAAAAAGGAGTGGAGGTGTTCTGGCTAGGAGGAAAGATCCCTTGCGCTGCGTGACTCTTGTTTTTCCACCATGGAAACGCTTACTTCCATGTGTCTCGGAGATGGGGAGGCTGGATGTTTCTGGGCTTTTCGACGGTGGATGTCAGATTTGCCTCTACTATTGTAGGATTATTGACGCGGAGTGGCGCGGAGGCAGAACCTTCGTATAGTAATAGCAAAAGCAACCTCACGAAATTCGCTACCCTTTGACCATAACCCAGGCCAGACAAAGATCAGTGCAATATGCCCCATAAATACTCGGTATTTTATTTTTTGTCAAAATAACTGCTTTTTTAAACAATTCAAAACTATAATATTGTGACAGTCCAAATTTCACTACCGGACTAGCTCGAAAAATCATTGCGCTTGATACTCCACTCACGCGCGTCTTTTACTCTTCGTCGCGAAAGGGGTAAAAGGCTGCAGGTGGGCATGCAATAGAGGGTGGAGCGGCCCTAAAAATAGCGGCAGAGGGAGACGAGGCCAGACAAGCCAGACTGCTGAATTTCGAACCTTACAAAAGTTTGTTTCACAGAGCCGCACCCGAACTCTTCGCATTCAAGGGCGAGCAAGCCCCTCAACAAGCACCTGTGGCCTTTATTACCATCCTCCATTATTGGCTCCGATCACCTTCAGCGTCCTCCACGGCCAGCCCTCGCCTCGCCTTTTCGACAGTAGGACCTGAAACTCTCCTATGACCATCATCTCCTTCAACTTGCGGTTATTACAATATTTTCTGTTCAGTCGGCATATAGACTGGAGGAGATCGTAAGGGCGAGAGCCCCACAGCACACACCTGCGCGATACATACCTACATTCCCTGTTCCCTGGCCGAGTCAAAGTCGATCGCGAGCGCAAGCTCAGAGACCTATACACATTGGATTCGATAGGAGGGGGAGTCCGACGTCTGCGCGAAGATGTTGGAAGACAAGTACGTCAAATGGCAGAGCTCTTGGTCCTGGTCGCGCAGATGTGCTTTCTTGTGGGGGGCCGAATGGCTGATGGAGTGATGCAGATACATAGGCCTGGTGCTGGCCATCACGTCCACCATGGCGATAGGTGGGTGCCTATTCTGTTCTTTGCTGAGAAAGATGCTGACCCGATATCATAGGGACGAGTTTTGTGATCACAAAGAAGGTATGGCCGAATCCCGAAGCCTGATCGATACGGCAAACTCCTTCGGTGATTGTTCGAGGAAGGATTGGGTTTGTACTGACAGACTACGCACAGGGACTGATGGATGCGGAAGAACGCCATGGCTTCGAGGGGGATGGATTTACATATCTTAAGAGCCCAATATGGTGGGCTGGTATCGTCGCACGTACGTGCCCCGCGTTTTCCCACGTCCAATTGCTTCTGACACTGCCTACAGTGATTGTTGGAGAAGTAGCCAATTTTGCCGCCTATGCGTTCGCACCTGCGATTTTAGTAACCCCACTCGGGGCATTGAGTGTTCTAATAGGTGCGGTATTGGGGTCATACTTCTTGAAGGAAGAACTAGGTACATTGGGGAAGCTTGGGTGTGCGATATGCCTGATCGGCTCCGTGATAATTGTGCTACATGCGCCTCCGGACAAGGAAATCGAAACCATCGACCAAATTCTACATTATGCAATTCAGCCGGGTATCTAACCTTAAAAGGATCTTCAGGAAGTTGCCGCTAACTGATTCTCCAGGGTTCCTCATCTTCTGCCTGACGGTTGTTGTATTCGCTGTGGTTATGATATACCGAGTTGCGCCAAAGTACGGGAAGAAGAATCCTCTGATTTACTTGTCGATTTGTTCAACAGTTGGCTCCGTCTCTGTCATGTCAGTCAAGGCGTTTGGGATTGCTGTGAAGTTGACTCTGGCGGGCAAGAATCAATTCACGCACCCCTCGACATATGTGTTCATCATTTTGACAGCGGTCTGCATTTTGACTCAGATGAACTATTTCAACAAGGCTTTGAGCCAATTCCCCACATCAATGTAAGCATAAGGCACACTGGAGACCCAGCTACTTTTACTAATCCCTGTACAGTGTTAATCCCCTTTACTATGTCACTTTCACAACCGCAACTCTGTGCGCCTCCTTCATTTTATATGGCGGTTTCAACACTTCGGACGCAGTCAACACGTTATCTCTTCTAAGTGGTTTCTTGGTGATCTTTACTGGAGTGTATCTCCTGAATATCTCGCGATCGGATCCGGATGGCCGCAGGATGATTAACGGTGCTGATAATGACGGAATTGCTACGGACATCATTTCGAGCATTCAGACGAGAAGAAGCATGCAAGCCAGAAGAAGTCTGGAACCGCATAGGATGAGTGTGGGCAGCAATGGGTTTGGGAGAGGAAGTGATCGGGAGGGGCTGATCCACGCATACGACGAAGAAGAGAATATCGGATTCGGTCTCACAGATCTAGCGGAAGACAGTGACGAAGACAATCCACCCAAGCATGCCAATGGCAAGATGAATGGAAATGGCAATAAGAGAAGCTTTAGTGAGCCGATAGAACAGGTGCATTCGAGGAAATCATCACCACGGTAATCCCGAGGTTTCTAATTTGAGATTTTTGCATTTTCAAACTTGTATATTGGTCTACAGCTGGACAGCGTGGACAGGCTGATTTTAAGTACCATGGTTGCAGCATGGCCTGCATTGGGTTTCTTCATAGCATGACTACACGAGGTTCCGGCGTTTCGGCAGCTCTGTATTATAAGGGAGAGACATCTTGTATGATATATCCGCGCGCATCAGGCGTGCATTGCATTGAAGAGCCGGGACATCAACCACATTTTCGAAATAGTCACTTTTCAAAGATGGAATTTCCATCATGTGGTGCAAAAAACTCTCAATTGAGCTCGGCCATAATTACAAGCCCGAAATGCAAATGCGCCAGACAATGTCGTCAAAGAACCCATGGCATCTATTGCTCCTCAACCGGCGCCTCCTCAGCCTGCTCCGTCGCACGTTGTGCCTCAGCAGCCGCCTGAGCCGCAGCCGCCTTCGCACCGTAATCCTGGCTCATAGGTTGAACCACACTTTGCTCCTCCTTTGGCTCGATAATGGTGACTGAGTCTGGCAATGACTTTTGAGGACCTGACTTTCCTTCTGGGTCGGAACCGCGCATGATCTTGACCTTGATACCGAGTACACCTTGTCTGAGGAGAACGTGACGGGTAGCGGAATCGATGAAGTCCTTTGCTGGCTGACCGGAATGAATCATGAAACCATCAGTGAACTTCATGCTCTTTGCACGAGCAGCACGAAGCTTTCCGGAAACAACAACCTCGCAACCTTTAGCACCGCTCTCCATGATGAATCTGAGGACACCATAGCAAGCTCTGCGAACTGCAAGACCATTGAGCAGCTTGTACCGGAGGGATTCGCATTGTGCGACGGCAGAGAGACCTCGGTTTTGGACCTTGGCGGCGTACAGGGAGACGGAGTTCTCGGGGAACTTGAATCGCTTTTGGATGAGGGAGGTGAGCTCGCGGATTCGTCGTCCTTGCTCGCCGAGGACTTCTTGAGTGTGGGTTGCGCGGATGATGATGTCGGTGACGGTGGGAGTGACTCGGACTTCGACACCAGAGTACCCCTCCTCAGCAAGCTCGCGCTGGAAGAACTCGTTCAATTCTGCGTAGAAGACACCATCGGCGACGAACTTTCTCCGCTTTGAGCTGGGAGACGGAAAGTTAGTTAAATGCCCTCGTTGTAGAAGGTTGAAATTTCTTACATAGCGGCACCTGGAACTCCGGAAGCCATATTTGCGCTTTCGTGGCGGGAATTGACGTTGCGAAGAGAGGTTCGGCGTCGTCTTGTTCGTGGATGTCACTTGGCGATGCTTGAAGTTGTCGAAATATCTCGACCTTTTTTTGTGTGGGAGGGGTTTTGTTAGCCGAATGTCCCAAGTTCCAACCTACCCTGGTAGATCACGTGCCTAAAGTTCAGAAACCCGCAGTTGCAGGAGCTGCACTTTACCGCTCTTCTTCCCTCTAAACGCTCAAAACTTTCTAGAAAATCTTGACTAAGAATTATTGACCTTCTGAGCAAGTTAACAAGACTCAATACTTGCAGTGATTTTCATCAAAAACTGCAGAGGATCCCTGGTTCACTATAATGTGTCACTGGGATCCGAAGCTAATAAGACCGCGCCTCTGCATCGGAGTAAATTCCAAGGACAGCGAACAAGCTGTGAACACAAATATTGCATGCACCCCTTGAGAGACTCGTTGATCCTTGGCTCTACTTCTTTCTCAGACGGCTTCGCCATGGCATGAATATTTATTCATGTGTTCATTTTGATTTTACATCGCATACTCATCCGCGGAGGGCAACATGGCTGACAAGCTCAGGATAACGAAGGTCGGTGGCAGGCAGCAAACCTGAGCTTCCATATGCTAATGCTTCTCCGGCAGGTCGAACAAGTGCAAGTATTAGCAGGAGGAGAAATCTCTCTAGTAACTCTGCACTTGACACCTCACCATCTTATTCTTGTTAAAGCCGCTGCCCCGCCATCCGCGCAACATTCTCTGAAGAAGGTCTCAACAACGTCAAGACCTCAAGAATCATGGATCGCATATCCCATGATAGCTTTCTGTACCTTCCGCCCAACTCCGCCAGGCTCTGGACTCTGGTCTTCTCTACGTTTACGTGGTCGCGACTTCAGATTTGTTACTCTCAACATCGAAGACGATAAAAAGGCGAGGGATGTTTTTGAGAGCATCAAGGGTGCGACGTGCAGGTTGGGAAGTATGGAGAAGCTTCATGCTTTCATTTACGACCCGCCACCGCCTGAGAAGAAGATCAACGGCTGGGAAATATACGATGCAAAGGCGGAATGGAAACGGCAGGGCATAAGTGACAAAGGCGTGGATAGAGGATGGAGGATATCGAAGATCAACATAGATTACGGCTTCTCTCCTACCTACCCTGCTTTACTCCCAGTTCCTTCCGCTATATCCGACAACACCCTCAACTACGCCGGTAGATATCGTTCGAGAGTCCGGATACCCGTTCTTACGTACCTTCATCCAGTGAATAACTGTTCGATTACGAGAAGTTCGCAACCACTAGCTGGTCTAAGGGGAAATCGAAGTATCCAAGATGAGAAGCTCGTCAGTGCATGCTTCTCTGCATCTGCGCAGCCAGATGACAGTGACTACCCCTCTTCGTCCCAATCAAGGGCAAGCCCATCCTCAAGTCAGCCAGACCTTGCATCATCGAGTATGGAGGGCGAGCTTTCAGAGACAGAGCGGTTAGAGGACGAACTGATATCTTCTTCGACAATGGAGATACTTTCGGATAAACCACACGTATATGGAGCACAACAGCACAATCTCATCGTCGATGCAAGACCTACGGTCAACGCATTAGCTATGCAAGCTGTTGGCCTTGGCTCGGAGAACATGGACCATTACAAATTTGCAACAAAGGCCTACCTAGGGATTAACAACATACACGTCATGCGGGACTCACTCGCAAAGGTGGTAGAAGCTATCAAGGATTCTGATATCTCACAATTACCACCAAACCGAGAACAACTTGCTAAAAGTGGGTGGATTAAACATATCACGGGATTACTTGATGGTGCTGCTTTGATTGCACGACAGGTTGGGATTCAGCATTCTCATGTTCTGATACACTGCTCGGATGGTTGGGACCGAACCAGTCAGCTGAGCGCTCTTTCACAGCTGCTACTTGATCCTTATTACAGAACTATTGAAGGATTCATCGTCCTTGTTGAGAAAGACTGGCTTGCGTTTGGCCACATGTTCCAGCATCGATCAGGATTTCTGAGCAGTGAGAAATGGTTCTCCGTTCAAAACGATGCTCTTGCCGGCTCTGCAATTCAACCTGGTGGTAATGGTGACGGCCGAGGAGATGCGATTGAGAACGCGCTACTCAGTGCCAAGAGATTCTTCAATAAGAGCAATCAGAGCCAAGACACAGTTGACTCGGACGGGGAAATGCTCTCATTCGAAGACTCGCCGAAAGTCAAGAAATCTGCTGCCAAAGACACCCTGGCCGATAAAGAGGCTACGAAGCCCAAGGAGACAAGTCCTGTCTTCCACCAATTTCTAGATGCTACGTATCAGCTTCTTTACCAATTCCCAACTCGATTCGAGTTCAACGAACGATTCTTGCGAAGACTCCTCTACCACCTCTACTCCTGCCAATACGGCACCTTCTTATACAACAATGAGAAGTCCCGTCTTGATGCGAGAGTTCAAGAGCGAACAGCCAGCGTATGGGCATACTTCCTCTCCCGAAGAGCAGAATTCACAAACAAAGAGTGGGACGGTGGAGAAATTGATGACCACGTTAAGGGTAAAGAGCGTCTGATTTTCCCACGATTAGACAAAGTAAGATGGTGGAATGAGGTTTTCAATAGAAGTGACTCTGACATGAACGGTCCTGCGAACACTGCTACGGACCGATACTTGGGACCTAGAGAAGATAACTTTGGTATCGGACATGGTATTCTGACTGGTGTTGAGACTGCAAATACAGCTGTAGGAGCTGAAAATACGCGGCAGGTTTCAAATGGAAACGCTGGCAGAATTGCGAGTCTCAGACAAGGAATTGCGGGACTTGGAATTGGCATGGGGAGAGGTACAGCGGGGACAAAGAGTCCTGGAAACGCAGCGAAGCAGGAAATGGAGGTGGAGATGCAATAGGGTTTGGATAGCTGCGGGACACAGGCGTTAGGTAAAGGGTTGGGGACACATCATTGCAGGAGCTTGGCGTCATGGTAGAAAGTGGTGCGGGCTTAGCTGCTTAGGAGAATCATGTTGTCATGTCTTAGTGTAGGTCTCATCATTCATGGAATCTATGCTTTTTGGTGGGCGAGAGCGCGCCGAGTCTTCCCTCAATTTGAATACATCAATCATAAGAAGACTTCCAGGTTGATCTCTAGCGTGCTGACAGGATATCTAATCACATTTAGCACAATTAATTCTACCTGGTGGTAGTGATCAATACATACCTCAATTCAAATTTATCGAGAACAGTAGGATGGAGAATTCCAAACTCGCCAATGCGAACTTGCTTCCCATTGAGCCGCAAATAAATCGCAGCGGCATGGCCAGCGAAAAAAGTACGCTCGTCGATCTCCTCGATCCAGTATCCATCTGGCTTTGATGGGTCTTCCCGGACGTCGTAGTCCATCTCCTTGCCTTCTAGGCCTTCCTCATGCGTCAAGAATGCAGTCTTTAGCATTAAAAGCACTCGATCCAACAAGCCGTGAACGATCTCAAAACCACTAGTTTTCCCGTACCATGCAGCAGCAAAATGCCTCTCGTTCCTGCTCTTTCGCTCCAAGGTCAGGTCCTTGAAAGCCACATCAGAGACTTCGAAGACCTTGATCGGTACGCTGTGTTTCTTGTTTTCTCGGATCGTTTTCAAGAGACCGGGGAGTAATGACGTCCGAACGACTTGGTATTCTGCTGTCTTTGGATTTGCGAGCTTGACTGCCGTGTTTCCATCATCTGTCCGGTTCAACCAGCCAAAGTTCTCGTCGTGTGAGCAGAGGATTAGAGGCATGACTTCACTCCAGCCGGCCATTGCTGCTTCCATTCTGACGATGTCACTGAGCTTATTGATCATAAGGGGTTGAGCGATAGTAGAAGCTTTGTTGGGTGATGTTCGGGGTAATTTGTTGAATCCGTAGGCAATTGCTACATCTTCCATGATGTCGCATTGGTGGAGAACATCAGCACGAGTGGGCGGTATAGAGACTTCGATTATGTTCTTGTCTTTTGAGGATGGCTTGGCGGAGTAGCACATTTTGGTCAGCCAGTCGCATATATGTTGTGGTTTAGCGTCAAGTCCGCAGCAGCTGTTGATGTAGTCGACTTCTGCTTCAGCCAAGCGTGGCCTCAGATCAGGAGTTTGTCTGGTTTCCCCGTTATGCTCGGAGATGATCTTGACAGGTTCAATTGTGAAAGGCTCAGCGCAGTATTGAGAGAACATAGCAACCATGATGTTGTTCACAATCTCGAGTTTTGTCCGGTCCGTA
>Ga0302325_10029163_pt1 | contig 11402 bp, 14 predicted proteins | sample Palsa_T0_2_FD_201948 | JGI IMG/M metagenome (GOLD analysis project Ga0302325, IMG submission 201948) | Peat permafrost microbial communities from Stordalen Mire near Abisko, Sweden - Palsa_T0_2 | ecosystem: Environmental > Terrestrial > Soil > Palsa > Peat permafrost | place: Sweden: Abisko... | reverse complement strand
ATCCCATCGACGCGATCAGACTTCCCGCCACTCCGAAGAGCGGCTCATAAGGTCCATCATTAACTTCAAGCTGCCAATAATGACATCTGATATCAGCACAGAAGAGAAAGGAATATACGGCTTCAAGTCCTTAGCTTTGATGATTTTATGTTCTAATAACACGATAGCGACATAGGAGCTAATCCGAATATTCGTCCGTCTGACCTTCCAAACAGCCAACTTCTTCTGAAACATCGAACATCTCATCTGTTTCAACGGTAACATCCTATGAAACGATTCCGCAGCCGTCGACACCCCGCTCTCATGTCCCATGCGCTCGGCTAATTTCGCTGCCGCAGCAGTTGCTTCAGGGGCCAGTGCAACTCGAATGGCATGAGCTAGTTTCGCCGCCGTGAGGGTTTTAAAGGGCTGGGGCTGGGGACCTGCGCCTGCGGCATAGACCATTCGTGCCCAGAACGCTTGGTCGCCGAAAAAGGGAACGATGACAGTGGGTTTGCCTAGTCTTAGACCGATGGCGGTGGTTCCTGCGCCGCCGTGGTGGACTACGGCGGAGACTTGTTTGAACAGCCAGTCGTGGGGGACATTGCCGAGTAAAAAGATATTCTCAGGGACTGTGTCTCCACCTAGTCCTCCCCATCCTCTGTGCATATTAACGCCTTCCAACGTGGGGAATACTTTGAAACCAATGCACGAATCCCAAGAATTGAAACTGCATCGAAAATGAGTTTTGTTAAGGCGCTAGGATCGTCAACGACGATGGATCCGAAGCCAATATACACGGGAGGAGGTCCCTCTGCAAGAAACTTCGCCAGATCTTCAGACGGTTGATACTGTTCCGCCAGATCCAAGAAGAAAAACCCCGAAATATCGATATGAGCACCCCAATCTTTGGGTTTCGGAATCAAGGCTGGAGACCAACAATATGTATATGGTATCTTTGCTCGTTGTATCAGACTTGGTGCCCAGATGGGACTTAGTTCTTCTATTCGGAGGACATTTTTTCGGAATTTGTTGACTACGTCGCCTAGACCCTGCCACGTCAATAAATCGACCATCGGATATGACATTAGATTCTAAATGTTAGGATTCATGGAATTCGGGGAGGGATACAGTCGTGTTGGGTTCGAGATTGGTGGATTTTATGTTGGCTAGGGGATGCGGAAACTCGTGTGTGGGAGACCAGGGCATGGTGAACATTAGATGGAGTGGGATGCTTAGTTTCTCAGCACAATGGATGCCAGCGTAGGAAGGGGGATTAGCGATAATTGCGTCGGCGAGAAAGGGTTCATCTGAATCTTCGTTTGGAGTAATACATGATAGCCAACTGAACATCAGCGTACAAGAGAGGAGGAAAGCACAATCCCACCATCATCTCATACATGTTCTTTCGTCTCGCGCCTATATCTCCTGCGCGAATTGACTCCAGACCAGGTATCAGCCCTGGATTCCTCACCATACTACAATTACCCAGGATCTTCAAAGAGACAACTAGGACATCAATTCCGCTGGATCTCCCCCGACAGAAAAGAAATCAAGATCATTTTCCTTGACAAATTCCCGAAACGTGGGGTGCGTAGCAATCCTAACATGATGACCATACCCCCTCAACGCCTTCCCCAGCGCAATAAAAGGCTGCACATCTCCCCTCGATCCGATAATTTGAATCACAATATTCAAGGACGGCGGCTCATTATAATGTTCCTTATCCAGTCTCGCAAACATTTCCTCGCCCCATGACCCCTGGCGGTCGAGAAACATCGTCATCTTCGAGAGACAGCGCGCTTTCTCGGAGAGTTTGATGTTGACTCTGCCATCGTCCGTGATACTTAGTTTTGTGTCTAGTGACTCGTTCGCTATGGCTACTTGGCCGTAATGCTCGCCAAACGCAGGGGAAGTGTCAATGGAGGCATCGTCGAGACTGGAGCGCATGGAGTCGGGGTCAGTTAGAAGTGGTGAGTCTCGGCCCTGGATGGCTTTCTCTGCTTCGTCCATCGCTGTGGATTCCATCTCAATGGAGTCCGAGAGAGTATTAGTATTCCCGACGGGGGGCTGTGCTCTTCTTGGCTGCGGTTCTTGGGTGTCGGCCCGTCGGGCCAAGTGTTTATCTACGATCGATAATCAATAAATCAAGGCAGGCGATCCCCCGCATCGGGAATTAAAACGTCGCGTAACGCCTAGGAAAATCTGGGCAACAGGCGACATCTGTTCCAAGATCCATGTCAGGATGGTGCAAAGCAAGGTATATGACGGACTTTGGGGGTTTGGCAAGGGAAGGAAGGTGTCAGTCTTGATACTTGAAGTTGGTAGCGATTCATCTCGGGCTATTCTCCTACTGATCTCAATATCTGGTGGACTTTCGCGAATGCACGAGAGGCCTAACACAAAGCATCACTTGGAGTTGGAAACGGCCTCTCTTGGCATTGCAGTCACTCTGGACACAGCCACAAGAGACTCCAATCTTTCCACAAAAGAGATCCACGAGTTCCCTTGCTTATGCCATAAACACTCCCCCTCGAGCTCATGCATTTCCTCAATCCAAATGATATCCCCAACATCAACTCTCCCACTCTCACAGCGAAGGGACCAAAAATACCCTCCCAATTCCTCCGCCCACCATTCCCGTACAGCAAATTCCCAAACCCATCACACCTGCTCCAAAACCAACCTCCTCTCCTCCTCCGAAAAAATATTCACCCCCTGCTCCAAAGACCGAATCAACACCCCCAAACTGCGCTCACTAAATTTTTTATCCTACCGTTACTTCATCCCCCGGGCAGAGAGAAGATACCTTGCGCAACATATCGAGGTCATCGCCAAATTCGGAGGTCAGGAGGTCCATGTAGTATTCTCTGAACCTGTCGCGACGGGGTTCGTTCGCTGTAGGTTGCTAGACATTAACCCAATTGAGGCAGGAGGGGGGAAGTACGTTTTGGGGTTGGGGGGAGGGGTCTTCGGAGTCGGTTTCTTCTTTGGATGAATCTGAGGCATTGGATGGGGATGGGGACGAGGATGAGTCGCTGGCCTCGGTTTCCTCTTCCATGTGGACTTCTAAGGTTTCTGTGACCTTGGGGTCGACGGGCTTTTCATGGATAATTGGGGTTTCTTGTATTTCTTGTTCTTGTTCTGGTTCCTCGAGTTTGCGCTTCTTGGAAGTTCTTTGCTTGTCTTTAGATTTTGCCATGGCGAGAGAGGATCGTCGAAAACAAATTTTGGGAGTTTTGACTTTCAGACATGGTGGTCATGTGATGAGCAATGGTTGAAGCCCGACGCTGCCCGAGGATAAAGAAGATATCATTTCGAATTTGGGACGAGAAAGTTCGTTTGTTGTGAGTTTTCAGAATACAAAGTTATACGGATCAGTCTTCAACGATTTTTCGTAGACCATTGAAAACCACATGTGCCTTTAGACATGCGTACACTGAGTCGACCCAGCTTCAATTCGTGTACCGTTCGAATGCAGCTGGGCTTTCTTCAACTGCCCTTACAAGGACATAGAGTATCTCATGCACACACATACATCCATTAAATCTTTCGCCGGGTATGCCACCAAAATGCTACAACTCAGTCTGTCTCCATCTTGCTATTTTTCTCCTCCAACGCACTCTGAAATTTATCCTCCACAACCTCACATAACGCCATAAGATCATCTAACCCCTTCTCCAGGGCGTCCACCGCCGTCTTCCCATCTTCTCCTACAATAAGTCGACGTCTACGGGAAAGCATACCATAAGTTTGTATCCGTAGATTCATCTTCGGCTCAGATGGATGTGGAATGGAATACCCGCAGAACTCGACATCAGGACTAAAGTCAGTATACCAAGTAGACACAAAAGACAGTACTTTTTCATGATCATGTAGCGCAGGGCGTTGCCGAGAGTATGGTCCTCATCAAGGATTTGGAACGTCACGGCTGTCAAGTCTTCTGTATGTCCCGGTAACTACGGTCAGTCAAACGTTCAACAGAAAGGGGCGATACAAGTCTTATTTTGAAGTTAGTGTTTGCTATGGTGGGTTGTTGGGGAGTTTGTTCTTCACGGTCCGGGTCTGTATTCGTAGACGGATTCTCCGTCGGCTGTGGACGTCGCGGCATGCTGTTTGAGTTCTTCAGGGCTGGGATCGTCGACGAAGGGAAAAATTTAAACTCTTTTTGTCCTATCCCTGTAAATATAATGTAAATGTAAGACAATTCTTTGTAACATTCCGTACAATTTCGGCGAATCCATTGGGACGAAACCAAAAATAAGTCGGGCCCTTTTTGGCGGCACAGTTACACCCATCCCGCCGTCTCCACCACCATACATACAGTGTGCCCACTCAAAGCGAGGGTAGCAAGCAAGTCGCCGACCTCGCCAACAACAACCACGCCGGTTGTCCCTCCCCCGACGGCAGCATGGGCCTCGGCATTCTTAATCCTGCTGGCCATCCCGACTCGGATCCAGACCTGCGTGTTCCCGGCACACACGTGTTCTGGAACACGGACGTCCAACTCCACGATGCCTCTCACATTGTCTTGATTCCCACCGTATGATTCCCCCTTGTACCCTTAGCTGAAGGTGCGATTAGCCTACTTCCGACGCCGACGATCCGCTCAATTGGCCGTTGTGGAAGAAAGAAGTTGTGCTCGCTATTCTGTGTACTGCTTCGTGTGTTGCAGCGACGTATGGCTCCGATTGAGACGGCGCGGTGTGTTGATACTTTGATAGATTGAGTTCGATATTGGCTACGAATACGTTGACGTTGGTGTTCCTCCTCGGAGTCAATTTCACGCAAATCGCTGCGTTGACAGGGTATTTTTTACTAGGCGTTGGATGTTGTGCTTGGATCACCAGTGCCAGTGCACGTATCTATGGGAAACGACATACCTACGTCTTTGGAGCGATTCTCTTGGTCGCGGGCAGTATTTGGGGTGCAGTTGGTAGGTGTCTCTTTAAAATGGGATTGACTGGGTAGCTAATGATTACGGGAGTTTGCTTGGAGCGAGGATAATGCAGGGGTTTGGGACCGGTCCTTTTGAAATGCTTGTGCCGTCCAGTATTGGCGATATGTAAGTTACACTTGAAGTGTGATTGATGGGCTAGGTATTTTGTGCATCAGCGAGGAAGTCGTATTGCTATTCAAGCGATGGCCATGTTCGGCGTATCATTCTTAACTCCAATCGTCTCTGGCGTGGTCACAGATCAACTGTATCTCTTATCATTTCCATGGTCACTAACGGTAGTTCCTGGCGCTGGACATTCGGTCTCGTAAGTATTTTCGCAGGAATTATCGTTCCGCTCGTCATCTTCTTCGTCCCCGAACATGCGTTCAATCGTGCGGCAGCCTTGGAAAGGGAAGAAAAATCCCGTGCCCAGGCCACAGGTTCAGAAGAAAGTATCCAGTCTCGCCCCCGTAAGGGTTCTATACAAGTTGAACGTGATGAGTGGTTTGCAACACACCATTCCCATGGATGGGGACCGTTCTGGCCGCAGTTGCGGTTATTCACGGGGAGAAAAAGCGATGAGAGTTGGTGGAAGATATTATTGCGTCCGTTTCCATTGATGTTGCATCCTGCTGTCCTGTGGGGGAGTCTTACCCAGGGGACTTTGATTGTGTTCCTCGTGGCTATTTCGACTGTTATCGCAGAGATATTTGGGGGACCACCAAACTTCTTCTCAAATACTAAAGTGGGATACTTCTACGTCGGTCCCTTCCTCGGCGGTATAGTCGGTTTCATCGCTGGTACCCCTTCCCCAAAACCTCTTCTCCATAGAAGTCTAATGTACAGCCGGATTACTATCAGATTGGCTATGTAAAGCCCTCACCCGCATGAACAACAAAGTCTTCGAGCCCGAATTTCGCATCGTCCTAGTCCTCTTCCAACTCATCGGCGCAGCAGTTGGACTCTTCCCCTTTGGCTATTCCGTCGACCAACACTGGTCTTACTACATTTCGATCCTGTTATTCGCGTTTGTCACGTTTGCACTGATCATGGGCGCCACGGCGACGGGGACATATATTGTCGATGCGCATTTGGATATGGCGGTGGAGGCCTTTTTATGTATCACGCTGTTTAAAAATTTTGTGAGTTTCGGGATGACTTTGCATGTTTTTGATATCTTACTCTCGGTCGGGAATACAAAGGTACCTCCCTCCCTCCCCCGGGTTCCCTCTCGTGGATGCCTTGGCGTTGTCTGTTTTGACTTGCTCTTTGATGTGCTTATCCTGATGGTAGACGTTTTATATCCTTGGAGGGGTACAAGTGGGAGTCTGTCTTTTGAGTGTACCGATGTACGTGTTTGGGAAATATTCTCGGAATTATTTCGCAAAACATGATATTTTACGCGCGTTGCGATTGAAGTAATCTACCTGGGTAATATCAATGGGTGTATGTTAGGAAGTAGTGAGCCGCTTATAATATAATTATTGGAGGGACCTCTTACAATCGCCTTTCTTCATTGTAACATCATCTTGTGTGTGCTGGTTTAAGGACCTTTGCAGCGACTTCGGGTGAAGGACAGGCACAGGTATCCCCGGCATACGCTTATAGAGTATGTCAACGTCTCGACGCCCCAAGAAACTCCGACATAAGATACAATCCATTCCCGACACATGTGCCGACATCGTGCACTGGCAACGACTAATACTTGAATCGACGGCGAACAGTTGAATATATCCATTGAGGGAATATATCGGCATCTAGTCCAAAACAAACTTTTCCCTTCCTCAATGCTATAATGTAACCTTCCTACACACCAAATCCGTCTTCCCAGGATTATGAGGCAGAGCACAAAAGAAGTCCACTATCACAATCAATCATCTCACTCTCCAGGGGCCGTACTTTTCTGCATCTGCTCAAACATCTGCTTGCTACTTATCTTCAATATCATACAACTATCGTGAGTCAATCGCAATTGCTTTGGTGATACTTCCGCTCCTGTCCTGGTTGTCGACATATTTCCGTCTCGAGTTTATCTGGTTGTGACGTGTCGAAGGTGTATTCCGCTGACGGCGCAGCGTTCAGGAACTTTTTCCTACAATTCAGCAAAACTTGTTCGACAGTGGAATTAACAGTTTCTCGACCTCGCCGCCTTGTGTCTTTGGATCGATTGTTGCTATTCCCGATGTTGACATGATCCGTGAAAGTTGGCGCCCCCGACAATGACGGAGCTAATAAATTTGTGGATGAATTTTACGTAAATACTCACGCCCCAAATGAACCAAAAAATCTACCTTTGAAGAAACTACAGACACTGCCAAAGGATGCCTCCAGACCGGCCTGAATGGCCCAGAGACGACCGCGACATTCCCTACAACAGACAGAGAGACGACAATAGAATTGACCGTCGCCGCGAACGCAGTCGCAGTCGCGAGCGGGATAGAGACTGGGGCTATGACCGCGGACGAGAACGATCGCCTCCCCGGCGACGGAGTCCAAGTCGAGAACGCGCAAGCAGGGAAGACAAACCACGGCGGAGAAGTCGTTCAAGAAGTCCTCCGTCAAGAGATGAGCGAGATAGGGAGAGACGGTCGTCGCCGTGGAATGAGGGAAGGTCACGAGGATCTTCGAGGTCCAGGTCGCCTGCGAGACGACGGCCAACGAGTCCTTCTGTGAATGATTCGCAGAGGTTTCGAAGGGAGTTCCAGTCTGGGCCGCCTCGTCAGGGCACATATAATGATTCTCCACAGGGTGGATTTGATCAAGGAGGGCCGATGAGAGGTCGTGGTGGGTGGAGAGGGTCATCGTATCCATATCCTTCACGAGGAGGTTATCCTCCACGACAATACGATGCGCCTCCTATTCGTGATCAAGCCGATGCGCATATGTCAAGAGGTCCGCCAACTGCACCATATAATTCACCATATACTTCTCAGAATCCTGAATCCTCAAATGCATCTCCCTCGACTCCTTCGGCACCTCTAAATCAAGGCTCTTCTGACCCGTCGACACCAGCTGCACCCAGTGGTCCAGCATCCTGGCGACGCGCCCAGCAATACAAACAAGAACGTCCATACCAACAAGACTATCGACCAAACATTCCCACTCCTCGCGGCGCCCCTCCCATCAATCCCATTCAGCGAAACACTCCCCGAACACCGTTCTCTCAACATCCCCAATCGCCCGCTCAATCACCCCATGAATCCATAGCCACATCACCAAATATGAACCGACCTATCCCCACGGGACCACGTTCACTGGCCCCGACACGAACATTTGACGCACCTGTCAAGAAAGAATATATCTCGCCTGTCGCTGATCTTGATGACAAGGTAAAATTCGCTGAGATCCTGAGTTGACGAGCAGCTCGCGAAACTTAAAGCCGATTACGAGAAATTGGAAGCCAAGGACTGGGAGATCCAGAAACGGAAAAGAGCAGCTCTTACGGAATGGACTTACCTGGACAGGGAAAGTAAAAGAGAAGCCGTCAAAGTCGAGATGGCGGAAAAATTGCTGGAAGCAACTGTTAACGGGACTGTATTTGTAGCGTGATACCATTTTACTCAATAACAGTATACTTCAAGGGAATAGCATTTATACAGTAGTGAAATTAGCATATCCGGGGTGTCGTTTCATTCCAGAGGTGCGTTTCGATTTGACAGGATCATCACGTGCGCGGTCTTTTGTGTGTGATCCGGCGCGTCTCAGGATTTCCGAGTGTGCTGCCCATTCATCAAACGAGACTGGCCTCGTCGACCGCCATGCTGTGTCCAAGCTGCCAGCACCCTGTGCCAGACGATGCAGAGCAGTCGCAAACGATAGAAATACTCGAGTCGCAGGTCCGACAGTTATCGCAGAAACTGGCTTTTGCAGGTATTTCCCTGAGTGATGCGCGATTGACCTCCATTTACAGTCGACAAGGCAGCAGACCTGGAAGACGATCTCAGAGCAATACGCACAGCGTCTCCTGCCCCGTCCACATCAAGTCTCAATGCCTCATCAACTTCTATACCCACGTCGACGACATCGTCTGAACCTTCCTTTCCCAGCACACAGTCCCGCTTAGCTTCGTTCCTGGCGTCGCGTCGACCGGCGCTATGGAGTCGAACGTCGACCACGCCAACAAGACCTGTTCCGTCGCGCACTTCCACGCCAAATCCCAATCTACCACTGGAAGAACAGTTACAACAGGAACGCAGTGCACGGGAAATAGCAGAGGAGAAAGTGGCTACCATGACGACCGAGTTGGAGGAATTGACTCAGTCACTGTTTGAGGAGGCTAATGCTATGGTGAGGACGGAGCGGGAGAAATGTGCTCGACTGGAATCGAGATTACAGCTTATGGAGAGTAGAGAGGAGGATAAGCGAAGACGGTTGACTGAGTTGGAGAAGGCAATCGGGAGGATAACGAGAGTGAGGAATTTACTGGATCAAAAGAGTTCGAATGCTGTGTCTTCTATGGGTTAAAAGGGGCGATAAAGGAGTATTTTTATAGTTTAGAGTTAATGGGGCGACTTGGGATCTATTAATGATGTTAATACTTTGCTTTCTAATCCAACGCTTTGTTTCTAAAATGCTGTCAATGCCCTTTATTCCCATCTATTGTGCGATTCCCTTCAGTTCTTCGTAGACCGAGAAGATGACTGCACTTGCTGGCGCAGCCCGTAACACCGTGATCAAACAACCTCTATAGAACACTTTAATCCCTCCAAACCGCCACATCTCCCTGCCTACTTCCCAAAACCCTCTCTGTATCCTCATATCCGAGACAATTTCCGTCTGCATCCTTGACTTGATTGAATCGGCAGGAAATAATACCAGATTATATGCCATCCCTGCAAACGCTCCCGAAATCATCATATCCCGTGCACAAATTTCGTTATCTCGTTTCAGAAGTGAGGAAATATATTCATATGTTCCGAACCATGCTGCGTTGCCTCCAGTTTCTCTCAAAAAGGTACCCATTTGGCCTCTCCAGAAACCCCTCAAACCCTGTGTGCGATAGACTTGCTGAATAAGTTGAAGGGGTCCCGGATTGTTAGGTTTCGCAGATGTATGCACTGCCGCAAGAGCAGGAAGAGGAGGTCGTTTCGAAGTGGAATGTGCGGTAGGATATAATCCGACGTTCTGAACTTGAAGTTTACATTTGATGAGTTCGATGGGTGTGAGGATATAAGATGTGAATGCTCCTGAGATTGCTCCTGCGGCGACTAATCCCGTCATGGACAAATTATCAGATGACGGCGACATAAACAGATGAGATGACTTTAGAAGCGATTGTGCTTGATTGTATGTGAAAAATAATGCCGCGTTTTCTGCCATCGCTCCCCATAGAGGCGTGGAAAGTCCCTGACATATCAGTTTATAGAGATGGAGGAAAGATACTCTGTAGAATCCACGGAACCCCTCATGTTGGAAAGTTTGCTGAAAGCAATGGAAAGCACCACGAAACTGAGGCGGCCGTCCATCTGGCTGAGTCTGTAGTCGCACCTACCATCAACACCTCCACACTATAGGGATAAATATACCTTGACCGTATCAAAAGGATACTCAATTAGCTTGCCCGCCATCCCACCGATCTATCCCATCAGCACCTGACCCCACCCAGCGATATTACGGATCCACAAGAAATGTCCAAAAGACTCTGTTTGATATTTTCTCCCATTTTTTAAAAACGATGCTATCCCTCTTCGCAGTTGAATACAATATTGACGAATTCCAAGCTTGACATATTGTTCTGAAATAAAGTGATACGTACTCCAAACGGCTCGTGGAAGAAAAAATGCGGCGGCCGGACCAGTTTCACGGGACGGATAAATTATGCCTTTTCGGGTTGTGGACCGTGTAGTTGTTGCCGAGATGTGAGAAGACGCGGCTTGTGCGGATTTCTCGCGGAACCGTTGCGGCGGATGATGACGGAATGTCACAAGGATGAGATGTGGTTTTAGAGCGGGAAAGGAGACATTGCAGGAAATGGATGAGGGTGTGACTCGCGTTTCTGAAATTGATTGTTGCCGCCCGGGAAAATATTCCGTGATCGGCAGCGGGAAATCTGTGCCTATTTCAGGATATGAAATCGCTTACCGAAAAGGCTATTCAAACAGATCGGGGGCGTACAGCATAAAACAGTCTCAGAACACTGTTTCAGGGGTCTAGGAGGTCGGGCTGGACAAGGCATGATGATGTCTTATTTCTACGCTCATCTAGCAATAGAAGACTCACAGTAATCTTGGTGTATTAATGCATCTCCGTTAGAAACAGGTCTAATCCATCATCTCATCGCACGGTCGCTCCAATAATGCTCTTCACCTTACACAAAACCTCAACACCATCGACATTGGCCACCAGTCCTTGATGAGTGGCTCCCTCCGTCTCAGGTTTCTTCCATGCAACCGTCAAATTGTCTAAAGTCGTAAATCCCGGCTGAACAGTCTCGAAGATCTTCTTCTTTGGAGGCAATACACTCTCAGGTTGTGCGTCACCAAAT
>Ga0302325_10029162_pt1 | contig 11402 bp, 10 predicted proteins | sample Palsa_T0_2_FD_201948 | JGI IMG/M metagenome (GOLD analysis project Ga0302325, IMG submission 201948) | Peat permafrost microbial communities from Stordalen Mire near Abisko, Sweden - Palsa_T0_2 | ecosystem: Environmental > Terrestrial > Soil > Palsa > Peat permafrost | place: Sweden: Abisko... | reverse complement strand
AGACGGCGAAGGGGGAGCCCGGACCGGGGCACCGCTGGGCCGTCGTCGTCGTGGCGATCATCGGCGTTGGGCTCGTGGCCGCCCCGTTCGCATTCGGGATGTTCTCCAGGGCGCCGAAGGGCGCGGTCATGATCGATGGGTTTGCGCCCTACATGACGACGGTCCGGCTCGACGGCTACCGGCGGGAACTGAGTGAGATCAACGCCGGTGTCCGCCAGACCGATACCAATGTCGCCGCCTACCTGAACGCGGCGGGTGACGATCCGCGTGGCTTCGACGCGGCGCACCCGGGCTTTGCCAGTTTCGCCACGCAGTGGCCGGTCATCGATTCGAAGATGACCGGGTTGATGGACCAGGTGCAGGGCAACCTCGGGAACTACCAGGCGGTCGCCGCACTCCCGAGCTTCACGTTGTTCCCCTGGTTCTTCGTCATCCCTGGCGCCCTGATTGCCGGCGTGGCGATCGTTTCTTTGCTTCGGCCGGTTCGCTGGCGCCGTGGCCGCTGGGCCCTGGTGGTCATCGGCGTCGGGTTGGTCGCCGCCCCGGCCGTGTTCCAGATGTTCCAGCGGGCTCCCGACGGTGGCCGCATGATGGCCGCCTTCGAGAACATCGAGACGACACAGAACGTTCAGCAGATACAGGGCTTCTTCGGATCGATGGCGGTCGGGCAGGGGGCCATCCGGCTCGACATCGTGCCCGCACTCGAGCAGACGGGGCTCACGCGCGCGGACATAGCGCAGCGTTTTCCGGCCGTGGCCACGCTCGATACGAATTGGGTCCACACCCTCAACGACATGACCCCGATGATCGGGGCGATGAGCGACAACGTGGCCAACTACCAGGCGGTGGCCAGCCTGCCAGCGTTCCCGCTCTTCCCGTGGTTCTTCGTGATCCCCGGCGTCCTCGTGGCCGGGCTCGCTGTTGTTGCCGGCACTCGACGCAGCGTGGCCGGCGGGATCGCGTCCGCCCGCAGCAACGATTCGATCGAACTCACGCCGAAGCCATTCGTCCAGCCGACACCACCACAACCGCTGACCGTCTCCGAAGGAGCCCCATGACCCGTCGCATTCCCTTCTTCCTGCTGGCCCTCGCTGCCGCATCGCTGAGCGTGATCGCCACGGGCGCGCCTGCCGGCGCCTCCAGCGGCAGGCACGCGCTGGTCGGCACGTTCAAGCTGAGCCCGGGAGCATGCACTGGCGAGACCGTCACCGGCTCGTACTTCCGCATGATCTTCCCGGGCGGCAGCGTGGCCAGCGGGAAGTTCTTCGACAATCCCGACTCGGCCTGCGACGACAAGAGCTACACGTTGGCTGTCCCCGGCACCAAGGGCGGGCTGGTGACGGGCAGCTATCAGCCCAACCCAACCCCTGCCTTCGACGCAGGGGGCGGGGCGCTGGTCAACAGCATCGTGCAGCCGCAGAGCTTCACCGCCATCGACTTTTCCATAGCCACCAACAAAGTGGATCCCCAGACCGGTGACCACGTGCCGGCCCCATCGCTCAGCGTTGCCGGCGGGAAGATCTCGGGGCAGCTCGAGGCCTGGTCGGCATCGTGGAACAAGCTCTACTTCAACCAGGGCTCGCCCAAGCCGGGCGGTGCCGAGCCGGGCCTGACCACGCCGGTGACGGGCACCTACAACGCCAAGACGCACGCCTTCGTCCTGAGCTGGACCAGCCAGGTGGCGGGCGGGCCCTTCAATGGCTTCACCGGTGACTGGCATCTGACCGGCACCTTCGTGGCGAAACGGTAGGCGGCGGGAGAGGGGAGCATCATCATGACGGAATCACACTCGGGGGGCTTGGGCGCTTCCGTGCGCCGGATCTTCACCTTTCCCAATCCGGTGAACGAGGTGTCGGCCCGGTTGGTGGCGGGCGGTGTGGTCATCATGGCGGTCCTGACGATCACGTTGGATCTGCAATGGGCCACGGCCGTCCTCGCCTACGGCTTCGTGGCCCGCGTGCTGTCGGGTCCGACCCTGAGTCCGCTGGGACAGTTCGTGACCCGGGTCGTCACGCCAAGACTGCCTATTGCGGAGCGACCGGTTGCCGGGCCCCCGAAGCGCCTCGCGCAAGGCATGGGTGTGGTGTTCTCGGTGACGGCACTGGTCCTGACGGTGCTCGGCTACTGGGGTGCGGCGCAGATCGTGCTCATCTTCCTGGTGGTCGCCGCTCTCCTCGAATCGGTGCTGGGGCTGTGCCTCGGCTGCAAGGTGTTCGCCATCCTCATGAAGGCGGGCGTGGTGCCTGCAGAGGTGTGCGAGCGCTGCAACGACATCTGGTCCAGTACGCCCAGGACGGCCTGACGGTTGGGCTTTCTTGACAAATCCGACTGGATAGGTCATATTTAAATCAGAGATGCCGGGCATGCCCTTCGCTCCGACGCAGGACATAGTGAACGGGGCGCGGACTCCAGGACGTGGAAGGAGAAGCTCCGTCGGCCTGAACGGGCTTGGAGGATCGTTATGGCAATGCAGACGCACTGGTTTCTTCCCACGTCGGGCGACAGTCGCAACGTCGTGCCCGGTCTGGGCGGCCATGGCCGTCCCGCCTCTCTCGACTATCTGAGCCAGATCGCCCGAGCGGCAGACAACCTGGGCTTTGACGCCGTCCTCACGCCCACCGGGACCCATTGCGAGGACGCCTGGCTCGTCACCATGGCACTGAGTCAGCACACCTCGCGTCTTCGGTTCCTGGTGGCGTTCCGGCCCGGCATCACCAACCCGACTCTGGCGGCGCAGCAGGCCGCGACCTTTCAACGCCTCACGGGCGGCCGCCTCCTGATCAACATCGTGACCGGCGGTGACACTTCGGAGCAGCAGCGCTTCGGCGACTGGCTCTCGCACGACGAGCGCTACGCGCGCACCGACGAGTTCTTGGCCATTTTGCGAGGTGCGTGGAGCGGGAAGCCGTACGACTTCAGCGGATGGCACTACCGGGTCAAGGGTGCGACGGTGCAACACGCTCCCGATCCCATTCCCGAGGTGTTCTTCGGCGGTGCGTCGAATGCGGCTGAGGACGTGGCCGCCCGTCACGTCGATGTCTACCTGCTCTGGGGTGAACCACCCGACATGGTGCGGGAGCGCATCGAACGCGTACGGGCGAAGGCTGAGGCCGAAGGCAGGGAGCTCCGCTTCGGAATCCGTCTTCACGTGATCACCCGCGACACTGAGACCGAGGCGTGGAGGGAAGCGGATCGACTTCTGGCCACCATGGATCCGGCGCTGGTGTCGGCTGCGCAACAGCTGCTCTCGACGAGCGAATCGGTCGGGCAGCAGCGGATGCTCTCGTTGCACGGTGGAGACCGCAGCGACCTCGAGGTCAGTCCGAACTTGTGGGCCGGCATCGGTCTGGTCCGCCCGGGAGCCGGGACCGCGCTCGTCGGCAGCCATGAGCAGGTGGCCGAGCGCATCGCCGAATACCACGAGCTCGGGCTCGATGAGTTCATCTTGTCGGGCCATCCCCATTTGGAGGAGGCCTACGCGGTCGGTGAGAACGTCCTGCCCCTCCTGCGACGGGCCGGGCGCCGAGGCGCGGGCGGCGATGCAGCGACCGCAGTGGTTCCCAACGATCCGTCTTCGCAGGCTCGCGGGGAGCCGAGTACCGCCGAAGCGGCGCCTCGTGCGCTCGCCGTCTGAGGTGATGACGCCCCACCCCTCGCTCTTGCCACCTCCGTACCTGGCCGTGGCTCTCGACGGCGTGGGCTGGCATCCCGCCGCCTGGCGTGAGGCAGATGTGCATCCCCGGGACGTCTTCGGGCCCCGGTACTGGGTCGGCCTGATTCAGGAGGCCGAATGGGCCGGACTCGACTTCGTCACCATCGAGGACTCGTTGCTCCTCCAGTCGACGAGTGCGAAGCACCCCGAAGGGCGCACGGATCGAGTGCTCGGCAGGCTCGACGCGGTCCTGGTCGCGGCGCGCGTGGCGCCGGAGACGGCCAGAGTGGGGATCATCCCCGTAGCGACCACCACCCACACCGAGCCATTCCACATCTCCAAGGCCATCGCCACGCTGGACTACGTCAGCCGGGGACGGGCGGGCTTCCAGGCCCGGATTTCGCCCACCGGGCTGGAGGCAGCGCAGTTCGGCCGCCGCTCCATCGGGCATCCGACGCCGGATGGCGCCCAGGTTCCAGGCCTCATGGACGAAGCGGCAGACTTCATCGAAGTCGTGCGGCGGCTCTGGGACAGCTGGGAAGACGGCGCGGAGATCCGCGACGTCGCCACCGGGCGCTTTGTCGACCGGGACAAGCTCCACTCCATCGACTTCGAGGGCTCGTGGTTCTCGGTCCGAGGTCCGTCCATTACGCCCCGTCCCCCGCAGGGTCAGCCCATCGTCAGTGTGCTGGCGCACGTTGACGCAGCCTTCCGGTTGGCCGCTCGCTCGGCCGATGTCGTGTTCGTCACCCCGCAATCGAGCGAGCATGCCCGAACCCTCCTCGAGGGGATACGCGGCCACGAGGAGGCGGTGGGCAGGGCGGGTCCACCCTTGCGCGTGGTCGCCGATCTCGTTGTTTTCCTGGACGATGAGCCCGGGCACGCGTCGGCGCGAAAAGAGCGGCTCGACGAGCTCGATGGCCGGCCCCTGCGTTCTGATGCCCTGATCTTCACGGGCACCCCGACCGCGCTCGTCGACCTCCTCGCGGAGTGGCAGTCGGCCGGCGTTGAGGGATTTCGGCTTCGTCCCGGCGCGATTCCGCGTGACTTCGACGCCATCACCCACGAGGTGGTGGCGGAGTTGGTCGATCGCTCGTTGCGCCTGCCCTCCTATCAAGAGTCGACGTTGCGGGCCCGTTTCGGGCTTCTGCGCCCGGCGAACATCTACGCGTCGGTATGACGGCCACGCGTTCAGGGGCCAAACAGGTGCACTTGGCGGCGCACTTCCCCGGCGTCAACAACACCACGGTATGGAGCGACCCGGCCGCGGGCAGCCACATTGAGTTCTCGTCGTTCGTCAAGCTGGCCCAGACGGCCGAACGGGCAAAGTTCGATTTCTTCTTCCTCGCCGAGGGCCTGAGACTGCGTGAACAGCACGGCCGGATCCACGACCTCGACGTCGTAGGTCGGCCCGATACGTTCACTGTGCTTGCCGCGCTGGCGGCTGTCACCGAGCACATCGGCCTGTCGGGCACGATCAACTCCACGTTCAATGAGCCGTTCGAGGTGGCTCGTCAGTTTGCCTCGCTCGACCATCTTTCCAATGGACGGGCGGCTTGGAACGTGGTGACCTCGTGGGATGCCTTCACGGGCGAGAACTTCCGCCGGGGCGGCTTCTTGCCCCAAGAGGCACGCTACGACAGAGCGAAAGAGTTCCTGCAGGTAGCACGTGAGCTCTGGGACAGCTGGGACGAGGACGCCGTCATCGCCGACGCCGCCGGCGGCGAATTCGTGGCCGATCCGTCACAAGGGGCGTTCGAGCACCACGGTACCCAGTTCGACATTTCGGGTCGCTTCAACGTGCCGCGCTCGCCGCAGGGTCATCCGGTGATCTTCCAGGCCGGGGATTCCGACGTGGGACGCGACTTCGCAGCCGAGGCTGCTGACTGCATCTTCAGCCGGCACGGGAGGCTCGAAGCGGGTCAGGAGTTCTACCGAGACGTGAAGGGCCGCCTGGCCGCCCACGGGCGGTCACACGACGATCTCAAGATCCTTCCCGCCGCGACGTTCGTCTTGGGCGACACCCCAACGGAGGCTGCGGAGCGCGCTGAGCACATCAGACGCCAACAGGTCAGCGGTCCCACTGCCATCCTGCTCTTGGAGCAGGTCTGGAATCGCGACCTCTCGTCGTACGACCCCGACGGGCCGTTGCCCGAGGTGGCCCCTGACGTCGACGCTCCAAGCGTCTCGCAGGGGCGCGCGGCGACGCCTCGGGACAAACTGAGGACGGCTGCCGAATGGCGCGCGCAGGCGGAGGCCAAGAACCTGTCGATCCGAGAGTTGATGATCGAGGTGACGAGCACGGCTTCGTTCGTGGGTACGCCCGCTCATGTTGCCGCCAAAATTGTCGAGTCCGTCGACCAGGAGGCCGCAGACGGGTTCATCCTGGTGCCCCACGTGACCCCCGGTGGGCTCGACGAGTTCGCGGACACGGTGGTCCCGATCCTGCAGGAGGCGGGCCGCTTCCGCGGCGAGTACGAAGGGTCGACGCTGCGGGACCACCTCGGGCTCGGCGCGGCTCGTGCGTCCTCTCCACTGAGCACTGCGCCGGTGCTGGCATGACGCGCAACCGCGTCCCACTCGGGATCCTTGACCTGGTGCCGGTCGTATCGGGATCCGACGCCGGGAGAGCGCTGTGCAACGCCATGGATCTCGTCCAGGTCGCCGAGCAGCTTGGCTACCGGCGGTACTGGTTTGCGGAGCACCATCTCAACTCCGGCGTGGCCGGATCGGCACCAGCACTTCTCATCGCAATGGCGGGCGCGGCGACAGACCACATTCGACTCGGCTCCGGTGGGGTCCAGAGCGGACACCGCACGGCACTCTCGGTGGTGGAGGAGTTCGGTCTTCTCGACGCAATGCACCCCGGCCGCATCGATCTGGGCATCGGCCGCTCCGGGGGTCGCACGTTCTTCAAGGACAAGCTGGAGCGTTCGGACGGAAAGGGAGCAGGCGGCGAACAGCCTGTGCGGAGGGATCGCTACACCGACAACGGGTTACTCATTCCCGTTGCGCCCTCGCTACGTCATTTGGCCGGTGCCCCCCGCATCGCGCTGACGGCGCAGATGCTCCAACAGGAGGGCGCAAAGTCGGCAGACTACGGAGACCTGGTCGGGGACATTCTGGGCCTGCTGGACGGTTCCTATCGTTCCCACGCTGGACTGGACCCGCACCCCGTCCCCGGTGCCGGGGCGCGGGTGGAACCGTGGATACTGGGTTCGAGCCCTGGAGAGAGCGCGGAAGTGGCGGGCCGCCTGGGCCTTCGCTTCGCCGCCAGCTATCACATCAGTCCGGCTACCGCGCTGAGCGCAGCACGCGCCTACCGCGAGGCGTTCGTGCCGTCCGCCGACCTCGAGCGCCCCTACCTGGCCGTCTCCGCAGATGTGGTCGTAGGGCCTGATGACGAGACGGCTCGGCAGGTGGCCGCAGGCTACGCGGAATGGGTGCGCAGCATTCGCTGCGGCGAGGGCGCCATCCCGTTCCCGGATCCGGTGGAGGCGACCCGTCGCCACTGGACCCCGGAGGACGAAGCTCTGGTGCACGATCGCGTTGCCAGTCAGATCGTCGGATCGCCCGGGACGGTGGTCGAGGGACTGGCTCGTCTCCAAGAAGCGACAGCAGCCGACGAGCTCATCGTGACCACCATCACGCACAGCCACCAGGACCGAGTGCGGTCCTATGCGCTTCTGGCCCACGAATGGACCCACCAATTAGATGAGGGTGCCGAGGTCGACATGGCTGATCAGTTGTCGGCGAGCGAACGTCGTTGACGACGCATCAGTCGGCCGGCTCATCTCCCCGTGAACATCGCCGTCATCGTCGGTAATCCGAAGTCCGGTTCACGTACCCTGCGGGTGGCATCGGCGGTCGCCGATGCCCTGGAGCCACCGGGAACCCCCGCCGGACGCACGACCCTCGACCTGGCCGAGGTCGCGCCCGAGCTCTTCGAACCGGGGTCGGTCACCGTGTCCGGTCTGCTCCACCAGGTGGCGGCGAGCGACCTGGTCATCGTTGCGTCTCCTACCTACAAGGCCACGTTCACGGGCTTGCTCAAGGCCTTTCTCGATCGCTATGACAACAACGCCCTCGCCGCCACCGTTGCCGTCCCGGTAATGACGGGCGCTGCGCCGATTCACGCCCTGGCCCCCGAGGTCTTTCTCCGCCCATTGTTGATCGAACTTGGCGCCTCGGTTCCGTCCCGCGGGCTCTTCGTGACCGAGGACGAGTTCGACGATCTCGACGAGGTCATCGGGGACTGGGCGCGGCGCGCGCGACCGCTCATCGACCGAGCGCTGCAAGGGGAACTGGCGATCTGATCTGGGTGGCCGGGCCGCTGCGCTCCCGGCCGACGCGTCGGGTGCAGTTCAGTTGCAAGCGCCCGCCTTCCCTTGAACAGGACGGTCGCCCTGCCTACCGTTCTGAGGGGGCAGAAACGGAGGGGGAGGATGGCTTCGCGCCCGGGCGAGTGGCCGATGGTCCCAGTGAGGGCCTCGACGGCCCCTCCGCCGCGCTGGCGCCCGCTCACACTGCCGCCGGCGATGGCCTGGATCATCGGGATTCCCACCGCCGCGCTGTTGGCGATCTCCAGCCTGTGGTATTCGACCAACGAACCGGAGATGGACTTTCAGGTCTACCGCACGGGTGCCCGACACATCTTCAGATCGGATCTCTATTCCTCACAGATCGAGGTGCTCGGGAGGCACCTGTCGTTCACCTATCCGCCTCTCGCCGGGTTGCTGTTCTGGCCGATCTCGCGGCTCTCCCCGTTTGCCGGTCAGATTCTCTGGAACGCCAGCAACCTCGTCGCCCTGGTCGCCCTCATTGCGCTCAGTATCGCGGCCGCCCGTTCGAGACGTCTTGTCGGTTCGGATTGGCGGACCGCACTCATGCTCCTCCTTCCGGTCGCTCTGCTCCTGTACCCGGTACGGAGCGACCTGGCACTCGGCCAAATCAACATCATGCTGATCCTCATGATCGTCGCGGATCTGACAACGGGACTCTCTTGGCGCGGCCGTTCTCTCCCGCATGGCCTGCTGATAGGCCTGGCGGCGGCGGTGAAACTGACTCCGCTCGTGTTCATTCCGTACCTGGTGGTGTCCCGCCAATGGCGCGCAGCCACCAACGCCACGCTCACCTTCGTACTGGTGACGGGCGCGATGTTCGTATTGTCCCCCTCTGTTTCGTGGGTGTACTTCACCAGGGACGCCTTCGACGTGAAGCGTGTGGGGAACAGTCTCACCATCGGGAATCAGGCGCTCCACGCCGCCATCGTCAGGGCGCACCTTTCGCCTTCGTCGGCGCTCTTCTCCTTCATTGCGGCCGTCGTGTTGTGTGGTGGCATGGCAGTGGCCACGGTGGCGTACCGGCGCTCCTCACGGTTACTCGCCGTGTTGGTCTGTGCGGCGACGGGGCTCTTGCTCTCTCCCATTTCCTGGCTCCATCACTATGTCTGGATTGTGCCCGCGGTGATCTGGCTCGCGGTGGGTCACGACCGGCCGGCCCAGGGCCGATGGTGGGCATTCGTCGCTGCACTGGTCTTTGTCGTGGTGCCACCCACGTCGGCCGGGGGATCGGGTCCGTTGTGGTTCGTGCGCGATGACGCCTACGTCGTCGCGACCCTGGCCTTCGTCGGATTGATCGGGGTGATGCTCTGGTTCAGGCGAGGCGCGCCATCGATCCCGAATCTCGGTGAGCCAACACGCCGCACCTCTCTGCTTGCGCTGCGCCGAAGGTAGGAGTCGAACACGGCCCGGATGGGTACAGAACGGGGGTGGGCAGTCATTCGGACTCGCCCTCACGACAACGCTTGCCGTCGTGGTGCGCCGCTCTCAGAACGAAGGACTCTGACCCGGTGGCTCTTCCTGATGGCTGGCGTGCCGGTCGAAGGGAATGCCATGCCAGACGAATCATCCGTGCCCGATCGTGGCGCAAGTGACGCTGACGGAGGGACCCGACCTGCGCCGACTCGAGTCTCCCGAGCGTGGATCGGGATCATTGCAGGGGCATTGGTGCTCGTGCTTCTGCTGATCTTCATCCTCCAGAACACTCGGGACGTCAAGGTTTCCTACTTCACCTTGACCGGGTCGATGCCCCTCGGCGTCGCTCTTCTGCTCGCTGCCATCTCGGGCTTGCTGCTCGCCGGCGGCGTTGCCTCAATGCGGATTTGGCAACTCCGCCGCCGTCTACGCAGATCCCACGCTCCGGGCCCGGACCCAGTCGCCGTGGGGGCGGACCTCTCCGATGCATGAATGCAAGCGAGTGGAGAGACACGGGTGCAGCTCGCCTCCCTCACTGACCTCTTCGAGAGAGGTCAGGCCAGCGAAGCAACAGTGATCCTCGTCTCGTAGTCGTCCGCGAGGCGTTGCAGGGTGCTTGCGCAGTCTCCGCCGAACGATGATCCGTGCATCAAGGCGAGGGTCCGCGGGTGCAGTTCGGCGAGACCGCGCACGGCTTCGACGGTCGAAGGATGGAGCGAGCTGGCGCGAAAGATGTCCTCGGCGGCTGCCGCAGGCTCCACGATGTCCCCTTCCGTCAGTGCCGGCCCGTTTCCGAGGTGGGTGAACAGGTCCCCGCAAAGCAGGGTGCCGGTGGTCTCCTCGAAGAGGACACGGGCCTCCCATCCATGGGGCACGTGAGGCGTATCGATGTGGCGTAATCGCTTGCCCCCCAGTTCAAGCACATCACCGTCGGCCATGGGCATGGGAGGGCGATCGGCAAGATCATCGAGCGAGACCATGCAACCCAGTGCCCCGTGCGCGACCTCGGCGCGAGGGGCCGCGGCGAGGAACAGGTTCATCGCTCCGCACTCGTCCGCCTCGACGTGACCGAAGGTGATCCACCGTAGCGAGTCGACGGGGAGCACCCTCGAGATCGCTTCGCTGACACTGGGAAACATTGCGCGAGGCCCGGTGTGAAACAGCAATGGCTCCTCGGCTTGAACGAGGAACTGGTTGAAGGTGAATCCGGTGGGGCCGATGTCCGGAACGAAGGTCGAAAGCCGAAAGATACCGCCGGCAATCTCGTCGAGCTCGGTTTCCATGGGTGGGTCCTTTCCTGTTCGGAGTGGTTCTAAAGGGGGAGTGGGTTGGCGAGGATGCCAGAGCCTGGAAGGCGGCCGGACAGGGTCCGGACGAACTCGATCGCATCGATCTCGACCCGCTCTCCATCGGAGCCCTGGGCGAACTTGCCTCCGGCTGGCCCTTCGAGGACCAACTCGAAAGGCTGAGCGTGGATGGAGGCCCATTCTGCGACGATGTCCGCGACGAGGCGCCCGTCGTGCTCAGGCGTCAGCTGCATCGGCCGGCCGGTTGCGCAGCTGATGTCGATGCGGTGACACCAGACGTCGCGGGTGAAGCCCACGTCGAGGAGGTACTTGAGAGGCTCCCAGCCAACGGGAGGCCCAAAGGGGATGGGCAGGTAGCGCATGGGGAACGGGGTACCCCAGCGGCCCTTCACCGCCTTCGGGCCGACCGTCATGAGCTCGGCCACCAGGTCGGCGTTGGAGAGCTTCTCGCGCTCGCGGATTTGGAGTTCGTTCATGCCATCGACCCAGTGGTGCGAGTCGATCTGCTTGTTGAGCGGCATCCCTCTGCGCATCTGGTGCATGAACTCGCGCACGGAGGCCTGGGCGTCGGCGGAGCCGAGGACATGGAGGGACAGCTTGCGAACATCCCAGGCGGTGCAGTCAGTCGGCATCCTCCACTCGTCATCCGTCAGCGCAGCGGTCACTTCGGCGAAACGTCCGAACTCG